>Ga0136617_10000347_pt1 | contig 37753 bp, 31 predicted proteins | sample AntDrymUQ3222106_2_FD_129672 | JGI IMG/M metagenome (GOLD analysis project Ga0136617, IMG submission 129672) | Polar desert sand microbial communities from Dry Valleys, Antarctica - metaG UQ322 (21.06) | ecosystem: Environmental > Terrestrial > Soil > Desert | place: Antarctica: Dry Valley... | reverse complement strand
TCGTTCCCGTCGTTATGGGTTGTGACGAAAGTCTGAAGACCGACCCTGGGGAAAGAGTCACAGCGCCGATTACGGCCGCGTACGTTTGCGGCAATGACTTTGATCTCCAGAGCGGCAGTGCCGTAGAGCTGACCGCGCAGTATCAGGTGATCGGCACCTCGGAGCAAGGCGAGTTACTCCTGCTGCCGCGGACCAGCGACAGTACCCACAGCACAACCCGACTCACAACCGTTCAGACCGGGACCCTGCAGCTCTCCTACCAAGGTGAAGACATACCGCCGGTCGATAACGGCGGCACTGCCTGTCAGCCGACAACCGCTCCCGAGCCTCAAGCAAGCGTAGGAGAATGGTCCCACAGCTTCAGCTGGCCAGTGGTGGCAGTCCACCTCCACTTGCTTCCCAGCGGAGAGGTGCTCTCATGGGGCCGAGCAGGGGATCCCCATGTGTGGCAGCCCCAAACCGGCGCATTCACAGTGGCTCCCAGCTCGACCATGCTGTTCTGCAGCGGCCATGCTTTCCTCCCCGACGGCCGGCTGATGGTATCCGGCGGCCACATCAGCGATGAACATGGCTTGCCCGACGCCAATATTTTCGACCCTGCGTCGCGGGCATGGACCCCCGTGGCACCGATGAGTCGGGGTCGCTGGTATCCCACCAATACCACGCTGGCTGATGGTCAGGTTCTCACCCTGGCCGGCCGGGACGAGACGAGCATCCCCGTAGAAACCCCTGAGGTCTGGACCGGCGACGGTTGGCGCCCGCTCTCCGGCGCGGATCGGGCACTCCCGTATTATCCCCGCACCTTCCTGGCCCCGAACGGCCTGGTGTTCTACGCCGGCGAGCTGCAGCGGAGCGCCTACCTCGATCCTCGGGGGACAGGTCGCTGGCTCCCCGCCGCTCCGAGCAACTACGGGCGTCGGGACTATGGCTCGGCGGTAATGTACAGCGCGGGGCGGGTGATGATTGTGGGCGGAAGCGATCCTCCCGATGGCAAGCCCACGAGCACAGCCGAAATAATCGACCTCAACTCTGCCACCCCCCTGTGGCGGTACACCCAGCCCATGAGCCACGCCCGCCGCCAGTTCAACACCACGATTCTGCCCGATGGCGGTGTGCTCGCCACCGGCGGAACCAGTGCCGCCGGATTCAGCGATCCCGCCGGCGCAGTGCGCGCCGCCGAGGTGTGGTATCCCGGAACAGAAACCTGGAGCGTCCTGGCCGGCAGCCGGGTGACCCGGGTCTACCACTCGACCACGCTGCTCTTGCCCGACGGGCGGGTTCTGCACAGCGGCAGTGGCGACGGCGTAGGTCTTCCGCGCGAGCTGAACGCGGAAATCTTCTCACCTCCCTACCTGTTCCGTGGACCCCGGCCGTCCATCCACGATGCCCCCAGTTCGCTGGCTTACGGCCAGCAGTTCTTCCTGGCCACCCCTGATGCACCCCGTGTGGTTCGGATAAGGTTGATACGCCTGGGTTCCGTGACTCACGGCTTCGATCAGAACCAGCGTTTGCTCGAGCTGGCGTTCCAAAGAGCCGCCGGAGGCCTGGCTGTGACGGCTCCCGCGAGTGGGAGTGTGGCGCCTCCGGGCCACTACTTGCTATTCGTTCTCGACGCCCAGGGAGTACCCTCGGTCGCAAGAATTCTGCAGATCACCTGAATTGGAAGCTTCGGAAGCCACCTGACTCGATGGCGGGCATGATGCGAATCAGGCGGGAGGGCTTATCTCCTCTGCGCCGGGCGCGGGAGTAGCCATGGTTTCCACGGCGGTGACAACCCCGTGCTTCCGGCCGAGCATCATTGCGGCGTCATCGCGGTCCCGGCCTGAACGGTAGATCGCAAAGAGAGTCGACCCCGAACCACTCATGCGGCAGAGCAGGGGCCGGGTGCCAGCCAGCGCCTCGAATGCAGTGCGAATTTCGCCATGCCGGCCGAACACCGGTGACTCGAAGTCGTTCCCTGCCATGCGCGCTATATGGCCCCAGCCTGATAGGGCCTCGAGATCGAGGGCTACTGCCCCCCGCCGCCCCGCCGATTGCCTTGCCGCGTCGACCCAACCATACGCCTCGCCAGTCGCCACCGAAACCCGTGGAGTGAGCAGCAAGGCCGGAGCAGCCGCGAGGGCCGGCAGCCGCAGCAACCGCTCACCTCGATTCCATGCCAGCGCCAGTGGAGCTCCAGAGACAAAGAATGGAACATCGCTTCCGAGCCTTGCAGCGATCTGAAGCAATTCGTGGCGCGGAACGGCATCACCGGCCAGGCGGTTGGCGACGTGCAACGCCGCTGCCGCGTCGCTCGAACCGCCTCCCAGGCCGGCGCGGACCGGAATGCGCTTTGTCAGAGTCAAATGGATCGCGAATCCATGTCCAACCGCCTCCAGGACGGCGGCGGCTGCTTGCAGTGCCAGATTCTGCGACGGCACTCCAAGATCCGCCCCCGAAACATCGATCGTCACTCCACGTCCCTCGCGTCGCTCGGCCCGCACGGTGTCGGCAAGACCGATGAGGCAAAAAAGAGTTTCGATCCCATGGTAGCCGTTCTCCTCATGGGTGAGCACCCGGAGGAAAAGATTGACTTTAGCCAGCGCCGAAATCGTCACGACTGTCGACGTCATGCAGAGCTCCCACGCAGGACGCTGTATCCCTCCGGTATCCGCGCCATGGACCAGAGCCCCAGTAACGTGATCGGAATGAAGGTGGTGATGTGGAACGCGATGGCATAGGAAAAGGCCAGGCTGCCCGGTACTCCATAGAGGGCAAGCACAGCTACGATGACGGCTTCGAAGGGACCGAAGAAGCCGGGGGTGGAAGGTATGGAGATGCCGAGAACTAGCAGGCCCTGAAGCAGAAGAGCTCCGGGATAACTCACCGGTATATCGAATGCGGCGAAACCGACGTAAAAGGCGAATGCATTGACCAGCCACAGCACCAGGGACCAGAAAACTACCTTTGTTAACCGAGCAGGCGAACGCAGGACGCCGAGGCCTTGCCGGACTCCTTCGATGAGATCGATGACCCGGTCCGCCGCTCGGCTATGGGGGAGGAGTCGTCTCACGACGCGTTCCGCCGTCTCCGGGGCTGCGACAACCATGGCCGCGCCCAGCAAAGCGACCAGGCCCATGGCGCCGGCAATGCGTGCGAGCTGCGCGACCGATCTGCCGCCGATTGCTGCCGAGCCGGGCAGATCCGAGCTGAACAGCGCCAGCGTGAGCAGGGAGACCACGGTGAGCCCGTCGAAGATTCGCTCCACCGCTACGGACGAGATCACGGTGGTAAAACGGGCAGGGGCAAGCCGGGCCGCGGTATAGGAGCGGATCAGCTCCCCGGCTCGCAGCGGCAGAACATTGTTGGCCATGAAGCCCAGAGCAATGGCATGCCAAAGGGGGCCGGCTGCAAGTGCCTGACCCCGTTCGTCTCTCAGCAACAGACGCCAGCGCACCAGTCGAATCGGAAAGGTGATTGTGGCGAGAATGACCGAAACAGTGAGCGGGCCCGGTCGAGCCGACCGGATATGGCGCAGCACTTCGGACAGGCTGACATCGTGCAGCGCCCAGGCCAGCAAGCCTACCGATAGCCCAACGCCGATGATGGCGGGCAGGCTCCGTCGGAGGAGGCTCCGCCGGATTCCGGCGTCAGGAGTGCTCAAGCGCCAGCGGCACCAGGTCCAGCAACTCCTGTAGCAGCGGTTGCAACGATTCCAAGCTGGTTTCTCTCGAGAGCTCGGCAGCTATCTGGTGTCGCACGGTAACCGCGCGCTCGAGGGCCGCATGACCTCGATATGTCAAAGTCCGGATAGCCACCGGTTCCTCCTCGCTGGCTGAGGGGCCTCGGCCTGCCGGGGCCTCCACGGCGGGGGTCGGCGTCTGCCCCAGCAGGCTGTCCAGGGATGGAGGAATTGATCCGCGCTGGCGAATCAGCAGATCGAAAGTACGAAAGCTTGCTTCCATTCCGGGGGGAGGTTCGGCATCGACCGGCCCATCGGGCGCCAGGCTTTCTATCGGCACGATCCCCTCTTCTGTGTCGTATGCCAGCGAGTGAATCGGCACTATCGGAGGTTCGGCCGCAGCTGGTGGGGGCTCAGCTGATCGCAAGCCATCGAGGCGGTGCGCCACATCGAGCAAGCGGCGGGAGATCAGCATGCGGTCGTCGGTTTCTCCCACTGCACGCAGCAGCTCGCCCGCTTCGCGCAGGCGGGCAGCCAGCTCCGCCACCGCGCGGCTTGCCACGCCGGCCGCAAGTGCCTGTTGCGCCGATCGGGCGAAGATTCCCAGCGCTCCAGCGACCGGGTCGGGACTTGGCGTGGCGGCAGATCGCAGAACTCCGAGCAGATGATAGAGCCGGAGATCTCGCTGAATGGCTGACCGGGACCCGGCGATCAGGTCAGCCGTTTGACACAGATGCTCGCCCTGGCTCACCAGTTCGAGCGGGCCGAGGGGCTCGGGTGGCGTGAACTGGGGCTGCGCCAATGGCTGGGTCAGCGGCTCGGGGTCGCCGGAGAAATAGAGCGACTCGATAGAAACCACGTCCCGCTCGACGGCAAACGCCCGCAGCAGGAGCTCGGTGAAGCGGCGGGCCTCCTCGGCTTCGGGGTCAGGACGGCCGTGCTCGGCAACGTCGCGCGAGATGCGGGTCAGAGCCCGACCGGCATACTCCATGACCTGGTCCACATCCGGAGGTGGCGCGAATAATCGGGTGAGGTCGCCCACGGCGAGCTCTATGCCATCGAGAATTTCCGGGAGCGGCACCAGGTCGCCCAACTCCGCGAGCCCTCGCAGTGACTGCATGCGGCGGATCACATTGTAGAGCGGCTCGCGGTCGCCTGGGGTGGCTCGGAGGGCTCGAGCGGCGCGGTCCAGCGCGCTCGCGATCAAGGCTCCCTCTCGCGCCACAAAGGCCCGAACGCCGGTATGCAACTCAGGCCGCTCTGTTTTGCCGGCCGGCTGGTCGGCGAAGTCGGTACCCGAGCGGCCAGCCAGACTCTCCAAGTTCTTACCCAACCGGAGGGCGCGTGCGGTGTCGGCGTCAGTCCACTCCTGTACCCGCCGCACCAGCAGGCGGAACTCCTCGACCGCTTGGGCCACCTGCTCGCGGGTGGCGGCATCCCAGGCGCGTTTGTGGTCCCGGCGAGCGCGGGCCAGCGCTTCCAACCCTGCGGCCGCTCGGGCGATCTGGGTATGGCCAGCCATAAGCGCGGAGCCCCGGAGCACCCGTGCGCTGCGCAGGAACTCGTCGGCAGGCGGCGGGTCGGGCTGCGATACGAGGTGCTCGAGGCGGTCCAGACACTCCCCGGACTCGAGGGCAAAGAAGTCTGCAGCGCCAAGGGGAGTAGTCATGCGGGTTAAGTCAGGAGTCAGGAGTCAGGAGTCAGGAGTCAGGAGCTAGGAGCTTGGAGCTTGGAGCTTGGGCTGGAAGGTATGCGGCAGGGATCGCTGCATCAACGCTGTTAGCTCCCAGCTCCCAGCTGCATCGCCTCACGCATCTCACTTACCGCCGCGTTCATCCCCACCATAATCGACCGGCTCACCACGCTGTGGCCGATATTGAGCTCTTCGATCTCTGGAATGGCTGCTACGGGAGCCACGTTGGCGTAGGTCAATCCGTGTCCCGCATGAACGAAGAGACCCATATCGGCCGCGTGTCTCGCGGCCTGACGGAGCTCGTCCAGTGCCGCGACCCCCCGACGCCAAGAGTTGGCATACCGCCCGGTGTGCAGCTCCACCGCCGGAACTCCCAGATCCTTAGCCGCATCGATGGTGCTGAGGTCCGGGTCGATGAACAGGCTGACTCGGGCTCCCGATTCCTCCAGGCTCCGAATCGTCTCTCTGAGCATGGGGTGGGGCCGGCTGAGGTCCAAACCTCCCTCCGTAGTGATCTCCTCCCGCCGCTCCGGCACCAGGGTGGCCTGATATGGTCGAAGCCGGCAGGCCAGCGCCACAACTCCCGGACTGGTGGCAAGTTCCAGGTTGAGCACTCGGACCGATGCCCTCAGACGTTCCACGTCGAGATCCTGGATGTGCCGGCGATCCTCCCGCAGGTGGGCGGTGATCCCTTCCGCGCCCGCCGTCTCGCACAGCAACGCGGCTGCCACCGGATCAGGCTCGTCGGTGCGGCGTGCCTCGCGCACGGTGGCTACGTGGTCGACGTTGATATAGAGCCGAGTGGAAGTCATTGCTCACCGCTCCGGTGCCGGTTAACTTCGCAACCTAACATTAGCTCAGCGAGAGACTTGTGACCAAGCAACGGTGGCTCGGAACGGTACTTGTCCTGACCGCCTGTGGCGGGGGCACCGGCGCCCCGGCTGCGGAGCCTGCCAGCTCGGCGAGCGGTGCGGTCAGAAGCTTCATGCAGGCGGTTGCCGACAGCAACATCGATAGGATGGCATCTCTATGGGGTACCGCCGCCGGTCCGGCCTCCAAGACCAGACAGCCGCCTGACTATCAACGGCGGGTGACTATCATGCAGGCCTATCTTCGAAACCAGTCTTTCCGCATCACATCCGACGTGCCTCAGCCGGACGAGAGTCGCAGGGCGCTTCAGGTCGAGATCAAGCGGAACACCTGCACCTGGAGCGTGCCGTTCGTGGCTATAAAGGCCGCTAACGGCACCTGGCTTGTTACCCAGGTGGACCTCGCCGCCGCGGGAAACCCCGCACGCCCGTGCGATGAGGAGGGCGCCGCAGCCGACAGCGCCCCATGAAGCTAGCCCGGGAACCTTCCCGGAGGGCCGCTGTTATCTTTCAACCAGTTAGTCAGTCAGTTCGATCAGAATTCCCTCGGTAGCCTTCGGATGGACAAAGGCAATCCGGCGTCCCGCCGCTCCCCTTCGCGGGATCTCGTCCACCAGGCGGTAACCCGCCACCCGGCAGGCCTCCAGTGCCGCATCGAGGTTGGGGACCCGGTAGCAGATGTGGTGAATGCCCGGACCGCGCTTAGCGAGGAATTTCCCTATTGGGCTGGCTGGCGTAAGCGGAGCGAGCAACTCCACATCTGAATCACCGAAATGCAGTGACAGGATGGTGGCGCCGTCGGCGGTTTCAGGCGGGCCGGGTACGATGCCGAGGACATCGCGATAGAATGCGACTGCCGCTTCCAGGTCGGGCACGGCAATTCCAACGTGGGCAATGCGGGGGCGATCAGCCAATGATGCCTCCAGCGAATCTCAGGATAGCAGTCCGAAATAACGGAACAGGAGAATAATCAACATGGGCGCGACGAATACTTTGACCGTGCACGTGAGCGACGCCTCGTTTGCCGCGGAGATCGAGCAAGCCAATGGACTCGTGCTCGTGGATTTCTGGGCGTCATGGTGCGGGCCCTGCCAGATCGTGGCGCCGATCCTCGACCAACTCGCCGGTGAATATGCAGGCAAGGCAAAAGTGACCAAGGTTGATGTCGATGCCAACCAGCGGACCGCCATGCGGTTCAACGTCCGCTCCATCCCGAGCATCCTCTTCTTCAAAAACGGGCAGCACGTCGACACCGTCGTAGGCGCGGTGCCGAAGGCGACCCTCGAAGGGAAGATCAAGCAGCATCTGAGCTAGGCGGCTGGTGCAGCGGCGCTAGGTGCAAATCCACCATGCCCGTCCCCTTCGGCACCCTTTACGTCGTCGCTACTCCACTCGGCAACCTTGGTGACCTGTCGAGGCGTGCCGTGGAGCTGCTGTCGAAAGTTCCGGTCGTTGCCGCGGAGGACACCCGCCGCACCCGCGGGCTGCTGACCCACCTCGAGGCGCGGCCGACCCTCCTGAGCTTCCATGCCCATTCCGTCGAACACCGGCTGGAGACAATCCTCGACATCCTGCGATCCGGCCGTGATGTCGCCCTGGTGTCTGATGCAGGGACGCCGTCGGTAAGCGATCCGGGAACCGATCTCGTGGCCGAGGCCCGCGCCTCGGGGATTTCGGTGGTTCCGATCCCCGGTCCATCCGCGGTTGCCACCATCCTCTCCGCGGCGGGGCTGCCGGCCGACCGTTATCTCTTTCTCGGCTTCATTCCCCGCAAAGGCCGGGAGCGAACTCGCCTCCTGAGCCGGGCGGCCGCCGAGGAATGGAGCGTAGTGTTCTTTGAGGCTCCGCCGCGCCTAGTGGCGCTGCTGGAGGGGCTCATTCCCCTGGCCGGCCCTGGCAGAACCGCTGTGGTTGGGCGCGAGCTGACAAAGATGCACGAAGAGATCCGTACCGGGACCCTGGGCGACCTCGCCGACTATTATACAGGAGTGCCCCCGCGTGGCGAGCTCACGATCGTGCTGCAAGGTACAGGTCAGCCTGCCGCGGAACCGGATCGAACCGAAGATGCCGTGGAGCAAGCCACATCGCTGCTGGCGGGGGGGCTGAGCCGCCGTGAAGTGGTGCAGCGTCTCACGCAGTCCCTGGGCCTTCCCAGAAACGAAGCCTATAAGCTGGTAATGGAGCTGCCGTGATACCACGGATGGTCCTGGTCCTGGGCATCGCCGGCGGGGGGCCTCCCGTGACGGTCGATCCTGATCCGGTCATGACGATCGGACGCCTCCATTATGACGGTGGGGGTGACTGGTACGCCAACCCGTCGAGCCTCCCGAACCTGCTCTCCGCCATCAGAAGCCGTACCTCTCTGCGGGTCGACGCTACGGAAAAGGTCGTTACTCTGGGCGACGACGAGCTCTGGACCGTTCCCTATCTCTACATGACGGGGCACGGCAATGTGCATTGGAGCGACCGTGACCTTCTTACCCTTCGGAGATATCTGCAGCAGGGAGGATTTCTCCACGCCGACGACAACTACGGTATGGATGTCTCGATCCGGCGAGAGCTGGCCCGGCTCTTCCCCGATCAGCCGCTGGTCGAGGTTCCCCTGGACCACCCGATCTATCACCTGGTTTACGACTTTCCCAAAGGAGTGCCGAAGATTCACGCCCACGACGACAAGCCGGGGCAGGGGTTCGGCATCTTCCTAGAAGGCCGGCTCGTAGTGTATTACTCGTACCAGACCGATCTCGGCGATGGCTGGGAGGACCCGCAGGTGCACAACGACCCCCGGGATAAGCGCGAGGCAGCCCTTCGAATGGGCGTGAATCTCTTCAGCTACGCAGTGGGATTCGGCGGGTGACGGCACCCGCCACCCACAGCGAACTGCAACGGCTCGCCCGACCTCTCAGAGCCCGCAGCGGCATGGGCTGGGCAACCTTGGGGGTCGGGACGGTGGCCGTGTTGCTCGGTGCCTGGGCCTGGACCGTCCGGCTCGGTTGGTTCAGCGCGCCCTACTGGGTGCTGCTTGCCTGGGTGATGGCTCTGTTGAGCTTCTTTTGCGTGGCGTACCTGGCCTGGCTGGCGCAGAGTCGGCTCTCAACCATCAGCTTGGCGCGGGGCCTGGAAGAGCTTGGCGCATGGCGGCGGGGCACTCTCACCTCACTTCTGGATACGGCTGCGTCCGGCACCAGCGGCGAACTGCTTGAGCTGGCCGACAGGTCTCAGGCGGAGGACGTGGCACGGCGAGGCGGCACCGCGGTGGAACCGATCGCCCGGCCAGTGCGAAGGATTTCAGTCGCGGGCCTGCTATGTCTGGCAGCGGGCGCCGTGGCGTTTACCTCGGCAGGGCCGGCGCAGGGGCCTGCGGCGGCGCTGTGGCATCCGAAGCGGGCGTGGGAAGCCACGATGGCACCGGTGCGGATCCGTGCCGGCCAGCACCTGGTAGACCGCGGGCAACCGGTTGAGTTGCACCTCGAGGCCCTGGGTCGCACGGCGGCAATGTTATGGTTGCGCTCACCGGGCGAGGCCTGGAAGGCCCAAGGAGTTCGCCTCGACTCTGTTGGCCGCGCCCGGATTTCGACTCCGCCTCTTCAGAGTGACCTGTTCGTCCGGCTAACCAGCGGGGGGCGCTCTTCCGACACTGTCATGGTGCGAGTGCGGCTGCCGGCCTTTCTCGGCTCGCTGAGCGTGATTGCGCGGTATCCCGCGTATTTGGGCCTCGATAGTGAGCCGGTGCCTACCAGTGGTGATACTCTCATCCTGCCGGTCGGCACGCGGCTCGAGACGCGGGGGGAGGCCACTGCACGCCTTGCAGCTGCAGCCTGGAAAACCAGGGACGAGGCGGAGACGCTGGAGGTAGCGGAGACCCGTTTCAGCGGCACCTTCGCACCGCGCCGCTCTGGCGACTACGGCCTGCAACTGCTCACTGCCACTGGAGCGCCTCTCGCGGGAGATTCAGTCCGGCTGTCCATCCGGCTGGTGCCCGACAGCGCTCCCCTGGTGGAGATCCCGGTACCTGGTGCGGACACGCTCGCTCCCGTGAGCCTCCTGATGCCGCTGGTCATCGACGCCCGGGACGACCACAGCATCACGGCCATCACCGTGGAGAGCCGCCGAATCAGTCGGTTCGGCCTGGTCGATTCTTCGCGGCGCGACATCGTATCGGTGCCGGTAGAGCGTCCTGATCGTGCGATTCTCACTTACACTCTTGACCTGAACCGGCGCGGTCTCCTGCCGGGCGATACGGTGCGGTACTTCGCAACCGTCAGAGACAACACACCCCGAGGTCAGTCGGGCCGCTCGCGTGAGTTCGTCCTGCGTCTGCCAACGATGAGCGAGGTAAGAGCAGCGCAACGCGAAGCTACTGAAGCGATCGCCGGCCGACTCGACTCCGTTACCGAGGCCAGCAAGCGGGTTGAGCGGCAGACGGATGACCTGGCGCGGGAGCGGTCCCGCCCGGCCGGCGGGCTGGGCACCAAGGACGAGGAGTCGCTTTCGTATGAGGAGGCTCAGCGGGCAGAGGGAGCGGCCAAGTCGCAGGAAGAGCTGATCCGGCAAGCCGAATCGCTGGAAAAGTCGCTGGATGCACTCCGCCGCAGCGCCGATGCCGCCGGAATGAGCGACACAGCCTGGCAGCGGCAGCTCTCCGAAATCCGAGCTCAGCTTGAGCGCGCGCTCTCACCCGAGCTTCGGGAAAAGCTTGCCGGCCTGCAGCAGGCCCTGAAAGATCTGGACGCCGAACGCACCAAGCTCGCACTGGAGCAGTTGGCAGAAGCGCAGAAACAGCTCCGAGAGGCACTGGAGCGCAGCCGTGAGCTCTTCCGGCGTGCCGCGCTGGAAGGTGATCTCGCCAACTTGAGTCAGGAATCAAAGGAGCTGGCGCGCGAGCAACGGGAGTGGAACCACCAGGTTGCCGCTGCTGATAGCGCTCGCTCGGCACTGGCGGAACGCCAGCTTGCCGCTAGAACCGATTCCATGGCAAGGGCGCTGGACAAGATATCCAGGGACGCTGCCTCGGAGGGAAGTCAGTCCGGGTTGAAGGATTTGGCGCAGCAGGCCGGCAAGGCCGCCCAGCAGATGCAGCAGGCGGCCCGGTCGGCTCAACAGGGCCAGCGCCCCAAGGCAAGGCAGCAGGGAGAAGAGGCTTCACGCTCACTCGCCCCTTTGGGTGATCAACTGCAAAGCCGGCGTCAGGAGATGCAGCAGGAATGGCGTAAAGAGGTGGTTCAAGCCATTGACCAGGCCTTGAGCGAAACCAGCCGCCTGGCCCAACGCCAGCTTCAGGTGCAGGAGCAGCTGCGCGAGGGTGGACCTCCCGATGCATCGACCCGCGGCGAGCAGGCAGCGATTGAGGAAGGCGTTCAGAAGGTTCTGGATCAAGTGAGGCAAGCAGGCGGTAAAAATGCTCTGGTTCCTCCTCAAATCGGCGCGGCTCTCGGAGCCGCCCAGATGCGAATGCAGCAGACTCGCGAGGCGATCTCCTCGGCCTCCCCCAACAGCCGGGAAGCGGCGGAGCAGGCCGGCGAGGCAGTCGACGGGCTGAACGCGGCAGCACACCAGTTGCTCCGAGCCCGGGGAGATGTGTCCGGCTCTCAATCCGGGTCGGGTCTGGCGGAAACACTGGAGCGGCTGGCTCAGCTGGCCCAACAACAGGGCGGTCTCGGACAGCAGGGAGCTGGAATGCTGCCGATGGCGGGCAGCGGTGCCATCAGGGAGCAGCTGCAAAGGCTGGCGGCTAAGCAGCGGGCCATGGCGCAGGAGCTGGAAAAGCTGCGGGGAGAGGGCAGTATCCCCGGCGCCGGTGAAATGGCCGACGAGGCGGCGCAGCTCTCTCGCAGACTGGAGGCTGGACGGCTGGAGCGCCAGACAGTGGAGCGCCAGCAGCGGCTCTTCCGCCGAATGCTCGACGCCGGGCGCACACTCCAGGGACGGGAGGAGGACGAGAAGAAGGAACGGCAGAGCAGTACCGCCAGCGGCGACAGCGTCCGTCTTCCGCCAGCACTAAGAGCAAGGTTGGAAGACGAACATCGCAGACTGAGGGTGCCCACGTGGGAGGAGCTCCAGCAGCTCTCTCCGGAGGAACGGCGGCTGGTGGTAGATTACTTTCGCCGCCTGTCCCAGCCCTCCGCGAGGTAATCCTCATGTGCCTGCGTCTTGTCCCAGCCATATGGAGCGTGCTACTTCTGCTGCCCGTCCCTGTGTGGTCGCAGCAGCCCGGGATGACTCGCGCTTTTGATCTCGAGCGGCGGGGTGACTACGCCGGGGCCGCCGCGGCATACCGAGCGGTGCTGACCAACCGACCTGCTGATGTCTCCGCCCTTCTGGGTTTGGAGCGCTCTTTACTGCCCTTGAACCAGGGCGCCGACATCCTGCCGGCGGTGCGGGCAGCGCTCGAGGCAGCGCCCTCGAGCTCGGCAGTGTACGGTGTGGCGCTCCGTGCCTGGGCCGCCACTGATCAGTCGGACAGCGTACGCGCCACGGCGGAGCGTTGGGCGCGGAGCGCCCCCACCGAAGAGGCCCCCTACCGCGAGTGGGGTGCCGCCGAGCTCGGCAGGCAGAATAGGGCCGGGGCCAGGGCGGCGTATCTCAGGGGCCGGGAACGGCTGGGACGGCCCGACGCGATGGCCGCCGAGATGGCGCAGCTGTCTCTCTCGGAAGGGGACTACACCGTCGCGCTCCGCGAATGGCTCCTGGCAGTTCGCCGGCTGCCCGGCTATCGCGCCACCGCCGTGGCGACCGTCAGCCAGGCTCCCCCTCCTGCCCGCGATCATCTTCTCCGCCTGCTTAGTGGTGAGACCGACCTGGTCTCGCGGCGCATCGAGGCCGATCTACGGGCCCACTGGGGTGATCCACTGGGTGCAGCTCGCACCCTGGCCCCGGCACTACCCGCCGATCGGGTTCAAGCCATCGCCGTACTCCGGTCGCTGCTGGACCAACTCAAGATGCTGCGTGGTTCGGAGGCCAAGCAGGCTCAGGGGCTAGTGCTCGAAGCGCTCGCCGAACGCTCGCCGGAAGCGCAAGCGTCGCGTCTTCGCCTGGAGGCGGCGCAGGCCTACACTGCGTCGGGCGACAGAGCGGGCGCCCGCCGGATGCTGGCGGGTCTGACCGACGACCAAGCCGCGCCCTCTTCAGTCGCCTCCGACGCGGCCACGACTTTGGTGAGCGTGCTCATCAGCGAGGGGAAACTGGATCAGGCGGCAGAGCGGCTGGGGCAGCTCCAACCGAAACTCTCGGCCGACGAGTACGATCACCTGCGCCGGGGCCTCGCCCTCGGCTGGATGAGGTCGGGTGATCTGGTGCGAGCTGATTCGGCTATCGCCCCGGACAGCAGCGTGGAGGGTCTGGCGCTGAGTGGGCGAATCCGATTGTACCGGGGTGATGTCCGAGGCGCAGTCGATCTGTTCAAGGCGGCGGGTCCCTACGCGGGCGACCGGTCGGAGGCGACCCTCCGTACGGCGTTCCTCGCTCTGCTGCAGCCTCTGGAGCGCGACAGCCTGCCGGAGCTCGGCAGTGCGCTGCTCCAGTTGGAGCGGGGAGACACCGCTGACGCCATCGGAAAACTCGAGCGGGTGGCGGCTCACCTACCGGCTCGACAGGGCGGGGCCGAGTTGCACCTGCTGGCCGGGCGTCTCTCGGCAGCGTCGGGAAAGCCGGCCGATGCGGAACGGCTGCTGCGGGCAGCCGCTGTAAAGGAGGCCCCAGTAACCGCGCCGGCGGCGAACCTCGCGTTAGCCGATGTGCTGATCTCGGCCCGACGGGAGGCCGAGGCGGTGCAGGTGCTGGAGCATCTCATTCTTGATTACCCTCAAAGCGCCCTCGTACCTCAGGCGCGGCGTAAGCTCGATGAGGCACGCGGAGCTGTGCCGCGAACATGAAACGGCGCGAGTTTGTCTCCCGGGCCGGCGCCGGTCTGGCGTCGTTGTACCCCGCCCGCTCCTGGCTGGGACCTTGGCCAACGGCTGCCTGGCTCTTGATACCGATGGATGATTCGCAGACCGACCACCTTAAAGCATACGGGGTTGCGTATCGGGCGCTCAAACGGGGTGTGAAGGCCGAATGGTTCCTGAACTACCGCAGTGGGGCGTTTCTGCTGCCGAGCGATGCTGGGACAGCTCGCGACGCCGCCTTGGCGGGGGTCATGGTGGAACCGGTAGACGACAGTCAGCTGGTGCAGATCCGGGGCGGGCTTCGGAATGACAACATGGACGCGGTGCCTTTGGAAAAGCCCCCCAAGGTGGCGGTCTATGCGCCACCCAATGCCCCGCCGTGGGATGATGCGGTCACCATGGCACTGAATTATGCCGGCATCGAGTTCGAGAAGGTCTGGGACGCCGAAGTGCTGGGCCAAAAACTGAAGACCTACGACTGGCTCCATCTCCACCACGAGGACTTCACCGGTCAATACTCCAAGTTCTTTCTTAACTACGCTGGCTCGGCTTGGCTGGTCGAGATGGTGGAGCGCAACAGAGCCATGGCCCGATCGCTGGGCCTTCCCTCCGTACCGGCCCTGAAGCGGGCGGTTGCGGTGGCCATTTCGGATTTCGTCGAGAAAGGTGGCTTTCTTTTCGCAATGTGCACCGCCACCGAGACGCTAGATCTTACGCTCGCCGCCGATGGCAATGACATCGCAGCCTCGTATGCCGACGGCGATCCGATGGATCCCAATGCCACTGCCCGGATGAAATGGGATCGAGCGTTCGCCTTCCGCAATGCGCGGTTGGAGCTAAGCCCCACCACCCCGGTGTATTCTGACATCGACGGTCATCAGGTGAACTCGCCTGAGCGGCGTCAGCCACTCGGCTCGTACACTTTGTTCAACTTCAGCGCCAAGATCGATCCGGTAGCAACGATGCTGGTGCAGAACCACCGCCAGGTGATACCCGACTTCTACGGTCTCACCACCTCGTTCACCCGCAAGACCCTGAAGCCGGGTGTAACCGTCCTGGCCGAAGAGCCCGGCGCCTCGTGGGTCAAGTACATCCACGGAGAGCGTGGGCAAGGCACCTGGACCTTCTTCGGGGGCCACGACCCGGAAGATCCGCAGCACCAGATCGGCGACGCACCTACCGATCTTTCACTGCATCCGCACTCGCCGGGGTACCGGCTGATTCTGAATAACGTGTTGTTCCCCGCAGCCAAGAAGAAGGAGCTGAAGACGTGACTTCCCCATGAGCGAGCGGATAGCACCGGGCGTCCGGGCTTATCTCGCGAACGAGATAACACGCGCTGGTGGTCGGGAGGTTTCGTTCGTAGCGGGAATGGATCGTGACGGGGTGATCACTGCTGCCCGGGTAGTGGCGCGGGGCACCGCCGACATGGTCCTGGCCCTGCCGGGAGGGGCACGTCGGGGCGAGGTCCTTCTGCACAACCATCCCAGCGGTGTGCTGGAGCCTTCGGCAGCCGATCTTAACGTGGCCGCAGGCCTCCACGATGCTGGAGTGGGCTTTGGCATTCTGCGCAACGACGCAACCGATCTCTACATGGTCGTGGAAGTTCCACGCGACCGGCCAACCACGCCGATAGATCCGTTCGATATCGTCGATACCCTCGGAGAACACGGATCGATCGCGAAGCAGCTCCACCGCTACGAGGATCGCCGCAGTCAGCGCGACATGGCGGCCCATATCGCGGACGGCTACAACGACGGGGGCGTGCAGCTGCTGGAGGCTGGAACCGGGGTAGGGAAGTCGTTCGCATACCTGGTGCCCGCGCTGGCGTGGGCCCGGGCGAACGGCGAGCGAACTGTAGTGAGCACCAATACCATCAACCTGCAGGAACAGTTGGTGGGCAAGGACCTCCCGCTGCTGCGGAAGGCGCTCACCACAGACGGCTACTCTCCCACCTTTGCCTTGCTGAAGGGCTGGCGGAACTATCTCTGCCTGGCCCGCATGCACCAGGCGGTATCGGCTCAACGAACCCTCCTCGAGCAGGATAAGCTGGACGAGTTGATCGGGATTTCGGAGTGGGCGGGTCACACGTCCGATGGGACGTTGAGCGATCTGCCGGTTACACCGAGCAGCGAGGTGTGGGATGAGGTGAGCGCCGAGCCCGATCTCTGCACCCGGCTAAAGTGCTCGGAGTTCGACCGCTGCTTTCTGTTTCGGGCGCGGCGTCGCGCGGCGGAAGCCGACGTGGTAGTCGTAAATCATCACCTGCTCGCCGCCGACCTCTCGGTGCGGCAGACGACCGACAACTGGCAGGAAGCAGCGGTGCTGCCGCCCTACCAGCGTTTGATCCTCGATGAGGCCCACCACCTGGAGGACGTCGCGGCCAATCACCTCGGCATTCAAGTGACCAGTCGAGCGGTCCGGAGGCTGCTGGCGCGATTTGAGCGGGGCGGACGGGGTCTGGCACCGACGCTATCCTACGAGCTTCAGGGCCGCAGCGATCTTCTGAGCCGCGCGAGCCTCGATCTGTTACAGCAGCGGCTGCTTCCTGCGATCAACGATGCCCGCCGCTCGAGCGAGGCCCTCTTTCTCCGCCTGCATCAGCGGCTTGAAGACTTGCGTGGTGGGCAACAGCGTCTGGACGACAGCTTTGCGGGCGATCCGATCTGGGGAGAAGGACTCGGCTTCGACCTGGATTCGACGCTGGGCGCCTTCCGGTCGTTGCGGGACTCGGTCGAGACTATCGCCGCCCGGCTGTCGCAAGCGGAGGAGACGGAGCACCGGGGGCAGCTTCTCCAGGAGCTTCGCGGCGTCCTGCGCCGGCTGGAGGCAGTCTCCGATGGCCTAAATCGCACCCTCCGCCCCGCCTCTGGCGGTGCTCCGACGGTGCGGTGGATGGAGCGGAGCCCCCGTGGCCAGCACGTCGGCCTTTCGGCGGTACCGCTCGACTTGGCTCCCGTGCTCCGTGAGCTGCTCTTCGATCGTCTTCGTACGGTGGTGCTCACCAGCGCCACGCTCGCGGCCGCGGGTGAGTTCGCCTTTCTGGAGTCTCGGCTGGGGCTGAGCGGTGAATCCTCACCGGTGAAAGTCAGAGAGATCTTCCCGTCACCCTTCGACTATCCCTCACAATGCATCTTCGGAGTTCCCAACGATCTTCCGGAGCCCCGCGAGGATGAGCCGGCGCACGGTGCGGCGGTGGTGCAGGTCGTGACCGATCTGGCATACGCCTCCGACGGCGGGATGTTCGTGCTGTTCACCAGTCACGCCGCGCTCCGGCGAGCGGCGCACGAGCTACGCCTCTGCCTCGGCGATCGCTGGCCTATTCTCGTGCAGGGTGAGTCCCCCCGTGACGTCCTGCTGCGACGCTTCCGGGAGCTGGAGAATGCCATCCTTCTGGGCACCGATTCCTTCTGGGAAGGGGTCGATGTGCCGGGCCGCGCGCTTCGTGCCCTGGTTTTGAACAAGCTACCTTTCAAAGTCCCCTCCGAGCCGATCACGGCGGCGCGCCTGGAGCGTCTCGCCGAGGAGGGGTTCGACGGATTCATGAACTATCTGCTTCCCCATGCCGCCCTCAAGTTAAAACAGGGCTTCGGCCGGCTCATCAGAAGCCGTCAGGATACCGGAGTGGTCATCTTGCTCGACAGCCGAGTCGTCACCAAGCGGTATGGCCCTTTACTTCTAAACGGGCTGCCCCGAGCGGAACGCGTGCTGGGCAGCTGGGCCCAGATCCGCACCAGATGCGAAGACTTCTTTGCCCGCCAGGGCATCGGAGCCGCGGTATGATACCAGTTCGTCCCACGAAGATCATCGGTATCGGGCGGAATTACGTGGAGCACGCCCGGGAGCTGGGCAACGAAATGCCTGAGGTCCCGATCATCTTTTTCAAGCCGCCGACCGCACTGATCGGCACCGGTGACACTATCCAGCTTCCAGTCGTCTCCACCCGAGTGGAGTTCGAGGCCGAGATCGGAGTGGTAATCGGCAAGCGGATCCGTCATGCTGATGTGGCTGGGGCCGAGCGCGCCATCGGCGGATATGTCTGCGTGAACGATGTCACCTGTCGAGATCTCCAGAAGAAGGACGGGCAGTGGGGCAGGGCCAAAGGATTCGACACCTTTTGCCCGGTCGGACCGCGAGTGGCCGGCAGCCTCGATTGGCGCTCCCTCGACCTCATCTGTCGGGTAAACGGCGTCGAGCGCCAGCGGGCGCGGTCGGCCGACATGCATTTCTCGATTCCCGAGCTGGTGTCCTTTCTCAGTGGCATCATGACGTTGGAGCCGGGGGATCTCATCGCCACCGGTACTCCGGCCGGAACCGCTCCGCTGCACCAAGGCGATGTAGTAGAGGTGGAGATCCCCGGAGTGGGCATCCTTTCCAACCCTGTTGCCGGCGCAGAGGGCCGATGATCCGTCTCAGCACGCGAGTCGAGAGCCTGCCCGGTTACCCGCTGGCGGAGATTCCGTCGATCAAGCGGCGGCTGCTCGAAGCCGGGGTCGACGTCATAGATCTCGGCGCCGGCGACAACGATGCCCCGCCCCCCGACGTAGCTGTGCAGGCCATGGGGGCCGCGCTACGCAATCCGGCTCTGAGCAAGTACGGATTCCAGCAGGGTCTGCCTGAGTTCCGGCAAGCCGCCTCACGCTGGATCGAGCGGCGGTTCGGCCTCCACTTCGATCCGACTACCGAGACCTTACCACTGATAGGCTCGAAGGAAGGGCTGTCTCACCTGCCCCTGACGGTAATTAATCCCGGCGACGTAGCCATCGTGCCTGAGCCTGGCTATCAGGCGTACATCGGTGGAGCCTTGTTGGCGGGCGCCGAGCCGTACATTGCCCCTCTCAAGCCGGACAATTCCTTTCTGCTCCAGCTGGACCAGGTGCCGGTGGAGACGCTGCGTCGCGCCAGAATTGTCTTCATCAACTATCCCAACAATCCGACCGCAGCCGTAGCCAACCCGGTCTATCTGGAGCGGACGGTGGCCATCTGCCGGGAGTACGGCATTCTGCTCGCATACGACAATGCGTATTGCGATCTGACCTTTGATGGGTACCGCGCTCCCAGCATCTTCGAGACTGCCGGAGCTCGCGATGTGGCAATCGAGTTCTTCTCGTTGTCAAAGAGCTATTCGATGACGGGCTGGCGCCTGGGCTTTGCGGCGGGACGGTCGGAGCTGGTCGGTGCACTCACCCGGGTAAAATCCTACGTTGACACCGGACCGTTCCTGGCAGTGCAGAAGGCTGGTGCAGCTACGCTTGATGCAAGCGAAGCTCTGGTCGAGCCGATTCGCTCCGAGCTGCAGCGCCGCCGCGATGCCGCGGTAGGAGCGCTCCGCCAGGTAGGATTTGCCGTAGAGCCGCCCAAGGCCGCCATGTATCTGTGGATTCCACTCCCGAAAGGAGTGGCCTCTGCAGGGTTCGCTCGTCACGCTCTCGAGGAAATGGGAGTCGTCGTGCTCCCGGGAAGCGGATTCGGACCAGCGGGGGAAGGGTTCTTCCGGATTGCCTTGACGGTAAATAGTGACCGGCTACAGTTGGCGGCCCAACGGCTGGGACGCGCGCTTGACCGCGTCGGCAGAGGCGCGCTTGCGACCACCGTTTGACCTCCACTTGCGGACCCGCTCCCGCTGGCCCTGGATGGCAACCACGGTCAGCGTCCTCATTCATAGTTCTCTGCTTTTCGGGTGGATCACCGGCCGGCTGCCGGATGTGCCGAAGCTGCCCCGCCAGCTGATCGTACTCTCTCCCCCCGCCGGCGGGTCCGACGAGGCGATCATGCGTTATCAGCTGCCAGAGCGGGTGGGCGAACGGGGAATCAGTGACGCGCCCGAACGCCTCGTCGGCACGCCCGGCCGGCAAGTTCCCCGACCCGTGCTCCCCAACCCGCGGGAGGCCGTGGCGGTGCTGCCCACTCCGGAGCGGGTGGAGCAGCCGGAGTCTGAAGTCGGAGCGCCGCCCGCCCGCTCCACCGGCGCGCCTCGCATCGGACCCGGCCTGGCGGCGGGCCGCCTTTGGGTTCGGCCACTTCCACTGCCGCCGGAGGAGCTGGCTCAGCGGCTTTCTCAGAGCCGGGCGGAGCTCCTGGACAGTGTGGTCTCGGTCATCGTGCAGGCTTATCTCGACTCCATTGCCAGCGATCCGGCCAGCAGGAATGTGGCGCTGCCCAGCTGGACCACCGAGGTTGCCGGACGGAAATTCGGACTCGATTCGCAGAACATTTACGTCGCCGGCCTCAAGATCCCAGCGGCGGTTCTGGCACTGCTTCCTCTCTCCGGCGGCAACATAGACCAGAACCGGGCGTACAATCGCCTCATGGGAATGCGCGCCGATCTGCTCTACGCCGCCCGGCGGGCGGAGACCCTCGAGGAGTTCAAGCAAGTCATCCGCGAAATCCGATTGAGAAAGGAGCGGGAGCGCGAGCTGGAAAGGAATCAGCGCACCGCCCCCCCTCCCCAGACGCCGGCCACGCCGTGAAGCTCGTCGACACCGATGAGACGGTTGTGCTGGTCACCGGAGCGTCCCTCACAGCCGAGGAACGGGATCGCCCGCTAGCCTACCGGTTGAAGTCGGAAATCGATCGCCGCGGCCTGGGTCACGCCTACCGAAGAGCCGTGGTCGTGGCCGATCTGTGGTATCTCCAGAACCGGATCTTTCATCTCAATCCGACCATCGCCATCGGCGGACCAGGAGCGAACGGCGTGTCGCACGAGTTGGCGGAGGCGCTGCCGACGGTGTACTCTCGCGATGAACGGGTGTTTGTGCAGGCGGACTTCGAGGGTGAGCTGAAGCGCGGGAGCCTCTGGGGCGTGGATGCCTCGTTCACGGCGGCGGCGGTGGACGTGTTCATGACCGAAGGCTACCTGGAAGATCTACTGAGCCGGATCTGGAGGTTTCGAACCGGCGTGTTTGTGTGACGCATTTGGCTTACCGCTTACCGCTTCCAGCTCACCGCTTCATAGCCCCAGCAGATCCGAGAGGGCCCGGTCCACCACTTCCGACGTACCTCCCTCGATAATCTTCTTTAGCACATCGGCGGTCTCGAGCGGCAGGCTGTCCGGGTGCACCCGGTCACGCTCAAAACGTACGATGTTGCCGAGTGGGATGGGGGCAACCTGGGGATCCTCCTGCTCGTCCGATTCGCTCTGCAGCACCGACTCATATGCGGAGCTGGGGACACTGGCGGCCCATGGTTCCTCAGCCTCGTCCAGCTCGTCCTGGGGGAGCGGCACCATAGCGAAGAGCTGACACTGTAGCCCTGGAGGCGCCAGCCGCGCCACCAGAACCACCTGGAGCGGTTGATCGAAGAATCGGTGCTCTTCGATCTGAGCCCACGCTTCCGGTGATAGGACCGCTCGAGCAACCAGACGGTCGTTGCGGTAGGTGCCCATGCAGACCATGCCGGAAGGCACCCGCTCATCATCTATCAGGGTGACCTTCAGCTGGACCGGCTCTTCTGTAGCCGCGATCGCGGCAGGTGTGGGGACCGGGTTTTCCCCGGTGGGGTCAGGTACGGCTGTCATCTCGTTGAATCAGTAGGTGGGGCCAGACAATACGGCAAGGCGCGGGGTTTCGACCACGCGCCTCATTCCGGGCGTTGCGGCGGCCCTGGGTGGATAGTCGGGATGCGCCGATCACGTTCCTTGCCTTGCGTGGGCATCAGGATCTCTCCCGATCTCGTGATAACCGCGGCGGATGCCCCGAAATCCTCAGCTGACAGCCGCTGGACGAGGGAGATTGCCGCGCTGTCAGGATCGGGGAAGGGGCCTTGCCGGGGCAGCTGCATCATGGGCACCAGTCGTGCGATCTGAAGCCTGCGCTCCTCGGAAAACTCCAGCTGTAGCACCGCAGTGATTCCCCGCGGCCCACTCACGTTGAAGCCTCGATACGTGGCAAAGTTGCCCAGTGAGTATGCTATCAGGCGATCGCGATAGAACTCCATGCCTCGGAGCACATGAGGACCGTGTCCGATCACTGCGTCGGCCCCCGCATCGATCACGGCTCGAGCCCAGCGCCGAAGGTCGCCGCGCGGCTCCCGTCCCAGTGACTCGGCTGCCTCGCTGGTGTGTAGCGCGTTTATTCCTTCTGTTCCTCCGTGAAAAGTCACCAGCAAGAGGTCGACGCCGGGACGGATCGAGTCTACCACCGCCGCGCTGCGCTCGATATCCAGGAGGTTGTAGGCGTACGGATAGGTAGCGAAACCGACCAGCGCCACCGTTGTCAGGCTCTCACCTCGCCGAACCGTGTCCACCGAGATCTGTCCGAGCGGACCGTAAAGGCGAACCCCCAGCGCCAGGAGTGCCTCATCGGTCGATTCGCGTCCCGCCGGTCCCAGATCGTTGGCGTGGTTGTTGGCCAGGTTCATGTGGGTAAAGCCGGCCTCCACCAGTCGGGGGGCCAGCATGGTTGGCGTGCGGAACGCATAGCAATTGGGACGAGTCGCTGGTTGAGGCTTCGGACCGCGGGCCTTGACCGGCTCTGTGCGAGTGCCCCGTCGCGCGGGCGGTGCCAGACATTTCGTAGAGCTGCCGGTATCGGCCAGTACTCCCTCAAAATTTCCGACTACGAGATCACCGACCAGGCTGGGGCGCGCCCGCTCCAACAGACCGCGGCCACTGTCGGGTGGCACTCCGTCGGGAAGCGTTTCGGTACCGAGATTGATGTCGCCTACGAACGCCAGGCGAACTGGCGCGTAAAGGCGTGAGACGGGAGCGGGGGCCGGAGCCGGCTCGAGCAGCGGTGAGTCTGGCGGTACCCCGGTGTCCACCGGCTCGGCGCGGGGGGCGGGCTGCGGCTGCGGCTGCGGTGGGGGGGCAGTCCTGGCGCAACCCAGGGCCACCGTCAGGACTAACCACGGATGGCTTCCCCTCACGCCGCGCTTGCACCCCCGCCAAGGCGCCGTGCCGTCTCGCTGATGCGGTTTAGGCTGTTGTCGCGACCCACCACCTCCAGCAGCTCATTTACCGGTTCCGAAACCGTTGAGCCCGTGAGTGCAACCCGGATGGGTTGCATGACATCACCCAGCTTGAGTCTGTTGGATTCAGCCAGTGCCCGGAGCGTTTCAAGCAGCCGGCCGGCATTCCACTCGCCAGCTTGCAGCCCTTCCAATGCAGCTCCGGCAAGGCTCAGGTTACCCGAAAATGCGGCCCCCATTTTCCTGACCAGGGCTTCCCCTTTAGCGTCGAGGCTGGATCGTGAGGGGTCCAGCCGGACCGCCACCTGTTCGGCGACGTGAAGTATGGTTCGGGAGCGTGCTTTCACCGAATCGATCAGCGGAGCAAGGTCGCGGCTGCCACCTATGCCCATGCGAGCGAGTTGTCGCCGTACCGGTTGTAGCAGCTCGCTGGCCGGCAACGCCGAGAGGTACTGGCCATTCATCCATTCGAGCTTGGTAGTGTCAAAGACGGCGGCTTTTTTCTGAATGCCTTCCAGCGTGAAAAGCCGCACCAACTCCGGCTCGGTCATGATCTCGCGATCGCCGCCCGGAGACCAGCCCATGAGCGCCAGAAAGTTCCGCATGGCGGCGGGGAAGATGCCTTGCTCCTGATAGTCGCCGACGGCAGTAGCGCCGTGCCGCTTCGAGAGCTTCTTCCCGTCCGAGCCCAGGATCATCGGCACGTGGGCAAACACCGGAGGGTTGTAGCCGAGGGCACGGTACAGCGCAATTTGTTTCGGCGTATTGGAGATGTGGTCGTCACCCCGGATAACATGGGTAATACCCATGTCGATGTCGTCCGAGACGACCGCCAGGTTGTATATGGCGGTGTGGTCGCTCCGCAGGATTACGAAGTCGTCCAGATCTCTGCCCTGAAAGCTGATCCGGCCGTGCACCGCGTCGTTCCAGGCAATCTCCTCGTCATCCAGTAAAAATCGAATGGTCGACGGTGTACCGGCGCTCACCCGCGCTGCGACCTCTACAGCGGCGAGCCGGTAACAGCGGCGATCGTACCGAAATCCCATTCCGGACGCGTCGGCTTGCGAGCGCTGGGCGTCGAGCTCCTCGCGAGTGCAGAAACAGCGGTACGCCTTGCCGGCCGCAAGCAGGCGCTCGGCATCCGCCCGGTGGCGGGACGCGTACTCGCCCTGAAAGTAAGGCCCCTCGTCCCAGGAAATTCCCAGCCAGGAAAGGCCGTCAAGAATAACCTTGGTGTGCTCGGCTGTGCTCCGCTCGCGATCAGTATCCTCGATACGCAGGATGTGAGTGCCACCGCTGTGACGGGCAAACAGCCAGTTGAAAAGGGCGGTGCGGGCACCGCCAACGTGGAGATAGCCGGTGGGGGAAGGGGCGAAGCGGACGCGCGGTGTGGTCATCTAATCTCGAAAGCAGGTAGCGGTAAGCGGTAAGCAGTATGCAGGAGGTTATTATGCTGAGACCCGCTCACCGCTCACTGCACACCGCTCACGCTGTTTCGCATCGACGGAGCGGGAGGGATTCGAACCCTCGATAGAGGTTGACCCCCTATGCCGGTTTAGCAAACCGGTGCCTTCAGCCACTCGGCCACCACTCCCAGCGAGCGGAAACTAACACCGCGCCTGAGCTTGTGCACCCCTGCCGGCGAGCGCTGGTCGCACCGGCCGGATGATCGAATTCGCGCCCGCCTGACATCAACCCTGGAGCGAAAATGCGGATTCTGACAGCCGGCGCTGTGGTCTTGTTACTGGCCGGCGGAGGGGTCCTTGTTCCGATGAGACCAGCACTCCCAACGGCCATGCCTTCGGTGATTCAACTCAGCTGGATGGCGGGGTGCCTGGAGATGCGCACAGGCGATCGTGTTGTCGAAGAGCATCGCATGGGCGTCCGCGGCGCCTCGATGCTGGGTATGGCCCGCACCACCAGCTCAAAAGGTCTGGTGGAGTACGAGCTAACACTGATACACGAGAAGGCGGGAAAGATCATCTTTGAAGCCCGGCCCGCGCGCCAGCCCGCCGCCGTGTTCATCGCCACCAGCGTTGGGCCGGATAGCGTCGTTTTTGCCGCTCCGGAGCATGATTACCCGCAGATAGTGGGCTATCGACGCTTAGGAGCGGACTCGGTGATGGCGTGGATTGACGGAAGTTCGGGCGGGAAGCCGCGCCGGATTGAATTTCCGTATCGCAGGGTTCCCTGCTCCCAACCGGGTGGCGTGCCCGCCCCGGTAGCTCCTTCAGGGTCTCCCCGGTAGGGCTTTTGAACACATTCCGGTCAGCTGTACGTCCACTGAGGCAGCCGGAGCTTGCGGGAAGAAGCGAACGAGCGATACTTCGGTTTGCACCGGCTCACCTTTCGCCTCTGCATGGACCAGGGTCATGGCGCAGCAAGTCTCGACGAGAACCAACTCGGCACAACCCGAGCGCCCGGCGGGTGGCTATACGGTTCTCGTAGTCGACGATGAGGAGGCCGTTCGTCACCTAGCCAGTCGGATGCTGACCTGGACCGGCTACCAGACTCTGGAGGCCAGTCATGGCCGTGAGGCCATAGCCACCATCGAGCAGCATGCCGCTGCCATTCATCTCGTCTTGACCGACATAAAAATGCCGGGCATGAATGGCCGTGAGCTCGGGCGGCACGTCGAGCAGCGCTGGCCCGGTAAACCGATCCTCTACATGTCCGGCTTCGCTTCCGAGGTGTTTCAAGGTGGGCTCCTCGAAACGGGTGCGCCGTTCCTCCCCAAACCCTTCACCCAGGAGGATCTCGCTCATAAGGTGCGCTCTCTTCTGGGGGGTTGAGTTAACCTCCCGCCTGGGTATCCTGCCCACTGACGACACCTTAGCGCCGGCCGATCATACCACCGTTCGCGGCGTGCAGGCAGCAGATTTCTGTTGCGCCCGCTCGTCAGCCCCGGTCGGGCTGGAGCTAACTCCAGGGTTGGAACGGGCTCCAAGTGGCATAAATGTTGATCTTTGCACTGCGATCTTCTAGCCTTTAGCCCTGTAGGTATCTCCTGCAATGACTATTTTATGACAGCTGGGGGGCTGGCGGCTACAGCATCCAGAGAGTCCCCCGGCGGAGCCGGGGGCCGAGGAATTCCTTTGCGCATTATCTGTCCCACCTATTGGTATCCACAGCACGCCACCGACACTCAGGCCACCTATGTCCACGACATCAACCGTCACCTCGTGCGCCGGGGGCACTCGGTCACGGTAGTGACCCCGGGCGATCCTTCGCTGTCGCGCGAGGACACGTTCGATGGCGTGAGGATCGTACGGTTCCCGCTGAACCTCCCGGCCGACCTGACCTATGGCCGGGTAGCCCAGAGCCGGGTTAGCTGGCTGGGGCGTTTTGCCCGGGTGGCCGTAATGGCCAACTATCTCGAGGCTCAGCATCGCGCCATAATGGCCCAGGTTCGTGAGGAGCCAGCCGACGTCATCCATGCCCACTGGGCAATACCCACCGGCCCGGCCGCGGTGTTGGCGGCTAGAAAGCTTGGGGTTCCCAGCGTCATCACCATGCACGGTGGAGATGTCTACGTAAATCCCGAGCAGGGGTACGATTTCCCCACCCGCTGGTATGTGCGGCCCGCGTTGCGCTGGACTCTGCGGCACGCGTGTGCTTTGACGGCCATCACGGAGGACTGCCGGCAGCACGCCTTGCGGGCTGGCGCCCCCGGCGAGCGCATCCGCCTGGTTTTCAACGGCACGGACCTGCGTCGGTTCAGCCCCGGCGACAACGGCAGCCGACCGGACCTCCAGTTCGGGCCCCACATGATCTTTGCCTGCCGGCAGCTGTTTCCCCGCAAAGGCATTCGCTTCCTTCTCGAGGCGGCAAAGCAGCTGAAGCCGAAGTTCCCCGATCTCAAGGTGGTGCTTGCCGGCGATGGCTTCGAGCGGCCTCAGTTGGCGCGGCTGGCTGCGGACCTTGGGATAGGGGCCGATGTGACATTCCTGGGCTGGGTGCCGAACGCGGATCTGCCGCCCTACTACAGGGCGGCCGCGGTGTCGGTCATTCCGTCACTGGAGGAAGGATTCGGCATACCAGCGGCTGAGGCCATGGGTTGCGAGGTTGCCGTGGTAGCAAGCGATGCCGGAGGTCTTCCCGAGGTCGTCGAGCATGGCGTTACGGGCTTGGTGGTTCCCCGCGGAGATTCCGGCGCGCTGGCCGGGGCCATCGGGTCGCTGCTCGCCGATCCGCAGCGCTGCCGCACCATGGGGCAGGCGGGGCGGGAGCGCGCCTTGCGTTTGTTCGACTGGGACCAGTCGGCAGCGCAATTCGAGCAGCTCTATCGCGAAGTTGGCGCCAGGACCAGCCGGTGACCGAGCGGCTGTTCGCCTTCCGCTGGGACGTAGATCATCGCGTCTGTGCTACCGACGGACTCCCCAAGATCCGCGCGGTGTGCCGGGACTTCGGGGTGCCCAACACTTTCTTTGTGAACATGGGGCGATCCACCAACCTGGTCGAGTGGATCGGCAGCGGTATGGCTCGCTCCAAAGCCAAGCTGGCCGACCGCGAAGCGGTGCACCTCATCAAGAAGACCGGCTGGCCGCGATTCGTCATCGAGACCGCACTTTCCCGGCCCGTCGGACTCTCGTTCGTTCCGCTGCTGCAATCCCTTCAGGCCGAAGGCCACGAGCTGGGTCTTCACGGCGGCATGGACCACGTGATATGGAGCCGTCGCTTTCACGAGCTGCCTGATCGGGTCTTGGAGGCCGATGTAGAAGAGTCCTACCGGCACTTTGTCCGGCACTTCGGAAAACCCGCGGGCTTCTCCTCACCCGGGTTCTATTCAGATGAGCGGGTGATGGCCCTGCTCGATAACCTGGGTTTCCTCTACAACGGCGACGCCATCGGCGGCGAGCCCCACCGCGCAACGGTAGCCGGGCGCCCGGTGAGGCATTGGACGATCCCGGTAACTCTGTCCGGCCCTCGCACAATACCGTTCCTCGAGTTCCACGGCGCGCGCGGTACCCCCGAATCCGAGATGCTCCAGCAGCTGCATCAGCATCTCGACGCGAATGAATCAGTCGTGCTGTACGGACATCCGTGCTACGAAGGGGTGCGCGACAAGATCCTGCGCCAGGTTTTTGCGACCGTGCTCGAGCGAGGCTTCCGGTTTGTCACGCTGCAGACCCTTGCTGAGCGGTTGCGGGTAGTCGCGCTCGAACGATGATCCGGGTTCTCAGCGTCTTCGGGACCCGCCCGGAGGCGATCAAAATGGCGCCGGTAGTGCGGGCACTCCAGGGTGCGCCCGATCGCTTTGAGAGCATTATCTGCGTTTCGGCTCAACACCGGGCCATGCTCGACCAGGTGCTCCGGGTATTCGGCCTTCAGGCAGATTACGACCTCGATCTGATGACTGCGGCGCAGTCGCCGGCTGAGGTGACTGCGCGGGTACTGGAGCGGCTTCCGCCGCTGCTGCGGCAGATCCGGCCCGACGTGCTGCTGGTGCAGGGCGACACGATGACGAGCTTTGCCGCTGCCTTCGCCGCGTATCTCGAGCGGATTCCTTCAGGCCACGTCGAGGCCGGGCTCCGCACCGGAAACCGCTATCAGCCCTTTCCTGAGGAGATGAACCGGGTGCTGACCGCCCGGCTCGCCTCCATCCACTTCGCTCCTACGACCCAAGCACGCACCGCACTATTGAGCGAGGGAGTGCCGCCAGCCGACGTGCACCTCACCGGCAACACTGTCATCGATGCGCTCCTGCAAACCGTGCAGCCGAACTACAGCTTCCGCTCGCCACAACTGGCCTCCCTGGATCCGGGCCGGCGGCTGGTGCTGGTGACCACCCATCGGCGGGAGAGCTTCGGCGCACCACTGCAGGCCACCTGTGCGGCAATCCGGGAGCTGGCCGGACGCCATCCCGATCTTCAATTCGTTCTGCCGGTTCACCCTAATCCCCAGGTCAAGCAGACGGTGGAGCGCCTGCTGTGCGACCTTCCGGGGATGTTCTTGATCGAGCCGGTGGACTATCTGGAATTTGTGCATTTGATGAACCGTGCGTACCTCGTACTCACCGACAGCGGCGGCGTGCAGGAGGAAGCACCGTCACTGGGCAAACCGGTGCTGGTTCTCCGTGAAGTAACCGAGCGGCCGGAGGGAGTGGAGGCGGGCACCGCAGTCATCGTCGGAACCGATCGCGACCGGATCGTGAAGGTGGCCGGCGAGCTGCTCACCTCCCGGCAGGCCTACGAGCGCATGGCCAATGCGGTCAATCCATATGGCGATGGCCAGGCCAGCGGGCGCATCGTGAGCGCACTGGCCGAGCGGTTCGCATGAGGTTGCTGGTCACCGGCGGCACCGGGTTCATCGGCTCGCATCTGGCCGAAGAGGGCAGGCGCCGTGGCGCCGAGGTAGTTGTACTCGGTCTGACCGACCGGCCTGAGGAGGAGGCCAATGCCAGGCTTCTGGCGCGAATCGGCGCCGAGGTGCTCCCCGGAAGCATCACCGATGCGGACCTCTGCCGCCGGGCCGCCCAGGGGGTCACTCACATCTTCCACCTCGCGGTTGCCATGCGCGAGGGCGGCAAGAGCGATGAGTTCTTCGAGACGATCAATCTCGATGGCACCCGCCACCTGCTTCAGGCGGCTACCGCCGAGCGGGTCCAGCGTTTCGTCTACTGCAGCACCATCGGCATCTACGGCCATCGCGCGCCGGGCATTACCTCGGAGGAGTCGCCTCTCTCGCCCGGTAACATTTACGAGCGCACCAAGGTCGCAGCGGAGCGGCTGGTGCAAGACTTCGCTGAGAACTGCGGCTTGGCTGCGGCGGTGCTGCGGCCGGCTGATGTCTATGGGCCTCGAGACCAGCGCTTGCTGAAGATGTTCAAGGGGGTAAGCCGGGGCCGGTTTCCCCTTTTCGGCGGAGGGGAAGGGCGCCGTCACATGGTGTATGTAGATGACGTCGTGTCCGCCTTCTTCAAGGCATGCGAGCGCGAAGAGGCGGTGGGTGAAGGGCTCATCGTGGCCGGACCCCGTGCCTGCACCCTGCGTGAGCTGCTGGACCAGGTCACAGCCGTCACGGGCAGCAGGAGATACGGCATCCGGCTACCCCTCGCCCCCATGCTGGGCCTGGCTGCCGTGGTGGAGGACGTATCGGCGGCGCTGGCAATCGATCCACCGATCTACCGCCGGCGCATGGATTTCTTTCATAGCGATTCGGAGTTCGATATTTCGAAGGCACGCCGGGTGCTCGGATGGAACCCCCAGGTAGATTTGGAAGACGGGGTTCGACGCACGTACGAGGATTACCGGCGCAGCGGGGAGCTGTGATGGAAACGGAGTCATCGCGAGCGGCCCTGGCCGCGTGGCGATCCAGCGGCCTCGCGTGATCCGCTGGATTGCTTCGGGCGCTGCGCCCCCTCGCAATGACTAAAGGAGATCTGAATTGACCGAACCCTGGCAGTTACAGCTCTATCGCAAGTCGCTCAAGAAGAAGCAGACCGTGAACGCCCTGATGAAGCACGTACCCCGCACCGAGGGACGGCTCTGCCTCGAAGTGGGGTGCGGCACCGGCCTTACGTCGCACTTCCTCAGAGAGCGCGGCGGTACCTGGGTGAGCACCGACTTCGAGCGCGATCACGTTCGCTCGGCAAAGCAGCTGGTCGGCCAGCGCGTGCTTCAGACCAGCGACGCCGAGCTGCCGTTTCGGAGCGCGTCGTTCGACGTGGTGGCGGCTATCAACTTTCTGGAGCACATCGAGGACGACAATACCTTCTTTCGCGAAATGGTGCGGGTGCTCAAGCCGGGTGGGGACTTTCTCTTCATGGCGCCCAAGGGTGAGAGCGGCAGGGCGGGGTACGCGCTCAAGAAGCTTCTCGGCTTCACCGCGGACGCGGAGGGGTTCGGTCACGCCCGGGACGGGTATCCCCCGGCGGCGGCCCGGTCGCTGATGGAGCGCCACGGCCTGGTGCTCGCCGGCACCGCCGACTACTGCCGCTTCTTCACCGAGTCCATCGAGGACCTGTTGAACTACGCGTATCACAAGAAGTCCATGAAGGGTAAACAGACCGCCGAGCAGGACTTTCATGGCGACACCGCGCCGATGTCGGCCGAGGCTCTGAACAATGTGGGCACCGCGTACAAGCTGTATTCCGCTGTGTATCCGGCGCTTCGAGCCTGGACCATGCTCGACAACCTCATCCCATTTTCACCCGGGTACATGCTGGTAGCCTGGGGAAGGAAAAAGGCAGCCTGATGTGCGGCATAGCGGGTAAGGTCGGTCCGGCGCGGGTAAGCGAGGCGGAGATCCTCCGGATGTGCAACGCTATCGCGCACCGGGGGCCCGACGATTGGGGCACCTTCGTTGAAGGTGGCCTCGGGCTCGGTATGCGACGGCTCAGCATCATAGACCTGGCGGGAGGGCATCAGCCGCTCGCCAACGAGGACGGAACCGTAATCGTGGTGTTCAACGGCGAGCTCTACAACTACGAGAGTCTGTACGCCGAGCTCGTGGCCAAGGGGCACCGCTTCAGCACACGCACCGATACCGAGGTTCTGGTCCATCTGTACGAAGACGAGGGCGAAAGAATGGTCCAGCGGCTGCGCGGCATGTTCGCGTTCGCCATCTGGGACCGGACCCGCAGCCGGCTGCTGCTGGCGCGGGACCACTTCGGACAGAAGCCGCTCTTTTACACCGAGGCCGCAGGTAAGCTCACTTTCGCCTCTGAGATCAAGGCACTGCTGGCCGACGACCCGTCTCTTGCCGAGCTCTCTCCCCGGGCGTTGGACCAGTACCTCACCATGCGGTTCGTCCATCCTCCCGAGACTTTCTTCGTCCGGGTGCGAGCCCTCCCACCCGCTCATTACATGATCTGGGAGAACGGCCGCTCGCGGGTCCAGCGCTACTGGGACCTGAGCTACGGCCCTAAATGGACCTATTCGGAAGACGAGACCCTGGACCGGATCGACGAGCTGCTGGCTGAGACCGTCAAGCTGCACCTGCTGAGCGACGTACCGGTGGGAGCGTTCCTGAGCGGTGGATTGGATTCCACGCTCATTGCCTCTTACGCCGCCCGAACTCTCGGCTCGGAGCTCAGGACCTTTTCGATGGGGATTCCGTACCGCGATCTCAACGAGATGCCCTATGCGGCTGCAGTAGCGGCGCGCTACGGAACCCGCCATTTCGCCGAGGAGGTCACACCCAGCGTGGTGAACGATCTTCCCCGACTGGTTTCCGCCCTGGATGAACCGGCCGATCCGCTCTCGATCTGTCTCCTGCATCTGGCCAGGATGACCGCGCGTCACGTCAAAGTGGTGCTCGGGGGCGATGGTGGCGACGAGCTTTTCGGGGGCTACGACCGCTATGCCGCGAATCGCTGGCTGGACAGCTACCGGGCGGTGCCGGAGGCGATCCGCGACGTGGTGGCCAATCAGGTGCTGCGGCGGCTGCCGGACCAGTTCACCTTCAAAAGCGTCACGCACAAGCTCAGATGGGTGGACTTGATGGCCCGGAAAACCGGCGGAGAAAGGTATGCGGAGAGTCTCCAGTTCTTCTGGTTCAACGAAGCTCACCGGAGCGAGCTATATGCCCCTGGCTTCCGTGACCAGCTGCTAGGCGCAAGACCGGATGCCTGCCTGCTGGACCTGTATGCGGCTCCCAACGCAGAGGAGCCGATCGACCGCATGATGTACGTGGATTCGGCCTCTCGGCTGCCCGGCCAGTCCCTCACCATTCTCGACCGGGCGACGATGGCGTATAGCCTGGAGTCACGCTCTCCGTTTCTGGATCCTCGTTTCGCCGAGTTCATGGCCCGGGTGCCCACGTCGCTAAAAATCCGCGGCCGCCAGCTGCGCTATCTGGAGCGGCGTCTGGGCGAGCGCTACCTGCCGCCCGAGGTCCTGCGGCGCAAGAAGCAGGGCTTTGCGTCGCCCTTGATGTACATCCTGGAGAACGAGATCAAATCTCTCGCGCCGCGACTGCTGCACGAGAGCGAGCTGGTGCAGGCAGGTTATCTGCGCGGTGAGCGGGTCAAGCAGATCGTCGATGAGCACTTGACTCGCCGGTACGATCATGGCAACCGGATTTGGCTCCTGCTCAGCGCGGAGGTCTGGTACCGTCGCTACATCGGCGGGCGCTCCGAGGCCGACCTCGAGACCGAGCTGGCGGATCGCCTAGCCGAGCCCGGCGCCACGGCGCTCGCGCGGAGCGTATCGTGAGCTCGAGCCAGTCTGCCGCGGCCTCGGTGCCCACCGAGCAGGCCCCCGCCAACCGGGTGGGGAACCTGCTGCTGTCGTCGTACGACTGGGAGGCCGACCGCGAGACCCTCACCCTGGGTCAGGCGGTACAGCGCTTCCGGGACGTAAACGGCTATGTTGGCCTGCCGATTCCAGCTAAGCCACACTTCTTAAAGTTGTTTCGGAAGCTCATCAACGGCTCACGCGACCCGGAGAAGATCTACCTGGTGCACGATGCTTCCCACGTGCTCACGGGAACCACGTTCACCCACAACGAGCCGCCGCTGGTTCTGCTGGCGGGCGAGGCGGCGGAGCAGGGCCTCTACTTCGCGTCGAGGGGCGTGCCCAAGGCCGTGGGGTGGATGCTCTTTTATGGAGGTGCGTTCGTGGAGTGCGCCCGGCGCATCGCGTCGTTTCGCCAGGTGGGCCGCGGCATAGCCCTGGGGATCTTCAACCAGGCCTACGACTATGCCCGGCGCACTCGGCTGACCAACCTGTTTGATATTCCGGTGGAGGGGCTCTGGTCGGTGAGCGTGGCCGAGGCGCGCCGGCGGTTGGGGATGCCCGAGGGGGGAGTGGCGGAGGAGATGTACCGTGAAATGCCCATCGATCCGGGGCTGGCCAAGGCTCTTCGGGAAGAGTGGCGGAGCTTCGGGGTCCAGCGGTGAGCCCTGACGACCATACCTGCGGGTTCTCACCGGCTGATCTCGAGTTCTGATCCCCTGATTGTGACTTCTCCGCGGCTGATTGCGGGTCTGTGCGGATGAGTGTGGGTTCCGCGTCGGTCCGCGTGACTTCCACGCCGATCCGCGTGAGTTCTACGCGGATGATGCGGGTTCTTCGCGGATCGGTGTGGGTTCTGCGCTGGTGAGTGAGAGTTCTCCGTGGATGAGCGGGAGGTCTCATCCGATTAGGGTGAGTTCTTCGGCTCCGATTGCGAGTTCGATGCAGGTGAAGGAACGTCCGAGACGCTGGAGCACCCACCCGGCCCGGCCCTTACTGGTCCTGATCGGCTCCCGGCCTTGGCCGTAGTATTGGGGGTGTCAGCGGCGTGCGTGAGATTCGAACTCACGGAACCTTTCCCGATCAAGCGCTGCTTCCAACCGCGCTGCGAGAGGAATGGCAGCAGTTCAATTTAAGGAGGTAGAACTACCTCAGCCGCAGGATAAGCCTTCCGCTGCAAGCCCTTCATGGCAATCACTCTAGGTCATGTTTTCTCGCTATGGGTTGGGCGCTAACCCTTGACATTGACCGGATTCGGGACAACAATTGCACCAGCGTTTGGGGGCGGGTGCTTCCCCAGCGATCTCCCCGACTCACTCTCTAAGCCTCTCTCTCCACTATGCCGTACCGACGCTCATGGTTTATGACGGGAGACTCCTGCGCTGCCCGGAGGGCAATCCGGCTGAGCGCGGCGTGGCTGTTGGTCGCCCTTGCCGGCGCGGGCTGCGGAGGAGGAGAGCGTCTGGTATCCGCGGAAGTTCCGCTTGTGCCCAGCGATTCAGTTGACTCCCCCGCGGACTCGGTACCGACTCCACCGCCGGATCCTCCGGACTCAGTTACCCCGCCGCCACCACAGCCGCCGGACACTTTCCGACCCCCAACCCCGCCGCCCGATACGGTGGTACCGCCTCCAGAGACGCCGCCAGACCCGCAGGACTCCGTGAGTCCGCCACCGCTACCGCCGGCAGACCCGCCGACCCACACAGGAATCGGGTTTGGTCCCATCGCCGTTCCCTGGGGTAGTTACGGGCGGGTGTACAGTGGGGCGCTTTATAATGCACCGCCTGAAGTGGTGCTGGAGAGCCTGGAGGCTGCCCGGCGGGGCAATGCCAGAGTCATGCTGAACCTTGCGGGGGCGGAGCACAATCTTCGAGACAGCAAGGGATTCAGTTTTACCAAGTGGAAAGCGCGGGTCGATCGCTTCCGCGGAATCAGGTTCGAATCCTATATAAACGACGGCACGCTCATCGGTCATCTCATCATGGATGAACCGAGCGATCCGAGTAACTGGAATGGGAAGACAGTTCCCACGTCGGAAATCGAAGCGATGGCCAAGTACAGCAAAGAGCTCTGGCCGGGGCTGGCCACCATTGTGCGGGGCTGGCCGTCGTACCTCAAGGGATATTCCTATAAGCATCTCGATGCCACGTGGATCCAGTACCACGCCCGCTTCGGTGAACTGGAAAGTTTTCTCGATAACAATCTCCGGGAAGCTAACGCGATCGGCCTGGCGGTTGTGGGCGGGCTGAACGTGATCAAAGGCGGGGGCGAGAATGGGCTGCGCCTGTTCCCGAACAACGACGGCAAGTTCTCCATGAGTGCTTCGCAGCTCAGAGCGTGGGGCCGCAGATTCTTACAGGAGGACGTCTGTCTGTTTCTGCTTTGGGATTACCGCTCGGAGTACTTCTCACGCTCTGACATCAAGGCTGTGATGGAAGAGCTGGCCGAGCAGGCCCGGCAGCGTCCAAAGAGGAACTGTCTTAACCGAACGACCTGATTACAGCACAATCAACGGCGTGGGTGAGATTCGAACTCACGGAACGGTTTCCCGTTCGGCGGTTTTCAAGACCGCTGCATTCAACCACTCTGCCACCACGCCTACAACGACTTACGAGTTTCTAACCCTCCGCTGTCCGTGATTTGTCCGTGCCGCTCACAAACTCGGCCAGCCGAGCCATCGCGCGCTGCGCCATCGCCGGGCGCACATGGCTGTAGGTGTTGCTGGCGATCACGATGCTCGCGTGCCCCAGGATCTCCTGCACCACCTTCATCGCCTCCCCGGCTTCAAACAGCAAGGTCGCGCAGGTGTGGCGGTCATCGTAGAGCCGCATCGGCGGCAGGAGCGTCGGCGTCACTCCGTCTGCCTCCGCGCGGCGCTCGGCCTCGGCGTTCAGGTCGGCGATCGAGCGGCGCCACTGCTTCGAGACAACATCCTCCCTGAAATCATATGTAGCGTAGCCCGCCCCGGATACCAGTCGCTCGACTTCCTGACGGTCACGGTGGAGCTTGAGCGCCGCCACAGCCTGCGGCACCAGCGGCACCGCGCGACGGCTCCCGTTGGTCTTGGGCTCTTCCAGCCGCCAGGCGGTCCCGTTCTTCGGCCGGTAGAGGGTTCGCATTACCCGCACCTGCGGATCGTCGGAGGTGAGGTCGAGGTCGCCCCACTTGAGCGCCAGCGTCTCGCTCGGCCGCAGCCCGGTGTAAACCTGCACGGTCCACAGCGCCACCAGAGGGTTCTCGGCCGACGCGCTGAGGAAGGTCCGCACCTGAGCGGCGCCCCACACGGCCCGCTCGGCCCGAACCTGGGCAGGCACCATCCGGTTGCCCACCGCCGGATTCACCCGTAAGGGCCGATCACTCACGGCGGCGTTCAGGGCCTGGCGGAGCACGGCGTGCGCCTGCTGCACCGTGCGGGGAGACTAATAGTTCCCCCGGTAGGCTTGGCAGGGCAATTCCCCCGACGGATTGCGATGTTCAACCCGAAGGTGCATGTTCAGTATGACGGAGAACCACCGGCCCATTCCTGGATCACTGCTCACCTCTCGAAACTCCGCTTCTCGCCAGAGCCGAGACCCTCCACCAAGCGGCGACCCGTTTCGCCTCCTTCGCCGAGCGGGGCCACCAGTTCTCCCTCGGCGATGTTGCCCGGAGGCACGATGTACTCCACCTCGGATATTCTCTTTGTTCTCTCGCTCCTCGTCATACCCCTGATTGGTCAAGCTCAGTCGGTTTCTCAACCAGCGGCGGCCGATTCCGATAGTCTTGCCAGAGCGTCCAAGCAGCTCCCCGCGTGTAACCCGGTTGCCGGCGGGCAGCTGGTGAAAGACGCAGCCAGCGACACCACTCGAAGCAAGCGCTCTGTCAGTGTCGCCGGCCCAGGTGTCGCTGGGGAAAGCGGCAGCAGTTGCGTGCCCAACGTTGCCGCCATGCAGACTCAGATGAGTCCGGCGCAAGTAGCGCAGATGCAGGCACAGGTGAAGTCCCAGATGAGCCCGGCCTTGATAGCGCAGATGATGGCTCAGATGAAGGCAGGGATGCCGCAGATGAGCCCGGCTTTATGGGCACAGATGCAGGCGCAGCTCAGCCCGGGAGCGGCGCAGCCGCAAGCAGGCGAGATGCCGCCGGCTCAAACCCCGGGGGGGCCGCCTGGACTGGCACCGCCGGCGGGCGAGCCAGACGCGGCTGGATCGCCTGGTGAGGGCGGGGGAAAGAAAATCCAGGTCTCATCCGATTTGGTTCGCGATTTGAAGAACGGCAAGACAGTCATTCGCCACATTGACTGGGTCCCGGGCAGCGGAGCCGTCACACCCGGTGGGTCCCCGGGTTTCACCCGCGCCATGGCCCAGGTTGCGGCGGCCATGAAGCAGGCGGGTGGCTCCTATCGACTCAACCTCTTCATGAACGAGCAGTCCGGTAATGTCGTCGTCCGAAGGCTGGGGCCGCAGCGGATTGCTGCGGTGCGTGCGGCGCTCATCAAAGGCGGCGCCGCTTCGGGGGCAACCGGCCCTCAGGCCGGTGAGACCAAGAAGGACGGAGATCCGCGCCTGGAAATTATCAGGTGG
>Ga0136617_10000346_pt1 | contig 37866 bp, 29 predicted proteins | sample AntDrymUQ3222106_2_FD_129672 | JGI IMG/M metagenome (GOLD analysis project Ga0136617, IMG submission 129672) | Polar desert sand microbial communities from Dry Valleys, Antarctica - metaG UQ322 (21.06) | ecosystem: Environmental > Terrestrial > Soil > Desert | place: Antarctica: Dry Valley... | reverse complement strand
GGATGGACTCTCTTCCTCGTCATCAGCAGTGGCTCCATCGCCACGCTTGCCGTGGCGTTTAGCGCCTACCTCGGTGAGATCGTTCCGCTGACACCCATCCTTAGCAAGGTGATTGCTATCGGTATGATCGCCGTCGTGACACTTATTAACGTGCTGGGCACGCGCGAGAGCGCGAACGTTCAGAACTGGACCACGGCGATCAAGGTCACCGCGATCCTGATCATGAGCGCGGCACTGCTCTGGCTGGGGAACGGCTTCAGCGGGGAAGGCGTGACCCTATGGCCCGCTGGTGATGGCGGCACGGTTGCGTCCGGCTTTGGGCTCGCGATGATCGGAGTTCTCTGGGCTTATGAAGGGTGGCAATACGTGACCTTCAGCGCCGGTGAAACCATCAACCCTCAACGCAACTTCCCGCGAGCCCTACTGATTGGTTCGGCAGCTCTGATCGGCATCTACCTGCTTGCTAACGTTGCGTACCTCGCCGCGCTTGGTCCGATAAATGCGGCGCAGAGCGATAGTATCGCCGCCGCCGCCGTGACCGCAGTTGCCGGCCCCTGGGCATCAAAACTGGTCGCGATCGCGATTCTGATCTCGATCTTCAGTGCAGCCAATGGCGTTGTATTAACCGCCCCGCGCGTGTATTACGCGATGGCGCGAGACGGCGTCTTCTTTCATCGTTTGGCCGAGGTTAACCCACGATTTCATACTCCGGCTTTCGCCGTCCTGGCTGGTTCGGCGTGGGCCGTGGTGCTGGCCGCGAGCGGCACGTTCGAGCAATTGTTAACCTATGTCGTCTTTACCGGCTGGCTCTTCTACGCCCTCGGCGCGGCGACCATTTTTATCTATCGCAGACGACGCGCTGAAGTTGCAAGCCCATACCGCGTGCCAGGATACCCGTGGACGCCGCTACTGTTCATCCTTGCGGCTGCAGCTCTGGTCATCAACACGATGGTGACGCAGCCCGTTCGGGCCGCCGTAGGGCTCGGCGTTGTACTTCTAGGTGCGCCCGCTTATTTGATCTGGCGCTCACGGAAAGGGGTTAGCGGGAGTGAGACGAATGAATGACAGAACGATGAAGAACAAAGTAACGGCGCCGCTGTTAGCCGCAACCAAAGGGAACGATCCACGCCGGGGTACCCACGCGGGCAGCCCGCGTGGGGTGTTAGGAAATTCCTCCAAAAGACACCAAGCGCAATTCGTGCTAGTTCGTGTGATTTCGTGGATCGTTGCTTCTATCAAACATTGCTCAAGTAACAGGAACTTGCAGACTTGTATCACAGCGGTCTTTTGTTTCCTGCTAGCGTTAAGTGGCGGATTTAATCTCAATTCGTCGGCGCGAAATATTGACGCGCAATCCGCGCCAGGCAATCAGCCACCGAGTCGAACGCAAGAGTCCCCAAGCGTAACAGAGAGGATTAAACGAGTTGAGAACGGCCTGCTGCAGCCCTTCGTAATCAAGGGACAGCCAAGCGTGCAGATGAAGCTCGCTGATCGGATGAAGTTCTACAACACGCCGGGCATCAGCATAGCGGTCATTGATAAGGGTCGTATCCAATGGGCGCGCGGGTATGGAGTACGTGAGACCGCTGGCAGCGAAGCCGTCACACCTGAGACTCTTTTTCAGGCGGCGTCTATTAGTAAACCAGTCGCGGCGGTGGCTGCACTTCGATTGGTACAGCAAGGCAAGCTCGACATAGATGAAGACGTGAACCGCAAACTCACTTCATGGAAGCTCCCGGAAAATGAGTTCACGAAAGAAAAGAAAGTGACCCTGCGCGAAGTGCTCAGTCACAGCGCGGGATTGACCGTGCATGGGTTTGCAGGGTACGCCTCAGACACCACGGTACCGACTCTTTTGCAAGTGCTCGATGGAGTGAATCCTGCAAACTCAAAAGCAATTCGGGTTGACATCGCGCCAGGCACAAAATACCGATACGCAGGAGGAGGCTATGTGGTCTTGCAGCAGCTGCTGATGGACGTCACGGGAAAACAGTTTCCCCTCTTCATGCGTGCAACGGTGCTCAAAAGAATTGGGATGGCGCGCAGCACTTATGAGCAGCCCCTAACGAAAGAGCGTTGGTCACAGGCTGCGATCGGTCACAGATCTAACGGAGAGAAGGTGAATGGCAACTGGCATACTTACCCCGAGATGGCCGCTGCCGGACTGTGGACCACTCCCGAAGATCTCGCCCGCTTTGCGATCGAAATTCAAAGGTCTCTGGCCGGGAAATCAAACAGAGTTCTCTCTCAAAAGATGGCGAGGCAAATGCTCACAGCGCAAGTCGGAGGCTGGGGCCTCGGATTTGGACTACCGGGTAAAGGGCCTTCGGCCCGTTTCAATCACGGCGGCGCTAATGAAGGTTATCGATGCCTGCTGGTCGCGTACAAGAGTACCGGACAAGGCGCAGTGGTAATGACCAACTCCGATAGAGGCTCGTCTTTGGCCGACGAGGTACTGCGGAGTATTGCCACGGAGTACGGCTGGGTTGATTATCTCGCTAAAGAAAAAGTCTTAGCGCACGTCGATCCTAAAATCTACAGTTCTTATGCGGGGCAGTACGAGCTTGGTCCCAACTTCATTTTGACGATCACTGCAGAAGACGGTCGGCTGATAGGTCAAGCGACTGGACAGCCGAAGCTTGAGTTGTTTCCTGAATCGGAGACGCAGTTTTTCCCCACTGCGACCGCCGTTGAGATCACGTTCGTCAAAGATGAAAAGGGGCAAGTCACTCACTTAATTCTGCGCCAGGGTGGCCAGGACATTACGGCAAAGAAGGTCAAATGAATATTCGCAGAAATCATTGAATTGCAGTCAAAGTCAGTCATGAGGAGATCTATCAACATGCGCCTGCACAAATATCTCGTTTTGCTATTAACCATAGCGTTGCCTTTGGTGACCGCTGGACAAGCGCCTGGCACCGGAGACTTTGATGTCCTTATTAAAGGCGGCACGGTTTATGACGGGACCGGACGCGCTCCCAGACGAGTCGACGTTGCGATTAAAGGAGATCGCATCGTTGCCATTGGCAACTTGAAGAGCGCACGCGCTCGCAGCGAGGTGGACGCGCGTGGGCTCGCCGTCGCGCCCGGCTTCATCAACATGCTGTCATGGTCCACTGAAAGCTTAATCGTTGACGGCCGCTCGCAGGGCGAAGTACGCCAAGGGGTGACCACGCAAATCATGGGTGAAGGCTGGTCGATGGGGCCGCTCAATGACGAGATGAAGCGACAAATGATCAAAGATCAAGGCGACATCAAGTTCGACATAGAGTGGACGACGCTCGCCGAATATCTCAGATACCTGGAGCGGCGCGGCGTCTCGCAGAACGTCGCTTCGTACGTCGGGGCTACGACGGTTCGGATGTATGTTCTCGGTGAGAATGACGTGCAGCCGACGCCAGCGCAGCTCGATGTGATGCGCGGGCTCGTGCGCCGCGAAATGGAGGCAGGCGCGCTTGGCATCGGCTCATCGTTGATCTACGCGCCCGCATTCTACGCCAAGACCGAGGAACTGATTGAGCTGTGCAAGGTGGCAGCGAAGTACAAGGGTAAATACATCTCGCATATGCGCAACGAGGCAAACAAATTACCGGAAGCTGTCGAGGAACTGATTCGCATCAGCCGCGAAGCCGGCCTGCCGGCCGAAATTTACCACCTGAAGGCGGCGGGCACACAAAATTGGCCCAAGATGAACAAGGTGATGGCGATGGTCGAGGCGGCTCGCCGCAAGGGGTTAAAGATTACAGCCGACATGTACACCTATCCTGCCGGCTCGACCGGACTCAACGCTACGCTGCCGCCGTGGGCGCTGGATGGGGGGTATGAGGCGCTCTTCAAACGGCTGGAAGACCCTGCAACCCGACAGAAGATTGCCGAAGCCGTTCGCACGCCGACTGACGAATGGGAGAATCTTTACCGTAACGCCGGCTCGCCTGACCGCGTGCTCCTGGTCGGCTTCAAAACGGAAAAGCTGAAACCTCTAACCGGCAAAACACTGGCAGAGGTAGCAAAGATGAGAGGTAAGGACCCGGTCGAAACGATCATGGATTTAATGCTCGAGGACCGCTCTCGCGTAGATGCGATTTACTTCCAGATGTCGGAGGAGAACATCAAGCAGCAGATTCGCAAGCCCTGGGTCTCGTTCGGCTCTGACGGTGCATCGATGGCCCCAGAAGGAGTCTTCCTTAAATCCTCCACACATCCGCGCGCGTACGGCAACTTCGCGCGTCTTTTAGGCAAGTACGTACGCGAGGAGAAGGTGATCTCACTCGCTGAGGCAGTGCGGCGTCTGACGGGGTTGCCCGCCACGAATCTCGGTCTAGATCGTCGAGGTTTTCTGAGAACAGGAATGTTTGCTGACGTGGTGGTCTTCGATCCGCAAACCATTGCCGACCGCGCCACGTTCGAAAATCCGCACCAGTATTCGGTCGGCGTGAAGCACGTCTTCGTCAATGGCGGTCAGGTGCTCAAGGATGGTGAACACACAGGAGCAAAACCCGGGCGCGCACTTTGGGGTCCCGGTAAGATCAAATAATCACAAAGAATGGGCTCACTATTAGTGAACCGTAAAGACAATATGGAAGCACTTAATAAGTATCGACGAACTGGCGCCGCATTTTTGGCGGTCACAATCATCTTATGCCTGGTTGTTGATAACCAGGGAGCTTCTTCTCGAGCATTAACTGAACAAGAGGCTCAACCTACCATCGCGCCGCGCAAAGAATACGCGGCTTGCGCCTGAGACTTGCCCGCGGCAATTTCGCGCAGTACCTGTAGCTTGAACTCGCGAGTTAATACGCGCCGTTTGACAAGTGCTGACCCTTTCTCAATCATCGTTAAGCCTCCTCCCCCCAAGGGGACTATGCTTAACTTTTTGCGTCAGTCAAGGGTGCAGTTCACCCGCTCAAGATGCAGGAGCTGAGTGCTCAATTGAGTCAATTTATGTGATGTTGTGTGGCGGCCCAGCTTGAGCCGGGGCAAGCCGCCCTTCCCAACCTGCGAATTGTTGTCGCTTCAGAGAGTAGTGCGAGGCGTTCAACTACTATCAGAGGACTAGCGAGAAGGGCTCATATGAACAAGTCAATTACGGTCTTATATCGCAGCCTCATCGCACTGGTCTTCCTCGCAATCGTTGCGCCTCTCAGCGCGCAGCCGCCGAATGAGTCGCTCTTCACTCGCACCGACCCGATGATTCCGATGCGCGATGGCGTACGTCTCTACACGCAAGTGTACACTCCGACTCGCGCCACCGAGCGGCTTCCAATCCTGCTGCTCAGAACTCCGTATGGGATTGGCGACTTAAACTCGGCGCAACTGGCGGCCGCACTACCGGAGTTAGTAGCAGACGGGTACGTCATCGTCCGGCAAGACATCCGAGGACGGTTCAAGTCGGAGGGTCAATTCGTCATGCTCCGGCAGCCGCGCGATCGTAAAGACAAGAAAGCGATCGACGAAAGCACCGACGCCTTTGACACGATTGAGTGGCTGCTCAAGAACACGCCCAACAACAACGGGCACGTTGGAATGGTTGGTACAAGCTACGGTGCGTGGCTAACGGTGATGGGAATGCTCGATCCACATCCGGCGTTGAAGGCTGTCGTTCCGCAAGCTTCCCCTGCAGACATGTGGATTGGAGACGACTTCCACCACAACGGCGCGTTTCGATTAAGCTACGGCCTCGAATACGCGTACATGATGGAATCATCGAAAGAGATCGCCGACGTCTCTACCCTGATTGACCGTTACGATGCTTACGAGTGGTATCTGGATCTCGGTCCGCTATCCAACGTGAACGCCAAGTATTTCCATAACAAGATCCCGACCTGGCGCGACTTTGTAAACCATCCCGACTATGACGCGTTCTGGAAGCGACAGGGTTTCGCCCCCTGGCTGAACCGCGTGAAGGTGCCGACGCTCAACGTTGCCGGCTGGTGGGACCAGGAAGATTTTTATGGCCCGATCAAGATCTACGAGCTGCTCGAGCGGCATGATCAGTCGAAGCAGAATTTTTTGGTCGTAGGTCCGTGGAACCACGGTGGATGGTCGCGAGGCGAGGGGCGTAAGCTCGGTCGGATCGACTTCGGCAGCGCCACCGCGGAGCACTATCGCCGCAATATAATGGCGCCGTTCTTAGCGTACTACTTGAAGGATAAAGGGAGCGGCGAGCGTCCAGAAGCGCTGACCTTCAGAACCGGCGCGAACGAGTGGGTCGAGCATGACGCTTGGCCGCCGAAACGCAACGTTGTCGGACGACGGCTTTACTTTCAGGCCACTGGGAAGCTGTCGTTTGACTCGCCATCCGCAAAGGCACGGCCAGCATTCGATAGTTACATTTCGGATCCCGAGAACCCTGTTCCCTATCGTCCGCGTCCGATTGAGTTGCGCTCGGGATGGTCGACGTGGTTGGTCGAGGACCAGCGCTTTGTGCATCGGCGTCCCGACGTGCTTGCCTGGGTGAGCGACCCTCTCAAAGACGACGTCGTCGTATCGGGGAAGATCGTGGCCAACCTCTTCGCGTCGACCACGGGCACTGACAGCGACTGGATCGTGAAGTTTATTGACGTGTACCCCGAGAAATACCCGGCCGATCCGAAGATGGGTGGCTATCAACTAATGATCGCCGGCGATGTATTTCGTGGTCGCTACCGCAAAAGCTTTGAGAAGCCCGAGCCAATCGAGGCAAACGCAGTGCTGCACTACCAAATCGGATTCCCGGCCAACGACCACGTCTTCAAGAAGGGCCACCGGATCATGGTGCAGGTTCAAAGTAGTTGGTTTCCCGTGATCGACCGCAACCCACAGCGCTTCGTGTCGAACATCTTCTTCGCCCAAGAGTCGGACTTTCAGCGAGCGACCCAGCGAGTGTTCCGCTCGGGCCGGTATGCATCATACATCGCCGTGCCGGTCGTGGAGCGCACGCGGCAGTAATTGCTTTTAGTAGACGTCATCCCGTCTAACACACTACGAAGACTTCTTTTGAAAAGATGTTATCTGGATTCGACTTTCAACCATTGTCGGGAATTCGAGCGCTGACCCTCGCGATTAACGTTCCAGGCCGGTCGCACGTTTGCGTGAGCTTGGCGCGAAAGTAATCAAAGTCGAGCCACCTGGCGGCGATCCGCTTTATCGTGCCGATGATCTCGATATGAAAGCTAAACAGGTCTCCTATCAAGACACTTGGCTCACCCGCTTTTCACAGCTGGTGGCGAGACTCGTGCCGGATGCCATCTCCACTTCCATCTTACTTCGTGCCTTCCTTGTTCTTGCTGCTCTGAAGATGGGCAATACGTTGACGGCAACGCTAGATGCCTACTACAGAGGGCTATGGATGCTGCTGCCCTTCACCATGCAGATGACTCTCATCCTCGTCCTCAGTTCCGTCCTGGGTGCCACGCCCTTCTTCAGGAGAATCGTTCTGGCACTCTCACGGAAGCCTAACACGGCTTTTCAGGTGATTGTTTTCTCGGTACTACTCGCGGCGGGCCTTTCGTATGCCTTGATCATTGCGGCGCACCTGTTAAAGCCCACGAGTTCGCAACCCATCTCTCAGTTCCCAGACTCCCGCACACTCGCCGAGTCGGCCCGGACTTCGGAGGGCAAAATCCCTGAGGAAGGTCAGGATGCCGGGGGGCACAACTACTCGGAACGATTCGAACGAAACAGATTTATCTCAACCGTCATGTGTGTGGCGTTGCTGAGCTGGCTCTTTTACCACTTTTGGATCAAGAGGGCGAGCCTTGATCTCAACTCACTTAATACCGTCCTTCTCCTGCTGTGCTTTTTTCTTCATCGAAATGTTCACAACTTTTCGAAAGCCCTGCAAGGGGCCGTAGTGTCCTGCTGGCCAGTACTCGTCCTTTACCACCTGTACGCGGGTGTTGCTGGCTTAATCCAGTTCACCACAGTCGGCGAGTCCTTTGCCGGTCTTTTGGCCTCCATATCAACGAGGTACACGTTTCCTTTGTTGACAGCAATCGCGGGAACGGTGGTCGCAGTCTTCGTCCCGTCGAGCGGCGGACAGTGGGTTATTCAAGGCTACGTCACGGCCAGGGCGGCTGAGGCAGTTGGCGTGACTGCTCAATGCGGGATGTTGGCTCTCGGCGCTGGCGATCAAATGGGCAATCTACTTTCGCCGTGGGCAGTTGTGATCGCGGGAATTGCCCGCATAGATTTCCGAAAGTTCTTTGGTTACAGCCTAATCTTCGCACTGCTCTGGTTTGTTCTTGGTGTCTTCGCATTCACGTTCCTGCCCTGTTAGAGAAGGTGACTAATGAACACGTTTGAGACACCATTCATCACCATTACGGACGCGATAGCCAGCCATGCGAAGTTGCGACCTGACAAAACTGCGCTCGTTTGCGGGGACCAGCGGGTTACTTGGCGCGACTTTAATCAGGCGATCGACCTTGTAGCCAACGGACTTATCAAAGGGGGGTTGCGTAAAGGCGACAAGGTAAGCGTCCTAATGCTTAACAGCATCGAGATGCTCGAAATCATGATGGGTACAGTCAAAGCCGGGGGCGTCATCGTTCCGCTTTCGGTGATGCTCACCGCCGAATCGCTCGCTACGATGATCAACGACTCGGATTCGCAGTTCATCTTCGTCGGCGCGCCCTTCGTGCGGGTGACTGATTCAATCAGACGCGACCTTGTCAACATCTCGTCCGCAGGCTTCTTCGTCGTCGGGGAAGAAACCCAGAACTGGATCGCCTGGATCGATTACCAAAGATGGCGAGACGAGTCGACGGAGACGCCGCCGCAAGTCCGTCTTACTCCCGAAGACGATTTCAACCTCATCTACAGCTCAGGCACAACCGGCACGCCAAAGGGTATCGCACACACGCACTACGCCCGTCAGCAGTCGGCTTACATACTCGCCATCGAGTTTCGCTTTAATCAGAACTCTATCGCCGTCGTCACCACGCCGCTTTTCGCTAACGGCACCTGGATCATGATGCTGCCGTCGCTCACTATCGGCTCGACGATGGTCATCATGGCGCAGTTCGATCCGAAGAAGTTTCTTGATATCGTCGAGCGCGAGCGCGCGACGCACACGTTCATGGTACCCACACAGTACATCGTAACGATGGGTGTGGCCGAGTTTGATCGTTTCGATCTCAGCTCGCTCAAGGTACTGCTCTCCGCGGGCGCCCCGTTGCGCGCCGATACGAAGGCGCAAATGTTGCAGAAATTTGGTGATGGAGTTTTCGAACTATACGGCCTCACTGAAGGGATCGCGACGACGCTCAAGCCCGAAGAGATGGAGGGCAAGCTTTCCTCGGTCGGAACCACGGTCTTCGGCGGCGACATTCGCATCATTGACGATGCAGGTAAGGAAGTTCAGCGTGGCGAGGCGGGCGAGATCGTCGGCTACAGCTCCGCGCTCATGCGTGGCTATTACAAGAAGCCGGAAGAAACTTCAGCAGCCGTGTGGAAAGATGAGGCGGGCCGCACCTACCTGCGCACCGGCGACATTGGCAAGCTCGACGAAGACGGCTTTCTCTACATTCTGGACCGCAAGAAAGACATGATCCTTTCAGGTGGCGTCAACGTCTTTCCGAAGGATATTGAAGAGATAGTGGCGCGCCACCCCGAAGTCGCGGACGTCGCAGTCATCGGCGTGCCGCACGAGAAGTGGGGAGAGACGCCGCTCGCCCTCGTAATTAGGAGGTCCGGCGCATCGCTGCCGGCTGAAGAGCTGACGCGCTGGGCCAACGAGCACCTGGCCAAGCATCAGCGGATTACCGGCGTCGAGTTTCGCGATGAACTTCCGCGCAACGCGCTCGGAAAGGTTCTGAAGAAAGACCTGCGCGAGCCTTACTGGCGCAAAGAGGGATAGCGGCCGTGACACTTAATCACCCGTTACAAGCTCACTGACCACAACCTTCTTCCTGGATGATAACTATTCTTAGTTTCGCCGACTTTGAAGTGCTGACGTTCGATTGCTATGGCACGTTGATTGACGGGGAGCTCGAATTTGGAAGGCGCTGGATAAACGACGCCATAACAAAGAAGGGTTCGGAGCGACGCCGTTGGCACTTGCTCACCCAGATCTACAAGTTCCAGACTTCCAAACGTTGGCAGACAGAATGGGTCTGATTTGAAACGCAGCAATACAGCGATGGAGCGCAGTTCCCATTAACCACGGCCAATAGTAATTGGTGGCTTCCTGTTTCGTCGGAACGGGGAAATGTCTGGCAAGAGCCAAAGATGAAAGTTTCGAGAGGAGACAAAGAATGCTAGAGGTGATATTGAAAAGGTTTGAAACTCCCGATGAGACCCGCGTTTTTGAGAAAGGCAAGTTTGAAATGGTGAAGATCGGCGGAATGACAATTGGCAGGGCGAGCTATGAACCCGGATGGAAGTGGTCTGAGCATGTAAGTCCGATTTCCGGTACTCAGCTTTGTGAAGTCGAACATGTCGGGATGGTTGTCTCCGGGCGCGCAATGGCGGCTATGGGAGATGGCACTGAAGTTGAACTCACACCCAGTAGCCTCTTCTACATACCGCCCGTTGCACACGATAGTTGGGTGATTGGAGACGAGCCTTATGTTTCGCTGCACTTCTTGGGGGCAGACCATTACACCAGATAAGAAATCGCAAGCGGCTCGCTTACGAGTACGCGCCGCCGAAACCGGTATGAAGCCGAGGGGCAATCACGAAGTCTAGCGTGTTTTTCGAGTAGGTTTGACCTCGCTGTTTAGTGCGTGCTCGGACGCGTTTCACTTCTCGAGTTATTTCTAAGGAGGATGTTATGACAAAGCTTCTAAGCGCAACAGTGCTGTTAGTGCTGCTGATTGCAACGACCGCAACGTCGCAGTGGACCGTGAAGTTGCCGCAGCCGACCGGCCCTTATCAGATCGGCACAACTTCCTTAGCTCTCGTTGACGAGACGCGTCCGGAAGTATTCACCGACGACCCGAAAGACCATCGCGAGCTTCTGGTGCGCTGCTGGTACCCTGCGCAGCCCGTGGCCGGGGCTAAACCCGAGCCTTTCTGGGGGAAGGACACTAAAGAGATCGGATCACTTCTTGCGCAATTCATGCGCTTACCAAAGACAGCGTTCGATGATCTAGCTCTGGTTCAATCCCACGCGTACACCGATGCCCCGCTCTCAAAATCTAAATCTCCCTACCCGGTGCTCGTTTTCTCGCACGGCTACATTCCGGGGTTTCTCTCCCAAAACACTGCGCAGATGGAGGAGTTAGCTAGTCATGGATATGTCGTATTCAGCATCGGCCATTCTTATGAAACTGTAGCCAACATTTTTCCTGATGGGCGAGTTGTGCCCTTCAGTCAGACCCGCTTCATGACGTTCGCCCAAGGTGCGGGAAAAGCGACCGTACTAGTCACCAAATATACCGCAGCAACCGACCCTACTGAAAAGGACGCTCTCATAAAACGGATTGTCGCCGATTGGCCAGTCCTGGAGGAAAGCCTCCGCATCTGGACCGCCGACGTACGCTTTGTTCTAAGTGAACTTGAAAAGATGAAATCAAATAAGCCAAAAAACATGTTCGCGGGAAAGCTGGACCTGAAGCGCATTGGCATCTTCGGGATGTCTTTCGGAGGCGCGGCGGCGGGTCAGGTCTGCGCAGTTGATAAGCGTTGCAGAGCGGGTATTAACCTGGACGGCTTACAGTCTGGTGACTTGATCGATCGCCCGATGGAGCGCCCCTTCATGTTCATGCAGAGCGAAGGTGCTGGAAATATCAATCGTCTCTTTTTTGAGCGAGCGAAGAACGATGCCTACTACGTCGTCGTAAAGGGGACCAAGCACTTTAACTACTCAGACTTCTCCATGTTTTCACCTGACTATCAAAAAGCCGGAATTCTTGGTTCCATTGAAGGAGCGCGCATGGAGGGGATCATGAACGGTTATGTCCTGGCTTTTTTTGATAGATACTTAAAGGGTAAGGACACACCACTGCTTAAAGGAGTTCCTGCTAACTACCCTGAGGTCGAATTCAATTCACACGGCCGCCAAACGAAGAGGTAGAAAGTAAACATCCTGTTTATCTATGCGCAAGGAGTATGATAACGGCTGTCGTCCCCGTAATTCGACACTATTGAAAGCCCCCTTCTGTCAACAGCGCAGTGTTAGTGCCGGGCGGAGGTTGCATTGAGCTGTGCCGCCAAATGCGGGCGGACTCCGAGTTACGCCAAACGCCGATCCTACTCGTAGGTGCGATGTGCAAAGTGGCCGCGCGTGTTATTGAGGGTCTGGAGGGGGGGCTGATTACGTCCAAACTCCTCACGAACCGGCCAGTCCTTACCGAAGGTTAAGGCGGCTCACTGATCGGACGATCTTGTACAGGCGCTGCGGCGCGCCGAGGAAAAGTATCGTAGCCATCTTTGAAAACTCCATTGAAGGCATCCTTCAGTCTATCGAGGGACGCTTAGACATTATGTAGGCAGGGTTAACGGATCAGATAGTATCCCCTCTTAACTCATGAACCTCTGTGAGGCCAGAGAACAATATTGAGCGGCTTTCTCGGATAGGGCACAAAATGAATGCCGTATTGAAACTGATCGCGGTGACAATAATATGGGCCTGGTTTTGTTCTGCGGCCTTAGCCCAAACAGCGGCTGACGAGCCTCTGATGCTCATCCGAATGCCGGATGAAGCGGCATTTGTCAACCAGCCGCCGGACGCCGACATCGCTCGTTTCGCGGCTTCGCGGGGAACATACCTTCACATGACTCCGCAAGACTTGATGAGAGATCACGAGCTAGCGCGTCAGGTGCTTGGGCAGAGTCAGATCTTTGATGAACTCGCGCATTTCCAGACCCAACACAAGATGGCAGTGAAGGTCAAATTCATGAAGTGGGCCGATGCGTTTCGTTACTTTTCAGACTATGTGTCAGATCCTAGTAACCCGCCCATCGTGGCGCAGCTAGGCGACACCTGGGCGGCCTACTTCCGTTCGCTGGGCGTCATGCCATACGAACAACGGCATACATGGGACGTGCGGCTGCTCTGGTATTGGAAGGACATGGTCAACGCTGAAGAGATTGCGGACGGTGATGGATTTGTTGCGGCGTGTCAGAGGCTGCATGAGGCGCCTCCTCCTGAATTGGTGGCACCTTTTATTATTTCCACAGCTCCGGATTGGAACTTTCTCCATGACTTCTCTATTTGGATGTATAACGCTGGGCTGCCCTCTCTCATCTCCACCGACAAAAAGATGGGAATGCTACCTTGGAAGGAGGCTAGATTTGCGGGTCCCGAGGGCGAGCGCGCCACCCAATTTCTTATCAACCTGGCGAAGCGTGGACATCTCGTGCTGCCGGAAAAATCCAGTGATCAAATTGTAGAAGACTTTCTCGCCCGGAAATACGCCATGGTGATCCTGGGGCCTTGGGTCGCAAGGGAAGCGGAGAAAAGACTCGGCCCAGATTGGGAATCGAGAATTGGGGCTACTTTGCCCCCAAAGATTGGGGCAAATGTTGCCACAACGATTAAGGGCGGTTCCTTATTCGCAGTTCTTGATCCTAGTCGTGGCAAAGACCCGACACGTGCTGGCCGAGCGCAGCGCCTGGTCGAATTTTTTGGCTCAATAGAAAGCCAACGTCGCTATACGCGCGCCCTCGGGGCGCTTCCGGCGAACCCGCAGGTTCTTGCGGAATCCCCACATTTCAGGCTGTTTACAACAGCGCTGGACAGAGGGAAGACCTACCCTGAGATTCCCGAGTGGGCCCCTGTCGTGGAGAACCTTGCGACCCGAGACAATCTCTACGCCTTCTGGAAACGCCTATCGGCTATCGCCGGTACGCATCCGCCGGCAGGCCAAGCGGAACAGGCGACTCGAGAGAAGCTCATTCTGGCCGCTCTGCACTCTGCTCAGACAGATATTAATAAGGAACTGTCGCCCGGGAAGCTAGCCTTTCTCTGGCCCTGGCTGCTGGCCCTAATTCTGCTTCTGACTGCCGGCGTCTTTGCCTCCTTGTGGCGCCGGCGGGTCGAACGAAAGCGCATAGCGGAATTACGACTAGTGCGCGACATGCTGGCCACCCTACAACGTGGGATGGCGCCACTGCCCGAGCCGCCGCACGCCGGCGGTCGAGCCGCCTCGCATGATCCGCTGAAACTAGATATCAAAGGCTACCCCGCTCTCTATCTCGATACTGCGAGGCGCAAGGTTCTCGTAAAAAAGACTCCTTCCGAGCCACTCGAAGAGATCATTCACGGAGCGGAGTATGACCTGTTTCGGCATATCATCGAGTGTCTGCAAGCGGGTTGGTATGAGACTCACTGGATATGGAGCTACAGCATCTGGCCGGAAGCACATCCCAAGTTTCCGAAAGAAGCATTTGCCATTCACTGCACGAAACTTCGAAAGGAGATTGAAAGCGTGTGGCGCCTGGGAAAAATGCTCGGGAGAGGCTCTTATCATGGCGGCGCTATTCCAATAGAAGTCAGAGATGTTCACTTCTACACGGACGCGGAGGCCGAAGGTAGCGCTCATTCGATTTGGTCGCTCTTTCATGCGTCTGAACAATCGTTAAAAGCGTATAAAGCCGAGCAATGGGAAGAGGCGCGGCACTATGTGGAACAGTTGCTGCAAATCGATGTGGAGAATTGGCCAGGCAACATTCTCCTCTGCCAGTTAGCAATCCAAAACCGTCCCGACAAGAATGACCCTTTCGTTCGCAACGCGATTGCGTTTGCCCACCAGCAGCGAACGCACTATGAGCACGCGGTTGAAATGGTCGTAAACCTACCCGAAGAAAAAGTGAGCCAGGAACAAAAGGAGAGGCTGAATTCACGGCTGGCAAGCTTGTTACAAATCATCCCCAAGTTACCGCCCCTACTGGCAGAACCTCAATCAAGCGCCGGACGAACGCCCTGGCGGACCAGGGACCAGCTCACCGATTGGGCCAGCTACCTAAGCGGAAAGAAACAAGCGCTGCCCGGGGAAGAGATCAGGGTCGCCCAGGAAGTTAAGCGGTTTGTCAGCCAGCGTCTCCATTGGGCCTCTCCGGGAGAAGTCAAAGACCATTTTCGAGAGTTTGTTCAAGACCTGGCGCTGGACGAATCAAGCTGGCCCGATGAGCGGCTCCCTTCCAGCGAGAAGGCCTTTAAGTACCGTGCCTTGGATCATGTGCTCGCTGGAATCCATCATCTCTCGGATGACGATGAATCGAAAGCGGTCACAAAAGCGCAAAACCTCCGTAAGCTGTGGAGCACAAGGGCAGAACTGAGTAAGCGGCTGGAACGAGAACTCACTAATGACGAAGTCTACCAAGAATGCCGGCAAAGGTACGGATGGGGCCGTTCGGGGTTTGATCATCTCCTCGAGTATGAGAATTTCTGCCGCCCGCACTCCTTTGATGAGTCACATTGGAAGAACACAGAGAGGTTGAGAAGGGGTAGTTTCTGATCCTCGATCCGGTGACGCGACGGCACCAAACAGATGATCAGCTCAAGCTTTCGTCAGGCGGCTCTTAGGCTCCTGGGGCGTAATATTTATAGTTACAACAAGTGATCAACAGGCAAGCTCCGAGCAAGGTATTCCGGCACGTGGACGCCAATGGGATTGCATATGAGAGGTCTTCGCCCAACTAGTCAGGCCTACCTATCCTATCTGGAAGCCCTTGGAAATATTTCCCACGAATAATCCGTTACACACGGGTCGGTGATAAAATCTCACTGCGCCCAAATGTGGCTAGTTTTGCGACCTCTAAGCGGAACAGGCATAATTCCACCCTTCACCAAGGAGTTCTAACATGCGACTCAGATTTTCTGCTTTTGCTCGTTTTATTCTGTGTGGGTCAATCGTGTTGGTTTGTGCAGTTGCTGCGAGCGGCCAATTTAGCGCCAGCGTGCAAGGCACGGTAACGGACGTTGGAGGTGCCGTCATCCCTGGCGCAAGTGTCACGCTCGCCAGTAAAGAGACCGGTCGCACGCAGCAGGTTCAAACAAGCGATGGAGGTTTTTACCGCTTTTCGAGTCTCGCCCCAGGTTTGTATTCGATTACGGTTGAAAAGGCTGATTTTAAGAAACAAGTAACAGACAACGTAAGAGTCGATGCGGAATCGACAAAAGGTGTAGACCTTTCGCTCGAAGCCGGCGTGATCAGCGAAGTCGTAACGGTGGAGGCTGAGAATGAGGGCTTGCAGACGGAGGACGCAAACGTCGGAAAAACTATTTCGACTAGAGAGGTTCTGAGTCTTCCGCAACAGGGGCGAGATCCTTATGAACTGCTCCGGCTGGCGCCGGGCATTTTCGGGAGCGGAGCGAGAAACGGAAGTGGAGACTCGGTTTACTTTCCCAACTCGAGAGGCCCTGGCGGTTCGAATAACTCGATCTTTCAGACGGAAAACCAAGTGCCGATCTCGGCGAACGGGCAGCGGGTTAGCTCCAATAACTACCAGATCGATGGTACCAGCGTTAACGCCCAAAGGTGGGGCGGAGCCGCTATAATTACCCCGTCACAGGAAAGCATTAAGGAATTGCAGGTAAGTTCGAGCACCTACTCGGCTGAAGACGGACGAAACAGCGGGGCCCAGATCAAAGTCATTACCCAAAACGGGACGAATGATTGGCACGGAAGTTTTTTTTACAAATTGAATGACCCTTCAGTGAATGCCTTTAACAAATTTCCGCAATTTATCGGAACCCGCAATACCAATCGTGGTCCGGAGAAGGTTTTACGGAAATTCAAAGGCTTCGGAGGAAGCATCGGCGGCCCGCTACCGACCCCTAAATTTGGCGAAGGCGGCCCAGCGTACCATTCGGGCAAAGATAAATTTTTTTTCTTTTTTGCCTACGAAGGATCCAGGGACAATACCAATAATCCTAATGTTTCGTGGACCGAAACCGCCGATTTCCGGCAAAGAGTGATCGCCGCCAGGCCGGGAACTGTAACAGCACAGATTTTGTCGGCTCCGGGCGGCCTGCCGCGGATACTCGAGTTATTGACGCCGACGTTCAATGCGGCTGCGAATAGATATGCATGCGGAAGCAACCAGTTAAATATTCCGGCCCAAGCTGTTTCCGGCGGAATTGATTACGGCTCGATAACGAGCTCGTACGGTCAATATGTGAGTAATTCCGATGCGGGCGGCGGATTTGACGGATTTCCGGATTTGCAGTGTGCGAGGATCGACAACACGGTGAATGTGAAATCGGAACAATATTTCGGGCGTATTGATTTCAACGCCACCGACAAAGACAAGTTAGCTTTCACCTCCATCTTTACTCCCGTGCTGCGGACGGGTGTCGATTCAGGCGCGCAAAGCCGCCCTCAATCCGATTTTTCATCGGATCGCCTCAATTTCGCGATCGGGGCTATTTACATAAGAAACGTTTCGCCGACGGTGGTCAACGAGGCCCGGTTCAGTTACAGCGGTTGGGGTTTTAACGAATTTGAATCGAATTCCGACCAGAACTACGGCCTTCCGAGAACTGAGATCGAAGCCATCTGGGGTGATCGCTTGCGGTGGGGCATATCGCCATCATCAATATTTCTAGAGAGGTCGTTGGATTTTCGCGATACCTTTACGAAGATTGCCGGAAATCATGTGTTGAAATTCGGCGTCGCATTCAGGCGGGACTTAAATAAAAACCGCAACGTTGGTATTGCCAGGCCGCAGTATTCGTTCATAAGGTCCTGGAATTTTGCAAACGGCGCTCCCATATTCGAATTTCTAGGCGCCGACTCGAACGGAAAGCCGACACCAAATAACACAGCATATCACACGGACAATCTGGCCTTCTTCGCGCAGGACGACTGGAAATTCCGGCCGAACCTGACATTGAACCTCGGCGTGCGTTGGGAGTATTTTTCCCCGTTAACGACCGACAGGGAAGCGTTGGGCAATTTGTTGCTTGGTCCTAACGGTGGCCTGGCGGGCGCAAAAATAGAAGTCAATGAGAAATTAACCGACGGGGATTTCAATAATTTTGGGCCGCAGTTCGGTTTGGCATGGTCGCCGAAGATGTTCGACAATAAACTCGTGGTTCGCGGCGGCTTTGGGATCGGTTACGACCGGCTGGCGAATGAACTACTCGACCAGGCCCGCAGAAATCCGCCGGCCAGCCAGCTTTTCGGATTATGCTGCCCCTCTTCCAATAGTGACCCAGTCGCTTCCCAAATTCTTTTTGCCGTGAGCCAGGACGGTACGATTTTCGGCTACCCGCGGCATCCGAATATCGGCGGCGGAGTTAATCCGGCAAACGGCCTTCCGCAAACCGGTAGAATAGAGATTTACGCAACGCCCAGAGAGTTGCCGAATGCTTTTGTCTATCGCTATTCATTGGAAGGGCAGTACGAGCTGCCGGGGAATACGGTTGCCACTCTCGGTTATCAGGGCAGTGCAGGCCGGGGTTTTACCAGGATCGATCGTGTTCACATCACCGGGCCGTCACAGAATCCGAATATCTTCGCGGCCTATTTTGCCCGGCCCGATGTAAACACAAACTTCAACGGGTTGTTGGCAAGCTTGCGCACCCGTTTCTATAAAGGCATGAATTTCAATATCAACTACCGCTTTAGCAAGAGTCTTGACACGCTGTCGTTTGAGGCGCCCTGCGGATGTACGGATCAGAGCTTTCCGGTCGACCAAAAAGAAGAATATGGCCCATCTGACTTTGATGTAAGACATACTACTACTGCAAGCGTGGTATGGGATATACCGTTCTTTAGCGATCAGAAATCATGGCAATCGAAATTGCTTGGCGGCTGGCAGATCAGTTCTATCATCACGCACAACACTGGATTTCCATGGACGCCCAAACTTTTCGGCTGTCTTGGTGTGTCAGGAGCAGCCCAATTCTGTGACCCGCGGCCAAGCTCCTACAACGGCACGCTGCCGGACAGTAATTCGAACGATAACTTCTTGCGGCCGGGGGGAATTTTTGGTGTGCCCGGAACAACAATCTTCGGCACCAATTTCGATTCTAACAACCCGTTTGCTTTTCCACCGGCAATCGGCCGCAACCGTTTGTCCGGCCCGAGATACTTCTCGACCGATTTGTCGCTGGTGAAGAGATTCGGGCTGCCGAATGTAGGGTTTCTTGGTGAAAGCGCCGGAATCGAGGTACGTTCCAATCTCTATAACGTTTTCAATAGTCTGAATCTGGAGCCGTTCAACTCGAATTCCGATCCGACTCGCGTTACCCTGCAGACATTCGGGTCGGCAACCAGGGGACTGTCCGGCAGAGTCGTCGAGTTCCAGGCCAGACTTAGTTTCTGAGACTTGACCGTAGTCTTGCCCCAATAAGGGATGTTAAACGATTCGATGGATTGCTCCTGTTTCAGCCACAGGGGCAATCCATTTTTAGTCAAAAGCGTTTCACGCACTTTGCAATACTCCGGTGAGGAACTAGTTATTATGCATTGTTATCTAGCAGAACAAGGTGGAACCGTGCACGAACTCAGCGTGCAATTTGATAGCTAATATCAAGTATAGCGGCACAGGGTCTCTTACTCTTGCACTTACTTGAGCGTGTGCACAAAGTTTCAACGAATGCTGAATCGAAAGGAGCCGAAGAAATGAAACGAACTCTCTTAACTATGATCCTGACAACTGTAGTCTGCCTTCTAATTGTCAACCAAACAATGGAGCAGGGTAGAGCCAAGCATCAGAGCCAAGATGATGCGGCCCAAGTAATGAAGCTAGATGAAGAGTTCCGTTTAGCTAAGCTAAAGAACGATACAACGACATTGGATCGCATTTTGGCCGACAGCTTGGATGAAACGAATCAGAACGGGAATAGCAGGAAGAAAGTTCAGTTCGTCGAGTTGTTCACTCAGTTCAAGATTGCGTCACTCACCACTGATGAGTCTCAGGTACGAGTCACAGGCGACACGGCTGTTGTGACAGGCTCGCAAACTGAGACGAACGAATGCGGGGTAGATCGCATGCGGTTTATGCGCGTGTATGTTAAAGGAAATAGAGGTTGGCAATTGCTCGCAAGCATGCAGTTCCGCAGTCCCGAAACGAGCATCAGCGCCTAACAAGCGATAGGTATTCTCAGAAAGAAGTTGCTCTAAAGGACATGGGGTAATTATTTGTAGCAAGCGAAGTCGGGACTGCATGGGTGATGCTGGGCCTCAGCGAGTTCAAGTTCGGCCGCTATAGTGATTCGCTCAAGCACCTCCAACAAGGCCGGCAGCTCGGCATAACTAATAATCCAAGTCTCTGGTACGTGGATTTACCATCAGGGTTGCGGTTACTGGAAAAGACAAACTACGAGTGTGCTTAGGAGACTCTCGGCAACTTAAGTAAAGAAGGCTTTAAGAGTGAAGATATCATTATTGCCATAAACAGGCAGAGCTGAACACCAAGGACGTGACCGAGATCGCCGTTCCAACGCGGCTCGGGAGAACCCCTCCGATACGAAGCCGCCAAGTCAGCCGTAGAAATGAAGATGGTCAGCCTACACCTCAGCCCGCTTCCAAGTGAGGGATTCTTTTTCCGGCGTGCAACGCCATCTCTAAAAGAGGAAATATGATCGCTCGATCGCACTTCAGCTCCCCACTGCTCCTGGCCTTCGTCCTTGCAACGATCATGCTTGGGTCCGTCACAGCCTTGGCCCAGGCGGTTGCCCCACTGAACGATCCGGCAATTGAATCTCGTGTCTCCGCACTGTTGCAGCAGATGACTTTAGAAGAGAAAATTGGGCAACTGAACCAGTTTTCGGGAGGCGGGCCTACCGGGCCCACTGACCCGAGCACTGGCCGCAGTAATTACAAGCAGATGATCGCCGCCGGTCAGATTGGCTCGCTGGTGAACCTCACGGGCGCAAAGGAAACGAACGAGTTGCAGCGCATCGCGATGACTCGGTCCAGGCTGAAGATTCCGCTCTTGTTCGCACTCGATGTTATCCACGGCTACCGAACCCTCTTCCCCGTGCCCTTGGGTTTGGCTTCGACGTGGAATCCGGAACTGGTGGAGAAGGCGGCGGCTGCCGCCGCGCGCGAGGCGGCGGTGGAAGGCGTGCGCTGGACCCTCTCGCCCATGGTGGACATCGCCCGTGATGCGCGTTGGGGGAGAATCGTTGAGGGCGCGGGCGAGGACCCGTTCCTGGGCTCGCTGATGGCGGCGGCTTACGTTCGCGGCTACCAGGGCGCGCGGCTGGACAGTCCTTTCTCGATTGCGGCCTGCGCCAAGCACTACGTGGGCTACGGTGCGGCGGAAGGAGGTCGCGATTACAACACGACCGAAATACCCGAGCGGTTGCTGCGAGACGTGTACCTGCCTCCGTTCCAGGCGGCGGTGAATGCGGGTGCGGCCACCTTGATGAGCGCGTTCAACGCGGTGAATGGAGTCCCGGCAAGCGCCAACTCGTTCACGCTTGATCAGATTCTTCGCCGCGAGTGGGGATTTCGTGGATTTGTGGTCAGCGACTGGACATCGGTGAAGGAAGTAATCCAGCACGGCATCGCGAATGACGGGGCTACGGCAGCGCGCAAAGCACTCATGGCCGGCGTTGATATGGACATGGAAGGCGGCCTGTACCTGAACGAACTTGCGGCACAGGTAAAGAGCGGCAAGGTACCCATGGAGGTGGTAGATGAGGCAGTGCGACGCATCCTGCGGGTAAAGTTCGCTCTGGGTCTATTTGAACGGCCGTACGTCGAGGAGTCTGCGCCGAAAGAAACGCTAGATCCGGCTCATCTAGAACTTGCCCGGACAGCTGCCGAACAATCGTTTGTACTGCTGAAGAACGATGCCGGTTCCAGCCAGGCGGCTCTGCTGCCGCTGGGACCGAGAGTGCGTACGATCGCCCTTGTTGGCCCGCTGGCCGACAGCGCCGGAGACATGCTTGGCGCGTGGGCAGCCAAGGGCAATCCCAAGGACGCGATCACCTTCCGAACCGCACTCGAAGACTTCGCGTCAAAGCGGCAGATGCGGCTCGTATATGCTAAGGGGACTGAGATCATGGGCGGGTCTGACGCCGGAATTGCTCCCGCCGTTGAGGTTGCACGAGGCGCGGATCTGGTACTGCTTGCGCTCGGTGAAAATGCGGGCGAGATGACCGCGGAAGCAGCTTCGCGAGCATTCATCACCCTGCCGGGCTTGCAGGAGAGATTGTTGGAGGAAATCGTCGCGACACGCAAGCCCGTCGTTCTAGTTATTTTCAGCGGCCGCCCACTAGCGCTCACGTCAGTGGTGAACAAAGTGGGGGCGATCGTCCAGGCGTGGCATCCAGGGGTTCAGGCCGGGCCGGCATTGGTTCGCGTCCTCAGCGGCGACGCGAACTTCAGCGGGCGGCTCACCGTCTCCATGCCCCGTAGCGTCGGACAGCTGCCTCTGTATTACAACTATCTGAATACCGGCCGGCCCGCCGGCAAAGTGGATCTGACGCGGCCACATAAGAGTGGGGAGGAGAAATATGTGTCGCGTTACATCGACGAGCAGAATGCGCCGCTGTTCCCCTTCGGCTACGGCCTGTCGTATTCCAGTTTTGAATACTCGCCGATCACGCTAAGCACAACTTCACTCAGCGCTCGCACGCTGAACTCCGGATCCCAAACCTTGCGGGTGACGGTGGAGGTGAAGAACGTGGGCAGCCGGGACGGAGTCGAAGTGGCGCAGCTCTACCTCCGCCAACGAGGCACCTCGGTTGCACGGCCGGTTCGTGAGCTTAAAGGGTTTCAGCGAATCGCGCTGCGCGCAGGGGAATCCAGGCGCCTAGAGTTCACCTTGGGCAAAAAGGAACTGGCCTTCTGGAACATCGACATGAAAGAGGTAGTCGAGCCGGCAGCCGTCACGGTCTGGGTCGGTCACGACTCCCAGAGCGGGAGCCACGCCGAGTTCACTATCCCGGAGTAGATCCAACCACCGCTCGACGGGAGTGAGGCCGGTCCGAAGCCGGCCTTACGCGTTATTACCGTGCTCCGGAGTTCTTCGTTTGAAGGATCAAGCATCATGAATAAAGCTATTAAGGTCTCAGTGATTCTCGGCCTGCTCAATGTTTGTTTTTACAATATTCACGCGCAATCAACTCAGATGAGTACCTATTGTAACCCTCTCAATCTCGATTACACATACATGATCTACAATGCGCACGACGATATTTCATACCGTTCGGGAGCTGATCCTGCGGTGGTAAAGTTCAAGGATGAGTACTACATGTTTGTGACCCGCTCGTTGGGGTACTGGCATTCAACTGATTTGCATAACTGGACATTTATCACTCCTGAAAAGTGGTACTTTGAAGGTTCAAATGCGCCGGCGGCGCACAATTACAAAGATTCCGTCTTGTATGTAACCGGAAATCCATCCGGCTCGATGAGTGTTCTTTATACCGACAACCCGAAAAAGGGAGATTGGAAAGCGGTGCCTGCAATTTTAAATAATCTTCAGGACCCCGACTTATTTATCGATGATGACGGACAAGCCTATATGTTTTGGGGGTCGTCAGATAAGTTCCCTATTAGAGGTAAGAAGCTCGATAAAGATCTTCGGTTTCGCCCTTCTCAAGAGACCTTTGAGCTATTCAATTTGAATGCAGAGAAGCACGGATGGGAGCGCGTTGGAGAAAATCACTCCGAAACCACGCTGGGCAGATATATCGAAGGGCCGTGGTTAACCAAGCACAATAACAAATACTACATGCAGTACGCGGCCCCGGGAACGGAATACAACATCTACGGCGATGGCGTCTACATTAGCGACTCCCCTCTGGGGCCATACCGATATGCGCCTAACAATCCTGTTTCCTACAAACCGGGAGGATTCGCCAACGGAGCAGGGCACGGCAGTACGGTGATTGGCCCTGGCGAACAGTATTGGCATTTCGGCACCATCGCCGTCTCTGTAAATGTTAATTGGGAAAGGCGCATTAATATGTTTCCCACTTATTTCGATCAGGATGGCCTGATGTATTGTGACACCTCTTTTGGCGATTACCCCCATTTTACGCCAGGCATCCCGGGGAAAATGGGCCAGTTTGCCGGCTGGATGTTGCTCTCATATAAGAAGCCGGTAAAAGCGTCGTCCCGGATGAATCCATACGGCCCGGAGAACATTGTCGATGAAAGTATCAAGACATTCTGGCTGGCAAGTAAGAATGATGATCAGCAGTGGGTAGAGATTGACCTTGTGGATCCCGGGAAGGTATATGCCGTTCAAGTAAACTACCACGATTATAAGTCAAACATGTACGGGAGGATCCCCGGGCTGTATCACAGATATGTGATTGAAGGTTCTGTTGATGGAAAGAAGTGGTTGACATTGGTAGATAGAAAAAACAGTTATAGGGACGTGCCGAACGATTATGTTGAACTGCGCGCTCCTCAAACCGTGAGATATATTCGCTATAAGAATATTCACGTCCCGACACCCAACCTTTCCCTTTCCGGGTTACGCGTTTTTGGTCTTGGACAGGGGAAAGCCCCAACAACGGCGAAAAACTTGGCCGTGAATCGCTACAAGGATCGTCGGGATGCCATGATCACCTGGGACCAGCAAAAGACTGCCAGGGATACAATGTGCTCTGGGGAATCGCCCCGGACAAGTTGTACAGCTCTTGGATGGTTTACGACAAAAATTATCTCGAATTGAAAAGCTTAACCGTCGATCAAGATTATTACTTTGCGGTGGAAGCCTTCAATGAAAATGGAGTCTCAGAAAGAACGAAGGTTGTAAGAACTGAATAGTTCATTGGAAGCGCTTGGTTGGCCGCTCATGCTTTCTTTAGCCCAAGTACGAGCCCGCGTCGCCACCGGTAAGACGAGGCCCTCCTTACAGTGATCTCATGCGGCGCACATTAGCCAGTTCGTTAGCAGTGCGTCGATAGAATTGCGCATACACATTTCTTTACTGGCGGTGATTATCAATGATCGGCAACGTTATTGTGCGGACAAGACGGGCTAGGAAAGAAGTTTTCTCACTCGCTCTTTTACTTCTCTTTGCCCTGCCGGTAGGGACGCAGGCGGCGTGGCGCGGGGCGGGCGATGTCAGCGATGTCGTCCAACGCGCTGATGGGATCGTGCTGACTCTTACGAGCGGCGCTCGCGCGTCCATAACTTTCAATTCGCCCGCCGTCGTGCGCGTGAGGATCGCGCCGCGCGGGACTTTCGAGCGAGACCAGTCTTATGCGATCGAAACACCCGCGCGCAAAGCAGTTAACATCGTGGTGAGCGAGACTGCGGAGGCGATCACCATTTCCTTGCCTGAAGGTGCAACCGTCAGCGTGCGCCGCCGCCCATTCTTGGTGACTCTGCTGGATAACCGAGGGCGAATAGTGGTCGAGGATGATCGGGCGCGTCCAACCTCGTTCGACTCCGAGACTGGCTCGGTCGAATGCTCGAAGCGGCGCGCCGAGACTGAAACCTATTACGGGTTGGGAGAGAAGGCGTTGCCGATGTCGCGTCACACGCAGCAAGTCGTCATGTGGAACACGGACACCTATGCTTATCCGACCGGGCTCGATCCGATCTACCAGTCGATCCCTTTCTTTATCGCCCTGCATCAGGGCAGCGCCTACGGTCTGTTCTTAGATAACACCTATCGCACGTATTTCGATATGGGAAAAACTGCACCCGAACGCTACACGTTCGGAGCAGCGGGCGGCGAGTTGAATTACTATCTTTTCACTGGAGGATTAAGAGCGCTCGCCCAAACAGGTGCTCCGCGACTACACAGAGTTGGCGGGGCACACGCCCTTGCCGCCTATCTGGGCGCTTGGCTACCAGCAGTCGCGGTGGTCATACTTTCCTGAATCACGGGTGCGAGAGATTGTCCGTCGCTTTCGTGACGGTCGCATCCCGGCCGATGTGATCTACCTTGACATCGATTACATGGACGGCTATCGCATCTTCACTTGGGACAAGTCGCGTTTCCCCGACCCAGCCAAGATGATTAGCGACTTCCGGGCTGACGGCTTCCGCACGGTGATCATCGTCGATCCCGGCGTCAAGACGGACGAGAATTATGACGTCTACCAGCAGGGTCGAGCGGGCGGCTACTTCACGAAGTCCGCGGAGGGCAAGGAGTTTCACGCCCGGGTTTGGCCCGGCGCGTGCGCCTTCCCCGATTACACCGACCCGCGCGCCCGCCGATGGTTTGGCTCCTTACATAAAGGACACGCGGAGGAAGGCGTCGCGGGCTTTTGGAACGATATGAACGAACCGGCGACTTTCCGGCCTGACGATCCACAGGAACCGCCCATCTTTCATCATCCCGGCAAGACTTTTCCCCTCTCGGTGCAACACGCCGGCGACGGACTGCCGGGCGATCACGCGCGCTATCACAACGTCTACGGCATGCAGATGGCGCGCGCTACCTTCGAGGGATTGCGCCAACTACGGCCCGATGTGCGGCCCTTTGTGCTGACGCGCGCGGGCTACGCGGGCGTACAGCGCTATTCCGCCGTCTGGACCGGCGATAACGTCGCTAGTTGGGAGCACCTGCGACTCGTCATCCCGATGCTCACTAACCTCGGCGTGTCGGGTGTCCCGCTAGTCGGCGCAGATGTTGGCGGGTTCGTTGGTAGCCCATCTGGTGAACTTTTTGCGCGCTGGCTCCAGGCGGCGGCACTCACGCCGCTTGTCCGATCACACACCAACGCCGGCTCAAAAGATCAGGAGCCCTGGTCATACGGTCCGGAGTTCGAGCGCATCAATCGCGCGACCATCGAACTGCGATACAGACTGCTTCCCTATCTCTATTCAGTTTTTCACGAACACACTCAGACAGGCGCTCCGGCGATGCGTCCGTTGTGGTTCGAATACCCGAAGGACGTGCGCACTTACTTAATTGAAGACGAGTACCTGGTTGGCCGCGAACTCTTGGTGGCCCCGGTGCTGAATGAGGGCGAGGTCAAGCGGCGCGTCTATTTCCCGAAGGGTGATGCATGGGTTGACTGGTGGACCGGCGTGCAGCACGAAGGCGGCAGCGAAGCAGAGATTGATGCGCCGGTTGATCGCCTGCCGCTATTCGTGCGCGTCGGAGCAGGGATCGAGATGCAGCCTGTCGTCCAGCACACAGGTGAGATGGCAGGCGTGCCCCGAACCATGCTCATCGTCCCTGGCGGTGACAGCACGAGTAAATTTTATGAGGACGCGGGCGAAGGCTACGACTACCAACGCGGCGCGTTTGGCATGACGACCGTCACTTTAAGCGGAAGGAAGATCCGTCTCGAGAAATCTGGGCCATACAACGCGCGACCAATCGTCTCGGTTGAACTTCTGGGTGTCAACGCGCGACCACGCGAGATACGTGTCGGTAATCGGGTTGTCGAAGACGCGTCTTTCGATGAGAGAGTGAAGCGCCTTCTCATACCGATACGGCCAGGCCCGGTTATTGAAATCAATCTATCCCAATGAGCAGATCGGGGGGGACATTGATGAGCTTGAACATCTTTGATTTCAAGGTTTACGTTCCGGCAAGGGATTTCGAAGAGTCCAAGCGGTTTTATATCGAACTCGGTTTTTCAATGACCGAAGGCTGGGGCGGGACGGCCGATTTCGAACTCGGGGCGGCCCGTTTTCGGCTGCAGAATTATTACGTAAAGGATTGGGCCGACAACATGATGTTCACTGTCGGGGTGGACGACGCCCAGGCTTGGTATGCTCGGGCCCAGGAAATGGTAACGAGCGGTAGATACAAGAGTGTCCGCGTCAAACCGCCTGAAGACGTCGACGGCTCTATCGTTACTCACGTTTGTGATCCTTCCGGAGTATTGCTCGTTTTCGTCCAGTAATTGAAGAGAACAATCAAACACTCTTCTATCACTTACCACCGCCCGCAGTACTCAATGCCGGTCGCCTGACTGCGCAGGCTATCTCCGGCGCGTCTATGTCCTATGATCGCCTTATTTCCTGTAGGGCTTTTAGTCTTTGCCCGACAGCTGACGTGTTCCGAATCACTCCTTCACCCTCCTACACCTTTACGTAAGCGTCGATCGGCAGATGGGAGAGTTTATCCACTCTGCCGCTCGGCCAGCGAATCTCCACGCTGTCAATTTTCGTCGCAGCGCCGGGACCAAGAACCTCGCGCGGATCATGCGAGGCGAAATAACTCCCGCCATTGGTTTTCAGACGACTCCGCTTGACCCCACCGGCCTGCCACGTGACTACTGCGCCAACTGCGGCAGAGTTGCTCCTAGTTGCGATCAGTTGCAGACCGAGCCAGTGGTTCCGGTTGCCGCGTTCGTTACGAAGGAGTAGGGGCCGCTTCACCGTTTTGAGATGAGCACGTCCAGGTCGCCGTCATTGTCATAGTCGCCAACCGTCATACCGCGCGCTAGATAGTCTTTGCCAAACACTGCTCCTGATTGTTGCGCTCACGTTCTTGAAAGCGCGCCCTACATTCCGGAACATCAGCAGCGGTTCCTGGACTTCACGACTGCCATCATCATCTCGACCATGTCATCCGCGTGACCATTGGCGAGGAACAGATTGGCAGAAGAAGCCCTCATCCACCGTAACCTTAAGGTTACGGTCAGATATTATATACTCTGCAACTTAGAACCTTAATAGAACCTTAAGTTGGCGCTTGTGTGGGAGGAGGTCGCTTCGATGAAAGCACACGCTATCCTGATAGCGCTCACGATTCTCGTGCCCGGCACGATCCTGGCACAATCGGAATATGACCGCCACGTCGCTTTCGATAACAGCCTGACGGACAGGTCCTACTATTACAGTCAAGGATCCTCTGTATCTCCGAGTGAGCTGGAACTAGTGGATGGCAAGTTTCCGATTGAAGAGGTACGCTGCGTAAGCCCGCCGAATTGTCTCCGCTTGAAATGGCGATCCCGGACTGGTGGCGACTGGCAGATCGCTCTCAACCTCAGAAAACACTATCGGAACGTTGATTTTTCGGGCAGCGAGCTGTCCTTCTGGTGCTACTCTGACACGGACCTTTCTGCGGATGAGTCTCCGCTCGTTTATCTGAATGACGTGAACGGCGTAGGTACCCCTTCGGTTCGGCTCATCGGTTCCCTGGGCAAGCTTCCTGCTCAAAGGTGGGTACGGGTTCGACTGCCGTTCAATTCATTCGTTGGAATCGTTAAGTCGACAGCTGAAACGTCCTTTGATCCGCGTCGTCTCACAAGAATAAGCATTGTTGAAGGACTGGACGACGGTAAACCGCATACGCTCTACATTGACGATGTGAAAGTAAACGATGATACCGCGAACGACGTCAGCGCCCCGGCGGCGCCTTTGGGCCTGAGAGCAAAAGGCAATGATAGGCATGTCGACCTGACCTGGCAGCCAAACAAAGAAACTGATCTGCAGCACTACAAAATCTATCGGTCCTTCGACGGAAGGGCGTACACGCCGGTCGGCATTCAGAAGGGACACCTCACTCGCTATCCGGATTTCCTCGGCGAAAGTGGCGAGACCGCGTTCTACAAGATCAGCGCAGTAGATGTGAATCATAATGAGTCGCCGCTCTCGGGCGAAGCGAAAGCTGCCACACGCGCGATGACGGACGAAGAACTTCTCACGATGGTCCAGGAAGCGTCTTTCAGATACTACTGGGAGGCCGGGCATCCGATGGCGGGTATGGCTATCGAGATCCTTCCCGGTGACGAAAACCTTGTCGCTTTGGGATCGTCGGGTTTCGGGATTATGGCTCTTGCTGTTGGAGTGGAGAGAGGATTCATTACCCGCGAGCAAGGTGTGGGGCGCATGCTGAAGATCGTCCGCTTTCTTGCCAAGGCGGATCGGTTCCACGGTGCGTGGCCTCATTTCCTGGATGGCAGGACAGGAATAGTCAATCCTTATTTTGGAAAATACGATGATGGCGGGGATCTGGTCGAAACCGCGTTTCTTATGCAAGGGCTACTCGCCGCGCGACAGTATTTCGACCGCGATACCAAAACTGAGAGGGAAATCCGCGAGACGATTACTGACTTGTGGAGGTCGGTTGAGTGGGACTGGTATCGCAAAGCGCCTGACAGTAATTTCCTCTATTGGCACTGGTCACCGGATCACGGTTTCTATATCAGTCATCCGCTGGTTGGGTGGAATGAGACGATGATTGTGTATCTGCTTGCCATCGCATCGCCGACACACCCTATTCCCGCGAGCATGTATCACACCGGCTGGGCTGGGCAGTCGGATCTGGCGGTCCAATATCGCCGTGGATGGAGCAAGACAACTCAAGGAGACCACTACGTCAACGGGAATACCTATTATGGAATCAAACTGGATGTGGGCGAAGGCACTGGTGGCGATCTCTTCTTCACTCACTTTTCGTTCCTGGGATTCGATCCTCGCAACAAAAAAGATCGCTACACGAACTACTTCAAGAACAACCGCAACCTCGCCTTGATTAACCACGCGTATTCCGTCGCTAATCCTCGAAAGCGCCTGGGATATGGCGACGACTCCTGGGGACGGTCCGCGGGCATCAATGCGGCAGGTGGCCCCACCCCGGCGAGCGACAACGGAACGATCACGTGCATGGCGGCCCTGGCTTCGTTTCCGTATACTCCCGAGGAATCGATGAAGGCTCTCAAACATTTCTATCGTGATCTCGGCGGTAAGCTGTGGGGCGTCTACGGCTTCCGCGATGGCTTCAATCTCACCGAGAATTGGTTTGAAGACGTCAACATGGGTCTGAACCAGGCTCCCATCGTGGTTATGATCGAGAACCATCGGTCAGGACTCATTTGGAGGCTGTTCATGTCCAATCCGGAAATCGAGCCAGCACTCAATGCCATCGGATTCGAGAAGGATTAGGCAGGTCGCCGTTCGAATTTCCAGTCAAGCTGATCCTTCGAATGCCACCAGCCTGCCGAATTGGTCACGAACAGATAGTATTCGTTTTTGTGATTGATGATCACCGGATCGGCGCCCGACCGGTAGGATATATTCTGGTCAATTTGATTGGATTGGTATTTGTAGTTTATATCAATAGTTGCAGTAAGGCTTTATCCCGGACGCTTGGGAAAAGACTCCATAGGGTGTTGTAAGAAGAAAGAAAACCAGGCTGATGTATTTCATGTCACTCTTCCATTAAGCGACATGTTACGTGTGCAAGGTGGAGTCGCTATTACGCCACAAAAGAGAAAGACGCCTGACAGTTCCATTGGTCAGACCTACACGAGAGTTTCAGCATCTGGGCTGCCGACGTGCGCTTTGTCCTGGGCGAACTTGAGAGGATTAATATGACTCGACCTATTCACTGAATAGAATCTCCGCCGGGTGTGCGGCCCCTTGCGCACGCGTGTGCGGTTGAGTCCGACCAATCTCATTGCGCGCGGAATCTCCTTGTTGCGCATAAAGTGGCGCCACACGAACTCGTTCCGAAGGTTCTCGGCGCTGAGAAGCGTGATCCCTACGTCAATCCCGATCACGTCGGGATCGACCCACCCGGTCGTTGGGTTAAAGGCGTCAACAAACCCGTACCGTCCGTAGATCGAAGCTCCAAACCTCTCCCGCATAGAGCGGAGCGCTGCGAGCGAGATGTCTGGCGTGAACATGAGCGAGCCGCCGGCAGCGCAAGGGACGACCGTGCCATCAATCGCAGGGTCGCGCGGTGGACCACCCCACGCTAGATAACCCTTGGCGCTATCTGAAGCTGTGATGCCCCACAGGTTTGGTCCGAACCCGGGAAAGTCTCCTGATAGATTCATACAGAATGCTCGATGTGCCAGCGTGGCATTGATTGAGTTCTCAAAGTAGTCGATGCGGTCGCCTCCGATCTCTCGCCGGTTGCGAAAGTCAATCCACGCGTGGGAGTATTGATGCATGAAGAGAGGCACGCCTATCGTGGTGAAGTAACTATATCCTGCGTATCTGTATCGGTCCCGCCAAAAGGCATACCAGGAGCGCGGTGAGATGGGATAGGTGGGCGACCCGATCGCCAACATATAAAGAATCATGTCTTCGCTGTAGGTGTCCCAGCGTGGTTTGAGAAAGCCTGTCTCCGGTTTCCAGCCATGGGATAACAGCGTTGCGTGCCCATTCAGCATCCAACGAAAATCGATGCGCTCATAGATCTTCGTTGCCAGACGGACTATCTCGGCATCATTCCGATAGTACTGCCGCGCGGTCAGGATTCCGCCGAGCAACAAAGCTGTGTCGATAGAAGAAACCTCGCTCTTCCAGCGCCTCTCACCCGTTTTCGCATCCAGCCAATGATAAAACCAGCCGCGCTCGTGAAAGGCACGATCGGCAAAGAAACGCAGCGTATTGCGAACACGGTCGCGGGCCGCGGCAGGGTTGATCCAGCTGCGGTCTGCAGCAATGCACAACGCTGTCAGACCAAAGCCGGTCGCCCCGGAACTTGCAATGTTATGGCTTGGGTGTGATGACGAGTGTGGTGTGCCATCTGTACGGGCACGATCAAGCGTCAATCCTGTTTGCGGGTCTGATTGCTCCCAGAAGTATTGAAAAGACCGCTCCGCAAGGTCTTCAAGAAAAGCTTCATCGCTTTGCTTGAGGCGCGCAGCCTGGGTTGGCCTCTTGTCGTAACCTTCTGTGCGCGTCCCTTGCGCTGACAGCTCGTGCCGCGGGAACAAACCCAGCAGCAATAAGACTACTAACAGAAAAACGGAAGGACGTTTGGCAGTCACTACACTTCGTTTCATTGTTATCGCTGCGCTGCAGACCTTTTTCACCCTCATGATGACCTGGATGACCATTTCGATCTTGCCACGATATTTGCGATGCCTGAGGTGGATCTGAAGGGCATCGTTCTCGATCAGGGGGACAAACAACTGAATAGGCCTGGCACCATTCCTGTATCCCAGATGAACAAGATCACGGGGCGGAATATACCTACGGTTCATGGTCTCTCAGAGAAGTTGAAGAGCCCGACAGACCAAGCGCGTGATCAGAAACCGGAGTTTCAAAAGGGAGTTCAATTCATACTGGACACGCTGCGGAACTCCCCGTCGCCCGTGATGATCACGACTGTAGGCAGCGTTCGTGATGTCGTCGCGGCCTACAATCGAAATCCTGCTCTCTTTAGGGACAAGGTTGGCAAGCTCCTGGTCTTTATCGGAGAGGCGTCCGATCCCAGCTTCCGGGAGTACAACGTCAGGCTCGATCTCCAGGCTTACGTAGGGCTCATGCGTTCGGGTCTGCCCATCTACTGGGTGCCGTGTTTCGATGGGGGAATTTGGAAGAACGCCGGACACGCATCGTTCTGGAAGGCGAAGCATGAGGACCTCTTTAGAAAACCCTCGCCTGAGCTTATTCAGTTCTTCGTCTATGCATTGCAAAAGGAAAACTCTGATCCGCTCGCGTTCCTGTCGTCTCCAGTCGATCCTCAACATCAGACACAGCTCTTCGCCGGCACGAGAAATCTATGGTGCACGGCCATCTTTGGTGTTCTCTCGGGGCGACAAGTGAAGTTTGACGGGACGAAGTATCGCTCAGTCCCCTCCACAAACCGCAAGGCGCAAGAAGGGGCGCTGAACAACGACCTTTTCGGCTTTTTCGAAGTCGACATTTCGATTTCGGATAGTGGGGTTGTTCGCTATGGAAAAAGCCAGGATTCAAAGAAGGTGATGCGCTTCGAGGTTCGGAATAAAGCCAGATATGCAGAAGGGATGACCGCGATCACCGCCGACCTGCTGTCGAAGTTAGGCAGGAGAAGGTGAAGTTCTGGAAGTAGTCTGCTGCCCGCTAGCTAGGCCATTCGCTCTAAGTTCAACATTACACGCCATCATTGATTTGGAAGCAATTGCTTTCAATTCACTGTTCACCGCCGCAGACTCCATTTTCACAAATATTGCCGAGTTCGCAATCCGAGTCACCAAAACACCAATCGCCATCGCCGCCTTCGTCACCGCCGCCACCACCACCGCCGTCAGAGTTACAGACTCCCCTCTCCTCGTAGCAGGTGTATGAGATCAAGTTACCGGCACAGCTACACAATCCGTCACACCGTCTCTGCGTCACTTCCCAACCTTCACAATTTGGGTTGCTGCCGCAAGCCTGAACAGTTGGGAGTACTGCGGCATGCCAGAGTGCTCCGGAAAGCAACACGATTCCTGTTAGAGTTAGGAAAGCGTATTTCATGGTGGCAAATTTGTGTGCCATTTCAACCTCGCAAACATGCAATAGAGCGCCGAGAACGTTTCCGCGCCGGAAACGCGAGTCACCCATTTTCCGGTCGCCTTTAACTATTCCTGCATTTGTTTCGCAATCTGTTCGTCTAGTTCTCGCTGCATAGCTTCTGCGGCTTCGTGTTTTCCGGCTTCCTCCATTGTCGCTATCTTACTTCTGAAAAGATCGTAGTTAACGAGCAATTTAGGGAGGGGGCCAAACACTTTGTCATCAGGATCGCCGAGTGTGATTTGAAAGACCTCGCTGAGGGATACTCCGCCGGGGGAAACCGAGACGCTTCTTAGTGGCACACCGTCTAATTCAGGGGCATAGTACGTCTCGATATAACCGCCCTCGTTATCCGGAAAGCGGAGTATATAGGTCTGATAGCCGTTCACCCAATCATCTCTCACAAAATTCGGCTGACTGTGTCCGTCGTTGACGCGGACATAGGATGTCTGCTCTTTTGGTCGCGTTGCCGATAGAAACTCCAGCGTCCCCTGAGGGTTATTAATCGAGAATACACCCTGGCCGGGAATGCCGAATAGGATCTGCTTCTTGGCGACCGCGCCGTTCGCGTAGTAATAGGTCTGCACTTCCTTAAAGGTCCCATCCGAACGCTGATACTGGATCGAGTCTGAGTGGGTGATCTCCTTAGGAACAGGTTGGCGGGGAATGACTAGTGTGCTCGTGTTTTTCGACCTTAGTGTGAATCCCTTTCTCTGCCGTAGTTGGGGGCCACTGCGTTTGTGCAGAGAGTACGCGAAACCTGATGAGACAGCTCCGATGACAAATATGGCTATCGATATCGCTCTGAATCTGGCAAATGATCTATGGCTCATCTTATCTTCCTCAACTCTCGTAAGAACGGCTGGCTTCCTTCTAAACAGCAGCAGCATGGAGGACAAGACATAATGATTAGCGAATCTTAAGATTTGTTAGCGAGTTTTAAGATTACGCTAGCTTCGCCGCCTCTTGCCGCCCGGTAACGTTTAGGGGAGAGCCCGAACCGCTTCTCAAAGGCGCGCACGAAATGACTCAAATCGCTGCAACCAACGCCGGCTGCGATTTCCTTGATGCTTAACCGTGAGTGATCGTCATCCTCTAAAAGCTCACGGGCTTTGTCCATTCTCAATCGATGAAGAAAGCGCGCCGGTGTTTCGCCGGTCTCGGCCTTGAACAAGACACAGAAATGCTGCGCAGTTAGCCCGGCTTGGTGCGCAAGTTTTCTCCGTGAGCTTGCAACCCAGATTCTGTTTCATGACAGTGGTGGCGTGAAGTATGCGAGGGTCCATGGCACAGTTTTCAAGCGACTTTATTCTTCCTAGCCCGCATTATTCAAAGCGGCTCAGAGTAGGCTGTGAAGACCCTGGTTCCTAGGAACGATTCTCGTCGTCCTTCGGATCCTTAGCGCCTTTGCGGTTTGATTTCATGAACGCCATGAACCGCAAGGCAACGCGCGTAGTCTCGATCATTTCGCCTCAGGCTTCTTAATTGGTCTGAAGTTGACGTTAAGGAGTTGCAGGCGTCCTTCGTGAACTCCTAATCGCGCAAGAAAGTCCGGATAGTTCTTTCGCTCCTTTGGTGACCAGGCCACCTCCGACAAAGCGATGAGCCGAGGGAAAGCCATGTATTCAACGTGGCCCGGAGTTGGTATATACTCGGTCCATATCTGTGCCTGGGCGCCGAGCACGTGACGCGATTCTTCAGCGGTTAGATCTTCAGGAATCGGCTCGAACGCGTAAACCGTTTCCAGAGGCAAGTGTCCCCCAATGGCGTGGAGTCGCCGGGGTCTTGAGACTGATAATAGTCGAGGTAAGTGTGCGTGGTGGGAGCCATCACCACATCGTGCCCGACTTGGCTGCGGTGATGCCGCCCTTCACTCCACGCCAGGACATAACCGTCGCGCCCGGAGCCAGTCCACCTTCCAGAATCTCGTCCCAGCCTATTAGCCGCCGCCCCTTCGACGTCAAAAACGAATCCATTCGGCGAATGAAGTAACTCTGCAGCTCATGTTCATCTTTGAGCCCGAGTTCCTTAATTCGCGCCTGTACCTGTGGGCTGGCCTTCCACTGGTCCTTAATGGCCTCATCGCCGCCGACGTGTATGAAAGTCCCGGGGAAGAGCTTGACCACTTCGCCCAACACATCCTGCATGAAGAGAATGGTCTGCTCGTTTGGGTTGAAGATGTTCGCGCTGATGCCCCAACGAGTCAAAACCTCGAGAGGTTCGCCCTTCACGCCCAGGTGAGGGTAAGCGGCAATCGCCGCTTGCGCGTGTCCCGGCATCTCGATCTCAGGAACCACAGTGATGTGTCGCTGACGCGCACACTCGACGACTTCGCGGATCTCCCGCTGTGTGTAGAAGCCGCCATGGGGTTGCTTATCGAACCCGTGTGCGTTTCGTCCCTCGTGGCCCAGCCGTGTTTGCTTGCGCCACGCCCCAACCTGCGTCAGGCGCGGGTACTTCTTAATTTCAATGCGCCAGCCCTGCCCCCGGAAAGGCTTAGCCCTTTCCGGGGAGTGAATTTTGTCTTCAAAACGCCAGGGGCCAGGTACGGAGTATCTCCGTCTTACCGCAACCCACCATCCAGTCTGTGGCCGAAGGAGTCTTCGTCCTACGGCCTGACACGTTCATCGTCTCGGACAAAGCTAATCAAAGGACCGCCAACATGCTCGTGCAGTGGCTCGCACCGGCGACTGGTTACATGCTCAAGGCGAAAGTGGGGGACGATGCTGATAACACTATCAGCCTCAAGGTCGACGCCACTCTCACGCGTTTGGGCAACGAGGGTTATCTGCTCGATGTTACGCCGCAACGTGTGACAATCCGCGCGCCACATGAGGCTGGCGTCTTCTACGGCGTGCAGACTTTGAGGCAGCTTTTCCCGCCGGCGATATTCTCGCGCGTCCGACAGGGCGTCGTGTGGGACCTGCAAGCCGTGCACGTTGAAGATCAGCCGCCGCTTCGGCTGGCGCGGTGCCATGCTCGATGTGTGCCGCTATTTCATGCCTAAGGAGTTTGTCCTCGAGTTCATCGATCTACTGGCCCTGCACAAACTGAACACTTTCCACTGGCACCTTACCGACGACCAGCCCGCAGCTTGAGAAAACAATGTTGTTCATGTTTTTTGTCCTTCCATTCGCCTCCCGGCGGCTCTGCGTTGATTGTTTCAGAAGTTGACACGCGCGCCGACCACGATGATGCGGTTGCCGGCATTAGCCGGATGGGCCGTGATGCGACCGAAGTTGGCGTCATTGATGTTGGTATTTGGGTTGCCAAAAATCGGATGATTGAAGGCGTTGATGAAATCCGCGCGCAGCTCGAAGTTGATCTCTTCGCGGATGCGGATACGTTTGATGAGATTGATGTCGAGTCGGTAATTACCCGGCCCTTCCAGATAGTTCCTGGCGAGCGTGCCGACCGTGCCGGGAGTGGGATTGACGAGAATAATGTTCCCGTTGGCGTCGACAATCGCGCGCAACGTGCTGCGAGCCTGCAGCCCTTGCAGCGTGGTGATGCCGGCCACCGACGGATCGCCGCCGGCGGCCGTCACCTGCAACCCGCTGAAATAGACTATGCCGTTGGCCGTCCTGGTTACTGTGCCTGTGCCCGGCGGCAAGCTGCCGAACAGCGTCGGGGCGGCGTCGGCGTTTTGATTGAACGAGCTGCGCGCGGTTGTAAACGCGATCGGCTGTCCCGATTGGAGAATGTAGATCGCGCCCATCTGCCAGCGCTCGACCAGACGCGAGATAATGCCGTTTTTGCCGTTGATGAATTTGCGGCCAGGGCCGAACGGCAACTCGTAAGTTCCGCTGCTGCGCCAGATGTGCCTGAAGTCGAAATCGAGCCGGCTTTTGTCGAGCCGCTTGTTGCGCAGTGTGACATAGTTATCGGC
>Ga0136617_10000345_pt1 | contig 37902 bp, 25 predicted proteins | sample AntDrymUQ3222106_2_FD_129672 | JGI IMG/M metagenome (GOLD analysis project Ga0136617, IMG submission 129672) | Polar desert sand microbial communities from Dry Valleys, Antarctica - metaG UQ322 (21.06) | ecosystem: Environmental > Terrestrial > Soil > Desert | place: Antarctica: Dry Valley... | reverse complement strand
GGCCTCGGCTTCTGCCTTGTCTCTCCCAGGCTTCGCGCCACAACTGCCAGTAATAATGTTGTCGGATGCGGGTAAGTTCTGGTATTGCATAATCAAGACTCCCCTCTTCGTAATAGTGTTCTTGTCCGACCTCATTAACGAACTTGTGGCTACGGAGAATCAGCCTTTCACGGCTGACTTTTGTTCGGTCCGTCTCATTGTGGCGACGTCTCTTTTCCGCGCCCGCCGCGGTTGTGAACCGAATCGCCACATCCTCTTCCACTCGACTTGAAAGGAAACCATCATGCCGTTCAACAAAGCCCGCCTTACCCACATGGGACTAATGACTGTGGTATGCGCGACATTGATGTGGTTGGCACCTGCGGTCGCCACCGCACAGACTGTGACAGGGACTTTGCAGGGAATCGTATCCGACCCGAACAGCGCGGTCGTGCCCGGTGCGACCGTGACCATTCGCAATGTCGAGACCGGTCAGGAGCGCACTGTCACGACCAATGACGAAGGTTTTTATAACGCGCCGTTTCTGCCGCTCGGCAGGTATAGCGTGACTGCCACAGGCAGCGGGTTCGGCAGTGTCGTGCGCGAAAATATCGAAGTGACGCTTAATCAAACGGTCGTCTCGGATTTCGCTCTTAGTCCGACGGTTGGCGAGACGATTACAGTGACGGACGAGGCCGCGCAGATAAATACAACCAACGCCGAGATCAAACAGTCGCTGACCGAGCAGGAGATCATTGATCGACCAGCATTCAACCAGGGCAACTTTCTCACGCTCGCTGAAACTTTTACGGGCTTTCAAGAGAATCCTACAAGTGGACAGAATAACCCGACGGCCTCTTCCGGTTCGTCAATTAATTTCAATGGCACGGGCACGCGCGGCGCAACTTTTCAGATCAACGGCGTTAACAACGACGACTCGTCCGAGAATCAGAATCGGCAGGGAGCATCGCTGTCAACGATCAAAGAATTTCAGGTGATTACCAATAACTTCACCGCCGAGTTCGGGCGGGGCTACGGTGCAGTGGTGCTGGTCCAAACCAAGTCGGGGACTAATGGCATCAGCGGCGATGTGTATCTCTATCACAACGACAGTGCTTTGAATGCGAAGAGTTATTTCTCGCACGGCAAGAAGCCGGTGAACCGTCGCAACCAGTTCGGCTTCACAACCGGCTTTCCCATTATAAAAAATCGTCTGTTCGGCTTTGTCAGTTTAGATCATACGGAAAACAGCGGCGCGCAAACCTACACGCGCGACGTTTTCCTTGCGAGCGAGCGCGATCCGAATAATTGGTTCAGGCAAACGCCCGCTAACAACACGCCCGCCAACCGTGCCTTCATCGAATCAGTGCTGGCGCGTTTTCCGACGAGCCTCGCGCCGAATGATTCTCGCAGCGCGCGTACCTCGGTTGCACAACAAACTTTCGATTTTCCCGACCGTGATTATTCAGGACGCTTCGACTGGAATCCACGTGAATCCGATAACCTGTTTGCGCGATGGCAGTACACACGGCAGCGCCGCACTGGCGATGACATCATCATCGGCGAGCGCGCCGACCAGAACAATAAGCAACAGAACATCGGAGTTACATGGACGCATGTCTTCACTCCGACAACGGTCGGCGAATTCCGTTACGGTCTGGGATTGCGTACCACGCTCGTCAACATCGCGGCGGGGAACGACACGCCTATCATCCGTTTTCAAAATCCCGTTCTCGTCGCCGCCTCAATTATCGGTAACGCCGGGGGCTTCCCGATTCAGCGCTACCAAACTGATTATCAGTACGTCTACAACATATCAACCAGCTTCGGCAGCGGCCATTCCTTCAAAGCGGGAACGGATATTCGTCGCCAGCAACTCGATGATCTCGCGGACAACTTTTCGCGTGGCTTTTATAACATTACGACTTCATGCAACGGCATCAACTACGTGAGCGGATTCAATTCTCTTCTCAACGGTTGCGTCGGCAATTTTCAAAAGGGTTACGGGCCGTTCTTTCTGGAAAACCGGATTAACGAAACCAACTTGTACGCCGAAGACAACTGGAAGGTGCGTCCGAACCTGACGCTTAACCTCGGCTTGCGGTATGAATATGTCTCGGCTCCGCGCGACGCTGAAGACCGTATTGACTACGGCTTCGGTGCGGATAAAGACAACATCGAGCCGCGCGTCGGGTTCGCCTATAGTCCCGCGTTTGAGAGCGGATTCTGGTCACGGGTTTTTGGTGATTCTGGTGATTCTTCGATTCGTGGCGGTTATGGAATCTACCATGGTCGTCTCTTTCAATCCGTCTTCTCACAGACGGGCGCGGGCGTGCGCTTCAATCCGCCGAACGCTCTTCTTTTTAATCAGTCTGGTAATGCTACAAGCCTCTTCAATCCAAACGCCCTGACCGATCCGACCAACGGCTTCATCTTCACCCCCGGTCCACAGACAACGCGCCATTCACTGACGATTGTTGATCCGGGGCTTCAGGTGCCTTATACTCAGCAATGGAATCTGAGCTTCGAGCGAGAGTTGCCGTTCCGCTCTTCTGTGCGTCTCAGCTATACGGGCAATCGCGGCATCGGTCTGATTCGTTTCGCGCAGGACAATTTGCCTTTCTTCGATTCCAATGGAGTGACGGTCGCCAATCATCCGAACAATGCGCCGAACGTTCTCTACGGTGTAGCCAATCGAGGCCCTGGTGATCCGCGCGGCGTTGATGTGCGCGGCCAGACACTGAGCGTAGCAGCCAACGCGCAGTGCGCCGGGACGGGCCTGCCCAACGTGCAGACGACAACGACTTGTCCGACGGCGGTCCCGCTCGCTCCGCTTGAGTTCAGCATTCGTGTGCCGCGAACCAATGAACGCCGCACTGACGGACGCTACTCAACTAATTCGGTGGTCAGCAACAGTTCATGGAGTTACTATCACGGACTTCAAATCGAGTGGAAAAAGAAGTACAGCCGCGGACTCACCTCTCAGACGTCATATACGTGGAGCAAGTCTATTGACACTACTTCGGAAGCGACCTTCGTCGGCGCGGGCGACACGAACCAGACAGGTAATAGCTCTCGTGACGCACGCGGGTATTCACGCTTTCACACGCCGCATCGTTTGACGGTTTTCACAACCTATCAACTGCCGACGTGGGGCGACCCCGGTTTGCTCGATGACGAGGGACTAAAATTGGGTCGCCTGCTGAATGGCTGGACTATTTCAATGGTGATGAAATTGGCGGCAGGTACGCCATTTACGGTCATCGGCACAGGGTTCGACGATCTTAACTTCGACGGTTTCATTGAAGCACGCCCGGCGCTGCTTGATCCGTCCATCTTAGGACGCGGTATTGATGATCCGAACACATCGGTGCAACTGCTTCCGGCCTCGGCTTTCCGCAGACCTTTAACTCCAGACTACGGTTGCTGCATCGTGGGGCGCAACACTTTCTTCACGGATGGTGTGCAGAACTTTGACTTCGGAATTTATCGAAGCTTCCGTATGCCGTTCAGTGAAGACCAGCGACTACTATTTCGTGCCGATCTGTTCAACGCCTTCAATCATGTGCAGTTCGGCTTCCCAAATACGGACGCCACCACTGCGGGCTTCGGCAGAATTACAGGAACAGCCACGCAGTATCTTCCGCGTACTGTTCAGCTATCGTTTCGTTATCAGTTCTAAACAGTGCGGCTATATACACAAACCCCGCCCGCTTTTCATCCAAGACTTGGCGCTGGAAGCGTGGGCACGCGCGCCCGCAAAGCGCACGTGAGTGCGCTCCCTTGTAACGCGCCTAATCGCGACGTTAATGTTCGCGCTCGCTATGCTCAGGCGGGTGCGCCCGTCTGCGCTTCCAGGCGATCAAGCTCGTATATTCAAGATGAAATATAACTACTATCGGCGAAGAGAACAGTGGTTCGTTATCTTCGTGATAATGACTGCGTTCTGCTTATTTCCGCTCACGCTGTTGGCTCAGCAGGAGACGACCGTTACTCAATCCGCACCGCGCGCCACTACCACCGCGCCGCACGCAGATGAAGTGCGCGCGCTGTGGGTAGTGCGGACGACGCTCACGTCGCCGGAGAAAATTCGCCGGATGGTTGAGCGCGCGCATGCCAACGGCTTTAATACTTTGATCGTGCAGGTGCGCGGGCGCGGCGATGCTTATTACGGCGCACAGTGGGAGCCACGCTCCGCGACGTTAAAGGATCAGCCACAAACGTTCGACCCGCTCGCCACGACACTGGCGGAAGCGAAGCGCCGCGACCTCAAGGTGCATGCGTGGATTAACACGAATCTGCTCGCTAATCTCGACGAGCTTCCCGCCGATCCCCAGCACATTTATCACGCTCATCCGGAATGGATCGCCGTCCCGCGCGCCGTCGCCGCTGAACTCTACGGAATGTCGCCCACTGACGTGCGGTATCGCGCGCGAATTGTCGAATGGTCCAAAGCGAATCGCGCGGAACTCGAAGGCATCTACACAAGCCCGGCGCATCCGGCGGTGCGCGAACATATCTATTCAATCTGGATGGATGTCCTGGCGAAGTACGAACTGGACGGACTGCATTTCGATTACGTCCGTTTTGCGAGTCCTGATTTCGATTACAGCCGAACCTCACTCGACCGATTCCGCGCGTGGCTGGAGACGCGCTTAACAATTTCCGAGCGGCGGCTCGTGGCGCTCGCGCTCAAAGCCGACCCGCTTGCCGCCGCCGATGCGTATCAGGAACAGTTTGCGGATTTTCAGCGTGAACAAGTTACAGCGCTCGTCGAACGCATCTATCATGGGGTAAAGAAGAGACGACCCGCGGCCATCGTCTCAGCCTCCGTCTTTGCGAATGATGAGAATGCTTACGCACGAAGATTTCAGGATTGGCGCCGGTGGCTTCAGATGGGCATCCTCGATGTAGCCTGCCCGATGGCTTACAGCACCGACACCGCCGTTTTTCGCCAACAGATCGAAGTGGCGCAAACGACCGCTCAGGCGGCGGGCAAAAAGGTCTGGGCAGGAATTGGCGCATACCGCATTCCCGCAGAATCAGCCGTCGAGAAGATCAACACGGCACGTGCCATCGGCACGGCTGGGATCATTCTTTTCTCGTATGATTTTACGGCGACGCCGGGCCCGCTCAACCCGACGGGTGATTACCTTCAACGCATCCGACGCGCCGCTTTCGAGGCAACTCCTACTGTATCTCCGCACTAACCCAATCGTTTTCCCTTTGACGCATTGCAACTTGCTGCGCCGAGTCTGGTATGAAAACTAATACCACTTCTCATGAATCTTTACGGCTGTGCGGTGCGCGCATCATCTTGCCGGGCGCGACAAAACGAAGACACGGGCGTGTTGATCGAAGATGGATACATCGCGCGACCGGGTGCGGAAAGCGAACCGATTCGCCCAGTGGAAATTCTTGATCTGAATGATCTGACGATCTGATGAGTTGACTGAATTGATGCTCTTGAACGTCGATGCCCGCGAGTGCTTCCGGAACCTCGCGGGCATCTGCGCGTCCGCCGTCAAATTGTGATTAAGCACCTTTGTCTGTTCATAGCAGCTACATGCAAAGCACACCAGGATACCCGTTACGTGATGAAGTCAGGCAGTACCGCCTGCTTAAGCTGGGCGGGTATCTGCCGGAACGTCCACCCAAACTTGAGCAGGGGAACAAACAGCCGTCGCTTGAATGAAAGTGAACCGTCGTCGGAGTTCAATAATTCCGACGACGGTTTCGTTGATACATTCGGCGGGCATTTTGCGCGTTGGATAGTGAGGCGCAATTTGCCGAAGACGGCAGAGAATCAAATTTCGATAAGGAGAAAAATTTATGTTTAAGAAAAACTTACCGGCTCTAGTGGCATTGTTCGGGGCAATCTTTATTATCAATTTGACGGCGATTGCGCAGGAAACCGAATCGGCGCCAAATTCGGCGATCACGGAAGCGAGCTTGCCCGCAGGCGCGTTGCGTATTTTGCCTGCGAGTGTTCCGTCGGAAATCGATCAAGGACTCAAAAAAATTGTCGCCGCCGGCGACGGGAAAATTGTGCAGGGCGATTCGGAAGTCCTGGCTTGGACGGGCGCGAATTACAAAAAAGGGAGCGCGGCGAATCTGATGCAGCAGGTTCAAAGTAATCTGCTGGCGAAAGGCTGGACATATGAGGTCGGTGAAAGAAACGATGACATAACCGTTTTCAGCGTGCTGCGAGATACTCCGAAACGACAAGGCATACTCGGATTCTTTGCGGCGACGGACGATGCGATGATTCTGGCTTGGACGGAGATTCTGCCGGCGGGTGCGAAACGCGCGATTGAAAACAATTTCGAAACTGAAAAGATAGCGCAGTCGCCAACTCACAGACGGGGCGGGTCAGGCGAAATCGTCGGCACCTGGACCAACGGCGGAATGTCTCTACTGCTAGAGCGCAATACCGTCACGGGCGCGACCACCCCCTTAAATGGTTCGACATTCAAATACGTTTTTACCGCCGGCGGGAATTTCGAGGCGATTGGGCTGATACAGTCAACCGTCTATGGCTGCACGACTTCGCTTTTTAATGACAAACGTGGGAAATACGAAATCAACGGTTCACAAATCACGCTCGTTCCGAACAAAAATTTCTGGCGCAATACTTACAGTTGTTCGCCGCAGAGCAACAAGGAACGCGATTACGTTTTGGAGCGCGAAACCATAGAGTGGCGCACGAAAACCGATGAGTACGGTAAATCCTACATTTGTCTGGCAAACGCGAAAGGCGAAAGCTGCTATCGCCGCGCGCAATAATAAACTTCAACAATTTTGCCGCGTCACAAATCGGCGGCTGACAGCCAACGAAGTCTTCTCAAAACTCTAGCAAAGCTCAATATATAGTAGTTATTTGAGCCTTCAACAACAATATCTTTGACTCCTTGTGAGTTTTGAGAAGACTTCAACGACAAACTCAAAGACTGCGCCGTCAAAGTTAAATAAAAAAATCCTGTGAATCAAAGCAGAGGCATCCGCCACAACTGATAGGCCGCAAGACCAATAACGATACTGATGATATGATCCGGCAAAGAATTCAGCGATGAAATAAACCACTCGGAAAGATTCGCACACTGGATTTCATATGACCGATCACATCTCGAAAAACCAAAGTCTGCTGTTGCTGCGCGGCGCGCGCGTCGTACTGCCGCAGGGAATCGAACAGGACGTGGCGCTGCTTGTCGAAGGCAATCGCATCTCGCGAGTTTTGCGCGGCGCGGATGCTTCACCGACGCACGCCGGCGCGACGCTTGACCTTGTCGGCCTGACGATTTTCCCCGGCTTCATTGACGTTCACAATCACGGCGCGGCGGGCATCGATACGATGGAGGCATCAGCCGACGATCTACACCACGTCTCGACATTCCTCGCGAGTTGCGGCGTCACCGCGTGGTTGCCGACGCTGGTGCCGGGGGCTGATGAGGATTATTCACGCGCGGCGCAAGCGGTCACAGGGTTGATGAATGAACAGGACGAGCGACCGGCAGCGGCGCGCGCCCTCGGAATCCACTACGAAGGACCGTTCGTCAACGTCGCGCAGTGCGGCGCGCTTCGCACCCCTTACTTCCGCACCTACTCGAATGCTTCCGACCTCGACACGCTAACGAAAATCGCACACGAAGGCGCGGCGCACATGATTACACTCGCGCCGGAGATTGATGGCGGAATCGAATTAGTGCGCGAACTCGCGGCGCGCGGCTGGGTCGTCTCCATCGGTCACACGCGCGCGGATGTCGAAACGCTCGACCGGGCGGCGGCGGCGGGCGCGCGCCACATGACGCACTTTATGAACGCGATGCTGCCACTCAACCACCGCGCGCCCGGCCCCGTCGGGTGGGGACTTGTGCGCGATGATGTGACATGCGATGTGATCGCCGACGGTGTGCACTCCGACCCGCTGATTCTGAAATTGATTCTACGTTGCAAGACGGCGGAGCGCATCGCACTTATCAGCGATTCGATTGCGCCGACCGGCCTCGGCGATGGCGAGTATCACATCTGGGACGAGAAGATCGCGGTCGTTAATGGGCGGACGCAAAACGAGCGCGGTTCTATTGCCGGCTCCGTCGTGACGATGCTTGACTGCGTGCGGATGATGCTGTCGCTCGGCGCGTCCGCGCATGATGTCGCACGGATGGCGGCGTCGACGCCGGCGCGTCTGCTCGGTGTGGATGATTCTTGCGGCTCAATCGAAGAAGGGAAGCGCGCTGATCTGGTCGCGTTGGACGATGAGGGGCATGTGCGGTTGGCGATGGTGGGGGGGCGGGTAGCGGTCAAAGTGGTATAGGCTTGCTAAGATAAAGGGAGTCAGGTCAAGTTGCTTTAATCATCAGACGTTATCGGAAATTACGATTTGGGCATGAAAATCTTGGGAAAAACGACTCCAAAACCTTATTTCCGATAACGTCAAGTATCTAACAGTTTGGTCGTGTGTTCAGTGACACTTGGCGGCTGGACCATCTCTGCTGTTCTTACTGACGGCTCACCAACGCCCTTCATCCCAATGTAAGATGCCGGCGGTAAAGCGGTGCTGCTTAACTTCGTCCTTAATCTGGATGGCTGAGCCTGCTGACTTTTGACGGGTGCAACCTCTTCGCCAAAGATGCGGGAGTAAAGCATCAGTGAAAGACCCGCGAGAAAAATGGTGAACGGGAAAAATAACGGAACGGGCTCATCAACAAGAAAACTTAATCCCAAAAAAATAGGCAACAGCACAACGCTCAAAAACACCAACTTTGCTCCGCGATTGATCCCCTTCCGCCGGGGTGAAGCTAATGTCAACGGTGCTTCTTCTTTTTCGCGCACGGCAAGCACCCCGCCGACCGCCAGCCACTCTGCCAGCACATTGATCGGAAGACCACACCGCGAACAGAATCTCGTCTCATCAGAGACTTGTTGTTGACCGCATTTTGGACAATACATCGAAGAACCCCCAGCCGGATATAACCATGATTGAACGTAAGAGATCACGACTAACTTTTATACTAAGTTTTTGTGCTGACCTTGTCCGCTAGAGCAACCCCCTTGGGGTCTCTATGGTCATAACTCAACACTCGTGCAAGTTTCCACCGACCGTTATCTTTCTTCCAGAGATGTGTGAATACGGCAGTCTCCGTCAACTCATCTTTCTTACCTTCCGTCAGTTTGTAGAAACGATGCACGCCCGTCTGGATCGCTCCGTAATTGTTCAGCGGATAAACCTGCACGCTGCTTTTGACGAGTTCTCTTTTTGCACGGTAATCGGTACCCTTCTTTTGCCTCTCGCACATTCCTCTGATTGCTTCGACAAACTCCGCCCCGGATTTCGCAGTTTGTCCCGATTTATCGTGATAAAACTCGAAATCTTCGGTGATCAATTCTTTGAGTTTGTCGGGATTACAATTGTTGAAAACAGAGTCGAAAAGTTCGCTGTCCTTGACGGCAAGTTCGTCAAACATCTGTTGTGATGCGGGTGAGCGAGGGCTTTTTGACTGCGCTGCGGCGGTCGTGCAGAACAATCCAATGGCAATGAAAATTGAAGTAACGATTCGCATACGAGTCTCCTTCGAATTGCTGAAGCATAAAGACAGCATGATTATGTCAGCATCTCGTAGACGAAAATCAACGTTGTCATCTTTCCACCTCAGTAAATTGTTTTATTATTTCCGTAACATTATGAATCTACGACTGGCTTCTATATGTGGTTCCAGAAGAAAAGGCGCGGAAGCCCACATTTTCACAGACCGCGACACCTTCGAACTTCGCCGGTTTCAGCGCAAAGAAACGACGCAAAAGCTACGAGGAAGAATTTATTCTTGATAGGCGTTATCGGAGATAACAATTTGGGTACGGAAGTCTTGGGAAAAACGACTCTAAAATCTTATTTCCGATAACGTCTGTGATGTGGCGTTCTGCGAATCAATCTTTAACTATTTGCATCATACGAAGCGAATCTCAAACCTATCAATCCAGTTAGGCTGATACTCTTTGATCTTCACCTCACGGCACACATATTGATTCACAGCTTCGCGTGAGTAGTTGAACTTCTGGCACAAAAGGAACAACGGCGCGAGCATGAAAATAGTGATTTCTGGCGGCACCGGACAAGTCGGAACAATTTTGGCGCGTGCCTTTGAAGCGGACGGGCATGATGTGGTGGTTCTCAGCCGCCGGCCAAAAAACGCGCCGTGGCGCACGGCGATTTGGGATGCGGAAACCATTGGCGATTGGACGGCGGAGTTGGAAGGGGCGGATGCCGTGATTAATCTCGCCGGTCGCAGCGTCAACTGTCGTTACAATCGAGAGAATCGCCGGCTCATCAAAGAATCGCGCATCCGATCAACCCAACTTGTGGGCGAGGCGATCAAACGCGCGATTCACCCGCCCCGTGTCTGGCTACAGATGAGCACGGCCACCATCTACGCACACCGCTTTGACGCTGCCAATGACGAGGTTAACGGAACGCTGGGCGGAACAGAGTTTGGTGTGCCCGAAACATGGCGTTTCAGTATTGACGTGGCGACATCATGGGAGCGAGCCGTGGATGAGGCAGACGTGCCGCACACGCGCAAGGTGAAGATGCGTTCGGCAATGGTGATGAGTCCTGATGACGGGGGCATCTTTGATACGCTGCTACGTCTCGTGCGCTACGGCCTCGGAGGGTCTTCCGGAAACGGTCGGCAATACGTGTCCTGGATTCATTACAAAGACTTCTTGCGGGCGGTCTACTGGCTGATTGAACACGATAATCTTGCGGAAGCGGTGAATCTCGCCGCTCCGAATCCATTGCCGAACGCTGATTTCATGCGCGCTTTGAGGGAGGCATGGAACGTCGATCTCGGTTTACCGGCAACAAGGTGGATGCTGGAAATAGGCGCGATTTTATTAAGAACTGAGACAGAGCTGATTTTAAAAAGTCGTCGCGTAGTTCCGCGTAAGCTGTTGGAGAGCGGCTTCACTTTTCATTTTCCAGATTGGCCGGAAGCGACGCGCGACCTTTGCTGCCGTTATCGTGAGGGATAGAACGGGAGAAAGCTTGTGAGTCACTGGGACGATTCGCTGATGCGCCGTAAAATCCTGCCCGTCTGTATGACTCGTCGAGCAACTCGACCGGATGACACACTCGCAATGGAAGTCCGGTGAGTCGGGCGCCCGCGCTGATCTGCATGTGACAACCTGGGTTGCCGGTCGCTAAAGTTTCCGCCCCCGTGTCTTTAATGTGTGAAAGCTTTTCGCCGAGCACTCTCGCTGACATCTCCGGCTCAAGCAGGTTATAGACGCCCGCGCCGCCGCAGCATACGTCGCTGCCGTCGAGCGGCTTAAACTCCAGCCCCGTGACCGCGCGCAACATCTTGAGCGGCGCGAGGCTTGCGCGCTGCCCGTGCAGCAGGTGGCACGAGGCATCGTAAGTCGTGCGCCCCGCGTCCACCTCCGCCCCTTCACGCGCGCCCGTCACTTCCAATTGCTGACTCACGTCGCGCACCCGCGCGCTAAAAGCTCGCGCCCGCGCCGCGTACTTCTCGTCATGTTCCAGGATGTGGCCGTACGAAGCGAGCATCGCGCCGCACCCGCCGGCGTTGGTGATGATGGGCGCGGTCGGGTCATCTTCGAATGCATCAACGTTCTGCCGCGCGAGTTGGCGCGCCCCGTCGAGGTCGCCGGCGTGGGCGTGCAGCGCACCGCAACAGACCTGACGCGCGGGCGCGCTCGTGCGGCACCCATTCACTTTGAGCACGCGCGCCGTCGCACGGTTGACGCGCGCGAACAGTCCTTCCATCACGCATCCGGTGAACAGCGCCGCACGCGCCGGTTCGCCACCAAGCGGCAGCTCATCGGCAGCCTTCGTGTGTGTCGTCGCGTTCTCATCCTCTAACTTGATCGGCGAAGAACTGTCTAGCAGCGCGAACGCGAATTCCAAACGCGGCGAGATGAGTCGGGTGAGCTTTGTCTTCAACAGCAGACGAGGCACGCGCGCGTCACGCATCAGCCGCGACAGGGTGAATGCCAGACGCAACCGCGACGGGTGCAGCCACACACGGCGCAGTACGAAGTGAGTCAATCTGCCGGTGAGACCTTTCCTTTCTCCGCCGTTGGCGATGTCGGAACGCGCGGCTTCGAGCAGTTGGCCGTACTGCACGCCGGCGGGGCACGCGCTTTCGCACGCGCGGCAGCCGAGGCAGCGATCAATATGAGTCGTGAATGAATTGGAAGACAGACTGAGCCGGTTTTCTTCGACGGCTCGCATCAGGTAGATGCGCCCGCGCGGACTGTCGTTCTCGTCGCCGGTGTGAATGTATGTCGGGCACGCTTCGAGGCAGAGGCCGCAGTGAATGCACGCGAGCAGCTTGCCTTCTTCGGTCGCGAGAGCGCTAGCGAGTTGGAGTTTTGTTTCAGGCATCTTCTGTACGAGGCACAGGGATTTTGCATACAACCGTTTAGAGGAGGGCTGTGCCCTCCGTCTCAAGTCGCGCCGGAGGGCACAGCCCTCCTCTAAACGAGCATGGAAAAGAACGTGGAAATGAGCGCGGGTTTGATTGCGCTCAACGATTCAATCTCTGTTGCGTGCATGCATCAGGGCTGAATAAATTCTGTGGGTCGAGTTGATGCTTAATCCGCTGCATCAATTCAGCAGTTCCGCCGCCCGCGCCGCACGAGTCGAACGCTTCTTTGATCGCAAACGGGGCGTTCTCCACGATCAATGACCCGCCGCCTTCGTTGACCTTTGAGCTTAGTTTCTTAATGAACGAAATACTTTCGGTCAGCTTCGTTTCATCGCATTCAATCACTCGCAGACGCCCGTCGCCGATGCCAACTTGCCACAGCGCCGTATCGCGCCGTAATCCACTCTCACCGACGTGAATTTTGTTGAGCATCGTGCTCAGTTCGCTCGGTTGGACACTCGCACGCCAAACTAAAAATGACTCCTGATTCAGAGGCACGGCGGCCAAATTTTTCCAAAGATGAGCGTCGTTATCCATCGCTTCGACATGACTGCTCGGAACTTTGCACAGTTCATGCGCCCGCGCGATCTGGTAATCAACGGTGCGCTCCGCGCCCGCGAATCGGATCAGCAGCGCGTGTTCGTGTTCATCGACAATCACACCGACTGCCGCCGCCATGCGCGGCGAAAGAAGCTCGACGGCGACAGGCAGCAGTTCTGATGCGATGACGGCGTGCGCGACGGTCAGCAGCGATTCGTAATCAACGGCGCGCGCCACCACGGTCGCTTCGCGCGCCGGGCGGGGAAGCAGTTTAAATGTCAGTTCAAGAATCACGCCGAGCGTGCCACGGCTGCCGACGAAGAGTTTGCACATGTCATAGCCCGCGACGTTCTTGACGACCCGCCCGCCCGCCTTGACGACGCGCCCGTCCGCGAGCGCGACGCGCATGCCGAGGACATGGCCGCGCGGCAGGCCGTAGCCCAAACTCTGTGCGCCGCCGAGTCCACACGCGGCGACGCCGCCAATCGTCGCGCGCCCATCGTCCGGCGGATCAAGCGGCAGCCACTGGCCGGCATCCCCTGTCACCCGATTAAAGTCGGTGAGTGTGACGCCGGCCTGCGCGGTCGCCACCAGGTCAGCGGGTTCGTGCTCAATGATCTGCGTCAGGCGCTCGGTCGTGATGATGACATTTCCGCCACGCCACGTGCCGTCCCCGTCGAGCCACGTCCGCGCGCCCGCTGGGACCACCGACCATCCCTCACTCGACGCCAGCCGCAACACTTCACACGCTTCTTCAGTCGAAGCTGGTGCGACGGTGATGATGTCAGAAGCTGATTTTAGTCCGCTCACGTGTGCCGCGCCGACGATGCGTGCGCACAATTGCGAAGCCACATCAACTTTGAACAGTGAATGATGAATCATCGGCGAGGGAGCGCGCACCGATTCATGAATCTGAACGCTTTGACCCGGCTGCCTTTCGCGCTCTCTGTCCGTGCTTAACGACTCGGCAGCAGCGAGCGAGGCTTCAGTCGTTTCGTGGAGCGGCGCGCTGTGAGGTGATGAAACATTCTGATGGCCGTTCGAGTCATCCGTAAATCCGGTCTTGCTCAAACGTGCTCGCGCTTCGGTCTGCATGGCGACGGCGCGCGCTTCGCCACAACCGAGCGGCGCGGGAATGATCTTGCCGGGGTTGCAGATGCCGAGCGGGTCGAACGCGGCACGTACGCGGCGCATCGCGTCAAGGTCGTCTTCCGAAAAGATCATCGGCAGGTAATCGCTCTTATCCATCCCGACGCCGTGCTCGCCGGTGATCGTGCCGCCCGCCCGCACGCACGTCTCCATCATCTCGCGCCCAGCCTCTTTGACGCGCAACACTTCGTCGTGGTCGCGAGCGTCGAAGCAGATAAACGGGTGCAGATTGCCGTCGCCGGCGTGGAAGACATTGGCGATGCGCAGATTGTATTTCGCCGCGATGCGATATGTTGCGGCGAGCACTTCCGGCAGGCGCGAGCGGGGCACGACCGCATCCTGCAACATCAAATCGGGAGAGATGCGACCCATCGCGCCGAACGCCCCTTTGCGCGCCGCCCACAGTTTCTTGCGCTCGTCTTCGTCCTTCGCATGACGCACGCCCCGCGCGCCGTTCGCGCGACAAATCTTTTCGCAACGCGCCGCTTCGTCATCAAGTCCGGCTTCGAGTCCGTCAAGCTCGACTAACAACGCGGCTTCGGCATCAAGCGGTAATCCGGCGGCGAAGATGCTCGCTTCGACCGCGCGGATCGTCGCACCGTCAACCATCTCCAGCGCCGCCGGGATCAACCCTTCGGCGATGATCGCGGAGACGGCACGGCTCGCATCATCCACGTCGGTGAAATCCGCAAGCAGCGTCCGCACCGCTGGCGGAATCGGCGTCAGGCGCACTGTCGCCTCGGTCGCGATACCGAACGTGCCTTCGCTGCCGACGAACAGGCCGAGCAAATCATAGTCGCCCGCTCCGGCACCCGCCCCGCCAGTGTTGCCAAGTTCGATGATCTCACCGTTCGATAAAACGACGCGCGCCGCCGTCACATGGTCAACCGTCATCCCGTATTTCAGACAGTGGATGCCGCCGGCGTTCTCCGCGATGTTGCCGCCGATAGTGCAGGTCGCCTGACTCGATGGGTCAGGCACATAGTACAAGCCGTAAGGCAGCACGGCGCGCGACAGTTGCGCGTTGACCATCCCTGTCTCGACAATGGCGAGGCGATTCTCCACGTCAACTTTGAGTAGCCGGCGCATCCGCGCGAGTTCGATGACGACGCCGCGATTGACGGCCAGCGCGCCGCCCGACAGACCTGTGCCCGCGCCGCGCGGTGCGAACGGCACACGCTCGCGTGCCAGCACGCGAATCACTGCGGCGACTTCCTCCGTCGTGCGCGGAAAGACGACCGCGCGCGGCGGGAATTTGTGCTGCGTCAATCCGTCGCACTCGTAGACGAGCAACTCTTCCGGCTCGCACAGAACCTGCTCGCGCGTGACGACGGCACGCAGTTGGCCGATCAGAGGGTCTTGGGAAATTTGCTTCATCGAGATTGTTTTCAACGGAAGTTAATGGCAATGATACACTACGCGCCCGATCTGAAGTAATAAGCCTGACAGAGCTTTGCGCATTAAAAATTGAACGAACGTTTAGACCATTGGTCTCGACACAAGTTTGGAAGGACATCGGTCTTAGCTCTGAAAGAGCGTCATTCAACAGCCCGGCGCACCGCGCCGGGTATTAAGTGCTGTTTGCTTCAAGCCCTGAAAGAGCGACATAACTATGTCGCCCTTTCAGGGCTTGGACGATTCTCTATGGTGGGCGACCCGGGGCGGTGCGCCGGGCTATTGGATACCGCCACTTCGTGGCTGACTGAGGCCGGCAAACAACTTGTGTAGATAAGAATCGTTTAGACGCCCGGCGGAATGTTCAGCGCCGCTCGTTGCTTCGACTGGCCGTAGACACCGCTCGGCTCTGCACGGCAACTTCTATCGAAGGCCACCAATCGATAAATGACAACCAAAATATCTCCTCCGTTACGTCTCGCATTTGCTCTTCTGCTCGCCGGTTCAATCGTCACCACGACGGCGCAGACACTGACCGCCGATCTCATTATCACCAACGCGACGGTGCGCACGATGGACGCGCGGCAACCGACCGTCGAGGCCGTCGCGATTCTCGGCGACCGCATCGTCGCGGTCGGCTCGACGAACGAGATTAAGCGGCTCGCAGGGAGGAGCACGCGCGTGATTGATGCGCAACGCGCACTCGTGCTGCCCGGCTTCAACGACGCGCACGTCCATTTCTTGTCGGGCGGCTTTCAACTTTCAAGCGTTGACTTGCGCGATGCCGGGACGCCGCAGGAGTTCGCGGAGCGCATCCGCCGCTTCGCCGAGAAACTGCCGCGCGGTCGCTGGGTGACGGGCGGCGATTGGGATCATGAGCGTTGGACGGCGGCAGCAGACGGACGCGCGCCGCTGCCGACAAAAGAGTTGATTGACCGATTCACACCGGAGATGCCCGTCTTCGTCGACCGGCTCGACGGCCACATGGCGCTCGCCAACAGCGCCGCGCTCAAACTTGCGGGCGTGACGCGCGAGACTAAAGACCCGCCGGGCGGCTTGATCGTGCGCGATGCGCAGACCGGCGAGCCGACCGGAGTTTTGAAAGACGCAGCAATGAATTTCGTCGCGAATAAAATTCCTGGCGCGTCGTTTGAAGAGAAACTGGCGGCGGCGCACGCGGCGACCAAACACGCGGCGCAGCTCGGTGTGACGAGCGTGCAGGACATGTCGGCGGGCGATGATGTCGGCGTCTATCAAACGCTGCACGCACGCGGCGAATTGAAGACGCGCATCTACGCCGTCGCGCCTCTTCCGGCGTGGGAACGACTCGCGCGCGTCGGAGTACGGCGCGCGTTCGGCGACGCGATGTTGCGCATCGGGGGACTCAAGGGTTTCGCCGACGGCAGCCTCGGCTCGACGACCGCGCTCTTCTTTGCGCCGTACAATGACGCGCCGGAGACGAGCGGCCTCCCCGGCGATGAAATGTTCCCCGAAGGCGTGATGCAGAAGCGCGTCCGCAACGCCGACAACTCAGGTTTGCAGGTGATGATTCACGCCATCGGCGACCGCGCTAACGATCAAATACTTTCATTCTTCGAGCAAGTGACGAAAGAGAATGGCGCGCGCGACCGGCGTTTTCGCATTGAGCACGCGCAACATCTGCGCCCCGAAGAGATCAAGCGGTTCGCGAGTAATCGCGTCGTCGCTTCGATGCAGCCGTACCACGCGATTGATGACGGGCGCTGGGCGGAGAAGCGTATCGGCGGCGAGCGCGCGCGTGGTACTTACGCCTTTCGCTCACTGATTGATGCAGGCGCGACGCTCGCCTTCGGCTCCGACTGGTCGGTTGCGCCGCTCGACCCGCTGCTCGGCATCTACGCGGCGGTGACGCGCCGCACGCTCGACGGGCGCAACTCCGACGGTTGGGTTCCCGAACAGAAGATCACCGTCGAAGAAGCTGTGCGCGCCTACACCGTCGGTGCGGCGTATGCCGAATTTACAGATCAGGAAAAGGGAACCATCGCACCCGGCAAGCTCGCCGACCTTGTCATCCTGTCGCAAGACATCTTCCAGATAAATCCAATCGAGATTGAGAAGACGCGCGTTCGCGTGACGATCATGAACGGGCGTGTGGTTCACGAAGCGAAGTGAAAATAGATGTCAGATGCTGGATGTCAGATGTTGGACAAGAGGTTTTAACTAACATCCAGCACCTGACATCTGACATCTGACATCTGCTCTGGAGAATTGTGTGGAGTTCATTAACGCCGACGGCTTATGGACGCTGAAGTTCGATCTGGTGATGACGCTGTCGCTGGCGGCGGTCTTTCTGTTCGTCGGCTACGGTGTGCAGCAGCGTCTCAAGTTCCTTTCGCGTTCGAGCATTCCGGCCCCGGCCATCGGCGGATTGTTGTTCGCGTTGCTGGTGCTCGCACTTCGCGCGCGTGGGACACTCGGCGTTGCGCTCGACACGACGCTGCGCGCGCCGCTGCAAACTGCGTTCTTTACGACCATCGGACTTGGCGCGACGCTCACGCTGTTACGCGCTGGTGGGTGGCGGATGGGCTTCTTCTGGGTCATCGCGTCGGCGACGGCGGTCGTGCAGAACATCGTCGGGATGGGCGTCGCGCTCGCGCTCGGCGCGCCGCTCGCGCTGGGGATCATGTGCGGCGCGCTGACGCTGACCGGCGGGCCGGCGACGGGTCTCGCCTTCACCGCCGACTTCGAGGAATTGGGCGTCGCGGGCGCGGGCGCGCTCATCATTGCTTCTGCGACGTTCGGCATCTTCGTCTCAAGCCTCGTCGGGAATCCGGTGGCGACATTTCTAATTAAGAGGTTCCGACTCGCGCCGCACGACGGACGCGAAAACGTCAGCGAGACGGATAGTGTTTCGCGCGCTACATCGCACCAGTCAATTGACGACACTCGCGGAAAGACTTATCACAGTCAACGAACAACGGGTGATCTTCAGAGTGCGAACGAGAACATCATTGCTGAGATTGCCGACGAAGTAGGAGAGGGAAGAGAGGCGGAGTCCGGGAGCGTCAGTGCGCGCGCGCAAGCGTTGGGCGGCCAAGCTCTGACGGGCTACGACCTGCTGCGCAACCTCGCGGTGATTCTCGCGGTGATGGGCGCTGGCGCGCTTGTCAGTCTGGCGCTGACGACATTGAGCGCGGAGATGCCAGAAGCGGTTGGAAAGTTTTTCAAACTGCCCGGTTATATCGGCGCGATGGTCGTCGCCGCCGCGGTGCGCAACTTTGATGACCGTTACCGCTGGCTGAGAATTGACGCACGCGCTGTCGAGTCGTTGGGCACAATCGCGCTCGCGCTTTTTCTGGTGATCGCGCTGATGGACCTGAAGCTGTGGCAACTGGCGGGGCTGGCGGTTCCGATGCTGGTTATTCTGATCGTCCAAATCATGGTCATGATTCTTTACGCGGTGCTCGTCACGTTCGTGCTGATGGGTCGGGACTACGAAGCGGCAGTGACGGCGAGCGGGCACATCGGCTTCGGCCTCGGCATCACTCCGAACGCCGTCGCCAACATGGAAGCGCTCACCACGCGCTTCGCCCCCGCGCCGCGGAGTTTTCTAATCGTGCCGGTCGTCGGCGCGTTCTTCATCGACTTCAGTAACTCGCTCGTTATAAATTTTTTCATCAACCTGCTGCGATGAATTTCATTGATTGAAGTCATTCACGTTAAGGAGAAAAGTCAGACGATGACACGCCTGTTGATCTCGATGATCGCCGCCGCGATTTTGTGTTCTGAGATTGTCGCCGACGGGTTGAAAAATCCAAGTGGGCAATCACCCGCACGGGCGGTCGCCACGTCGCCTGAACTACAAAGACTGGTTGACGATGCGGCGCGACAGGCGCTGGCGCGTTTTGCAGCAAAGAACTTGCAGGAAAAGAATCTGGCAATCACGCTGATTGATTTGCGCGATTCGCAGCGCCCGGCGCAGGCGAGCTTTCGCGGCGCTGAGCCGATTTACCCGGCGAGCGTCGTGAAATTGTTCTACCTCGCGGCGGCGCACCACTGGATTGGGGACGGGAAGCTGAAAGAGACTGAGGAACTCCAACGTGCGATGCGCGACATGATCGTTGACTCGTCGAACGACGCGACGCACTACATCCTCGACGCGCTCACCGGCACGTCGAACGGCGCGGAACTCTCATCAACTGAGATGAAGGAGTGGGCCGCGAAGCGCAACGCCGTCAACCTCTACTTTCAATCGCTCGGCTACGCTCGAATCAACGTCAATCAGAAGCCGTGGTGCGAAGGGCCATACGGGCGCGAAAAAATCTTTCTCGGCGAGAAGCGCGAGAATCGCAATATGTTGACGACCGACGCGACCGCGCGGTTGATGATGGAGATCGTCCAGGGGCGCGCGGTGAACGCCGCCCGCAGCGCGAAGATGTTGGAGTTAATGAAGCGCGATTACGCCGGCACGAGCGAAGACCCGGATGACCAAGCGCACGGCTTCACCGGCATCGCGTTGACAACATCGGGCGCGCGCCTATGGTCGAAAGCCGGATGGACGAGCACCACGCGCCACGACGCCGCTTACATCGAACTCCCGAACGGCGCGCGCTTCGTCCTCGTCATCTTCACTACCGATCAAAGCAAAGAGCGCGACATCATCCCCACCGTCGCGCGCGTCGTCATCGAGGGGTTGAAAACAGAAGGCGGAAAGCAGTGAGCAACAAGTGGATAGTGAGCAGTGGGCAGTGAGCAGCCGTTCTAATGCCTTCGCTTTTACCGATCCCCGGCCCCTGACCCCCGGCCCCTCCTGATGACTACTTTTTCCGTGCGAGGACAGCGATTTTAGTCCAGCCAATGGGGTGCAGAGGGGGGAATCGGTAGCGCTCGATGATGTGGAAGTGGCGGCGCGTGTGTTGGTCGACTTCGCGCGGTGAGTGAGTCTTGAAGCGGAACAAAAGTTCAAGTAATCTACTGGCCGGCGAGGGCTTCACCGGCAGGTGCAGCATGTGGCCGCCGGGCCGCAGGACGCGCGCCAACTCCCGAAAACCGTCGCTCAGCGGCACGTATTCCAGCGCGCCGCTCGTCATAACTAAATCGAACGATTCATCAGCAAACGGAAGCGACAGGACGTTGGCTCGCGTGAAGTCGAGAACATGCGGCCACGCGGTCGCCGTTTCGCGGACGGCCTGTTGGGCTTTGACGAGCGATTGGGATGATAGATCGACCGCCGTGATGCGCGCCGGACGGTCGATCACGCGCAGCAGCGAGAGTGTCAACAGCCCCGTGCCGCATCCGGCGTCAAGAATCCTTGCATCGTCGGGTAAGGTCAGCGGGGCGATGCGCCGCAGGTATCGTTTCATCGAACGCGCGTAGCCGTTGAACTTGAACGTCAGGTCATAGAGATGCGTGATGCGGTCGTAAAGAGAGGCCGCCCCGTTCCCACTCTGCACAGTCATCGAACCATTAATATTCATGCGCTAACACCCGGACGCTTGCGTGTTACTCCCCGCGCAGGCGGTTGGAGACAAAGCTCACACCCGCCTCGCATTCAAGAACTCATGGGAAATAGTATTAAGGTTTGCGCACTCTAACATAAATGCGCTCACATGTCGTGCGCGTCCGTTTCATCGAGAGTAGGTATGTTCTCAGAACCAGGAACGCATATTGATTGAGGAGAAACCCATGTCAAAATCTGAAAGCAACTTGCTTTCGCGGCCAGCGGCTGGTTGAACCCGGCGCTGAATCGGGTACAATTCTTCCGCCGCCTTGAATCAATTCTGAGTGCGCTGGGGATTCACGCGGCGGAGAAAAAATAAGAAACATATTGCGCGTTAAAATTTGCAACCGAGCAGCGGATGCGCGGTCTTCACAGAGAAGACGTATCATCCGCTTGTTCCGCTTTTTGAGGACACAGGACGAACGATGAGTTCAAGAAAACCGGCAAGCCCAAATAAATATCTGCCCTTCGTCATTATTGCGGTGGTGCTCGGCGTGGCGCTGGCGGGCGCGGCGCTGCTCTACCAGAGCTCCATCGACACGGCCCGCACGGCGCGCCTCGACGAGCCACCGTCGACGGCAGCACAACCAACTGCGGCGTTGCCTCCGCGCACGCCGCTGCCCGGCGCGCAGCCACCTCGGACGCGGGGCAGTAGCGGCGAGAACACGGCGACGCTCGAAGAGTTCGGCGACTTCCAGTGCCCGCCGTGTGGGGCTATGCACCCGATCATCAAGGCCATCGAAGAAGAGAACGGCGCGCGCCTGCGTGTCATCTTCCGTCACCTGCCGCTCTCTAATCACGTTCATGCTTTTAACGCCGCGCTGGCCGCCGAGGCAGCCGGTCGGCAGAACCGCTTCTGGGAAATGCACGACGCGCTTTACGAGAAGCAGAGGTCGTGGAGCACCGCCAAAGACGCGCGTCCACTGTTCGCCGAATACGCGCGCACCCTCGGCCTCGATGTCACACGCTTCAACAGCGACATAAACGCGCCGGAGGTGGTGGCGCGCGTTCGGGCCGACATGGAGCGCGCCGACTCGCTCGGTATCAACGCCACGCCGACGCTGTTGATTAATGGCCGTGAAGTGGCTTACAGCACCGTCGACGACTTGCGCGCGCGAATTAAAAACGCCGTCGCCGCCGGCGGGCAGTGAGCTTGACCGATGAATGAAATGTTCGAGCCGGAGGTGATAAAAGTTTCGGAGGCCCGGGCGAAGCGGAGTGCGGTGATTTATGCGGTCGCGGGATTGCTCGCGCTCGCCGGGTTGGCTGACTCTATTTACCTGGCCATTGAGCACGTCGCCGGGCGTGACGTGCGCTGCACCGTCACCACCGGCTGCAATGAAGTGCTCGACAGTTCTTACGCCTCGCTGCCCGGCGACATCCCGCTCGCGGCGCTCGGTGCGGTGGCCTACTTCGCGGCCTTCAGCCTTGCGACGCTCGCCGCGTTCGGCTACGTTCGCGCCCGCCCGCTGCTCGCCGCTCTCGTCGCATCAATGTTTATGACAACGCTGTGGCTGCTGTTCGTTCAAGCTTTTGTGATCAGGAAGTTCTGCGAGTTCTGCCTGCTGTCGGCGGCCATGACCGCTTCGTTGACGGGCTTGATTGTTTACGATTGGTGGAAGCGCGCGTCCGACCACCGTCGAGAATCGTCCTCAATACTCAGAAGTGACAGGTAAATGGTGACATGTGACAGGTGATGCTGGATGCTAGTCAAGACACGCCAGTGCTATTGCCAACATCTGACATCTATTCTTCGGTGGCTGTCACTTTTGCCTTTTTACTTTTGCCTTATAGTGACCGCGCGCCGTTCAGAAATCTCAACCGTCCTGTCACCTGTCACCCGTCACGTTTGAGTCACTTCGGAAATCCCATCATTAAATTGTTTTGTCGCACACACTCTGCCCACCAGTCCGCAAGAAAGAAGTCCGCCGGGCGTTCATCAAGCGTCGGGGTCGAAATCAATTAAGGAGCGTTTGAGATGATGCGAAAAACTTTAACTTCATTGGTCATCGCCGCGTCGGTCATGGCCGTTGGTGCGTTCGCGGTCACCGGTCGGGGCGATGCTAATAATGCTGATGCGGAGCCGCTCGCGCCGGTGCAAAGAAAAGTCCGCGAAGTTGCGCCCATCCGGTACGACCGATTCGAAATGGACGTGCTGGTTGATGGTCGGCCAGTCGAAGAGTATGACGCGCGGGGACGTCGCTATGTCGAAGCCGTGAAGGGCGCGGAGTACGAATTGCGCATCAGGAACCCGCTGCCGGTGCGCGTCGCGGTGGCGTTGTCGGTTGACGGATTGAACACCATTGACGCGCGCCGCACCACCCGCTGGGACGCGAGCAAGTGGGTGATCGGGCCTTACCAAACAATCACCATCAGCGGTTGGCAAATGAGCACCGAGCGAGCGCGCCGCTTCTATTTCACCAGCGAACAGGATTCTTACGCTGCGAAACTCGGACGCTCGTCCGACCTCGGCGTCATCTCGGCGGTCTTCTATCGCGAACGTCCAGCGCCGGAGCGTTGGAGGCCGCAGCCCGTGACGCCCTCACCCCGGCGTGGCAGCGAAGATGCGCCTCGCAGCCGGAATGAAAGCCGCGACAACAGTGGCAGCGACCGCGCTTCGTCGCAGGATGGTATCGAGCGCCATAAGAGTCAGGAGCAGGGCGCGGCCAGTCGAGCGCGCGACGACGATTACGCCGCGACCGGCATCGGTCGCTCCGTCAATCATGATGTGACGTGGGTTGATCTGACGCTTGAACCCCGTCCGGTCGGTGAAGTATTGGTTCGATACGAGTATTACGACGCGCTCGTGAGGCTGGGCGTCTTCCCGCGACCACGCCACGATTCGGGAGGGTTGCGCCGTCGCGAGAACGCGAGGGGGTTCGAGGATCAACGCTTCTCCCCTGAACCGTAGTGACAGGAATTGGAAAGTTGAGCGACGGCGAAGAGGCGAACGCCCGAGCGACCTTGCACACCACGGGAACATTTCACGCCGGCGGTGGTGTGCATGAAGTAACTCACGATGACGGTTCATCAACAGCGAACATCTGTTAACAGCAAATAGCCGTCAACGGCGCGGGCGCAGGTCCTCGGTGTAGAGCTGCCGGTAGGCGCGCAGGTTCGCCAACACTTTAATCACGTAGTCTTTGCTCTCGGTGAACCCCACTTCCGACGTAAAGACGCCGGGATCGGCGTGCACGGCGCGTTTGACCCAGCGCGCGACGTTATCCTCGCCACCGTTGTACGACGCGGCGACGGCTTCGGGCAGACCGTGGAACATGCCAGACAGTTCGCCGAGGTAGACACCCGCCAATTGAATCGACACTTCAGGCCGGTACAAATCATCCTCTCTGAGATTACTCAGCTTGGCGCGCTCTGCGTACTTCTGTGCCGTGTCCGCCGTGAACTGCATCAAGCCGCGGGCCGCCGCCGGCGACTTGGCGAGCGGATTGAACCCGCTCTCCTGACGCATGATCGCGAGCATCAAGCGCGCGTCAACGGACTGGCCGGCGACCGCACGCAAAATCGTTTCGCGGTGCGGTGTCGGGTAATCGGCTTTCATTCGCAACGCTTCCGCGCGGACACGCGTCATGCGCGCCGCGGCACCGCGTTTCGCTTCACCGCCGAGGGCATCGAGTCGCGCGGTGGCGAGTCCACCGTAATAAGAACTCAAGGAGTCAGGAATCGTTTGGTATGTTTTCACGGCCTCGGCTTTTTGCCCGGCGCGCTCCAGACAGTAAGCACGCAGATAGGTCAGTTCCTGCGATGTCGTCTGAACTCCGCGCGCGAACGGGGCGCGGCTCAGTTCGTCGGCGGTGCGTAACGCCGTCGGCCAATCGCTGCGCGCGACTTCCAGGCGCAGGCGGGCAAACAGCGCGTTCACAGCCGCTGGCTTGCCCGCGAAACGCTCGCGCGTACGCGCGACCCACGGCAAAGCTTCCTCAGACCTCCCCGCTTCGCGCAAGCTGTCAATCACATTCAGATAAGCATTCTCGATCCGCTCGCCGTCCGGAAACTTCGTGACGTACTCGCCGTAGCGCGCCGCCGCTTCGCCCGCCCGCTCCATCCGCAGCAACGTCGCCGCGACATAGTAAAAGCCGTCGCGACCGGCTTCGACCTGCGGGTACGTGTCGCCGAGTTTCGCGAATACGGGCAGCGCCTCCGGGTAACGTCTCTCCTGAAAGAGTGAGCGCCCGATGCCGAACATCGCGGCGGGCACGTTCGAGTCCTGCGGGTAACGGGTGATGATCGCTTGCCAGTGCCCGCGCGCTTCGTCGAACGCGCGGTTGGCGTGATAGATCGCGGCGCGGCGCTGGTGCTCTTCGGCGCTTAACCGTGCAGGTTGTCCGTCGGCACCGCGCCCCGCTTGATCCGTGCGGCGCGTGCCGGCAAGCGCGTCATCACGTTGATCTACGCTCACTGCCGAGGCGGTGTCGGTTGTCAGGTGAGAGGCCGGGGTCGTCACCACGACGGGTGACGGCGGATCAATACGCAGGCAGGCGAGTGACAGGGCCATGGTCATGGCGGAGGCGAGTATCAAATGTGTGGATGATGTCATGTGTCTTGATGGCAAAGTTGGTGAAAGAGGTTTCTGAAAGGCGCGTGACGCCGCAGCGTGACGGTGTTTTTCGATTCGCATCACGGGCGTCAGGCGCGTGATTGATTAAACCGTGGAGAGAGAGAAGGCAAAGGCCGAGGGGCAGAAAGTGTTTTCAATACTCGCGCCACCCGGCCGTTCGGTCAAAAGTTAGATGCCGTCTAAGCGCAGCCCGGACACCCACAGCCACAAACTACTTCGGGGGTCGCCCCCGCACTCTCGCAGTATGCGCTGCAATACTGGCTGTTTTCGTCCGCCGAACAATTGCATCCGAGGTGCGCGCAGGTTTTCTTCTTTTCTTCGGCCATATTGAGTGGTTCCTCCTGAAGTGTTGATTGAAAGACGCGAGGTTTTGCAGAACAGGCTCATTCCAACAAACGCATTCTAACAGCCGTCCGGCCGGACGCACAGGAGAGGGTTGTCGCTTACCTGGGGAATCCGAGTTTTCGACCCGGCCTGTATTTACTCAGCAGTGACAGGTCAATGGTGACAAGTGACCGGACAGTTTAGATTCTGCGAGAGCGCCCGGCGAGTCCTGTGAGCCGCAACTCTTGACCACCAACAACCGGGGCTTGCGGCGCGGAACAACCCGAAGCGCATGAGCTCTTTCTTGTCACCTCTCACCTGTCACCCGTCACGTTTGAGTATTTACGAGCCATCAATTTTGACCCGGTTGGTCATCCTCAAGAACTTCGATGATCGTCACGATTTCAACACCCGGACTCAACGTCGCCGCGACGCTGCAATACTTCGTCTCCGAAAGTTCGACGGCCTGCTCGACCGCGCGGGCGGAAACATTACGGCCACGCACGATATGACGGACTTCCATCCGCATGAACTTGCGCGGAAGCTCGTCGCGTCGCTCGCCTCGCACTTCGACGCGGTAATCAGTGACGTGTTCGCGCTTCTTACGCAGGATCGAAATCACGTCGACGGCGGTGCATCCACCGAGCGCGATTAAGAGCAATTCCATCGGTGTTGCGGCGCTCGCGCGTTCGGAGTTTGTTTCCAGAACCTGGGCGTGGCCGCTCGGCGTGATCGCTACAAATAATCCGTCGCCGGCGGAATGGATGACGGCCTGATCGTTCAGTTGAGTCATTGACTTGATGACCTCCTCGGAAACGAAAATATAACACGCCGGGGATGTCATGCGATGCGAGCATTTTCACTGGAAAGAGGGCGATGAGGTGGGAACAGAGATCACCAGGAATTTGAACACTACGTTGTATGTTACTCGGACGCCAGCGACGGGTTTCGTACAGCCTGCGTGCGTTAAGTTGGAATATCGAGCCACCAATTCTGGCAACCCGCCGGTTAGTTTGTTGAATCTGATAAGTACTAATCCTCTCCCACAAACGTTAGTTATTAAAAGCGGTAAGTCAGGTGGAGGCACAAAACCTGCTGCTTGGCACAATGCTTGCTCATAATCGCAGGGTCTTGCCCTGATGCGACAGACAGTCGCTCATTCCTCCCCGTCAACATTCCGCTTGAGAGACAATTGCTTTCGATATTCGTCGTCGGCCACAAACATATCAAGCTGGGCGCGCAACTCAAATCAACATTTCGATTAACGGTTAAGAGGAGAAACGGATTATGCATCGGATAAGACAGACGATTTCAATGCTGCTGGTTTTCGCGATGATCGGCCTCGGCGCGACGGCGCAGGCGACACAGCGGCGGGCGTATCGCCTTACTGATCGCGAGGTGGAGCGGATCATCCGCCGGATCGAGATCAACGCGGATCGCTTCCGCAGCGACCTCGACAGCTCGCTCGATCAGAGCCGCATCGACGGCACTCGTCGCGAGGACAATATCAACAATTTCATTCAGGAGTTTGAGAGTGCCACCAATCAACTGCGTAGCCGATTCGACAATCGCACCTCGGTCGCGGCGGATGTCGAAGAGGTGCTCGACCGCGCGGCGCAGATTGATAACTTCCTGCAGCGCACACGCTTGAATGCGCGCGTCCAAAATGACTGGACGGTGTTGCGCGGTGACTTGAACACGCTCGCCAGTGCTTACGGCGTGAGGTGGAATTGGAACAACCGCGGCGGCATCACGCAGCCCAACGCGCCCGTCGTCGGGCAGCGACCGTACCGGATGACTGACACACAGGTTGAGCAGGTCATTCGTCGGGTCGAGACCCGCGCCGATACTTTCCGCACGAGCCTTGACGCTGCGCTCGACCGCGGACGTCTGGATGGTTCGCGCCAGGAAGACAACATCAATGAATTCATCCGCGACTTTGAGAACGCCACGGATCAATTGCGCACGCGCTTCAACGCCCGCGGGTCAGTTGCGGCGGATGTCGAGGCGGTGCTGAGCCGCGCGTCGTCAATTGACGCCTTCATGCGCCGCAATACGCTCACGCGGCGCGCACAAAACACCTGGGCGCTCCTGAGAACTGACTTGAGCTCGCTCGCCGACGCTTACAGCGTGGCGTGGAATTGGAACAACCAGAATGCGCCGATGACCGGCGGCGGAAACAACAACAGCAACACCGGGCGTGGCGGATATGACGCGCAGTTGACGGGGACGTACCGGCTCGACGCGACCCGCAGCGACAACCCACGTGATGTCGCTGATCGCGCGACCCGCAACTTGCCTTCCGGCGAACGCCAGCGGATCTACGACACGCTGCTCCAGCGACTTGAATCACCGGACATGCTCGCCATCGAGCGCCGCGGTAACATCGTGACCATCGCTTCGTCGCGCGCGCCACAGACAAACTTCGAAGTCAACGGCCGCGAGCAAACCGAGCAGTTGGGGAACGGTCGCGTCGCGCGGGTGAGCGCCAGTTTCAGCGGCGACCAGTTGATCGTCAGTTCGACAGGCAACCGCGCGAACGATTTCACAGTGACGTTCGACCCGCTGGATGACGGTCGGCAAATGCAGGTGACGCGCCGGATTTTCTCTGATCGCGTGACACAGCCGGTGGTCGTTCAGAACCTTTACAATCGAACGGCGGACGTCGCGCAGTGGAACATCTACGACGGATCGCGCCCATCCATTGACAATAATCAGTCGGCGAGCGGCGACTTCATTGTGCGTAGCGGCGAGACGTTGGTCGCCACTCTGACCACCGACGTTTCCACTAAGGTCGCGAAGGACGGCGACCGCTTCGCGATGACCGTGCGTTCGCCCGCCGCGTATGACAGGGCGGTAATCGAAGGAACGATTTCCAACGTCAGCCGCAGCGGGCGCATCTCAGGCCGCTCCGGGCTGACCTTTAACTTCGATACGATCCGACTGTCGAACGGACAGTCATATCGGTTCGCTGGTATCGTCGACAACCTTCGCACGATGAGCGGCGAGACGGTTAAAGTCGACAACGAAGGCGCGGTCGAAGATAACAACCAGACGGAGCGCACAGTGCAGCGGGCGGCGATTGGCACCGCGGTTGGCGCGATCATCGGCGCCATCGCCGGTGGCGGCAAGGGTGCGGCCATCGGGGCGGTTCTCGGTGGCGCGGGCGGGGCCGGTTCGGTCTACGTGCAGGGACGCGACGACCTTGAATTGCTGAGCGGCACAGAAGTGACGATCCGCGCCAGCGGGCCGAATAGGTAAACACTCCAAGCCACATTCAATCGTGTGTCAAATCGCCGGGGCCTGATTCATCACATCCATGAATCAGGCCCCGGCAATTTGCGAAGGTAAAAAATCAGGGAGTTGTGGATAACAAGAAAGACAGATTCAGGCTCGCGCGGGGTTATGAAAATTCGTTAGCAACACTACCCACCGTGAACAGAATCTGCGCTTCACAAGTAGATCGTGTCGTAGTAACTGTGGTGTTTGAAGCCGACGGTTTTGTAAAGTTTCTGCGCGGTAGCGTTCTGTACGTTGACGATGACGGCAACCGAGCGGGTGTGTGCCAACAGTTGCCGGCACAGATGCGACATGCACCGCCGCCCGACGCCTCTGCCGCGTGCTTCCGCATCGACGTATATGCCTTCGACGTAGACCACCTCCGGCGTGTCCGAAATAACATCGGCTTTGAATATTAACTGGCCATCCTGCACCCACACCCATACCCGCCCCTGCTCGACGCGGCGCGCGCAACGCTGACGGAAGCCATCCGGGTCGGTTTCGAGCGGGTTGACGCCGCTCTCTGCGAAAGACATTTCGGCATGCACCGGGACGATTAATTCGAGGTCAGCGAGGGGCGCCGGACGCAAGCCGCTGACCGGTTCGTCGACCGCCACCGGCCAGCGCAGCTCAAGCAGCATCTCACTGCATAGCAAACGCGCGTCGGCGCCGGACGGCGAATAGTGATGCCAAAATTTTTCGATCTGCTTGGCCTCGCCCATCACGAAGCGTGTCTTTTCGGGGCACGCCTTGGCGACTCCGGCGAGCGTTGCGAGCGCGGCATCAGAGCGCGTCTCAAATAGCATTGCGTGGCCGATCAATCCTACTCCCTGAAGCTCGCCGGACGAATCCCGGCAGCCGTAAAACGAGCCGCGGTTAAGCGGACTCACTAACCCGTTGTCGCGGATTAACCCCGCCATGTAGACGGTGTGGATCGGGCGCGCGGCGAGGAAGTTCAGCACCTCTGTCGTGTGCCTGCTGGTCAGCGTCTCAACCACCGTTTGGCCGGCGAGGGCGGCGGGCAATGGTTCGCGGCGAGCTGTGAACGTTTTTACTAAGGCCGCTTGTCTGAGCATAGGATTTCTCCGTGGAGTGTGGCCGAACGCGTGACCGACGCGGTGGCTGTGACGTGGATTTCAAGACCGGCCGGTTGACCGTATACGACAACCGGCCCGGTCAGGGATCGCTCGCCGTCTATCGATCGTACTTGACGGGCATCGAGTCAGAGTCGTCGCCATTAAGCAACGCACTATTCGCCTGCGTGTAGGCGTCACTCAACAGCACGCCGTCGCTCAGCAGCACGCCGTCACTCATCAGCACGCCGTCACCCATCGTGATGCCATCGCCCATCGTGATGCCGTCATTGAGCAACACACTGGTGCTGCAAAACCAGACCCCGTTGGTCATCACCACGCCGTTGCTGGTCAGGATGCTGTCACTCAGAATTACGTTATCGCTCATCGTCATGTCGTCAACCATCAGCGCGCCGTAGACTTCGACCGTCGCGTCGCCGAACGTCATGCCAAGACCGTAAATCTTCTGATACTTGGTCATCAGGTTAGTGCCGGTCGCGAATGTGCGACCAACGATCAGGCCACCGCCCCACACGAATGTGTGGCCGGAGATGGTCGTTTGCGCGAGCGGCGGGGCGTCGGCAGTCAGTAGTGGGAAGCCGGTCGGGGTGCTGGCACCAAGCGCCGGGCGGAGCAGTTTCGCCAGCCGCACCGCGCCTTCGACATTGAGTTGGCCGGCGCCCTGTTCGAACGTGTTGTGGTTGGCGAGTTGTTGGGCCGTCAACATCATCGCCGCCTTAATCATGTTCGGCGTCAGGTCGGGTTTGAGTTGGAAGAGCAGCGCCGCCGCGCCGGCGACAACCGGGGTCGACATCGAAGAGCCGCTCAGGTACATCATGTTGTTGGTGCCGACGGTGCTGACATTCGCGTTCAACGTCGGGTTCTGCGACACGAGGGCGCTACCCGGCGAAAGCGCGGCGATGACACGGTTGCCGGGCGCGACGAGATCGGGCTTCATGAGGTGGTCGTAGTGTTTGACATTCGCTACGTCCGTCCAGAAACTGCGGGTCGGCCCGCGCGAACTGTATGAAGCGATCACATCGTCGTTGCGCGAATTCGTTCCATAAGTGTTCGTCGCGCCGACCGTGAGCGCCGACGGTTCATTGCCCGGTGAGTGGATTTGCCCGTAGACCTTCTGCCCGCTCCCGCTCTTGCCGTTGTTACCAGCGGCGGCGACCACGACCATTCCGGCGTCGACGATGCCGCGGACGGCTCGGCACAGCGGATCGATGGTATACGACTCGATGGCCGGCGTCCCCAAACTCATGTTGACGACGCGAATGTTATAGGCCGCGTGGTTGGTCATGATCCAGTCAATCGCGTTCAGCAGGCTGGAGACCTTGCCCGTGCCGTTCGAGCCCAGCACGCGGAGGTTGATCAGGTTAGCGTTGTGGGCGACGCCGCGGTATGCGCCCGAAGCGATCTGCCCGTTGCCGGCGGCGATGGAAGCGACGTGGGTACCGTGGCCGTACGGGTCGTCGGTGCGCCCTTCGCCGGTAAAGTCTTGGCTGTGGATGACGCGCGATTGGCCGCTGCTGTTATTGAAAGATTTGTGTGCGGCGTAGACGCCGGAATCGACAACCGCAATGCCGACGCCCTGCCCACCGAGCGTCGTCGTGGTCGATGTGGTCGTCATCGTCCCGACTTGCGTCGTGGATGTTGTGGTCTGCGTGAGAGCGAGAGTGAGGCTGAGCGGGCCACTCGTCCCGACTGGCGCCGTGGGTGTTGTGGTAACGGTTTGATTCCTGACCATGTCGACGCCGCTGGTCGACGTGATGTGTCCCGACGACTTAATGTTCGGGTCTTCCGAGACATACTTGACCTCGTCAAAATCTCCCAGACCGGCAACGGCGCTGATTGGCATTTCAACGACTAACATTCTGAGGTTGCGAAATCTTGACGTGACGTGCGCCCGGTGCTGGCGAAGGTAGCGGCGCAGCGTCACGCTCTCGTCTATGCCGTCATTGTCGTCGTCGTCGGACTTTATCTTCAGCCCTCGGCGGATCGAGTCTTGGAATTGTAAAATCACCGTTGTGCGCTCTCCGGCTGACAAGCTCCGGCGCGCTTGTCGGCGTAACTCCGACGAGACTTTACGAGCCATGTCACGGCTTGGGTGGGCCTTCGCCCGGTCGGTGATGATGACGCCCATACAAAGGGTGACCGCGATCAACAGATAGGTGATCCAGTTCAGGGCGTGAGAATGTTTCGTTGATTTCATCGTGTCGTCCTTGGTCGGAAATTGGTCAGTTAAGATGGACTTAATCAAGACTTATGAGGTGAGCGATTGAGGTCGCGTGATCATTATGGCAATGACCGTACCGTTTCGGCAGGCAATTGAAAAACAGCTTATTCTCAGAGAATTCACGTTGTTGACGAGAAGAACGAATAACGACTCTGGTCGTCATCGGTCAGGTTGGAAGAGAGTGTCAGTCAATTTGACGAGCGTGAACGGGTTGACTATCGGCGGACTGGAGAGACATATCTCAGCCGAAGAGGACGAGGCTTAATGTGGTTGGCGCGATGAACAATTTGCTGACGGAAGAGGTTGAAGAGTATCGGGACCGCGCGTGGCGGCGCGAGGCGGAGTCGCGAGTCGAGAGCGCAATCGACGCGGAGAAGCTTATCGCGGACGTCGGGTTCTGCGCGGCGTTGACCGACGCGCGGAGGCCGGGGCCGTCGCTGTACGTCGCCGTGACCGGTCGCCGCGACGCGCATATGCCACGCAACGTGCAGAAGGACCCGGAGAGCAGTCTCGCGTGGCGCATCAAGGACGAGGTGATGCAGCGAGGTCGTATCTACTACGCAAAGCTCGCGCGTGGTCGCGCGACGTTCATTGCGCCGCGATTGATTCCGCACTTTAACGCGCTGTGGGGCGTGCCGCGCCGCCGTGAATCAGAAGCGTTGTCAGATGACGCGCGCGCGGTGCTGCGGGTGCTGCGGCGTGAATGGGAGATGGCAACCGCCGATTTACGAGAGGCCGCCAAAATACCGGAGCGGGCGCGGTTGACGCGTGCCATCGACGAATTGCAAAAGGCGATGAAGGTGATCCCTTCGGACGTGCTGTATGAGCCGTGGTTCACGTACGTCTGGACGTTGGCCGAGGCACGCTTCGCAACGGAGTTATGCGTCAAGGTATCGCGCGACGAAGCGCTTTGCGAAATCGCGCGTGCGTTCCTCGACGGCGCGGGCATGACTCTGCGCGGCGAGTTGGCGAAGGTGAGCGGGCTGTCGCGGCCCGACGCCGGACTGGGGAATCGCGCGCTCGTCCGCGAAGGTTTTGCGGTGCGCGCTGGGGCCGCGGGCGTCTACCATCTCACCGACTTTGAGGAGCGTCTGCGCCGGCGTTGATGATGGAAAAAGAGGTTCGATGTTAAAGGGTGGAGGTAGGTGAAAACTGTTATCCATTCGGAGTCAGACGTAAGCCTCCGCGCCGTTACTCCGGAAGTTGCCGGTCACGCTGGCGCAGAATTTCGTCGGCCTGACTGCGCGCTTCACTTTCGAGCCGCGCGGCTTCAAGGGCGTAGGGCGTCTGCCCGCGCATCATGCCGAGGCGTTGCAGCGCGATTTCGGTTTCGGCTTCGCTGGCATGGCGCGATCCGGCTGCTTCCAGCAGACGCAGGCGCGTCTCGGCTTCGGCCTCGTGCGCGACGGCTTCGTTCGTCGTGCGTTCAAGGCGGGACCGATCCGCACGCAACTCCTCTTCGAGCCGCACCCGATCCGCGCCGGCTACCTGTGAGGATTGTTGCAGGCGGCGCCCGACCATCGCCATCTCACGCCGAGAGTTTTTGACGACTCGCGTCGCTGTCAGGCGCGAGGCCAGCGTCTCGCGGTAGGCGTCCGCCAGCAGGGCGTTCTGTCCCTCGATCTGCTTTAAGGCGCGGCGCTCGGCGGGCTTCATCTCGGCGCGGAACCACCCCAATTCGCTAACCGTGACGCCGTCCGCCGCCAACCGCTCGCGCATCTTCTTTTCCCAGTGCTTCCGGTAAAGAAAAAACAGCAACGCGACGAAGAGACCGGCCACCACGCCGAAGGCGAGCGAAGTCAACACCAGCAGCATGTACACCCCAGCCTCTTCCGGCGAGGTGAAGTAACGGAGCAGAAAGTAGAGTGGGGCCGGCAGCGCGACAATGACGAACGCGAGCCACGGCGCCGTGCGCAACAGGGCTGCGGTCAGGCGGTCGCTGCTGCTGAGTTTGCCGCTTTGGGGAGTGGTGTCCATAAGTATCAAGGCAAAAGTAAAAAGGTAAAAGGCAAAAGTGAAAGCCACCGGGGAACAGATGTTAGATTTTAGATGCTGGATGTTAGTCCGGAACCTCGGCAGGTGTGCTGTCAAACATCTGACATCTGACATCTATTTTGTTCAACCCTGATTCTGGATAACTTTTGCTCAGGTGCTTATTTCCGTTGCGTAGAATCAGACACTACATGCCGTTGCAGGTCGCTTCTCATAAATGGTTTTGATGAACGACTGCGCGGTGCCGTAGACCTATGTACAAAAGCAAAAGTTTTTCGGGATAAAGATTGAACAACAGCCCGTCATGATTGGTTGTTACTTTTGCCTTTTACCTTTTTACCTTCCTATTTATTTAGCCTACCACGCGGCGGCGAGACTCGCCAAAAGTTCAGCCGAGACTGCGCTCCGGGCGTCTAAAGGGATATAATACGCGGAAATCATCAGCAACGTTTGTGGAAAGGATTGACGAAGTGACGAAAGCCGGACTGAAAAGAGTCGCCGCGCTCGCCTCCGCGGTTTTACTGATGTTCGCGACCAGCGCCGGAGTCGCCGCCAGCGCGCAACAGCGCTCGAACGACGCGCGGCGGCCGGTGCGCTCGGTGACGATCCCGGTCACTGTGCGGCTGAAGCAGACGCGCGGGCAGCGCGAGGTGCAACCAATCGAGGTGCTGCAAGTGCTCGAGGACGGCGTGCCGCAGGAAGTTCTCTCGAGGCGTGGTGGTGTCAACGTTCCGCTGACGCTAGCCGTGCTGATTCAAGATGGGGTCGTCGCCTCCACCGCCAACGAGATTAAAGGACTCGCGACGTTCATCCGTCAATTGCCGCCCAACTCGCGCGTCATGATCGGCTATCTGCGCTCCGGTTCGGTGCAGGTGCGGCAGCGGTTCACCACCGATCTTGATCGCGCCGCGCGTGCTTTGCGCATCCCGATTAGCGCCGCTACCTCCGCGCCGTTCAACCCTTATGTTCAGGTCGTCGAGGCGCTCCGGCGTTTTGAGTCGCAACCGACCGGCAGCCGCCGCGCGATTTTACTCGTCTCCGATGGGCTTGACATTTCGCGCGGCGCTGACAGCGCCTCGCCCTCGCAGAGCATCGATCTACAGCGGGCGATCACCGATGCGCAGCGGCGCGGCGTTGCGGTCTATTCGATCTACGCCCCGTCGAGCGGCGGCGCGAACGGCAGTTCGATACTGACCAGCTTCGGCCAGGGTTCGCTGCAAAGGCTGTCGAGCGAAACGGGCGGGCGGGCGTTCTTTCAAGGAACGAGCGCGGCGGTCAGCTTCGACCCGTTCCTCCGCGAAGTCGACACATTGCTCTCCAGACAGTTCGCTTTGACATATCTTTCGACCAACACCGCCAACGGATTTCACCGGATACGGATCGTCTCGGAACTCGCTGACGGCGAGATTCTCCACCCGACGGGTTACGTCCGCTAAAGGAAGGCAAAAGTAAAAGGCGGGTTACAATGCTGCTGTTGTTCATCGCTGATGCCGAAAGAGTTTACGTTTGTCCTTACCTTTTCTCCGTGAACTCTGTGTATCCTCTGTGTCTCTGTGTTAAAAATTATCGGTCTCTTCCACACGACCAACGCTGTACCATGCTCAGGTTTTTTATTTAGACATACTGCCCGGCAGCGAAGCCTGACGCCCACGCCCATTGAAAGTTGTAACCGCCGAGGTGCCCAGTCACGTCAACCACTTCGCCGATGAAAAACAGTCCGGGCGCGCGTTTGGCTTCCATCGTCTTCGATGATAACTCGTCGGTATCGACGCCGCCTGCCGTTACTTCCGCCTTCTGAAATCCTTCTGTCCCCGACGGGTCGATCCGCCACTGTTGAAGCCGCGCGGCGATTTCGGCAATCTCCTTCGACGAATATTGATTGAGCGGGCGCGACGAAGCGTGCGTCTCGCACCACGTCTGTGCGAAGCGGCGTGGCAAGTATTCGGTCAGAAGCGTGGCCAGCGTGTGCGTGCCGCGACGCCCGTCGATTAATTGTTGATGGGCGTCGAGGCCGGGAAGTAGATTGATGTCGAGACTCTCGCCCGGTTGCCAGTACGAAGAGATTTGCAGAATCGCCGGGCCGCTCAAGCCGCGATGCGTCAACAGAATGTTCTCTTCAAATCTCGCTCCGCGGCACACGACTTCGGCAGCCAGCGAAACGCCGCTCAGTGGATTCAGCCGGTGCAGGTCTGCTGGATTGAGCGTCAGCGGAACCAATGCTGGGCGCGGCTCGACGACTTTCAAACCGAACTGCCGGGCGATTCGATAGCCGAAATCGGTCGCCCCGATCTTCGGGATCGACAGCCCGCCGGACGCGACCACCAGCGATTCCGCAACGAACGTTCCCTGATTCGTATGCGCAACGAAGTCCGATCCCCGGTCAACGCGCGACACGCGGCAATCGACTTTAATCTCGACCCCGGCTTGCTCGCACTCGCCCAGCAGCAGGTCGACGATCTGCCGCGAACTGCCGTCGCAGAAAAGCTGGCCGAGCTTTTTTTCGTGATACCCGATGCCATGCCGTTCGACGAGCGCGATGAAATCTTCGGGCGTGTAGCGAGCGAGCGCCGAGCGGCAGAAGCGCGGGTTGGCGGACAGGAAATTTTCCAGCGTGGTGTGAAGGTTGGTAAAATTGCACCGGCCACCGCCGGAGACGGCGATCTTTTTACCGACCCGGGCGGCGTGCTCAAGGACGAGCACGGAACGCCCGCGCTTGCCCGCCTCGATTGCGCAGAACAAACCCGCCGCGCCACCCCCGATAATCAAAACGTCATACTTCATCTAGAATAAGGGATGAGGGATGAGGGATGAGGGATGAATGAAAGACGCATCTCCGTTCCTCTTCCCGTCTTCAATGCTCGATCAACTGTTCATGCGCCACAGCATCAGCAGCCCGATGGAGAGGCCGATGACGATCACCGTGCGGCGCACGAAGACACGCCCCAGTCGGCGCGCAACGTGCGTCGAGGTGTAGCCGCCGAGCAACGCCGCAATCGACATCAGAATCGCTTCCGGCCAGTGAACCAGGTTCGAGACGATGAAGCCGACGACCGCCGCGCTGTTGAGGCACGCCCCGAGAAAAGTCTTGATGCCGTTGGCGCGATGGATGTCCGCGACGCCGAGCAGACCGAGCACCGAAAGCATCACGATACCGTTGCCCGCGCCGAAGTAGCCGCCGTAAATCGCCGAGAAGAATTGAAAGATCATTGCCACCGTCCACCAGCGCGGGGTCGGACTCTCTGCCGCAGACTGCAAGCGGAAGCGGCGATTGATTGAACCCTGCAAGATGAACAACGCGGTCGCAGACAGGATCAGGTACGGCACCAGTCGGGCAAACGTTTCGGTCGGCGTCGCAATCAGAATCGCGCCGCCGACCGCGCCGCCGATGACGCTCGGAATGCCGAGGCGGACGAGGTGTGCGCGGCTGT
>Ga0136617_10000344_pt1 | contig 37902 bp, 34 predicted proteins | sample AntDrymUQ3222106_2_FD_129672 | JGI IMG/M metagenome (GOLD analysis project Ga0136617, IMG submission 129672) | Polar desert sand microbial communities from Dry Valleys, Antarctica - metaG UQ322 (21.06) | ecosystem: Environmental > Terrestrial > Soil > Desert | place: Antarctica: Dry Valley... | reverse complement strand
GGCGACGAGCTGCTCGGGGTGCTGCGGCGCGTGAACGAGGAGTGGGGCACCGCGGTCGTGCTCGCCGAGCACCGGCTCGAGCGCTGCCTCGCCGCCGCCGACCGCGTGATCGCGCTCGACCACGGCGCCGTCACCATCGACGCCGATCCCCGCGGCTTCCTCGAGCAGGCCCCGGACGCGCTCCAGACGCCGGGCGCGCGCCTCTTCCGCGCCGCCGGCCTGACGCCGCCGCCCGTCGCGGTCAAGGACGCCCGCGCCGCGCTGCGCGCGCGCGGGTTGGCCGTCGAGGCGGAGGAGCCGGCCACGGCCGCACTTCGCCGCCGCCGCCGCTCACGCCCCGCGCCCGCGCTGGCCTTCGAGCGCGTCTGGTACGAGATCGCGCGCGGCCCCGCGGTGCTGCGCGGGGTGGATGTGGCGCTGGCGCCGGGTGAGCGCGTGGCGCTGATGGGCCGCAACGGCGCCGGCAAGTCGACGCTGCTGCGGCTCGCGGCGGGGCTCGCCGAGCCGACGCGCGGGAAGATCGTGCGCGCCGGGCGGGTCTCGCTGCTGCTGCAGCACCCCGGCGACTACCTGGTCGCGGAGCGGGTGGGGGAGGAGCTTGCTCCCGCGGCGCTCGAGGCGGCCGGCCTCGGCGCGCTCGCCGATCGCCACCCGCGCGACCTCTCCGGCGGCGAGCGCCAGCGGCTCGCGCTGGCGATCGTGCTGCAGGGCGAGCCTCCCGCCGCCGTCCTGCTCGACGAGCCGACCCGCGGCATGGACCGCGGCCACAAGGAGGCGCTCGCGGACCGGCTGCGGGCGCTGGCCGCCGCGGGCGCCGCCGTGCTCGTGGCCACCCACGACGCCGAGTTCTCCGCGGCGTGGGCCGACCGCACCGTCCTGCTCGGCGACGGCGCCCCGGTCGCCGACGCCCCGACCACCGAGGTGCTCGGCGGCGGCTGGTACTTCGCCACCCAGACCGCCCGCATCCTCGGCGGCGGCGCGCTGCTGCCGGAGGACGGCGCCGCGGCGATCCGGGCCGCCGCGTCCGCGGCGACGCCGTCGGCCGCCGCCGCCGGCTCGGAGGTGCCGCGGTGAGCTGGCTCGCCGCTTCGCTCCTTGTGCTCGGCCTCGCCCTGGTCGCGGGCTTCGCGTGGTATGAGCGGTCGCATCCGACCGCGCGGGTGCTCGCGCTCGTGGCCACGCTCGCCGCGCTCGCCGCGCTCGGCCGGATCGCGTTCGCGCCGCTGCCGAACGTCAAGCCGACCACCGACATCGTGCTGCTGACCGGCTACGCGCTCGGCGGCGCGCCCGGCTTCGCGGTCGGAGCGGTGGCGGCGCTGGCCTCGAACGTGTTCTTCGGACAGGGGCCGTGGACGCCGTGGCAGATGTGCGCGTGGGGCGGGGTCGGGATCGGCGGCGCACTGCTCGCCCGCGCGGCCGGGCGGGAGCTCGGGCGCGGCGCGCTGGCGGCCGGCTGCGCCCTGGCCGGGGCGGGCTACGGCGTGGTGATGAACCTCCATCTGTGGGTCACGTTCTCCGGCGACCACAGCCTCGCCAAGCTCGGCGCGATCTTCGCGACCTCGTTCCCGTTCGACCTGGCCCACGTCATCGGCAACGTCCTGTTCTGCCTGCTCTTCGGCCCGGCGCTGGTGCGCGCCCTCACCCGCTATCGCCGGCGCTTCGAGGTCACCTGGCGCCCGCTGCCCGCGCTCGCGGCCGCCGCGCTCGCCGCGCTCGTGCTCGTCGACGCGGCCGCTCCGCCCGCGGACGCCGCCGTCCCCGCGCGCTCGCTGAGCTGGGTGGAGCAGGCCCAGAACGCCGACGGCGGCTTCGGCGGCGCGCCCGGCCAGCGCTCGAGCGGGCTCTACACGAGCTGGGCCGGCCTCGGGCTCGCGGCCGCCGGGCGCAACCCGCGCGACGTCGCTCGCGGCCGCACCGACCTGATCGCCTACCTGCGCGCCCACCCGCCGAGTCGCAGCGCCGACCTCGGGGACACCACGCGGGCGATCCTGCTGCTGCGGGCCGCCGGTGCGGCGCCGCGGATCGGCTCGCGCGACCTCGTGCGCGAGCTGCTGGCCAAGCGGCGCCCGTCGGGCGCCTTCGCCGGTCGCGTCAACACGACCGCGTTCGCGATCTTCGCGCTGCGCGCGGCCGGGCGCTCGACCAGCGACCGCGCCGTCCGCTCCGGGGGGCGCTGGATCGCCGGCCAGGCCAACGCCGACGGCGGCTTCAACTTCGCGGGCAAGGGCGGCAGCTCGGGGATCGACGACACCGGCGCGGCGCTGCAGGCGCTCGCCGCCGCCGGGCGCCGCGGCACGCCGACGGTGCGCCGCGCGGCGCGCTTCCTCGCGCGCCGCCAGAACCCCGACGGCGGCTATCCGCTCCAGCCCGGCGGCGGCTCGAACGCCCAGTCGACCGCATGGGCGGTCCAGGCGCTCGTGGCGGCCGGGCGCAACCCGGAGCGCCAGCGCCGCGACGGCTCGCGCTCGCCGACCGCCTACCTGCGCTCGCTCGTGACGCCCGGCGGCGCCATCCGCTACTCCCGTACCAGCGCGCAGACGCCCGTCTGGGTCACCGCGCAGGCGCTCGCCGCGCTCGCCCGCAAGCCGTTCCCGCTCGCCCCCGTGCCGCGGGCGAAGCGCGCCGCGCCCGCAGCGACGCCCGCCCCCGAGCCGAAGCCCAAGCCGACCGCAGAGCCGCCGGCCCCGAAGGCCTCCCGCGACCCCAAGCCCGCGCCGGAGGAGGATGGCTGGACGTCGTACGCACCCCTCTCGGAGGCCGGCGCCGGCCCGCCCACACCCGCCGGCCTCGAGCCGACCCTTCAGGCTGCCGCCCGCGCCGCGGGCTACCTGACCGGCGCCCTCGTCGCGCCGATCGCCTGACGCGCGTTCGGATACCGTTCCCGCCCTTGCGGATCGGCGTTCCTACCGAGACGGCCTCCGGGGAGCGCCGCGTCGCGCTCGTCCCCGACATCGTGCGCAAGCTCGCCGCCGCCGGCCACGAGGTCGTGATCGAGCCGGGCGCGGGGGCGGGCGCAGGGATCCCGGACGCTGAGTACGAGGCGGCCGGCGCGACGCTCGGGCCGGCTGTCTGGGACGCGGAGGCGGTCGTCAAGGTCGCATCGCCGTCGGCGGAGGAGACCCAACGCCTCGGGGGCGACTCGGTGCTGATCGGCTTCCTCGCCCCGCTCACCAACGCCGAGGGCGTGCAGGCGATCGCCGCCACCGGCGCGACGGCGTTCGCGATGGAGGCGATCCCGCGCATCTCGCGCGCCCAGTCGATGGACGCGCTGTCCTCTCAGGCCACCGTGTCCGGCTACCTCGCGGTGATCATCGCGGCCGAGGAGCTGCCGCGCTTCTTCCCGATGCTGATGACCGCGGCAGGCACGATCCCGCCCGCCCAGGTGCTCGTCCTCGGCGCCGGCGTGGCGGGTCTGCAGGCGATCGCCACCGCGCGCCGCCTCGGCGCCGTCGTCACCGCGTTCGACGTCCGCTCGGCCGTCAAGGAGCAGATCCAGTCGCTCGGCGCGAAGTTCTTCGAGGTCGAGGGGATCGGTGACGCCTCGGGCGAAGGCGGCTACGCGCGTGAGCTCACACCCGAAGAGCAGGAGACGCAGCGCGCGGCGCTGCAGGTGCAGATCGCGAAGTCCGACGTCGTCATCACCACGGCGCTGATCCCGGGGCGCCCGGCGCCGAAGCTGATCACCGAGGAGGCGGTCCGCGGCATGCGCCACGGCTCGGTGGTCATCGATCTCGCCGCCGAGGCCGGCGGCAACTGCGAGGGCACCCAGGCGGGCGAGATCGTCCGGACCGACAACGGGGTCACGATCGACGGCTCGCTCAACCTTCCGAGCCGCATGGCCGAGCACGCCTCGCGCCTCTATGCGCGCAACGTCGAGTCGCTGCTCGAGCTGATGAGCGGCGACGAGGGCGCGCTCCAGCTCGACTTCGAGGACGAGGTCATCCGCGGGGCGTGCGTGGCTCGCGACGGGAACGTCGTCTGATGGACCTCCTGACCGAGCTGGCGATCCTCGTCCTCGCCGCCTTCGTCGGCTTCGAGGTCATCTCGAAGGTGCCGAACACCCTGCACACGCCGCTGATGAGCGGCACCAACGCCATCCACGGCATCGTGCTGCTCGGCGGCCTGCTGGTGATCGGGCCGGCCGAGGGCTTCCTCGAGGACGTCCTGCTCGTGATCGCGATCGCGTTCGGGACGATCAACGTCGTCGGCGGCTTCCTCGTCACCGACCGCATGCTCGGGATGTTCAAGGCGAAGCCCGCGGAGCCGCCCAAGGAGCCGCAGGAGTGAGCCGCGGCGACGTCATCACGCTGCTCTACGTCGTCGCCTTCTCGCTCTTCATCGCCGGGCTGCACATGCTGCGCGGGCCGCGCACCGCCGTCCGCGGCAACCAGGTCGCCGCGGTCGGCATGGCGATCGCGGTCGTCGCGACCCTCATCGACCAGCGCATCGACGACTGGGGCCTGATCGCCGCCGGGCTCGTCATCGGCACCGCCGTCGGGATCCCGAGCGCGCGCTCGGTGCGCATGACCGCGATGCCGCAGATGGTCGCGCTGTTCAACGGCGTGGGCGGCGGCGCGGTCGCGCTGATATCGGTCGTCGAGTACCGCGAGGCGCTCGAGGACGGCGGCGTCAACCCCGAGCTCGAGGTCCTGATCCCGGTGCTGTTCGCGGCGATCATCGGCTCGATCTCCTTCTGGGGCTCGATCATCGCCTTCCTCAAGCTCCAGGAGTCGCTCAAGGGCCGCTTCCCGATCCCGCGCCAGGTCAACGCCGGGCTGGCCGCCTTCGCGATCGCGATCGCCTTCGTGATCGCCGCCGGCACGGAGTCGGAGGCGCTGTTCTGGCTGCTGCTGCTGGTCACGGGCGCGCTCGGGGTCTCCGCCGTGCTGCCGATCGGCGGCGCCGACATGCCGGTCGTGATCTCGACCCTGAACGCGTTCACCGGGCTCAGTGCCGCGGCCGCCGGTCTCGCGCTCGACAACACCGCGCTGATCGTGGCCGGCATGCTCGTCGGTGCCTCCGGCTCGATCCTCACCAGGCAGATGGCGGAGGCGATGAACCGCTCGATCGGCAACGTCTTCTTCAGCGGGCTCGGGGCGGGCGGGCCGACCGCAGCGGCGGTCGAGGGCGGCACCGTGCGCTCGACCAGCGCCGCCGACGTCGCGATCCAGCTCTCCTACGCCCGCCTCGTTGTGGTCGTGCCGGGGTACGGCATGGCGGTCGCCCAGGCCCAGCGCGCGGTCGCCGACCTCGCCGCCGAGCTCGAGCGCCGTGGCGTCGAGGTGCTCTACGGCATCCATCCCGTAGCCGGGCGCATGCCGGGGCACATGAACGTGCTGCTCGCCGAGGCCGACGTGCCCTACGACAAGCTCAAGGAGATGGACGACATCAACGGCGAGTTCGGGCGCACCGACGTCGCGCTCGTGATCGGCGCCAACGACGTCACCAACCCCGCCGCGCGCACCGTCGCCGACTCGCCGATCTACGGTATGCCGATCCTCGACGTCGACAAGTCCGGCTCGATCATCGTCCTCAAGCGCTCGATGTCATCGGGCTTCGCGGGCATCGACAACCCGCTCTTCTACGACCCGAAGACCGCGCTGCTGTTCGGGGACGCCAAGGCCTCGGTCGGCGAGATCCTCAGCGAGCTCCACAACGTCTAGCGGTCGCGGCACCGCCTGTGAAGGTCAACGGCGGCTGGGTGGGAGTAGGTCTGAAGTGCCGCGGCGGTCAGCGCGGAGGGCGCATTTCGTGACACTCGAACCGGTCGGCGCGACAGCGTGTCACGAAATGCGCCTCAGAGGCGCATAACGTGACAACACATCCCGAAGTGGCCGTCGAGTGTCACGAAATGCGCCCTCCATCCCCGCTCCGAAGGGACCACTCCCCTACCCAGCGCAGTTGACGCTCAGCCGCCACCCGCTTGGTGCTCCTCCTCGCGCATCCCGCGGTGAATCGTCAGGCCGATCAGCCGGGAGACCAGGATCGCGACGTAGCCGATGCCGGCGAGCTGCTCGATCATCACCAGGGCGCGGGCGAACGGCTTGATCGGGACGATGTCGCTCAGCCCGACGCTCGTGAGCGTCGTGAAGCTCAGGTACAGCAGCTCCATCCACGTGCGGTCAGCCTCCGGCTTGACCGCGCCTGTGAAGCTGCCGGGCTCGATCGCCTGGACGACCACGTAGAGGTACGCGAAGGCCCACGCCACGAGCGTGAAGGTCGCGCCCACCGCCCACATCTCGTCGCGGGTGATGACGTGATCCTTGAGCATGTAGGCGATCAGCGCGCCGGCGGCGTAGAAGTAGAGGACCGCCTCGAAGCCCGACGAGTACGGCTGGAGGTCGTTGCTGCCGGTGACGGCCTGGACCACCAGCAGCACGGTCGCCGGCACGCCCAGGAACAGGGTGACGCGGGTTAACCCGCGCGTGCTGCGGACGGCGAGGATCACGAGCCCGAGGATCGCGATCCCGAACACGCTGAACAGCGCCCGGCCCACGTCGCTGCCCTCCATGAACGGGTAGAGCAGGACTCCGGCCAGCTGCGCCGCCAGCAGGAGCGCGGAGGGTTCCCGTCGCGCGAACGCCAGCACGAACGGCAACCTAGACACCGCTCCGGTCGGCATCGGGCAGCAGTAGCTCCGCGAGCACCCCGCGGTGGTCGGAGCCCGGGATCGCGACGCTGCGGGCCGAGATCACGCGCACGCGGCGATCGGCCAGCACGTGGTCGATCGTCACGAGCGTGGGGAGGAGCTGCCTGCCCGCCGGCCACGTCGGGCGCAGCCCCGTCCCCGCCTGTTCGGCGGCGTCGCGATAGCCGCGGTCGAGCAGGTCCCGCAGGGGTGCGTGGTCGAGCGTCGCGTTGAAGTCGCCCGCCAGCACCCGCAGCGTCCCCCGGCCCGCGCCCGGCAGCGTCCGCAGCTCCCGCCGCAACCGGGCGGCCGCCTCGCCGCTGGTGGGGGCGGGGACATGGACGGCGATCACCTGCAGCGGCGCGGCCCCCGGCGGGTCGAGCTCGGCGGCGGCCAGCGCGAACTCGGTGCGACGCGGGCCCGCGACCGGCCGCAGCGGCAGCCGCGAGTAGAGGCCGGTGCCCCTGAACGCCGGCAGCGGCCGGAGCTCGCGGTGGGGCAGGACCGACCGGATCCCCGCGCTGTCGTAGGCGAGCACGGTCGCCGGGGGGAGCTCGATGACGCTGAAGACGTCGACGTCCCAGCGGCGCACCCGGGCGAGCACCTGCCTCGCGGTCACGTCGTTGGCGGCGATGTTGGCCGCGAGCACGCGCAGCCGCACGCCCGGCGCGTCCTCCGGTGCGCGGTCGGGGACGGCGCGCGGCACCAGCAGCGCGATCAGGATCGCCGCGCAGGCGCCGGTCACCAGCGTCCCGGCCCACCAGCGGCGCCATAGCGCGAGCACCGCCACGCTCAGTGCGAGCAGGGCGACGTACGGGGTGAAGGCGAGCAGCGGGACGAGCGGCCAGCCGCGCTCGAGCCCGAGGGCGCGGATCAGCGTCCAGGCCACCAGCGCGCCGGCGAGCCCCCAGCGCAGGCAGCGGAGCAGCATCGCGGTGATGATGGCTCACCGCCGCGATGCGCGGCGGCGAGGTTAGACGAGCGGCGGCGGCGTCGAGTGGCCGTTGCCGGCCAGCGCGACATCGCCGGTGGGCGCCGCGGCGCCGGAGAGCATCCGCTGGACCTCGGCGGCGGGGTCGACCGCCGCGACGTCACGGGCGGGGTACTCGCGGCGAATCGAGAGCAGTCGCTCCGCGCCGAAGCGGAAGACGGAGAGCGCGAAGCAGGAGATCTCGAGGCCGTGGCGGCGGGTCAGCCAGTCGACCGTGGCGAGCGTGCCGGCATCGAACGAGCCGGCCACCAGCACGATCTGCGGCGAGTCGCCGGGGACGGCGGCCTGCAGCGAGTCATGCACGACGGCCAGCGAGGCGGCGTCCATACCCGCGACCGCGGCAGCGGCGCTGAGGGCTTCGGTCAGCTGGGCGGCGGCAACGTCGGACGACACGCCGACGACGACGGCCCGACCGGCCTGCTCGTCGAAGGCCAGCAGGTCGAGGCCGGGCACCTGGCCCTGGCCGACGAAGCGAAGGCTCGGCTGGCCGAGCTCGCCTGCGAAGGCCTCCCAGGAAGAGCTGACGAGCGCGAGCATCTCCTCGCGGTCGGGATTCACTTCGGTGACAAGACCGCCCGCGGGCGGTGCCACCAGCGTCTTGGACGTCTCGTCGATGCGTAGCACTGGGGTCGTTCCTCTGGACGTAGGGCGAGTGCAGGGCGTATCGGCCGAAACCCCCGGAACCTGAAGGTTTTGCAGCCAGGCGCGCCGCTGAGTGGCTCATCCCGCAAATCCCTTCGCCCTTGGCTCGGCCGCTGATCACCGCCTGGCGGTGTCCTCGGTCGGTCATGTGCCAGGGGCACATCTCCCTTCCTGCGTCCTTGCCAGGCGGCGCCAGCGGCCGTCCAAGAACGAACGGACTTACGGGATGAGCCACTAGCCTGATCCGGGTGACCCTCGAGGAGCTGATCCGCAGCCGCCGCACGCACAAGGCCTACGAGCCCGAGCCGGTGGACCGCGCGACGCTCGAGGCGCTCTTCGAGCTCGCCCGCTGGGCGCCCAACCACAACCTCACCAACCCCTGGCGCTTCCGCGTGCTCGGCCCGCGGGCGCTGACGGCCCTCAAGCAGGCCGCCGGCCCCGAGGCGGCCGCCAAGCTCGACCGCGCGCCGACCCTCGTGGCCGCCTCCGTGGTGCGCTCGGACGACCCCGTCACGGACGAGGAGGACCACGCGGCGGCGGCGGCGGCGACCTTCATCCTGCTGCTCGGCGCCCACGCCCGCGGCCTCGCCGGCTACTGGCGCACCCCCGGCGTCCTGCGCACGCCGGAGGGCCGCGCCGCCGTCGGCATCCCGGACTCCGAGCGCGTGCTCGGCCTCGTGCACCTCGGCCGCGCCAAGGGCCCGGACAAAGCGGCGCCCGAGCGCGCACCGCTCGACGCCTTCCGGTCCTACCTTCCGTAGATGCTCCCGCGCGCGGACGCCGTCGCCGCCCTCGCCTCAGAGCCGTTCGACGTGCTCGTGATCGGCGGCGGCATCACGGGCGCGGGCGTGGCACTCGACGCCGCCACGCGCGGCTACTCGGTCGCGCTGGTGGAGAAGGCCGACTACGCGGCCGGCACCTCCTCGCGCTCGAGCAAGCTCGTCCACGGAGGCCTTCGCTATCTGCAGAACTTCGACCTCGGGCTCGTGCGCGAGGCGCTGCTCGAGCGCCAGATCAACGCGGCGCTGGCGCCGCACCTGGTGCGGCCGCTGCCCATGATCGTGCCCGCCTTCGAGGGCGCGCGCCCGGACCGCCTGCTCGGCCTCGGGCTCAACATGTACGACGTGATGGCGGTCGACCGCCTGCGCCGCTCGCCGCTCGGGCGCCGGCGCATCCGCGACCGCACCCAGGACGGCCAGGAGGACTGGAGCCCACAGCGCCACCGGGTGATCGGCGGCGACGAGGTGATCGACCTGCTGCCGGCGCTGGGCGACCGCGGGCCGACCGGCGGCTACCTCTTCTACGACTGCCAGACCGACGACGTGCGGCTGGTGCTGACCGTGCTCGGCGAGGCCGAGCGCTTCGGCGCGGTCTTCGCCAACGGCCTCGAGGTGACCGCGCTGCTCGAGCAGGGCGGCCGCGCGCACGGAGCCGAGGTCCGCGACTCAGACAGCGGCGAGACGTTCCCGATCCGGGCCGGCGCCGTCGTCAACGCGACCGGGGTGTGGGCCGACCGCATCCGCCCCGACGAGCTGCACAACGAGGCCGAGGTGCCCGTGATCCGGCCCAGCCGCGGCACGCACGTGATCCTGCCGCGGGAGCGCCTGCCCGTGAACGTCGGCGTGATCTCCCCGGCCCCCGGCGGGCGCATGATCTTCGTGCTGCCGTGGCTCGGACAGACGCTGATCGGCACGACCGACAACGACTACGAGGGCGACATCGACCACGTCCGCCCGGCCGACGAGGACGTCGCCTACCTGCTCGAGGCGGTCAACGCGTTCTTCGCGACCGACCTCGTCGCCGAGGACGTCGCGGGCGCCTACGCGGGGGTGCGGCCGCTGATCTCGACCGGCGACCCCAAGAAGTCCGTCGACATCTCGCGCAAGGCCGAGCTGTATGAGACCTCGAGCGGCATGGTCACGATCACCGGCGGCAAGCTGACGACGTGGCGGCGGATGGCGAAGATGACCGTCGACCGCCTGGTCGAGCGCGACGGCCGCGACGCGCCCTGTCGCACCGGCGAGATCCCGCTCGGCATGCCGGTCGACGCCAACGAGCTGACGCGCGTCGAGGGCGTGGGGGAGGAGGCCTACGAGCAGCTCGCCGGCCGCTACGGCTTCGCGGCGCACGACGTGCTCACCACGGCCGCCGAGCGCGGCGAGCTCGCCCAGCCGATGCTGCCCGGCATGCCCGACCTGCTCGCCGAGGCCGCCTTCTCGGCCCGCCGCGAGCAGGCACGCAGCGTCAGCGATGTCCTGCTGCGCCGTACCCGGCTCGGCCTGACCGCGGCGCGGCGGCTGTGCGCGCCCGGCGAGCAGGCCTCTGAGCGCGTGGCGGGGGCGCTCGGAGCCGAGCTGGGCTGGGACGCTGCGCGCTGTGCGGCCGAGGCCGAGCGCTTCCGCGCGGACGCCGCGGCGGAGGGGCTCGTGGTCGGCTCGGCGAGTGCCGTCGGGCCCGCGCCGTAACTTTCCGCACTGCCGCCGGTTGCACCGACCGGAGTCGTCACCGTCACTGGAGCCCTGCCGCGTTCATGTTCCGCCGTCTCAGCCTGTCCGTCCCGCTCGCCCTGCTGGCCCTTGCCGCGCTGACCCCCGCCGCGTCGGCCGGCTGGTTTGCCGCCCAGCCTCTGGACGGCCCATCGCCGGACATCGAGAAGCTCGGCGGCGTCGACCTGTCGCGTGACGGTACCGGCGGCCTCGTCTACATCAAGCGGGCCGACGGCGTCCCGCACGTCTTCCTCTCGCGCTTCAACGGCGGCCAGTTCCGGCCCGGAGAGCGGGTCGACAACGGCATCGCGGCAGGCGCGACCGAGGCGGTCGTCGCGGCGGCCGACTTCGGTCGCCTCGCGATCGTGTGGACCGCGGGCAACAGCGTCTACGGCAGCGTCGTGGTCGGCAACGCCGGGGCGCCCGGGCCGCTGGTCGGCCCGACCGCGCTGCATGCCGCCGCCGGTGCCCCCAGCGGCGTCGCGCTCGACATGGGCATCAACGGCGCCGCCTACACCTCCTACGCGGTTCCCTCGCCGGGCGGCTCGGACGTCCGCGTCAGCCGGCTCGAGGGCGCGACCTGGACGCCCGTCGGCGCCCCGCTCGACATCGATCCCCCGCGCTCGGCGGGTCTCGGGAGCCAGCGCTCGGACGTCGGCGTCTCCGCCGAGGGCAACGGGCTCGTGACGTGGGGCGAGGACCACGCCGACGGCCGCCCGCGCCTCTACGCGCGCCGGGTCACCGGCCTGAACCCATCGAGCTTCCCGCAGGAGCTCTCGGTGCCCGCGGTCGGGAGCGCGCCCGGTGGCCGCGCCGACTCGGCCGACGTCGACATCGAGGACGACGGCTCCTTCGCCTGGGCGGTCTTCCGGCAAGACGTCGGGGGCCGCTCGCGCTCGTTCGCGCGGCGGCTGCTCGGCTCGACCTTCGATCCGCCCGTCGCGCTCGACGGCGGCCCGGGCACGAGCGCGCCGCGGTTCGCGATGAACGGCCGCGGGCAGGGCCTGGCCGTGCTCGAGAACCCGGGCGGCGGCGTCGGGGGCAGCTTCAACTACAACGACCTCTTCGAGGCCGGGCAGTCGCTGCACTCGTCGGCCTCCACGGAGGGCGCCGGGCCGCAGCCGGCCTCCTCCGAGCACCGCGAGGTGGCGCTCGCCTGGCGCGTCGTCGCTCCGGCGGGCACCGTGTCGATCCGCGGGCGGCTGAAGCCGGAGCCGACCAAGCCGTTCGGTCCCGAGGTCGAGCTCTCGCGCCCCGACCTCGGGCCGGTCGCCGCGGGCCAGTACGCCGTCAGCGCCGACCGTCTCGCCGGCTTCGCCGTCGCGATGGTGCAGGGCGCGCCCGGCTCGCGCACGCTCACCGTCGCCGTCCACGACCGCCCGCCGGGGCGGCCGGGGGCGATCGCCCGCAGCGGGTGGTCGAACAAGCTGCGGCCGAAGCTCGAGTGGCGCCCGGGGATCGACCTGTGGGGCCCGCAGCGGTACCGCGTCGTCGTCGGCGGCCAGGTCGTCGGGGAGACCACGGGCAGTTCCCTGATCCCCCGCCGGCGTCTGCGCGCAGGTCGCCCGCTGCCCTATCGGGTGATCGCGATCGACGGGCGCGGCCAGGAGACGCCGAGCCGCACGCGCGTCGTGCGCTTCGACAACCAGGGGCCGAAGATCACCGTGAGGGTGAGCGGCAGGCGCGCCGCGGGGCGCGGGCTGCGGGTCGTCGCGCGCGCCAATGACGGCAAGGGCTCGGGCGTGACACGGATTCGCGTCCGCTACGGCGACTCCAAGCGCACCACCAGCCAGCGCGGCCGGCGCCTCCGCGGCGTCCACAGCTACCGCCGCGGCCGCTTCAAGCTGCGCGTGGCGGCGTTCGACGTCGCCGGTAACCGCCGGGTCAAGATCGTGAGACTGCGTATCTCGTGAGGCTGCTGGCGGGTCGCCGGGAGCTCGATCTCGCCGGCCCGCCGCTGCTGATGGGCGTCGTCAACGCGACGCCCGACTCGTTCTCCGACGCCGGCGAGCTGCCCGACCTCGAGTCGCGCGCGGCGCGCGCCGCCGTGCACGTCGCGGCGGGCGCGGCGATCGTCGATGTCGGGGGCGAGACGGCCGTCGGCGGCCGCCCGCCGCTCGCGGCCGCCGAGGAGATCGACCGCGTGGTGCCGCTGATCGAGCGGATCGTGGCCGAGCACGACGTGCTCGTCTCGGTCGACACCTACAAGGCCGAGGTCGCTCAGGCGGCGCTGGCGGCCGGCGCGGGCATGGTCAACGACGTCTCGGGCCTGCGCGACCCGGCGCTGGCGGACGTCTGCGCACGCACCGGTGCGGCGCTCGTGATCATGCACACCCGCGTGGAGCCGAAGGGGACGCTGCTCGATCCCGGCGCGTACGACGACGTGGTCGAGGATGTCGTCGGCTTCCTGGCCGAGCAGGTGGCGGTGGCGCGCGCCCGCGGGGTGGGGGGGTGGCAGATCGTGCTCGACCCGGGGCCCGACTTCGCCAAGACCCCGGCGCAGACCGTCGCCGTGCTGCGGCGGCTCGACGCCGTGCGTTCGCTCGGGCATCCCGTGCTGCTGGCGGTCTCGCGCAAGGACTTCCTCGGCGCGATCACGGGCCGTGCGGCGCCCGCGCGGGGCGCCGCCACGCTCGCGGCGCTCGCGGCCGGGGTCGACGCCGGGGCGAGCATCCTGCGCGTGCACGACGTCGCCGCGGCGGCCGACTTCCTCGCCGTCCGGTCGGTGCTGCGCGGTGAGCGCGAGCTGGCCCCCGACGAGGGCCTGGGGCCCGACCGCTTCCCGGAGCGCTAGCCTTCTCCGGGCCAGGTTGCCGGCCGCTGACTCAACGCGGCCGGGCGCCGACCGACCCACACCGAAGGAAAGGAGACCTCATGTCTTCCGTGCTCGACCCCTCCGCCCTCGCGGAGTCCCCTCTCTCCGATCTCCACCTGCTCGCCAACGAGCTCGGGGTCGACGGCTACCGCCGCCTCCGCAAGGCCGACCTGATTGACGCCATCGTCGCCAAGCAGGCCGGCGAGGACTACGTCGCGCCCGAGTCCGGCGCGCGCGTGAAGCCTGCCGATGACGGCGACGACGACGCTGCCGCCACCGAGACCGACGGCGATGACGAGGACGCCCCCGCGCCCGCCCGCCGCAGCCGCCGCGGCGGCCGCGCCCGTGGCCGCGACGAGGACGAGGGCGATGACGCCAAGCCCGAACCGCGCTCCGGCCGTGCGCGCGACGCGGACGAGGGCGACGACGCCAAGCCAGAGCCCCGCTCCCGCGGCGGCCGAGGCCGCGCTCGCGACGAAGACGACGGCGATGAGGCGAAGCCCGACCCCCGCCCGCGCGGCGGCCGTGGCCGGGCGCGCGATGCGGACGACGACGCCCGGCCCGAGCCCCGCTCGCGCGGCGGCCGTGGTGGCCGCGGCGGGGGCGAGAAGGCCGACCGGCCCGACGCCGAGGACAAGCAGGTCGAGGGCACCATCGAGCTGCTCGGCAACGGCTCGGCGTTCGTGCGCCTCGCCGAAGGGGAGACCTCCGACGAGGACGTCTACGTCTCCGCCGCCCAGGTCAAGCGCTGCGAGCTCGTCTCCGGTGACAAAGTCGCCGGCCCGATGCGCCCGCCGCGGCGCTCGGAGCGCTTCCCGTCGCTCGTGCGCGTGGACACCATCAACGGCAAGCCCGCCGACGAGGTCTCCGAGGGCACCCGCTTCGAGGACCTGCCCGTGAGCTTCCCCGCCGAGCGGCTCGCGCTCGGCAGCGAGGACCCGACCGTCAAGGCGATCGAGTGGCTGACCCCGTTCGGCCGGGGCTCGCGCGTGACGATCGTCGGCCCGGCCCGCGCCGGCAAGACCGAGGCCCTGCGCCGGATCGCCGGCGCGCTCGCCGAGCAGGGCGGCGTCGAGCTGAGCGTCGTGCTCGCGGGCGTGCGCCCCGAGGAGGTCCCCGAGTGGCAGGGCGGTGCGACCGCGCCCGCCGCTGCCGTGAGCTTCGCCGCCTCGTCCGACGCGCAGGGCCAGGCCGTCGAGCAGGCGGTCGAGCAGGCGCGCCGGGTCGCCGCGCGCGGCTCCGACGCCGTCGTGATCGTCGACTCGCTCGAGTACGTGCCCCCGGCCGTCGCGCGGCGCGCGCTGGCCGCGGCGCGCAACATCGCCGACGGCGGCTCGCTGACCGTGATCGCCACCGCCCCGGCGGCGCTCGGCGGCGAGACGACCGTGATCGCCCTCGACGCGAGCCTGACCGCGATGGCCCGCTTCCCCGCGCTCGACCTGCTCGCGAGCGGGACGATGCGGGCGGAGCTGCTGGTCGGCGAGGCCGGCGCCGAGGCGATCGCGAAGGCGCGGGCGGAGACGCTCGCGTAGAGGTTCGAACGGCGAACTGCGCTGGGTAGGGCTTGGGTGGGACGGGGCGGGGGTGGGACGGGGCGGTTCCGGGGATGCTGTCCTGCCCTGGGGGCACATAGGACCCCCTAGGCAGGACAGCGCCCAAGAAGTTCACCCGCCGTCCTGCCCTGACGTCGCATAGCGATGTCTATCCAGGACAGCGGCCGAAATATCGCCGCGGCACTTCAAACCCACTCCCACCCAGCCGCCGTTGACGTTCGTCAGCGCAACGAAGCGGTCTCCATCGGGAAGTCAAAGAACGTCTCGGGGAAAGGCTCGTCACGCAGCGTGAAGTGCCACCACTCCGTCTCGAGCCCCTTGAAGCCGGCGACGATCATCGGCTTGCGCAGCTTCAAGCGATTCGCGCGCTGCGCGCCGCGGATGCGGCCGTTGTAGGGGTGGGAGAGGGGGTCGAAGCAGTCGTAGCCGGTGCCCATGTCGATCGAGTTGTCGCGGAAGCGCCTGCGGGCCGGCTTCGCGCAGTCGCGCAGGCGGTCGCCGCGGCGGTAGCGCTCCTGGCGGCGCGCCGGCCGCCTGACCAGCGTGAGGTCCACCGTGCTGCCGCGGCTGTGGCCCGACTGGCTCGCGATGTAGCCCTCCTTGAACAGGACCTGCTTGCGCACGCGCGGGTAGAACTCGGCCTTCATCCGGCGGGCGGAGAGGTCCTTGGCCCACTTGACGAACGCGTCGACCGAGCGTTGCGGCCGGTAGCAGTCGTAGACCTTCAGCGTGTAGCCCTGCGCCCGCACGGCCGCTTGGACCTGCTTGAGCGCCTCGGCGGCGGGCCGGGTGAGCAGGCAGACGTTCTCGCGGTAGCCCGGGATACGCCGGCCGATGAAGTTGTGCGGCGTGAGGTACCGCATCTCGACCGCGATCGTCGGGTCGACGTCGGCCAGCGAGACGAAGGCGCCGGGCGGCGCGGTGGGCTCGGCGGCGGCGGCCGGAGCGGCCAGGAAGAGGAAGAGACTCAGCGCCAGGACGAGCCGCATGCTGTGCGGGTACCCCGCTAGCGCGGCGTGTACGCGACCCGGCCCCAGTTGGGCTCGGGTGAGAGCTCGATCGGCTCGTCGTCGCGCTCGGGCTGGATGTAGCCGAAGGTGTGGGTCGACTCGTCGAAGGCAACGTCGAGCTCACCCTCCTTCACGCGCTGGTCGAGCCAGGCGGAGCGGAACACGAGCCGCCGCAGCCAGTGCACGAGCGAGCGCTCGGCGGGCCCGACGAGCTCGGGCCAGCAGTCGTTGACGTGCTCGCCGAGGCCGGAGGCGGGATCGGCGACCTCGCCGTTGACGGTCAGGTTGACGAGGTCCTCGAGCTCGACGCCCTCGAGGCGGGCGGCCACGAACCCGAGCTTCAGCGCCGCCTGCTCGACCCGCTCGGAGAAGTCGCGCTCGTTGAAGGTGAAGCGCAGCTCGCCGTATTCCAGGACGTAGTCCTGGCCAGAGTCGTAGTTGCCGCGGCGGGTGGAATCCATGAGAGAGAAGTGCTTCCGCCAGGGCCGTGCCCGAGGCGTCTGCATCTTAGGCCTGACTCCTTCATCGGCGCGCCCCATGAAGGCGATCTTTCACGGGCGCGAGCTTGCGAGGCTCAGAGGCGGTCGCGCAGGTCGAACGCCCGCACGGCGCCCGGCGCGGCTTCGGGCCAGTCGAAGAAGCGCCGGTTCACGCACTCGTCCTCGTCGTTGAACGCACGCTCGATCTGGAACGAGCATCGTTCGCGCGGCTGGCCCGCGAGCTTGACGACGCCGAAGCCCGCCCGCGTCCGCTCGGCCTCGGCGAACAACTCGACGTCGATCTCCGTGGCGAAGACCTTGTGCAGGCAGCCCATGTAGCGGCGCCCGCTGAGGGGATCGTCGTAGTGGTAGAGCGCGGGGCAGTTGGAGGCGATGCAGGTGGAGGGCTTGATCACGCGGTCGCAGAACGTCGAGCACCGTCGACACTCGTTCGCCTGTGTCCTCCGCGCCATGCGCGCCATGCCGGAACCTTACGGGTCGCGGAAGCCCATCCGCCAGGTCGCCTGGACGGGTGTCCAATCCAGGACCGCCTTCGCCCGCGGCGGCTTGGCGCTACCGCGCCGCCTGGATCCGGCCGTAGTAGGCCATGACCTCGGCGTCGACCATGCCGCGGGAGACCGTCTCGGGGTCCTCGTTCGCCCACATCTGCTTGAGCGCCTTCGTGATGCCCGGGTCGCCGCCGGTGAACATCGCGACGAGCTCCTGCCCGCGCTCGGCGAGCGGCCGCAGCCTCGGGTCGGCGGGGTCCGTGCCGGCGTCCATCTCGGCGCGCAGGGTGGCGAACATCTCCGCCCACTCCCGCTCGACCTCGCGGATCGCGTCCTCGCCGATCGCGTGGCGGCGCTGCGCGAGCCCCTCGAGCTGGTCCTGCGTGTAGTAGCGCTCGTACATCGTCATCTCCTCGATCGTGGTCAGGAAGTCGTCGGAGCCGAGGCGCTCGAGCAGCTGCCGCAGGCTGACCCGCAGCCGCCGCTGCTGCTCGATCTGGTCCTCGAGCCGGGCGAGGTGGTCCTCGACCGCGGCGCGCGCGTCGAAGCCGTCGGCGTCCAGCGCCGAGGCAATCGCCTCGAGCGGGAAGCCGAGCGATCGCAGCGACACGATCCGGTAGAGCCGCCGGACGTCGGCCTCGCCGTACACGCGATGGCCGCCGCCCGAGCGCTCTGCCGGGGAGAGCAGCCCGATCGCGTCGTAGTGATGGAGCGTCCGGACGGTCAGCCCCGTGCGCCGCGCGAGCTCGCCGATCTTCCACATGCGAGAGACCGTACAACCTCACGTTACGTCAGATACAAGGGCTGACCGTTCTGGACATGCGTCCAGACCCCCTACGCCTGTAGGCAGGGTCCGGCCGATACAGATGGCGGGGCGGGCATGGAGATGGCAAGGACGCTTGGCCCGCCCCACCTACTTGTCTTATCGGCAGCACCCTGAGGAAATGGAGTCGGGTCACCACCCCATGTGAGGTGGGGCGAGAATTCGCCCCGCCGACATAGGCCCGGCGTGACCGACTCCACCACCCTCCTGCTCGTCGAGGACGACCTCGGGCTGCGGACGTTCCTCGCCGACAACCTCACCGCGGACGGCTTCAACGTCCTGCTGGCCGACTCGGTGCGTGACGCCGTGCGGCTGCTCGAGTACAAGCAGCCCGACCTGGCGCTCGTCGACCTCGGGCTGCCCGACGGCTCCGGGCTCGACCTGATCCGGCGCGTGCGCGAGGCCGACGGCGTGGCCTCCCGGCTCGATCCGGGCCTGCCGCTCGTGATCCTCACCGGCCGCGTGTCGGAGCTCGACCGCGTCCGCGGGTTCGATCGCGGGGCCGATGACTTCGTCTGCAAGCCGTTCAGCTACGCCGAGCTGCGCGGCCGGATGACCGCGATCCTGCGTCGTACGCGGCCACGCCAGGCGCTCGGCCGCCTGCTCGTCGGCGACCTCGAGATCGACCCGCCGTCGCGCGAGGTGCGGCTGCGGGGCCGGCGCGTCGTGCTCTCGCAGAAGGAGTTCGCGCTGCTCAAGGCGCTGGCGAGCTCGCCGACGCGGGTGTTCACGAAGGAAGAGCTGCTGCGCGACGTCTGGGGCTTCCGCTCGATGGGCGCGACGCGAACGCTCGACTCCCACGCCTGCCGCCTGCGCCAGAAGCTCGGCACGACCGGCGACCGCTTCGTGGTCAACGTGTGGGGCGTCGGCTACCGCCTGATCGACGGGCCCGTGGAGGCGGCGGCGTGAGCGCGCTCGCCTACGTCGGCTGGACGACGGCCGGCCTCTGCGGTGCGCTCGCCGCGCTGCTGCAGGTGCGGCTCGTCCGGCGCGCTGCGCTCGTCGCCGACGCCGGCCATGAGCTGCGCGGCCCCCTGTGCGCGGCGCGGCTGGGCCTGCACGCGCTCGGCGACGAAGCGCGCGCCGCCGCGGTCGACCTCGAGCTCCGTCGCGCCGCGCTCGCGCTCGATGACCTCGCCGCGGCCTGCCACGGCCGGCGAGCGGGCGAGCGCTCACAGCTCGTCGACGTCGGCGCGCTGCTCGATGACGCTGCGGAGGCCTGGCGTCCGCTCGCGCGCGCCTTCGGGGCCGAGCTGGCGGTCGAGCCGCTCCGCGGCCGCGCACTCGTGCGCGCCGACCCGGTCCGGCTGGCGCAGGCGTGCGGCAACCTGGTCGCCAACGCCGTCGAGCACGGCGCCTCGCCCGTGCGCGTGCGCGGGCGCGTGCTCGCGGGGCACGTGCGCGTAGAGGTCCAGGACGCCGGCCCGGGGCTCCCCGGTCCGGTGCGGGACCTGGTCGGTGGTGCGGGGCGCGGCGGCCTCCGCCGCGTCGTCGGGCGCTCGCATCGCGGCGCGCCTTCCTCGCGCGGCCGCGGACTCGCGATCGCGGCGGGCATCGCCGAGCGCCATGGCGGCCGGCTGGCGGCGGCGCCGATCGCCGCCGGCGCCTGCCTCGTGCTCGAGCTGCCCTGCGCCGACGGATCGTCGCCGCCCACCCGATGAGCCGGCGGCGCCGCGGCGCGCTGCTGATCGGGCTCGCGCTTGCCCTGGGCGGGCTCGCCGCCTCGGACGTCAGCCGCCGCGAGGCGGCGGTGCGCGCGCAGCTGGCCCCGCTGGTCGACGTCGTCGTCGCTGGTGGCGACCTTGCGCCGGGGCGGCGCGTGCGTGCGGCGGATCTCGCGCTGCGCCGCGTCCCCGCCCGCTATGCGCCCGTCGGCGCGGCGTCGGTCCCGGAGGAGGTCGTCGGCCGGCGGCCGGCCGCCGCCGTGCCCCGCGGCGCGTACCTGGGCCCGGGCCAGCTGGTGGACGAATCCGCCCCCCGCCCACCGGCGATCCGCCGTGGCGAGCGTGCGCTCGAGGTCGCCGGCACGGGTTCTGCGGAGCTGGTCGTCGCGGGCGCGCGCGTGGATGTCGTCGTCGTGCCCGAGCGCGGCGGCGCACGGTTGGCGATCACCGGCGCGGACGTGCTCTCCGCCCGCGCGCTCGCGTCGGCGGAGGGAGCGGACGCCGCGCGCGTGGCCGCGACGCTGCGCGTCAGCGCCCGCCAGGCGCTCACGCTCGCCTCGCTCGAGGCCGGCGCGCGCGAAGTGCGGCTGCTCGCGCGCACCGGCTAGTGCTCGCGGGGAGGAGGGGGGCGAATCCTGCTCGCTCGCCGCCTTCAGAGGTCCATGAAGAAGCCACTCCTCGTCCTCGTCCTCGTCACCGCGGCGCTCGCCGCCGCGCCCAGCTCCGCCTCCGCGGGCTCCTTCGTCCTCGTCGGCTGCGCCGACCTCGCCGGCGCCCTCGGCCCCGGGCACGTCGTCCGACCGGCTGACGGCTGGTTCCTCGAGCAGGGCGTCTACCCCTCGCGGCAGGACTGCCCCGCCGGGCGCACCGGCCGCGGGCTCTTCACCACCGGGAGTACGAACCCGAACCTGTTCCGGCTCGACGCGCCGGCGCACACGACCATCACCCGCCTGCACCTGACCTACCGGGCGCACCTCTCGGGCGCCGAGTCATGGGCGGTGCCGACGTTCGTCGTCCAGGCCGGGCATGCCGGCGCCTGGGAGTACGTCAGCCCGGCACGGGGCCACATTGGCGCTGACCCGATCGATCTCGGCGGCGACCGCGTCGCCACCGACACGCACGACGCCGACGCGCTGAGGATCGGCACGCGCTGCGATCTCTCCGGTCCGTGCAGCGACGGCGGCCAGCCCGCCGCGAGCGTTCATGCGCTCGCCGTGGTGCTGCGCGACGACCGGGCGCCGCGGACCACGATCACCGCGCCCGCCGGGCACGTCCGCGGCACGATCGAGCTGCCGCTCACCGCCACCGACGAGGGCGGCGGCGTCTTTGAGCGCAGCGTTCGCGTCGACGGCCGGCCGCTGACCCGCACCACGCTCTGCCCGACGGTGCCTGCCTCGGTCGGGCCCGAGCGGCATGTCCTGCGACGCGTCCCCTGCCCGCTTGACGCGCCGGCGCGCGTCCGGCTCGACACCCGCACCCTCGCCGACGGGCCGCACACGGTCGTGGCGCAGGTCGAGGATGTCGGGCGCACCGTCAGGACCGACGAGGCGCCGCTGCTCGTCGACAACCGGCCACCGCGCCGCGGCACGGTCGCGCTCGTGGGCGCCGCCGTGGCCTCCGAGGCGCTCACCGCGGTGGTGAGCGGCTTCACGGGGGAGGACGTCGCCTATGAGCACCGCTGGCAGCGCTGCGGCGCGGACGGCGACGGCTGCACCGAGATCGGCGGAGCCGTCGACCGGACCTACGCGCTGCGATCCGGCGACGTCGGCCACCGCGTCCGCGCCGTCGTCAGAGCGTCCGACGGCGGTGGCGCCGTGCAGGTGGCCTCGGCGGCGAGCGCGATCGTCACCGGGCAGGCTGCCGGCCCTGCCGGCGGCTTCTCGGGCGCCGCTCCGACGGGCAGCGCTCCGCGCGAGCGCCTGACCGCCTGGCTCGAGCGGGGGACCCGGCGCCTCCGCCGCACGACCGTCGACTGGCCGGCGCGGGTCCGCATCCGCGGCCGGCTGACCGATCACGCCGGCCGTGCGCTGCCGCGCACGACGGTGCGGATCCGCGAGCGCGTCGACGGCCACCGTTGGCGGTCGATCGCGGGCGTGCGCACGCGCCATGACGGTCGTCTGACGAGCTTCACCAGGACGGGTCCCTCACGGCACCTCCGCTTGGTCTTCGGTCGCGCCTCGGTGACGCTGCGCCTGCGTGTCCGGGCGAGCGCGCGCGTCCGCGTCCGCCGGTCCGGCGCACTGACGCGGGTCAGCGGACGGCTGCTCGGTGGCCGTGTGCCGCCCCTCGGCGTGCGCGTCCGGCTGCAGTCGCGCCGCGGGGAAGCGTGGTCGACGCGAGCCGTGCTGCGCACCGACGCCCTCGGCCGCTTCGCCGCCAGCGGGCGGGCGCCCGCCGGCGTCCAGCTGCGCATCGCCATCCCCGCCCAGCGGGGCTACCCGTTCGCCCGCGGCGCGGCACGCCCCGGGCGACGCTGATGGACGCGGCCGCCCAAGAGGCCGCGCTGGACGGGCTCGCCGGGTCGCTGCGGGAGCGCATGCTCGCGCAGCCGCCTGACCCCGGCGCCGACGATGACGCCCGCACGCGGATCCGCGCGCTCGTCGACCGGGAGGCGGGGATGCTCGACGAGCCCGCCCGGGAGGCGCTCGCCGAGCGGATCGCCGAGCGGTCGTTCGGGCTCGGGCCGCTCGAGCCGCTGCTCGCCGACCCCGAGGTCGACGAGATCCTCGTCTGCGGGACCGCGCCGGCGTGGGTCGAGCGGTTCGGCCGGCTCGAGGCGACGACCGCCCGCTTCACGACGGACGCCGAGCTGCGGCACGCGATCGAGCGCATCCTCGCCCCACTCGGTCGCCGCGTCGACGAGGCCGAGCCGCTCTGTGACGCGAGGCTGCCCGATGGCTCGCGCGTCAATGTGGTCGTACCGCCGCTCGCGCTCGACGGGCCCGTGCTCACGATCCGGCGCTTTCGCCGCCGCGGCTTCAGCGCCGAGGAGCTGGTCGAGAACGGCACGCTGACCGCGCCGCTGGCCGAGCTGCTCGCCCGTGCGGTGCGGCGCCGCTGCAACCTGCTCGTGTGCGGCGGCACCGGCTCGGGCAAGACGACACTGCTCAACGCCCTGTCGGGCTTCATCGACCCCGGCGAGCGCGTGGTGACGATCGAGGATGCGGCCGAGCTGCGCCTCCGCCAGCCGCATGTCCTGCGGCTGGAGTCGCGGCCGCCGAACCTCGAGGGCCGCGGCGAGGTGACGATCCGCCGCCTCGTCCGCAATGCGCTGCGCATGCGCCCCGATCGCATTGTCGTCGGCGAGGTCCGCGGGCCGGAGGCGCTTGACATGCTCACCGCGCTCTCCACCGGCCACGAGGGCTCGCTCTGCACCGTCCACGCCGGCACCGCCGCCGAGGCGCTGCGGCGGCTCGAAACGCTCGCATTGATGGCCGACGTCGGGCTTCCGCACGCCGCGATCCGCGAGCAGGTCGCCGACGCGATCGACCTCGTCGTCTGCCAGGCCCGCGCCGCGGACGGGAGCCGCCGCGTCACCGCGGTGGCGGAGGTGGTCCGCGTGGCCGGCGGCGCAGCGGCGCGCGAGATCTACACGCTGCGCGCCGGCCGTCCGACCTGGCGCGCTCCGCTCGGCGCCGACCTCGCGGCCCGGCTGGCGCGCGAATGACCATGGCCGCGCAGCTCGCCTCCGCGGGCGCGTCCGAGCGGCCATGACCACTGCCGCGCTGCTCGCCGCGACGGCCGCCGGGGCGGGCGTCCTCGGCGCGTGGGAATGCCTTGCGACGGCGGAAGGCGGGCGGCTCGCGGACCGCTTTGCGCTCGCGCTGGCTCCGCTCGCGCGGGCGCGGCGCGAAGGGAGAGCGCCGAGCGGTGAGGAGCGCCGGCGCCTCGCGCTGCTGGCAGCGGGTTCGCTGCTGGCCGGCGGCTGGCTGCTCGGCGGCCCCCTCGTGGGGGCCGTGGCCGCGCTGGCCGGCCCCGCGGCAGTGCTCGCGGTCGTGCGTGCGCGGCGGGACCGCTACCGCGAGGAGGTCCGTCGCGGGGCGAGCGCCGCCGCCCGCGCGCTCGCCGACGCGATCGGGGCGGGGCACTCCATCCGCGGCGCGATCGTCGAGACCGCGCCGGCGCTCCCGGGCGCGGCGGGTCACGAGCTGCGGATTGCGGCACGCGCGCTCGACCTCGGCGAGCCGACGGAGGCCGTCGTGGAGCGCCTCAGCCTGCGTGCGGGCTGCCGGGCCTGGGACACGCTGATCGCCGCGATCCTGCTCCAGCGCGACGCCGGCGGCGACCTGCCCGCGCTGCTGCGCGAGCTGGCGGCGGCGCTCGAGGCGGCGGACCGGCTCGAGCGCGACGCCCGCACAGCCACCGCGCAGGCTCGCTTCACCGCCTGGCTCGTCATCGGCCTGCCGGTCGCCGCGGCCGCGCTGGCCGAGCTTGCGGCACCCGGCTTTCTCACCGCCCTCGTGGCAGCGCCCATCCCGGCCGCCCTCACCGTCTGCGCGCTGCTGCTCCAAGCCACCGGCCTCGTCGCCATCCACCGGATCGTGCGGGTGCGCCGGCCGTGACCGCGGCGACCGTGCTCGCTGCGGCCGCCGGCGGCGTGGCCGCGCTCGGCGCCACGGATCTTGCGCGGGCGTGGAGCGCCAAGCGCCGTGCGCCCGCTCCGAGACGCTTCGTGGTCGCGCTGCTCGCGCGCGCCGGGCGTGGCCTCGACGCACGGGCCCCGCGCGACCTCGCCGGGAGGCTCGAGGTCGCGGGCGTCGATGCGCCGCCGGGTGACGTGATGGCGGTCAAGGCCGGCGCCGCGCTCGTCGCGCTGCTGGCGACGCTGCCGCTCACGGCCGACCTGCCCGCTCGGCTGGGGCCGCCGGGCTGCGCGAGCGCGGCCGTCGCCGCGTTCCTCGCGCCCGACGTCTGGCTGCGGCGCCGTGCGAGGAGCCGGCGGCTCGCGGTGGAGGCGGAGCTCGCGGACGTCCTGGACCTGCTCCGGGTCGCGGTCGCCGCCGGCCTGTCCGCCGGCCGCGCGCTCGCCGAGGTCGGTCGCCGCCACCCCGGCACGCTCGCCGCGGAGCTCCGCCGTGCCGCGCACGCCGTCGCGCTCGGCGTGCCCGCCGATGACGCGCTCGCTGCACTCGCGCGCCGGTGCCCAGCCACCGGCATCGCGCCCCTCACGGCGACGCTGCACCGTGCCGCCCGCCACGGCGCTGCGCTCGGGCCGGCGCTCGAGGCGCAGGCCGCCGAAGCGCGCTCGCGCTCCGCCCGCGCCCACGCCGACCGTGCCGCGCGCGCCGCGCCGCAGGTCCAGCTCGCCGTCGCGCTCCTGCTCGTCCCGTCGGTGCTGCTGCTCGTCGCGGCGGCGCTGATCCCCGCGTAGAGGGCTGATTCCACGACGGAGTCAACCATCTTGCCGTTACCGTCCGCGCATGGACGACCACGACACCCAGGCCCGCAAGGCGGCCGACTTCCGCGCCCTCCACGACCGCGGGCCGTTCGTGATCCCGAACCCCTGGGACGCCGGCTCGGCCCGGGTGTTCGAGGCGCTCGGGTTCAAGGCGCTCGCCACCACCAGCTCCGCCTTCGCGTTCACCCTCGGCCGCCTCGACGGCGGCGTCACGCTCGACGAGCTCGTCGAGCACGTGCGGTCGCTCGACCGGGCGTCGAGCCTGCCCGTGTCGGTCGACCTCGAGAACGGCTACGGGCCGGAGCCGGCCGATGCCGCCGAAGCCATCACCCGCGCCGCCGAGGCCGGAGCCGTCGGCGGTTCGATCGAGGACTTCGACCCTGCGGGCCATCTCTATGACCGCGAGCACGCGACCGAGCGCGTGGCCGCCGCCCGCGCGGCGGCGGACAAGCTCAGCTTCCCGTTCACGCTCACCGCAAGAGCGGAGAACCACATCCGTGGCAACCCCGACCTCGACGACACGATCGCGCGCCTGCAGGCCTATGAGGGCGCCGGCGCCGACGTCCTGTACGCGCCCGGCCTGCGCAGCGGCGACGAGATCCGGGCGGTCGTCGCGGCGACCTCGAAGCCGCTGAACGTCCTCGCCGGCACGGGCCTCTCGATGCGCGAGATCGCCGACGCCGGCGGCACGCGGGTGAGCGTCGGCGGCGCGCTCGCGTGGGTCGCGGTCGCCGCGATGGCGAGCGCGGCGGAGGAGATCCGCGACACCGGCGACTTCTCGTCGCTCGCCGCCGAACCGCCGCTCGATGAGTGGTTCGGTCCCGGCTAGCCCGCGAGCAACCGGTCAAGGACGTATCACCGCGCCGGCTCGGCCCTCTGCACGGGAGAGCAGCACTGCGCTGCCCGCCCACGCCAACTCAGGAGACGCTCATGCAAGCGTTCCGCATCGCTCTCGCCGGCGCCATGGCCTTGCTCGCCACCCCGGCCACGGCCCTCGCGACCAACGCCGACGGCGCCACCCCGACCGCGACGCCGCTGCTCCTCGAGCTCGCCGTGGCCGCGCTCGTCGTCGCGGGGCTGCTCGCCCGCCGCCACCTCGCGAGCCTCGCCCGCGCGAGCGGGTCGCGGATCAGGTCGCTGCGCGACCTGCCGCGCCCGCTCGGTTTCACGAGCGCTGACGGCTAGCGCGTTCGGAGGCCGAACCCGAACCGATGGAGCGGGTCGTAGTCCGCGTCGCCGACGTTGATCGGCTCCTGCTCGAGTGTGCGCGGCCATGTCATCGGTAGCCGGCCCGTGAACCGGCGCTTGCCGAACAGCGTGTCCACCACGCCGGTTCCCTCGCTGCCCGGGAGCCACGCGGCGACGAGCCCGTCGATCTGCGAGAGCTGCGCCGGATCGATGATCAGCGGCCGCCCGGAGACGATGACGACGACGCACTTCCTGGCCGCCGCGCGGACCGTGTCGATGGCCGCCCTGTCGGCGTCCGAGATCTGCATCGTCTGCGGCGGGCGCAGCGCCGTCCCGCGGCGCGTGTTTGGAATACGAGCGGCGCCCCGGCGTTTCACCGGACACGATGACTCGAATCGACGCCGAGCACTCGCCGGACGCGAAAAACCCCCCGCTGCACCACGCTCCCGGTATAAGAGGCGCTATGCCGGAATTCACCGCGGGCACCGTCTTCGCGGGGTATCAGATCGACGGGGTCGCCGGCGAAGGCGGCATGGGGCGGGTCTACCGCGCGACCGAGATCGCGCTCGCCCGGCCCGTTGCGCTGAAGCTGATCGCCGACGACTTCGCGGGCGACCGCAAGTTCCGCGAGCGTTTCCAGCGCGAGTCGATGCTCGCGGCCTCGATCGACCACCCGAACGTGATCCCGATCTATGAGGCGGGGGAGGTCGACGGCGAGCTCTACATCGCGATGCGCTTCGTCGACGGCACCGATCTGCTCGCCGCCGTCCTGCGCGAGGGGCCGTTCGAGCCCGAGCGCGCCGTCGAGATCATCACCCAGGTCGCCTCGGCGCTCGACGCCGCCCACCGCCGCGGGCTCGTCCACCGCGACGTCAAGCCCGGCAACGTGCTGCTCACGGGGGAGGACGAGCACGCGTACCTGACCGACTTCGGGCTCGTCAAGACCCTAACCGGCGAGGCGCCCGGCATGACGACGGCCGGTCACTTCGTGGGCACACTCGACTACTCCTCGCCCGAGGCGATCCAGGGCGGCGACGCCGACGCGCGCTCCGACGTGTACTCGCTCGGCTGCGTCCTCTTCTACGTCCTCACGCAGGTCTCGCCGTTCCTGCGCGACTCCAACGTCGGGACGATGTTCGCCCACGTCAACGAGCCGGCGCCGCCGCTGCTCGAGGCGCGGCCGGACCTCCCGCCCGCGCTCGCACCCGTGATCGAGCGCTCGCTCGCCAAGGACCCCGGCGGGCGCCAGCAGACGGCCGGCGAGTTCGCCCGCGAGGCGAAGGACGCGCTCAGCGCCGCGCCGGCCCCCGAGGCCGAGACCCCGCGCCGCGGCATCCGCAACCGGACTCCGCCACCGGCGAGCACGGCGGGAGCGAAGCCGGCGAGCACGGCCGCCGCCAGCGCCGCCGGCGGCGGCCCACCGCAGCGCGCGCGCATGCTCGGGATCATCCTGCCCGCGATCCTCGTCCTCGGCCTGGTCGCCGCCGCGCTCGCCGCGCTCGGTGTCTTCAAGGGCGACGCGGAGAAACAGGCGGACGCGCCCGCGCGCGAGACGGCCACCGCCACCGCCACCGCGACCGCCGAAGCCTCCGTGCCCAAGGTCGCCGCCTCGATCGACGTCGGCGAGGGCCCCGACGGCATCTCGGTCTCCGACGACGGCCAGGTCTGGGTCACGGACGCGAGCGCCGGCACGTTCGTCCGCATCGACGTGGAGACGAACGAGACGCTCGGCAAGCCGCTCGAGGTCGGCAAGGCCCCCGACGGCGTCGCCGCCGCCAAGCAGGTGGCGTGGATCGCCTCCACCGGCGACGACCGGGTCCGGCGCGTGGAGAGCAACCCCGATCCGGTCGTGATCGGGACGATTCCGGTCGGCAAACAGCCGGTCGGGATCTCGCTCGGCAAGCAGCTCGTGTGGGTGACGAACTCCGGCGACGACAGCGTCAACCGCATCGACCGTGCGTCGGCGACTGTCGTCGGCTCGCCGATCGGGGTCGGCAAGGAGCCGATCGGGGTGAACGTGGGGGCCGACAGCGTCTGGATCGCGAACCACGGCGATGGCACCGTCACGCGCATCGACTCCTCGACCGCCCAGGTCATCGGCTCACCGGCCAAGGTCGGCAAGGGCCCGCGCGGCGTGGTCGAAGGGCTCGGCTCGGTGTGGGTGGCCAACGCCGACGACGGCACCGTGTCACGCCTCGACCCGGAGACCGGGGAGTTCAGCGGCGAACCGATCCGCGTCGGTCAGGACCCGCGCGAGCTCACGGTCGGCGGCGGCTTCGTGTGGGTCGCCAACGCGAAGGACAACACCGTCTCGCAGATCGACCCGAAGACGAATCGCGTCGTCGGCCGCGCGATCCCCGTCGGCGACGATCCGATCGGGATCGCCTTCGGCAACGGCGCCGTCTGGACCGCGAACCACCAGGACGGCACCGTCACCCGCATCACGCCGTAGACCCGCGCGGCGGGTCGGACTTGGATCGTGGATCCCTCAGCGAACGTCAACGGCGGCTGGGTAGGAGGGGGTGCGGAGCGGCCCGGCGGCCACGAATGTCACCTGGAGGTCGCATACCGACCTCGAGACGACACTCGTCGACGAATGTCGTCTCAACCGCGGTATGCGCGGTCGAGACGACACTCGTCGCCTCGCGGCGGCTCGCTCCCGCTTCCCACCCAGCCGCTGTTGACGTTCGCTCGCTCCCCGGGACCGTGGAATCAGTCATCTAGCCCGAGCTTGGGTTGGCCGGCGCGGCCGGCACCAGCGCGTGCTCGCCGCTGAGGCCGCCGAGCGCGTCCCAGCGCCCCGCGCGCAGCTCGGGCAGCAGTGCACCGACGTCGTAGGAACGCTTGACCGCGGTCACCACCGGCGAGGCCTCGGCGGAGTAGCCGAGCAGGATCGCGCCGACGATCCGGTCGCCGGCGATCACGAGCTTGCGGTAGCGGCCCTCGCTCTCCTCCTCGAGCGCGATCACCTCCTCGTGCGGCCCTTCGGGCTCGAAGCGGCCGATCGAGGTGAGCTCGATCCCGACGACCTTGAGGATCGTCACGGGCACGGTGCCGACGTAGGCCTTCTCCTCGCCTAACGCGCCGCAGGCCGCCACCTCGGCCTGCTCGACGGCGGCCGGCCACAGGCCGTGCACGCGCCCGCGGTGCTCAGCGACATCGCCTGCCGCGAAGATCGCCCGGTCGCTCGTGGTCATCAGGTCGTCGACGAGCACGCCCCGGCCGACCTCGAGCCCCGCCTCGGAGGCGAGCCCCACGTTCGGCGTGATCCCCGCGCACACGAGCAGCATGTCCGCGGGCAGCGCGCGGCCGTCGCGCAGCAGCACCTCGCTCAGGCGCTCGTCGCCGAGCGCCGCCGCGGTCTCCGCGCCGGTGACGATGCTCATCCCGAGGCCCTCGAGGTAGCGGCGCAGGAACTCGGACGCCCGCGCGTCGAGCTGGCGGCGCAGCAGCCGGTCGGAGCGCTCGAGGATCGACGCGTGCAGGCCGAGCTTGTGCAGCGCGTAGCCGGCCTCGAGCCCGAGCAGCCCGCCACCCGCGATCAGCGCCTCGCGGCACCACTCGCGCTGCGCAAAGGCGCGAATGGACAAAGCATCCTCGGCCGAGCGCACGACGAAGGTGCCGCGCCCGCCGAAGCCGTCGATCTGCGGCACGGCAGCGCTCGATCCCAGCGCGAGGATCAGCCGGTCGTACGGCAGGCGCTCACCGGTGCCGAGCTCGACCTGGCGAGCGCCGCGGTCGATGCCCACTGCACGCGTATTGAGCCACGTCTCGATGCGGCGCTCCTCGTACCAGGCATCCGGGTTGAGGTAGAGCCCCGCCATCGCCGAGCGCCCGTAGATCAGGCGATTGATCCCCATGCGGTTGTAGAGCGGATGCGGCTCGTCGGCGACGAGGTCGATCTGGCACACCGGATGGCGGCGGCGCACGTGGTCGGCCGCGGTGACGCCCGCGATCCCGTTGCCGAGGACGACCACGCGCTCGATCGAGTGGTCGTAGCTCATGCGCAGGATCTGGCTCGGCGTCGGCCCGCCCGCCTTGTCGGGGGCGAGCGCCACCGACACCGGGCCCTTGACGCGGCAGCAGCACGCCATGCGCGTGTTGTCGGCGTGGCCGAGGCGGTCGAGCGTCGAGCGCTCGTCGTCGGAGACGGGGGAGAGGTTGCCCATCCCCTCCTTGACCGCGATCGGGTCGGCGCCGCACACGCCCATGCGGCAGCCGGCCTCGATCGACTGGCCGTTGGCCTCGGCGATCTCGAGCACCGTCGCGCCGGGCTTGGCGACCACGCGCGTGCCGTCGGCGACGAAGGTGACCTCGGGCGCGCCCGACTTCAGCGTGCGCGAGCGCGCGAGCGAGCGCCCGGCGACGACCGACAGCTCGCCGGCGCGCGCGGCCGCCTCGGCGTGGAACTGCGCCTCTTTCTGGAACGTGCGCAGGACCCAGGCCGCGGTGAGCGCGAGCACGGCCAGGTGCAGCGCCCAGCTGACAGCGTCGGGGGAGGGCTCGCCGGTCAGCGACTCCACCAACGCAGGGCCGCCGTACCAGTAGAAGACGTTGAAGGCGAGGGCGCCGTAGAGCGTCGTAAGCTTGTGCGCCGACACCTTCACGAACGCGCTCAGCAGCTGGAACGAAGCGATGCTGACCGCCATGTACAGCGCGACGCGCCCGAGCATCTCTGGCACGCCGATCGCGTCGGGCGCCTCCGGCACCTCGAAGAACGCGAGCACGAGGCCGGGGAACGCGGCGACGAAGAAGCGCCGGTAGCCCGACCAGTACGGGTCGTCGGCGTGCAGGTCGGCGAGGTAGGCCGCCTTCGGGTTGAAGTCGTAGCAGTTGGTGGTGCAGCCGACGCACGGCTGGCAGTGCGAGTTGCCGACGAGCGCGAACGGCGTCTGCCCGTAGATCCGCTGCACCGGCAGCAGCGGGCAGATGCTCGAGCACCAGCCGCTCTTGCCCTTCAGGTACATCCCCCCGAGGAAGCCGCCGGTCAGCGCGCCCAGCAGGAGGAACGCGCTCGCGGGCCCGCTGTCGTCGAGGCCGAGCTTGCGCAGCACGACGAACAGCACGAACAGCGAGATCGCGATCACGTAGCCGTACTCCTTGAGCCACTTCGGCGCGGTCAGCCCGCGCGTCAGGCCGAGCACCCGCGGCGTCTGGTTGGAGGCGGCGAGCGGGCAGAGGTTGCGCCATACGCCCGGCGCGACCATGAACAGCAGCGGCAGCAGCGGGATCACGAGCTTCCACATCACGAAGAGCCCGTCGTCGGGCGAGACGATCAGCAGCCCGGCGACGACCAGCGCGGCGGTCATGCTCGCGATCCGGATCGCCCACCACGTCCGGATCGAGACCCCCTTCGGGATCTGGGTGAAGTTGGGAAAGGCGGTCGCGGCCAACGTCAGAAACCGACGGATCCGGCACCGGCACGTAGGCGGGCGGCGAGCACCCGGCCGACGTCGACGAGGATGTCGCGCGCGAACTGCGGCTCGCGGGCGCTCAGCGCCTCGAACGACTCCCAGCTGAGGCGCTCGATCTCACCGTGGCCGAGCGCGCGCAGCGCGACGCTGCGCGGGCGGCCGTCGAGGAACTCCGCCTCGCCGATGGTGGCGGGCGCCTCGAAGGTCGCAAGGACACCGCGCGAGCCCGGGCGCACGACCTCGAGGCGGCCGTCGGCGAGCAGGTACAGCGCCCGGTCGGGGACGCCCTCGGGGAGGACGACCTCGCCCGGGCGGAAGCGGCGCGTCTCCGCATACGCGAGCAGCCGGTCCCAGTCACGCTCGTCGCGGTCAGCGAAGAACGTCTCGGGCGCCGCGCTCTCGGCCGCCACGTTCGGATAGATGAAGAACGACGAGGTGTCCAGGACCGGCCGAGCCTACCCGCGCCCGGCAGCCCCGCGCAAGCCCGGAAACCGGCCTTACTTCAGGCCGGCGGCGAAGCGCGAACGGATCTCGTCGTCCTCGAACGACCCGCCGCTGACGATCAGCGAGAAGGCCTCAAGGTAGGGCTTGGCCTCCGCATAGTCGGCGTCCGCCCCGCCCATGCTCTCGATCGCGGCCAGCAGGTCGGGCATCGACAGCAGGAACGCCGGCTCGAGGTCGTCGTCGAGGATGTCCTTGGCCTCCTTGAAGAGCTCCCCGTCGGCCAGCCTCTCCGCAGGCGCGAGCGCCTCGGCGGCTGCCGCCTCGCCCGCCGCCGCGACCACGCGGTCGTCGGAGCGGGCGAGCACGACCGGCTTGCCGAGCCCGGTGCTCCCGGCCGCGAAGGCGATCGCCGCCCCCTTGACCTTGATCGGGCTCACCTTCTGGCCGCCCTGGCTCTGGAGCAGCCCGACGAGCTTGCCGAAGGCGGCCTGCATGTTCCCGGGGTTGCGCGCCTCGATCACGAGCGCGCCGTCGACGTCGGCGCGGGTCGTGTTGCGCGCGAACACCGCCATGTCGCCGATCCAGCTGAAGACGTCCCGCTCGAGGTTGATGCCGTACTGCGACTGCAGCTGCTGCGTCGCGGCGGCGCCGCCGAACGCACCCGCGAACTGGGTGAAGATCGTCTTGACCGAGGGGCCGACGTCGGCGGCGCCGAGCGCCACCCAGGCGTCGCCGGGCAGCTCGCCGAGCAGCGGCGTGCTGCCCGTCCCGGTCAGGGGCCCGAACGCCTTGAGTGCGTTGACGCCCTTGCCGCGCGTGAGCGAGTCGAAGGCGATCCGGTCGCCGTCGGCGAGCAGGGCGCCGCTCACGGGCTCGAGCTTGTCGATGGGGAAGATCGAGCGGAACTGCTCGAGCTGGCTCGCGGCCTGCGGCTCGGACTTCAGCGCCTGCTCGAAGAAGGGCTTGAGGTCGACGTAGAACGAGCCGATGCGGTCCTCCTCGAGCTCGCCGATGGCGCTCTCGTAGCGCTTCTCCTCGGCGAGCGAGTCGCCGTCCTGGGCCTTGACCGTGCGCTTGAACTCCGGCTCGGTCCCGACCGTGAAGAAGTCGCCGACGATCCCGGCCGCCACGCCCTCGTGGTCGACCTGGTAGTCGACGCCGGAGTAGGAACGCTGGGTGACCTTGCCGCCGTCGCTCTTGACGCCCTTGTCGATCGCGGCCTGGGCCTTCTCGGTGTCCTTGGCGGCGATGACCACGACGTAGCCCGGCTCCTTGCGGTTGACGCCGGCCACCCACACGCCGGCCTTCTCACCCAGCCAGGGCGCGATGTCGTCCTTGTAGGTCGCCTTGGTCTTCGAGTCCGCCAGGCCCTTGTCCACCAGCTCGCGGATCTTGCGCTCCGGGTCGTCGGTGCGCATGACCTTGCGGGCCGCGTCGAGCACGTCCTCGCGCTGGTCGCCCTCGGGGCGCACGACGCCCTCGAGGTAGATCGCCGTGCCGGCCGGGACCGCGCTTGCGGGGTCGGCGTCGGCGGCGCCGCCGGCCGCGCCGCAGCCGGCGAGCGCGAGGGCGAGGAGGAGGGCGGGGAGGGCGAGGAGGCTGGTTCGGGGCATCGAAAGAGGCTACGGCCGTAGCCAGCGAACTGCAATTCGGCGTGCAGAACATCCGTCTGCACGCCGGCGTGCCGCCGCTGGGTGGGTGCGACCGCGTGGGCTCCCCACCCGTGAACGCGCCGATTTGCAGGGAAAAGGTGTTCGAGATCGAACCCTATCGACGGATCGTGGGACGAACGACGGCAGTTGTGTTGCAGAGTGGGACAGAGTGGGGTACTGTCTCGCTCGTACAGCCGGTCCGGGGTGGCGGGGCTCCTCCCACTCCGCCACCTCGGATCGACTCGACTTCTCCGCCCCACCGGACACATGAGCCTTGGCCTTCAACGGCAACTTCGAACACACGCTCGACGCGAAGCACCGGCTCACGGTGCCGTCGCGATTCCGCGCGCAGCTGGCGGGCTCGGTGTTCCTCGTGAAGGGCGTGGACCGCTGCATCAGCGTGTATCCCGAACCGACCTATTCGGCGATGACGGCCGCAGCCCTCGCCGGGCTCAACCCGTTCTCGCCCCAGGCGCGCGAGCTGCGGCGGTTCTTCCACGGCAACGCCGTCGACGTGGAGCTCGACACGGCGGGTCGCGTGATGCTGCCGTCGGGGCACCGTGGGCACGCGGGCATCGATCGTCAGGTGATGATCGTGGGCGCCGGCGACGCGCTCGAGCTCTGGGATCTGGACGCCTGGCAGAACTACGACAGCGACCTCACGGCGCGAGCCGCTGAGCTCACATCAGCTCTTGGCCATCCTGCTTGACATGCCGCGCACCCACGTCCCCGTCCTCGCCGGGGAGCTGATCGAGGCGCTCGACCCGCACTCGGGGCAGATCGCCGTCGACTGCACGGTCGGCGCGGGCGGCCACGGGCGCCTCGTGGCCGACCGTCTCGGCCCCTCCGGCCTGCTCGTCGGCATCGACCGCGACCCGCTGGCCGAGGAGGCCTTCGCCGAGCTGTCCGCCGAGGTCTCCTGCCGCACGCGCTTCCTGCGCGCCGACTTCGCCCACGGGCTCGAGACGCTGCGCGACGAGGGCTTCGAGGCCGACCTCGTCTACCTCGACCTCGGGATGTCGTCGATGCAGGTCGACACGCGCGAGCGCGGCTTCTCCTACTCCTACGACGCGCCGCTGGACATGCGGATGGACCCGTCGCAGACGCTGACCGCCGCCGAGGTCGTCAACACGTGGGAGCGCCGGCAGCTCGCGCGCACGCTGCGCGAGTACGGCGAGGAGCGCTACGCCGAGCGGATCGCGCGCGAGCTCGTCCGCCGGCGCGAGTCCGGGCCGCTCGCCACCACCTTCGAGCTCGTCGACGCGATCACGGCGGCGATCCCCGCGCCCGCGCGCTTCGGCGGCGGGCACCCGGCCAAGCGCTCCTTCCAGGCGATCCGGATCGCGGTCAACGCGGAGCTCGACCAGCTTGACGCCGCGCTGCCGCTGGCGTGGGAGGTCCTGCGCCCCGAGGGCCGCCTGGCGGCGATCTCCTTCCACTCGCTCGAGGACCGCCGCGTCAAGCGCTTCCTCGCCGATCGCGCGCGCGGCTGCATCTGCCCGCCCGACCTGCCGGTCTGCGGCTGCGGCCGCACGCCGGAGGCCGAGCCCGTGTTCCGCCGCTCCGTGGCCGCCACGCCCGGCGAGGTCGCCACGAACCCGCGCGCCAAGTCCGCGCGCCTGCGCGCCGCCCGCAAGCTCCCGACCGCGAGCGCCGCCTGATGCCCGCCGCCACCGCCCGCGAGCGTCACGCCGCCCGGACGCGCATCCAGCGCGTCCCCGCGCGCCCGCAGCGCCGGATCTCCGGTCCGGTCGCCCGGCCCCAGGCGGTCCCCGCTCCCCGCCCGGGGACCGGCGCCTTCGAGCGCCTGCGCGGGCTGCCCGACCACCGCGTCATCGACCGCCTCCTGCGCGGGCGCGTATGGATCTGCTTCGTCGGCCTCGCGCTGATGGGGATCGTCGCGATGCAGGTCTCATTGCTGAAGCTGAACTCCGGCATCGGCCGCGCGGTCGAGACGACCGGGACGCTCGAGCGCCAGAACTCCCAGCTCGAGGCGAGCATCGCCCGCCTCGCCTCCGGCGCGCGCATCCGCGCCGCCGCCGAGAAGCACGGGATGGTCGCGCCCGCCGCCGGCGCCGTGCACTTCCTGCACGTGCGCCCGGGGCAGGACGCCTCCCGCGCCGCGCGCCGCATGCGCGCGCCGAGCGAGGCGGCGCGCGAGCTGATGGCCAACGCCGGCGTCGTGCCAGGGTCGCTGGCCGCGCCGCCGGAGACGACGAGCACGACCACCGCGCCCGCGGAGACCGTCGCACCCGCGGCCGCCCCCGTCGCCCCCGCGGTGACGCCGGCGCCGACGCCCGCCGCGGTCACCCCGGTGCAGCCGGTCCCCACGGCCGCCGCCCCGGGCACGGGCGGCACCGTCGCTGCCGCTCCCATCCAGCCCCAGGGCTAGTAGTGGTCCCTCCGGCGAGTCCGAGGAACCACTCGCCGTGCAGCTGATCGAGCGGCGGATCGGCCTTCTCTTCGCCGTCTTCCTCGCCATGCTCGCGATCGCCGGCCTGCGCGCCGGCTGGCTCGGCGTCGTGCGCGCCGACGCGCTGCGCAAGGTGGCCGCCACGCAGCAGACGGCCAAGGTCACGGTCCCCGCCGAGCGCGGCGCCATCACCGACCGCAACGGCATCGAGCTCGCCGTCTCCCAGCCCGCGACGACCGTCGCGGTGACGCCGTACCTGATCAAGGACCCGGCCAAGGTCGCCGCCAGGCTCGCGCGCCCGCTGCGCACGCCCGAGGACGAGCTGCTGCGCCAGCTCACCCGCCGCGACACCGGCTTCGCCTACCTCGCCCACCGCGTGCCGGCCATCCGCGCGCGCCGCGTCGAGCGGATGAAGATCGAAGGGCTCGAGTTCATCCCCGAGCACCGCCGCACCTACCCGCGCCACTTCCTCGCCTCGCAGCTGATCGGCGGCATCGGCACAGAGGGCACCGGCCTGTCGGGGCTGGAGTACTCGCTCGACGCCAAGCTCCGCGGTCGCGACGGCGAGCGCCGCCTGGTCAAGGACGCGCTCGGCGAGGCGATCGAGCTGCGCGAGACGCGTCCCACCAAGCCCGGCTCGCAGATCAGGCTCACGATCGACGAGGCGATCCAGGACAAGGCCGAGGAGGTGCTCGCCGACATCGGTAAGACCTGGCGCCCGCACGCCGCCACGGCGATCGTCATGGACCCGCGGACCGGCGCGCTGCTCGCGCTCGCCAACTGGCCGCGCGTCGACGCCAACCAGCCCGGCCGCGCCCCTGCCTTCGCGCGCCAGAACCGCGCGGTCGGCGCGACCTACGAGCCCGGCTCGACCTTCAAGCCGTTCACCGTCGCGGGTGCGCTCGAGGCGAAGGAGGTCACGCCCGAGACGAAGTTCCCCCTCGCACCGACGATCCGCCTCTACGACCGCGAGATCCGTGAGTCCCATCCGCGCGGCGCCATGACGCTGAGCACGCGCGAGATCCTCGAGCAGTCCTCCAACGTCGGCGCCGTCACGATCGGCCTCAAGCTCGGCGCCAAGCGCTTCGACCGGTGGGTGCGCCGGTTCGGCTTCGGCAAGCCGACCGGCACCGACCTCCCGGGTGAGGAGGCCGGCATCGTGCTGCCGCTGGCCAAGTACTCCGGCGCCTCGATGGGCAACCTCCCGATCGGCCAGGGCCTCGCCGTCACGCCGATGCAGATGGCGGTCGCCTACTCCGCGATCGCCAACGGCGGCGTGCTGCGCGCGGCCCACATCGTCGAGGCCGTCGACGGTCGCCCGGCGCCCCCGCACAAGGGCCGGCGCGTCATCTCGACCTCGACCTCGGCGTCGGTGCGGCGGATGCTCGAGGGCGTGCTCGGCCCCGGCGGCACCGCGACCGGCGCGGCGATCAAGGGCTACGACCTCGCCGGCAAGACCGGCACCGCCCAGAAGCCCGACCCGGTCACCGGCGGCTACTCGGAGACGAAGTACGTCGCCTCGTTCGTCGGCTTCGCGCCGGCCAAGACGCCGAAGCTGCTGGTGACGGTGATGGTCGACGAGCCCAAGGGCGAGATCTACGGCGGCCTGGTCGCGGGCCCGGCGTTCAAGCGCATCACGTCCTTCGCGCTGAGCTACCTGAAGATCAGGCCCTAGTGCAGCGTTCCGTTAGTCGCTTGCATTAGGAGGGAACTATCGGTACGGTCGCTGGTATGGCGCGAGCGGCGAGTGCGATCGAGCTTTCTGAGGATGAGGAGCGCGAGCTGCGAGCGCT
>Ga0136617_10000343_pt1 | contig 37989 bp, 38 predicted proteins | sample AntDrymUQ3222106_2_FD_129672 | JGI IMG/M metagenome (GOLD analysis project Ga0136617, IMG submission 129672) | Polar desert sand microbial communities from Dry Valleys, Antarctica - metaG UQ322 (21.06) | ecosystem: Environmental > Terrestrial > Soil > Desert | place: Antarctica: Dry Valley... | reverse complement strand
CCCTGCGTTCCTGATCGAGGGCACCGGCCCCACTCGGAGCTCGGCGAGGCAGCTCACCACCGCGGCGACCACGGCGATCGTGAACTACGTCAGCGAGCTCCAGCGCGACCCAGCCGCCAACCGGCGCCTGCTCCGGCAGGTCCGGACCTCGGCGGTCAAGGTCGCGCAGGCGCAGACGGCCCTCAAGGGCCTCGAGGACCAGCTCCCGCCGGCGCCGTCGGCGTCGCAGCGCGCGCGGCTGCTCAGTGCACGGGCGGACGTCGCCCTGGCGGAGCTGAACGCGGGCATCGTCACCGAAGAGTTCAGGGAGCAGGCTCGCAACGAGAACGCCACCGACCTCCTGCAGGTCCTGAACCCGGCCACCGGCGGGAAGAGCGACCGCCGCTCGGTGTTGCAGCAGCTGATCGTCACCGCGATCGTGAGCGGCCTCGCGCTGGGCGTCGGTTTCGTCCTCTTGGCCCAACGCCGGCGCCGGCGCCGCAGCGGTGCCTGAGTCGGAGCGCCTGACAGCCTCGGCGGGGGGAGCGCTCGTCCTGGGCGGCGGCGCCGCGGCGCTGTTCGGCGTCGCGACGACGGTGGTGGACGGCTCGCCGGACGCGATGGCGGCTGTCGCGGTCGGGGTCTTCGCCGTCCTCGTGGTCTTGAGCACGCGGATCGAGCCGGCCTGGCTGTTCAGCGCAGCGGTGGCCCTGACCGCCTTCTCGGCCAACTCCGACCGGCTCGGGTTCCCCGTCGGACCCGATCGCCTGCTGTTCGCGCTCGGCGTGCTCTCCCTCGTCGTCAAGTCGTTCGATCCGCAGCTGCGGGCGGCCATGCTCGGCCGCTTGCGCTTCGGGGTCCCGCACGCGCTCCTCGCCATCCTGACCGGGCTCGCGATCGTCTCGGCGGCGTGGGCCGGCACGCTGACCGAGCGCGAGCCGTTCTTCGGGCTGCTGGACCGGCTGGGGCTGATCCCGTTCTTCATGTTCCTGATCGCGCCGGTGGTCTTCCCCGGCACCCGAGAGCGCGCCGTCCTGCTCGCCGCGCTGGTGGCGCTCGGCGGGTACCTCGGGATCACGGCGCTGGCAGAGGCGTTCTCGCTCGACGCGCTCGTGTTCCCGAAGTACATCCTCGACACGGCCGCGGGGATCCACCAGGACCGGGCGCGCGGCCCGTTCCTGGAGGCGGTGCCCAACGGCTTCGCCTGCTTCGTCTGTGGAGTCGCAGCGGCGGTCGCCGCGAGTACGTGGCGCGGCGTGCGCCGCTCCGCCGCGCTGGCGGTGATCGGCCTGTGCGCGGCCGGCACGCTGTTCACGCTCACTCGCTCGGTGTGGATCGGCACAACGCTCGGGACGCTGACCGCGCTGGTCTACGCGAGCGAGCTGCGCCGCTGGATCGTCCCCGCGGTCGCGGTCGGCGTGCTGACCAGCGTGCTCCTGTTGAACGTGGTGCCGGGCTTGTCCGCCTCGGCGAGCGAGCGCAGCTCGGCGCAGCGCCCCGTGTGGGACCGGCTCAACAGCGATCGGGCCGCGCTGGCCATGATCCAGGAGCGGCCGGTGACCGGCTTCGGCTGGTATCGGTTCACGAGCGACAGCGAGGACTACTTTCGCCAGGGCGAGCGCTATCCGCTCACGAACACGCACATTGCGGTGCACAACATGCTGCTCAGCAACTCCGTGGAGCTCGGCGTACCCGTCGCGATCCTGTGGCTGATCGCCTTCGGCTGCGCGATCGCCGCCGCGTTACGAGGCCGGCTCGACGGCGACCTCAGGGCCTGGCAGATCGGCTTTGCGGCCATCGTGATCCACTTCCTGGTGATCGCCAACCTCGTGCCGCTCGGCTACGCCTCGACCAACCTGTTCATCTGGCTGTGGGCGGGCATCGTGGTCGGCCACCGGCGCTCGGCGAAGGTGTAGGCGCTGCGAGCGCGCGCGGCGATCAAGGCGCTGCTCCCTGAGGCGGTGGCAGTGGCGCTGCGGCAGCGCCAGGCGGCGCTGGCGATGGCGCCTGCGCGGCGTGCGTTCACCGCCTCCGCGGCGGTGCCGGCCTGGCTCGACGCGGCCGCGCTGGAGCCCCTGCAGGCACGCTTCCGGCGACCGCCCGCTTACTCGTATGACGACCACGCGATCGGGCGGCGCGGCGCGGAGCGAGCCGACCGGCTGGTGCCCATGGTCCCGCCCGGCGGCGCGACGCTGGAGGTCGGCGCCGGCGACGGGATGGTCAGCTATCACCTCACTCGCCGGGGCTTCGAGGCGACCGCGCTCGACCTCTCGCCGGCGCTGTTCGACGTGCGGGCCGGCCAGGCGGGCGTGGACTTTGTCACCGGTGACGCGGCGGCGATGCCGTTCGACGACGGCCGCTTCGACCTCGTCGTGTCTTACAACTCGTTCGAGCACTTCGGCGACCCGGAGCAGGTCATGCGCGAGCTCATCCGCGTGACCAGGCCGGGTGGCGCGATCCACCTGGATTTCGGGCCGCTCTACTTCTCCGCCTACGGGCTGCACGGCTACCGGTCCGTTCACGTCCCGTACAGCCACCTGCTGTTCGAGCGGGCGGTGCTCGAGCAGTACGTCGCCGAGCATGACCTGCCCCCGATCCCGTTCGAGTCGCTCAACGGCTGGAGCGTCCGCCGGTTCCGCGAGCTCTGGGCCACCCATGCCGCCGAGCTCTCGCCGGTCGCCTACCGCGAGATCCCGCAGATCGCCGGGCGCGAGCTGATCGTCGAGCACCCGTCGTGCTTCAGGGACGAGACGGACAGCTTCGACGACCTGCTGATCGCGATCATCCGGGCCACCTTCCGCGTCACGGAGCGGGGCGCGGACTCCACGTCCGCCCGCCGCGAAGGTGCCACAGCGCCAGCGCATAGCGGACCAGCTGCTTCCCGGCGTGCAGCCCGCGGTAGCCGGCGGCGCGGAGGCGAGAGCCAGGGTTGAGCGGGTACGCGTCCCCGAGCGAGCGGAGGGGCGGGAACAGCCGCCGGCCGAAGTACTCGGGCAAGCCGCCTCGCGGCGCCAGCAGCCCGTCGATCAGGCTCACGTTGGCGCGGACCTGGTCCGCTTCGCCATCGACGTTCCAGTTAGCCAGCCGGACCGCGACCTCGCTGCGCCGCGCTTGCGGGAGGCATCCGGGCAGCGCCGCCTCGGCGGGCAGACCGGCGACGTGGAGTGCAGACGCGAGCGCCGCGCGCCAGGGCTCCGCCAGGGCAGGATGCTGGACCATCAGGCTCTCGAGGCGTGCGGGCACGGCGGGCGAGCCGTGGCGATCCCACCAGGCGGCGATGTCGGCCGGGAAGCGCAGGCCCGTGAACCCGTCGCGAGCGTAGAAGAGCAGCAGCGCGGCGAGCTGATCGAGGCGATCGAGGCGCCGCACCCCGTCGACCACCCGCGCGCGCTGGAGCAGGGCTGCCGCGAACTCCGTCTCGTACCAGTGGATGCGCCAGTGGAGCTCGACCTCGGGGAGCGCGGCGCCCGGATGGCGCATGGTGCGGTGTAACCACAGGGGCTCGACGTCGCCCGTGCCGATCCGCGTCCAGCCCAAGGAGCGCACGACGTCGATCGACCGGTCGAACTCGGCGCGCGGGACGAGCACGTCGATGTCCACGTACTCGCGCAGGGCTTCATCTCCGTGGAGCTCCGCCGCGAGCGTCGAGCCCTTGAGCGGGACTGCGTCGATGCCGGCGTCCTCGAGCGAGCGCGCCACCCGAGTGGTCAGCGTGGCGAACCCGAAGGCGCGCATGCGCGCATGCTCCAGGGCCGCGCCCACGCGTGACTGGAACGGCTCCGCCACGACGTCGGGCGCAAGTCGGAGCAGCCGCCCTCCGGCCAGCGGGAGCACGCGCTGTCGCAGCAGGACGTCAACGAGTGCCGTCTGGTCGACGGTCGCCGCCAGCCGGGCGATGCGCCCGGCGTTGGCTTCGCGCCGCACCTTCGTGCCGATGAGGAGCAACGCCAGCTCAGCCTCCGGCGCCGCACGCCGGCGGTCCGGTCGCATCAGCTCTCGCTTATGTCCGCCGTGTCATCAGCGACGGAGAGCCGAAGGACGCCCAGCCCGAGACCGGCGCCCGGGTCAGTGATCAGCGAGGTCGCCGCGGATCTCGAGCGGACCCCGAGCTTGGTGAACGCCGACGACAGGTGGTTCTTCACGGTGCTCTCGGTCACCACCAGCTTGGCGGCGATCTCGGCGTTCGAGCACCCGAGCACGACCATCGCGAGGATCTGCTTCTCGCGGTTGGAGAGGGGAGGACGCTGGAGCGCCCTGTGCAGCGGTGCGGGGAACACCGCCTGGCCCACGGCCACCGCATGGAGAGTCGGCACGAGCGCGCTGGCGAGAGCCTCCCGGTCAACGACTCCGTCGGCGTTGGCGGCCAACGTCCGCGCTGGGCGTGGGTCGAGCCCGCTGTCCACGACTGCCACGACAGGCGCGCCGGACCGGTCGCGCATCGCGCCGACCGCCTCGACAGCCTCGTCGTCGACATTCCCGTCGAGGGCGACCAGGCCCACGTCCGCTGGCGGGCTGTCGACTACCTCAACGTGATCGGCCAGATAACGGCGGAGCTCGTCGTCACCTTCTTCGACGAGCACCCGCAGGCGCGTCGCTGGGTTCATACGAGAGACTCATACCACCGGAAGCTGGTCGGCGAAAGCCGACCACGCAGCCGGCGCCCCCGAACGGGGACACCGGGCTGTGTCGCGGCGGTGCGCTACGGCGTCGAGCCGTAGGTGATGTCCCCGGCGGGGGTGCCTGCCGGGAAGTCGGCGTCCGTGAACGCGCCGGTGCCCTCAAGTGCCGTGAGTTCAGTCAGATCGCCGTGATCCTCGATCTTCGGCGTTTCGTACTCCGTCTTGTCGTCCATACTCCATCCGTTCATCGGAGACCAGGACAGTGTGGTGGGCCTCGACCAATCAGACAAGCCAGGAAAAGTCCTAGTCGAGCAGTTCCTGGGTGACAGCGGGGCCGAGCCGGCCGGACTCGGCCGCGGCCCATCCAGGCTCGCTCAGCTCGCGCAGCCAGACCTCCAGCGACACCGCTCGCCACGTGTGCGGCGCCCACCATGCGCGGCCGCCGACGTAGCGCTCGGGCGGTGTGTCGAGCAGCTGGGTCACCAGCCGCGAGTGGTCGGTGAACTCGGCCAGGAGCGACGAGCGGGGCCTCAGCAGCGCATCGACGCTCGCCGCATCGGGACCTCGTAGGCCATCGGCGAGCAGCGCGGTGAACATGCTCTTGCCCTGGCGCAGCCGCAGGTCCTCCGGCATGAGACCCCGCATGGCCTCGCGCAGCAGCGGCCGGTCCCGGTGTGGATCGAAGCGCACCTCCGGAGGCAGCCGCAGCGCCAGCTCGACGACGCCGAGGTCGTCGAGGAACGGATGGGCATCGTTGAGGCCGAACTGCCGTGCGCGACGGTGCAGGAAGCCGTGGGAGTCGATCGACTCCCGCACGTCGATCAGCAGGTGCACCAGATGCGCCCACCAGCGGGGTCCGCTGCGGCGCATCCACTGCCACGGGTCTGCCACGGCGCGCACGGTCCTCGCGTCGGCGTGCGAGACGAAAGGCGGCGCGTAGCGCCTCGGATCCCGGGTCCTCCGGTACACCCATGATGTGGCCCACGGCAGCGCTGCCCGGTACCCGTAGAAGCGCACCACGCGATCGATCGTCCGCGCGCTCGGCTCGTCCCCCAGGCCCGGCACGCGAGCGGCCATGGCGCGCGCCCGTGCCCGGCTCCCGCGCCGCAGCAGGTCCGCCATCAGATAGGGCACGACGCCGAACATCTCGTCGCCGCCCTCGCCGTCGTACAGGACGGTCGTGCCGTCCTGCGCCGCCCGCCGCAGCAGCGGCGACCACAGGAAGACGTTGGGCGCCGTGCTGGGCAGCCGCCAGGCGGCCACGTGCTCGAGGACGCCCGCCACGGGGCGGCCGCCGTGGATGCGACTGCGCACCGAGGACGCGCCCAGCCAGCGCACCATCCGCTCGATCTCGGCGGACTCGTCGATCTCGAGGTTGTCGGGGAAGACGCCGGAGTAGGCCGAGATCGTCCGCCCCGGCGCGCCGTCGAGCCCTCGCAGGGCGGCGCCCACCGCGGTGGAGTCCAACCCGCCGCTGAGCATCAGCCCGGCCTTGCCGTCACCCGGCCGGCGCCGTTGGACTGCGGCCAGCACGCGCTCCCGGGTCAGCTCGGCCAGCTCCTCGAAGGACCCCTCGAGCACTCCGTCGTAGCGGGGCTCCCAGTACCTCCGGACCCGCGGGCGATCGCCGAGACGCAGGACGCCCCCGCCGGGAAGGCGCGCGACGCCCGACAGCGGGGAGCCTTGCGGCGTCCACGACCCGAGGGCGAGGAACCGCAGCAGCTCGGCGCGCTCGGGCCGCGGCGCCGTCGGCAGGAGCGCCAGCAGGTCGCGCAGATCGGCGGCGAAGGCGATCCCGCCCTGCACGCGGCTCCAGTAGAGCGATCGAGCGCCGAGCTGGTCCACGGCGACGAAGCCGCGACGCCTGCGGCCGTCCCAAACGACGACGACGAACTCGCCGCGGAGGCCGGCCAGGACCCCCTCGCCCTCTTGTGCCGCCCGCAGCGCCAGCGCCGGCGCGGGCGCGCCGTCTCGCTGCGCGCCGTCGATCCGGCCGCTGAGCGCGCAGCCGTGACCGTCCCGAACCGCGTGGGCGACCCGCCCGCCCACCGCGAGGCCGTCGAGCGACAGACGAGCGGCAGATCCCAGGAGCGCGTTCAGACGCCGCGTCGACGCGGCGTCCACGTCGCCGGCCAGACCGGCGAGCACAGGGTCGCCGCCGCTCACAGCTCGACGACGCGCTCGAAGCCCTCGTCTGCCGGTTGCAGCAGCGGGCGTCCGTCGTGCTCCACCCAGGCATGCGCGGCGAACGGCTGCGGGCGCACCGCGATCACCAGCTTCGCGGGGATCCCGCGCCGCTGCAGCAGCGCACTCAGCGTCAGCGAGCGGAACAGGCAGCGCGAGTCGTAGGGAAGCGGGCTGAGCGTGCGCACCACGACGTGGCCCAGCCGCAGCCCGGCGACGTAGGTCTGATCCGGGGTGCCCGGGAACCGGCTCGGCGGCGCGGCCGCGCCGCGGATCCGGGGCACCGCCTCCATGGCGTTCTCGTGGCGGATCAGCCAGCGGATCCGCGTGTACGTCACGAGGATCTCCACCGCCAGCAGGGCCTTCCGCCACACGGGCAGCTCATGAATCGTGAGCGGGACCACGCGGAGTTTCACGATCGCCTCTCTGTTGCCCATTCCCGCACGCATGCCGCGAGCGTGCCGGCATCCACAGTAGGGGGCACGTCGAGCGACAGGACCGGGACCTCGTCCGCAAGGCGGGCGCACAGGTCGAGCTGGCGCCGCAGCCGCTCCGGCGTACGGACCGAGAGGTTGAAGGTGCCGGCGAGCAACCGGAACGGATCGACCGGATCGAGCCGGCGCACGATCGGCCGCGTCGAGTCCGTTCGGCCCAGCATGAACATCGCCGCCACCGGGACCGGGCCGCCCGCGGTGCTCACGTCGTAGCGCGTCTTGCCTGCGGACCGGCGCGCACCGCCGAGCCGCGCGCGCTCCCCGCGCCGGAGGCGGCGCTGCTCCTCGCGGCGGACCGCGAGCGCTCCGGCGCCCGGGTGGGCCAACAGGCGATCGCCGTGCGCATCGATCGCCACGGCGTCGTCGGCCAGCAGCCGCGCCCCCTCGAGGACCAGCCGCAGCGCAGCCGAGGTCTTGCCGGCGCCGGCTGGAGCGGTGAAGAGCAAGGCACCGCGATCGAGCGCGACCGCGCTCGCATGGAGCACCTCCAGCCCACGCAGGGTGGCGACCAGCGGCAGGAGCTGGCCGACCAGCAGATCCGTCCAGGAACGCGCCGCGCGAGCGAGCGGCGCGCACAGGACCTCGAGGCCGTCGGGCGGCACGAGAAAGCGTCCGTCACGCGGCGTTCGCATCAGGTAGCCCTGGACGGGGTCGGCGTCGACGCTGAGCAGGAGCCGCCCGTCGCGGCCCCGCAGCTCCCGCGCGCGCTCGGGGCGCGCGTCGGCCCAGCGCGCTGCGATCTCGCGGGCGGCGACCCGGCGCACCCGAGTGCGCGGCTCGGCGGCGGCCGGCGCGCGCACCCCGGCGTCCAGAGACGGAACGTCGATCCCTTCGAGCTCGAGCGCCACCCCGAATGCCGCGCGGCGGACCGGCAGCGCGGTTGCGCTCAACCCGGCGTGCCGCCGGTGAACTCGATCAGCCTCCGTTCAAGCAGCTGCCGGCAGAGCTTCGCGAGGTCCCGTTCGATCAACTCCAGCGGCTGTTCGTACTCCTCGGCGATCGTGTCGGCCGCCGTGCGGATCCTGCCCTCCGACTCGAGGACCGCGAGCATCCGCCCGGCGCTCGGATTGAGCCCGTGATAGCGGCCGGTCTGGAGATTCAGGACGACCGTCTCCGCCACAAAGGCGCGGTGGACGACGTGCTCCGGGACGCGGACGGTCAGATCGAGCAGCTCGGCGTCGGTGAGCTGGTCAGGCATGGACGTCATCCATCTCGAGCGCCTCCTCGTGCGCGTGGGCGATCGCGAAGACGCGCTCGGCGAGCTCATTGGGCGGCGTGGCGCTGTCCGCGACCAGCCGGTGGATCGGAACGGCGTCGGCGAGGTCTCCGGCGAGCACGAAGCGACGGCGCTCGCGTTCGGCCGTCCGCGGGTGCGCGAGCAGCCGGGGGATCAGCGGCAGCGGCGACGGCGCGACCCGCTCGGAGCGTTCCTCCGCGGCGGGGCGGCGATCGAGCAGCACGAGCGACCGCAGCGGCTGTGGCTCGTCCACGACGGGCACGACGGTCCACAGCTCGCGGCCGAAGGCGTCGAGCACCTCGTGCCCGGGCAGCGGATCCGCGGCCGGCACGCTCATCAGCGGGGGTCCGGGATGCGCGAGGATGCCCTCCGCGACGGGCTCGACGACGACGATGTCGTCCGACAGGAGTCGTGCGCCTCGCGACAGCAGCGCCGCCGTGAGGGTGCTCTTCCCGCCGCCGCTCGGCGCCGCGACGGCAACCGCTGCGCCGTCGATCACGACCGCGGCCGCGTGCAGCGCCTCCCGCCCCAGTTCCAGCGCGACGAGGTAGGCGACGGTATCGAGCAGCAGCCGCTGCCACGCCGGATCGGTGGGATCCGGCGCCTCCCAGAGCAAGCTGCGGCCGGCGATGTCGAACAGGAACCGGCAGTCGTCACCCCACGCGATCGCGAGCCGGCGGTCCGCCGTGGAGAGCGCGGTGAATCCGGCGCCCTCGAGCTGCGTCTTCCATACGGCGATGCCGTCGTCCGGCCAGGCGGCGAGGCCGGCAGCGTCCGCACGACGCAACTCGACCTGCGCAGCGGTCGGGCTCGGGCCGCTCGCAGCGGCACCCGGGAGGTCCAGGTCAGCGTGGAGTTCGATGCCGAAGAGACGATGCGCGCTCATGGTTCTCCACCCACGCGTCGACGGGCCCCGCGGGCGGGCGGCGCGCAGTGTAGCGCCGCCCGCGGGCGAGTCTGGCCGGTTGCAGGAGCCCTACTTCGCCAGCAGCACCGTCGACGTGCTGGCGCCGAAGTTCGCCGTCACCAGGTCCGCCCCGGCGTCGCCGTTCAGCGACCCCGTGGCGAGGGCGATCGGCCCGGACCCGGTGGCGACGTAGACCGGCGCGGCGAACGCGCCGGCGCCGATGCCCGCGAGCACCGCCACGTCGTTCGAGTTGTAGTTGGCGACCGCGAGGTCCGGTTTGGTGTCGCCGTTGACCTCGGCGACGACGACGGCGCTGGAGCTGCCGACGCGGTAGTTGACCGCAGGGGCGAACACGCCCGCGCCCTGGCCGAGGACCACGGCGACGCTGCCGGCACCGGAGTTCCCCGCGATGAGGTCCATCTTGCCGTCGCCGCTCACGTCGCTCGCCTGGACCGACTGCGGGTTGCGCCCCACCGGGACAGTGATCTTGGTCCCGAACGTCCCGACGCCGGTCCCCGGCAGCACGCTGAGGTTGGCCGAGCCGAAGTTTCCGACGACGATGTCCCGCTTGGCGTCTCCCGTGGCGTCGGCGATCGCCACGCTCGTGGGCTGGGTCCCCGCGCTCAGGCTCTGCGCCGGGGCAAAGGTCCCGTTCCCGTTGCCGATGAGCAGGCTGACGTTGGCGCCGGTGAGGTTCGCGGTCACGATCTCGGGCGTGCCGTCGGCGTTGATATCGGCCTTCGTTATGCCCTGCGGGCACTTCCCAACGGCGACGCTGGTGGCGGGCGCGAGCGTGCCGTCGCCTCGGCCGAGCAGCACCGAAACCGTCGCGGACGTGCAGTTGGCGACCGCCACGTCCTGCTTGCTGTCGCGGTTGAAGTCGCCGGCTACCACGGCGAAGGGGTTGTCCCCCACCGGGTAGGAGACCGGGGCGCCGAAGGCGCCGGCGCCGCCGCCGAGTCGCACCACGGCGTTGTCGGAGTACTCGCTGGCGGTCACCATGTCGAGCTTGGCGTCACCGTTGAGGTCGGTGAGCGACACGCCGTGCGGGCCGTTGCCCATGGCGAACGTGCCGGCGGTCGTGAACGCCGGGGCCAGGACCCCGGCCTCAACCGGCGTCGGGGGCGCCGGGGGTGCGGCGACCGGAGCGCGCTGCAACAGCACGCTCGAGCTGCCGCCCTGGTAGTTGGCCGTGACGATGTCCGAGAGCGTGTCGCCGTCGAAGCGGCCGGTCGCGATGCCGATCGCGCCGGTGCCGACCGGGAAGAACGTCGGTGTCCCGAACGTCCCGGTGCCCGAGCCGACGAGGACGGCGACCTCGCTCGACCCGTAGTTGGAGGCCGCGAGGTCGGGACGGGTGTCCCCGTTGAAGTCTCCGACCGTGACCGCGTACGCGTTGCCGACCCGGTAGTGCTCCGCTGCGGTGAGCCCGGTCGTGGTTGCGCTGTGCAGGAGGACCGAGAGCGATCCCGCGCCCTCGTTGGACACGACGACGTCGAGCTTGGCGTCGGCGTTGAGGTCGGCGAGACGCGCGGACGTGGCCTTGGCGCCGACCGCATACGCAGTCGGGGCGCCCAGCGTTCCGGTGCCGGTGCCCGGGTAGACGCTCACCGTGGCCGAGTAGTACGAGGTGACGACGGCGTCCGGGCGACCGTCGCCGGTGACGTCGCCGACCGTGACGGATGAGGGCTGCAGCACGCCCGTGTAGCGCACGGGGACACCGAACGTCCCGTTGCCGTTGCCGAGCAGCACCGCGACCCGGCCCGCGGTCAGCTCCGCGACCACCAGATCCTGCCGGCCATCCTGGTTGAGGTCAGCGGCGGTGATCCCTTGCGGGCCGGCGCCGAGCGTGGTGGACAGCGCGGCGCCGAAGCTGCCGGTGCCGGTGCCGAGCCGCACGGTGGCCGTGCGCGCCGAGACGTTCGAGGTGACGAAGTCAGGCTTCGTGTCGCCGTTGAAGTCCGCGACGGCCACCGAGAAGGGGCCCGCGCCTGACGGCCACGACGTCGATGCGCCGAACGTCCCGGTCCCGGCGTTCAGCCGCACCAGGGCGGCGTTGGAGACCTGGCTCGCGGTGACGAAGTCCTGACGCCCGTCGCCGTTGAAGTCGGCCACGGCCACCGAGCGGGGGAAGCTGCCCATCGTGGGCGACGTGGTCGGCGCGAAGCTCGGGGTCGTGGACGCGGCCTCGGCCGGGGCGGGCAGCGTCAGGGTGGTGGCGAGGCCGAGCACTGCGAAGGCCGTCCTGCGCGGAAGCTGGATTCGTCTCATAGGACGTGCCTCGGCGAACGATCAAGAAACTTGAAGCGGTTTGGACGGCGGCAGCCGGGTGTTGCGGGCCAGCCGGGAGGCCGCTTGACACACCGGCTTCGGGCCGATCAGCGGTACGCGCGGGCTTGCAGCCGGAACATCTCCGCATAGCGGCCGTCGCGCTCCATCAGCTCATCGTGCGAGCCCTCTTCGGTGACGCGTCCAGCGTCGAGGACATAGATCCGCTCGGCGGACCGAACGGTTGAAAAGCGGTGGGAGATCAGCAGCAGGCTGCGCCCGTGCGCGAGCTCGCGCACGTGCTCGAAGACCTCGTGCTCGGACCGAGCGTCCAGGGCCGCGGTGGGCTCGTCGAGCACGAGCAGCGCGGCGTCGCGGAAGAAGGCACGGGCGAGCGCGACACGCTGCCACTGCCCTCCGGACAAGTCGTAGCCACCGGCGAACTCCTTCCCCAGGAGCGTCTCGTAGCCCTGAGGGAGATCCTCGAGCTGCTCGTGTGCGCCGCCGCGCCGGGCTGCGGCGATCACCCGCGCCATGTCCTCGACCGCCTCGGAGCGCCCGAGGCCGATGTTCTCCCGCGCCGAGAGCTGGAAGCGGACGAAGTCCTGGAAGATGACGCCGATCTGCCGGCGGACGCTCGCCGGATCGAGCTCACGGCTGTCGACGCCGTTCCACTGCACGCGTCCGCTCGTCGGCTCGAACATCTGGGAGAGGAGCTTGGCCAGCGTCGTCTTGCCCGAGCCGTTGTCCCCGACCAGGGCGACGACCTCGCCGGCGCGGATGCGGATCGAGACACCGCGGAGGGCGTCGCGGTCCGAGCCGGGATAGCGGAAGGAGACGTCGTCGGCGCGCAGCTCCTGGAGCGCCGGCGCGGGCGCGAGCGCCGAACCGGGGGGAGCCTTCGGCGCGCGGTCGAGGAAGGCATCGAGGTCGCGCAGGAACAGGCTCGACTCGAACAGCCCGCTCACCCCGTTGAAGAGCAGCTGGAGCCGTCCGCTCAACAGGCGGATCGCGATCAGGGCCGCGCCGGCGGTGGCCAGCTCGAGCTGTCCGTCGACGATCAGCCACGTCAGCGCCGCGAACGCCGCGCCCGTCGCGAGCGCAGTCACCGCCGCGCTCGCGAGCGCCAGCCGCACGCGCTGGCGGACATGCCGGTCGAGACGGTCCAGGTAGCTGCGAAAGCTCCGTTGCCAACGCTCCCGGAGGTGGTCCCCCAGCTCGAAGGCACGGATCTCCTTGGCCTCGTCGCGATCGGAGAGGACCTTCTCGAGGTAGGAGCGCAGCCGCCGCTCGGGCGTCTCACGTACGACGAACTGGAACTCGAGCCGGCCCGAGCGCCGCGACAGCCAGGCCAGCGGCAGCCCGCCCACCAGGAGGATCGGCAAAAGCACCGGAGCGATCAGGAGCACGGCGATGCTCAGCCCGACGACCGCGAGGGAGCCGCCGACGACCTGCACCAGGCCCGTGACCATCGTGAGCGGGCGGGTCAACGCGTTGACCCTGACCCGCTGGAGGTCGTCGAAGAACTCCGGGCGCTCGAAGTCCAGGAGCTCGACAGCGGTCGTGACCCCGAGGATCCCATCCATGCTGAGCATGTGCAGCTTCTCGGCCAGCAGCCGCTGCAGGTGGGTGAGGCCTCCCGTGAGCAGCCCTGAAGCGGCCGTGACGACCGCGAGGCCGGCGAGCGGGCCCACCACCGGTCCGAACGATCCGCCGGGCCCTGCCTGCACCAGGACCGCCTCGATCGCCGCCTTGCCCAGCAGCACCTGGGCTCCGAGCAGGATCGCGGCGAGCAGCTGCGCGGCGAGGACGAACGCGAGCAGCCGGGGGCTGGCCCTGCGGGCGAGCGCCAAGGCCGATCCGGCGAGCTGGGGCAGCGCGCGGGGCGGCCGGCGGGCACCGCGCCCGGCGAGGTAGTAGCGGTAGGGGTCGAAGCCTTCGGCCGCAGGCGTATCCGGGCGCTGGCGACCGCCCCGCATGCCGGGCTAGCGGCCGGGCGCGCTGGTCAGCTTGGGGCTGCCTCGATGGCGCAGAGCGCTCGCCACGAGCCGGGGCAGGAAGGGAAGACCTTCGACGAGGTAGCGGCGAGCCATCCGCCGGGGATCCAGCATGAGCCGGTGGACCCACTCGAGCCCCACGGTCTGCATCCAGCGCGGGGCACGGGGCACGTCGCCCGAGACGAAGCTGAGCGACGCTCCCAGGCCCGCGAACCAGACGGCGGGGAAGTCGCAGACGAGTGCGTCGATCAGGCGTTCCTGCACGGGAAACGGAAGCCCGACCAGCACGAGGTCCGGATCGCACTCCGCGATTACGCGGCCGATCTGTGTGACCTCGTCCGCGCTGCCGGTGAAGCCCCAGGGCGGGCTGTGGCTCCCGGCGATGCGAAGGCCCGAATGCCGCCGTCGCAGCACGTCCGCGGCGCGTGCAGCAACACCCGGCGCACCCCCGAGCACGAGCACCGACCGGCCGCTGCGCGCCATGCCCGCGCTCAGATCCCAGATCATGTCGGACCCCGCCACGCGCTCGGGGAAGGGCGTCCGCTGCAGGCGGCCCGCCCACAGGAGGGGCATGCCGTCCGGCACCACCAGGTCCGCGCCGGCCGCGTACGCGCGGGCCTCACCGTCCCGCGACAGCGTTCGCATGTGGTGGAGATTCGCCGTCAGGATGCAGCCCCCGCGGCGCAGCGAGAGCTGATCACTGACGAAGTCCACCGCCTGCGAACGCGTGCAGGAGTCGAACTCGACGCCCATCAATCTGACCCGCGCCCAGGGCGCCCGCGTGCTGTCTCGACCGGCCATCGGCGCCCATGCTAGAGCGCCGCCCGCAGCGTCAGCCGAGCAGCGCCGGGTCGAGCCCTGCGCCGCCGGCGTAGATCTTCACCGGCGAGAAGTAGAGGACCTGCGTGGCGGTCCACTGGGTGCTGCGGTACAGACCCTGTTTCAGATACAGCGGATCCGGCCCTGTGCTCGTCATGTCCATCGTCGACAGCGACGTCCTCGCGACCTTCGGGAGGCCGTCGCGGTAGACCTCGACCCAGCCCGTCGCCGGGTCGGGTGAGAGCTTCATGCCCACGACGAGCCGCGTCCATTGACCCTTCTCGATCGGTCCCAGGTCACCGGCGGCGACGGTATATCCCCGGGTGCCGCCCAGCCGCAGGTTGGATCGCTTGATCTCGAGCGCGAGCGGAGGCGATCCGCCGTAGTGGCCCTTCCACTGCGTGATCGTGGTCCATTTCGTGTCGGTCGCCGCCGGATAGTCGACCGGGACGAACAGGTCGAACGCGTACCAGCGCTCGGAGCCGACGGGATCGGGCCAGGCTTCCGCCGGGGCCGGCAGCGGCCGCGCGGCGCGGGCGTAGACCTCGGCCCGCGAGGCGATGTAGCCCCCGGTGTTCGTGAGGTCGCCGGCCCGGAGCTCGGCTCGCATCACGTTGCCCGAGGGGCGATACCTCGCGCCGGCGAGGCCGGGAGCCGTCGTCGTCGTGAGGCGCTGCGTGCCGGCGGGCTGCTGCACCGCCTGCCAGCTCGTCAGACCGAGGTCGTAGTTCGGTGACCACTGCGTGGCGGGCGGGACGACCGTGGCCGCGCTGGGCGCCGCGACCTGTGTCGTCGCCGTCACCGCCGCGACGGGGGCGACGTGCCGGGACGGGCTTGCGGCGGCGGACGGCGGCGCCGGGGCAGCAGCTGCTGAAGGCGTGATCGGTGTTGTGCGGCTCTGCCCGGGCAGGCGCTTCGCCCGGCGGCAGGCGGCAGCGCGGCGCTTCGCCGCACGGCGCTGGGCCCTTGCCCTGGCCTTGGCGGCCTTCGCGCTCAGGTGACGGTCGCGCTTCGCTCGCGGGACGGCCGCCGACGTTGCGCAGCGCTTCCCCGAGGCGCGCTTGGACGTCTTGCGGGGGCCGGAGCCGGCGCTGGCGACGCTCGCGACGGTGAGGGCCGTCGACAGGGCGACGACAAGGCAGATGGTGCTGGTGAAGCTGAGGCGACGGAGCGCGGGGAGGCGGGGCACACGGTCTCATCGCCGCGAGAGTGTTGATTAGTGAGCCATCGTCTCGGAAGCGGACCAACGGCGAGCTGGGCTCGATGCCGGTGACAGCTCGCGAGACGATCAGGGCGGCGGTGCCGGAGGCGGCGATCGTGGCGCTGCGGCACCAGCAGGCCCGGCTGGCCATGCGAGCCGCGCAGCACGCCTTCGCAGCGGCGCCGACTGGGCCGGCCTACAGCCAGCTGCTGTTCGAGCGTGCGGTGCTCGAGCAATACGTCGACGATCACGGGTTTGACCCGATCCCGTTCGAGTCGCTGAACGGGTGGAGCGTCGGGCGGTTCCGCCGCCTCTGGGCCGCGGACATCGAGACCGTCGGCTATCGGGAGATCCCCCAGATCGCCGGCCGTGAGCTGATCACCGAGTATCCGTCGTGCTTCCGGGCGAAGACAGATGACTTCGACGACCTGCGCGTCGCGCTCATCCGGGCGACGTTCCGCGTCGGCGCGCGGCGGACAGGCAGCCGGCCCGGCAGCGCCGGGCCGGCCGTGAGCCGCCGCCCTACTTGACCTCGACGCCCGCGCCGGCCTCCTCGAGGTCGGCCTTGAGCTTGTCGGCCTCCTCGCGGTCGACGCCCTCCTTGACGGGCTTGGGCGCCTCGTCGACGAGCGCCTTGGCCTCCTTGAGTCCGAGGCCGGTCGCCGCGCGGACGACCTTGATGACCTGAATCTTCTTCTCGCCGGCGCTGGTGACGATGACGTCGAAGGCCGACTGCTCCTCCTCGGGCTCAGCGTCCTCGCCGCCGCCCCCGCCGCCGGCGGGGGCTGCCGCGGCCACCGCCGCTGCGGACACGCCGAACTCCTCCTCGAGCGCCTTGATGCGCTCGGAGAGCTCGAGCACGGAGATCTGCTTGAGCTCGTCGATCCACTCCTGGGTGCTGCTGGCCATGACTACTCCTTCTCGGTTTCAGTTTCGCCGGCCGGGGAGTCCTCGGCCGGGGCAGTGTCGGGCGATGCATCGGCGGCCGGAGCCGCTTCCTCGGCCGGAGCCGCTTCCTCGGCCGGAGCCGCTTCCTCGGCCGGAGCCGCTTCCTCGGCCGGAGCCGCTTCGCCCCCGACCAGGCCCTGCTCGGCGATCTGGCCGAGCTGCCGTGCCAGGCCGCCGATCAGCCCGCCGAGGCTCGTGACGAGCCCGGTGAGCGGTGACGCCACCATGCCGACGAGGCGCCCGTAGAGGACGTCGCGGGTGGGCAGGCGCGCGATCGCGTCCATCTGATCGGGCGACAGCGCCTCGCCGTTCATCCAGCCGCCCTTGAACGTGAGCAGGCCGGAGGAGCGGCGGAAGTCGGCGAGCGCCTTGGCAGCGGCGGCCGCGTCGCCGCGCACGAAGGTCATCGCGGTGGGACCCTCGAGGTAGACCTTCAGCCCCTCGGCGCCCGCCTGGTCGGCCGCGCGCTCGGTGAGCGTGTTCTTGACGACGCGGAAGGTGGCGTCGGCGTCGCGCAGCCGTGCGCGCAGCTCGGCCGCCTGCGGCACCGAGGCGCCACGGTAGTCGACCGCGTAGATCGCCTCCGCCTCCTGGATCTGGCGCGCCACCTCCTCGATGACGGCCGCCTTCTCTTCTCTGTTCACTGCGGGTTCCTCCTAGCCCGGGCTTCTCACCGCCTCAGGGGCGATGTGCCGGGGGTCTCTGGAAGAGGGGTTTCCGTTCCGGCTATGCAGCCGCGGCGGAAGCCTCCTCAGTCTCTGTCAAATCCTTGGTCTTTGAGGGATCGACCTTGATCCCCGGGCCCATGCTGGTGGCCACGACGACGGAGCGGATGTAGCGACCCTTGGCGGCCGAGGGCTTGGCTCGGATGAGCTCCTCGATGATCGCCTGGTAGTTGCCGAGCAGCTGCTCGGCCTCGAAGGAGGTCTTGCCGACGACCATGTGCACGATCGCGGTGCGGTCGGTGCGATACTCGACCTTGCCGGCCTTGGACTCCTCGACGGCCTTGCGGACGTCCATGGTGACCGTCCCGACCTTCGGGTTCGGCATCTTGCCCTGCGGGCCCAGGATGCGGCCGAGGCGGCCGACGACGGGCATCATGTCGGGCGTCGCGATCGCGACGTCGAAGTCCGTGAAGCCGTCCTGGACGCGGGTGGCGAGGTCCTCGGCACCGACGAAGTCGGCCCCGGCCTCCTCCGCCTCCTTGGCCTTGTCGCCCTTGGCGAAGACCGCGATCGTGACGTTCTTGCCGAGCCCGTGGGGCAGCGCGAGGGTCCCGCGCAGCTGCTCGTCCGCGTGGCGGACGTTGAGCCCGGTGCGCACGTGGACCTCGACCGACTGGTCGAACTTCGTGCTCCCGGTCTCCTTCAGCAGCGTCACCGCCTCGGCGGGCGTGTAGAGCTTCTCGCGGTCGATCTTCTCGCGCGCCTCGAGGTAGCGCTTCCCGTGCTTGGCCATTAGACGACATCGACTCCCATGGAGCGGGCGGTGCCGGCGATGATCTTCGCGGCCTGGTCGACGTCGTGGGCGTTGAGGTCGTCGAGCTTCTTCTCGGCGATCTGGCGCACCTGGGCGTCGGTGATGGTGCCGACCTTCGTGCGGTTCGGCTCGCCGGAGCCCTTCTCGATGCCGATCGCCTGCCGGATCAGCACCGCGGCCGGCGGCGTCTTGGTGATGAACGTGAAGGAGCGGTCCTCGAAGACGGTGATGACGACCGGGATCGTCGTCCCGGCGTCACCCTGCGTCTGGGCGTTGAACGCCTTGACGAACTCCATGATGTTGATGCCGTGCTGGCCCAGCGCCGGACCCACCGGCGGTGCCGGAGAGGCCTGGCCGCCAGGGGCCTGGAGCTTGATTGTGGTCAGAATTTTTTTTGCCATTGATATGCCTTTCGCCTGCCAGGCAAGTTGACTTCGTCGAACTTGCCTTCGGCGACGTTAGATCTTTTTTACTTGGTCGTAGCCCACTTCGACGGGCGTCTCCCGTCCGAAGATAGATACCAGCACCTTCAGCTTCCCGGCGTCTTCGTTGATCTCAGAGATCTCGCCCGAGAAGTCGGACAGCGGGCCGGAGATGACCTTGACCGACTCTCCGATCGCGAACTGGGCGCGGCTGGGGGTCCGGACCGCGACCTCGCGGTGCAGCAGTCGATCGACCTCGGCCTGCGTCAGCGGGATCGGCTCGTTGGACGCGCCGACGAAGCCGGTGACCCCCGGCGTGCCCTTCACGACCTGCCAGGAGTCCTCGTTGAGGTCCATGTTGACCAGCACGTAGCCGGGCATGGTCCGCTTCTCGACGGAGATCTTCTGGTTGTCCTTCATCTCCTGCACGGTCTCGGTCGGCACCACGACCTGGCGCACGGCGCGCTGCTGGCCGAGCGAGGAGACGCGGTGCTCGAGGTTCTGCTTGACCTTGTTCTCGTGCCCGGAGTAGGTGTTGATGACGTACCAGCGAAACATGGATTCCTTGATCTGAGGGAGCTAGATGGTTGATTCCGCGGCCGCCGTGCCCGGATGTGCGTGTCCCGTGGATGCAGGGCGGTGCCCGCAGGAGGTGGACAGTGACAGCGTCACGGCCGCCTTCCACGGGTGCCGATCCTGCGCCGCGGGGCGCGTGCAGACGGGTGCGGGGGTCGTGGAATCAGCCATCTAGAGGATGGCGTCGATGATCGGCTTCCAGAGCGCGTCCAGCAGGCCGAGGTACCCCCCGGCCAGGACGACGAAGCCGAGGACGACGGCGGTGGCCTGCCCGACCTGGCGGCGGTTGGGCCACTGGACGCGCCGGAGCTCTTCGGCGCTGTGCCGGAGGAAGGTGAGGACGCGCCCGCGCTGCTTGCGCGAGGGCCGCTCGTGTGCGTCAGGGTCGGCGGAGACGACGGCGGCGTCATCCTCGGCCTCGTCGGGAGCGCGATCGGCGTCGTCGAAGTCGTCGTAGCCGCCGTCGTACTCGTTGTCGGCGTCGCCGACCTCGGGCGGGACCGCGCCCTGCTCGGCGAGCTTGGCCTGATCGACGTCGGCCGAGGCGTGGTCGAGCGGGTCCGGCGTGGGCGTGCCGCCGGCCGGACCGGAGTCGGGAGCGGGCGTGTCCTCGCCCGGGCCGCCCGGGCCGGCGTCGCCCGGGCCGGCATCCTCGACGGGCGCGTCGTCGCGCCCGACGTCACGCGCCTTGCGGGCGCGGGCAGCACTGCGCGCGGCCGCGCCGCCGCCGTCCTGCCGTCTGCGTCGCTGCTTGGCGCGCTGTCGGTCTCGGGCCATCGCGAGCTCTCCCTAGCGGGTCTCGCGGTGCCCGGTGTGCTGCCGGCACCACCGGCAGTACTTGCGCAGCGAGATGCGGTCCGGGTTGTTGCGCTTGGACTTGTTGGTCTGGTAGTTCCGGCGCTTGCACTCCTCGCAGGCGAGGGTGACGGCGATCCGGACATCTCCACGGGCCATGGGTCGAGCTCCGAGGTCGGGCTTTCAGGGCACCGGGCGGAAAAAAACCCCGCACCGGTGCGAGGCAGAACGCTCAGGATAGCGCGGTCGGGCGGCTCACTCCACCTTGGCCCTGGAGCCCGGTCGCGGCCCCGCCGGCGTGGCGTAGCGAACGCCCTTGCGGTCGACCCCGAGCCGCGCATCGATGCGCCGGACGGAAAGGCACAGTGCCACAACGGCGACCGTGCCGACACTCCAGAGGACAAGAGCCAGACCAACCCAGACCCAGGGCATGCACGTATTTGTACCAATCGCTACAGACGGGCGAGCAGGACCTTCGCCCAGTATGGGTCACATACCGTGGCGGCCGAGCACATACGGCACGGTGCGCAGCAGGATCTTGACGTCGGTCCACAGTGACCAATTGGCGACGTAGAGGTAGTCGATCCCGACCATCTCCTCCATCGGGATGCGGGCCGAGCCGAGAATCTGCCAGTGACCGGTCATCCCGGGTGTGAGCGCCAGGCGTGCGCGGTCGAAGCCGGCAACCCGAGCGTCCTCGTCGACCACGAGCGGGCGCGGGCCGACGAGGCTCATGTCCCCCCGCCAGACATTGATCAGCTGCGGCAGCTCGTCGAGTGAGGTCCTGCGCAGGAAACGCCCGACGCGGGTGACGCGGGGATCGTCGCCGATCTTGAACAGCCCGCTCGTCTCGTTGAGGTGCAGGAGGTCGGCCTTGCGGGCCTCGGCGTCGACACACATCGAGCGGAACTTCAGGATCTCGAAGTGCCGGCCCTCGAGCCCGACGCGGGTCTGGCGGAAGAACACCGGGCCGCGAGAGTCGAGCCGGATCGCCGCGACGACGGCAGCGAACAGCGGGGCCACCACGATCAGGCCGAGCGTGGCGCCGACGATGTCGAACGCTCGCTTGGCCAGACGCGAGGAGCGCGTCAGACCGAAGCGCCGGACGCCGAGCATCGTCAGCCCGTCGACGTTGTCGAACTCCACGGACGAGCCGACCACCTCGAGGAGCCGGGGCAACAGCGAGACGCGGACGCCAACGGCCTTCACGAGCCGGATCAGCTCGAGCGTGTCCGCCGCGTCGGTGCCGACGGGCGCGATGATCACCCGCTGGACGGCGTGCTGACGGACCATCTCGCGGAACGCGTCTTCCTCGATGGTCGGCTGGCGCTCGCTCAGGGGCAGGCCCGCGATGACCTTCGCGTTGATGCGGCTCGTCGACAGCTTGCGCGCCACCGAGTCGATCGCGCCGAGGTCGCCGACGACGAGGCAGCGCTCGCTCGCGGAGCTCCTGCCCGTGAGGTCACGGGCGATCACGCGCATCAGGAACAGCGCGGCGAACATCGCGGTCCACAGCCAGACGACCTGCTTCGCCTCGAGGTCCGACCCGCCCAGGCCATCGTGCAGCAGCCACAAGACGAACGCGAACAGCCCGGCGATGTGCAGGAGCGTGGGCGCCTCGTCGAGCGTGCTCTTGCTCAGGACCAGTTCGTCGCGGTCGTAGAGACCCACGACCTTGCTCACCACGACGATGAACGGCAGGCTGACCAGCATCGCCCAGTTGAACGCCGCGACCGGGAAGATCACGAGCAGCAGCACCAGCACGATCCCCGCCGCGAGCACGTCGGCAAGCGCGAGCACCCGCCGGAAGGAAAGCTCCCGGTTGCGGACCTGCGCGCTGGCCCGCCCCTCCGTGAACGCGGCCGAGGGCCGGCGCGCGAGTCCACGCGGGACGAAGCGCCGCGGCCGCGAGAGCGACCGCTCGCCACCCAGGTCCACGACCACCAGCTCATCCATGAGGCTCATCTTCGAATCCAGCAGGCTCGATGCGCCATTGCTCTACTTACCTTGCTCGTTGGAGATGCGTCGATTGGCTAGCTAGAGCCTCTCCATTCCCATTGCGTCACCCTACCTTGGATAGCAGGGCCGCCGGGGAGACATTGTGACCGTTTTGTACCGCAAGTCGATCCGTGTTGGACCCTAAGTCGGTGCTCTGCGCGACACGGCGTCAACACGGTGCTGACGGGCGCGATACCCACTCGCAAGAACCCCCGATCGGGGGGTCAAGTTTCGAACACGACCGGTCACGCCACGGACATCGAGCGTGGTGACGATACCTCAGCTGAGCGGAGTGGACCCGAGGGTCCGGCGCACCAGGCGGATCATGAACCATATTCCGGCAAGGCCCAGCGCGACGAGCAACGGGATCGTGAGGTCGGCGCCGAGGACGCGGGCTCGCGGCAAGGCCGTGACCCGTTGCTCCAAGGTGGCCGCGCTCTCACTCTCAGATGGTTCGCCGCCGCCTGAGGACTTCCGCTCCCCCTTGACCTCGGTGCGGTCCGTGGACGGACCGGGTCCGATCAGGCCCCGCAATCCCTGGAGACCTGCCGCGAGCCGCGGGCCCTCGACCGCAGCGGCAGTGGTGGACTCCCCGCCGCCGCCGGCGCCGCAGCGACCGGCGCCGGAGGCGCCCCGCAGCGTGCGCACGCCGCGGCGCTCGAGCCCTGTCACGCGCCTCGTGCTCACGTCGAGCCGGCGTGCGACCTGGGAGCGCGTCCGCGGCGGACCCGAACCGATGCCGGCGCGGAGCACCAGCACGCGGCGCTCGAGGTCGCTCAGCGCGCCGAAGCAGCCCTGCAGCCGCCGGACCGTCGTGCGCAACCGCCGCTCGCGACGCGCCCGCCGGACGGTGGTGCGCGTCCTGGACGCCGGGCGGCCGGAGCGGGCCGGGCGACGAGCGCCGCCAGCCGTGCCGCCCGTGGATGTCGCGCCCGATCCGCCCGTGGATGGCGTGCCCGATCCGCCGGATGAGGGCCCGCCCGCCGGCGCGCTCCCGCCGGGCGTCCTGCCGCCCTGCGACGGTGTCGGCCGGCGACCCGGGACGACCGGAGTGTTCGCGCCGCCGCCGACGTTCGGCCGCGCGCCCGGCAGGCGAGGGACCTGTGGAAGCGGCGCGTTCGGCGCCGGTGGACGCGGCGCGGTCGTCACCGGCGGCACGGCCGGCGGCCGCGGCACCGTGGGCGCGGCCTCGAGGACCGGATCCAGCAGCGTCGGTGCCGTCACCGTCGGGACGGGCGGGGGCTTCGGGACGCTGGGCGACGGGAGCTGGGCCGTCGCGGATTCGGCGCCGAGGAGCGCCACCGCCGCGATGGCCAACGCACTGACTTTTCTCATTCCATTATCCCGGTTTCCGCAGCGATGGTACCCGCGGCCGGGCTGCGAGGAACTGGACGGAAGACCGGTTTGCGGAAACTAGGCGGGTGTTGCCACCCGCACCCGCGCCTGCTCGCGGGTCATCGGCTGCTTGCCCCAGCGCGCCGCCTCGGCGTAGTCCATGAGCTTGCCGAAGTAGTCGCGCAGGATCGGCGCCTCGATGCCCGCCGGGCCGAGGACGGCCCGAGCGCGGGCGTCGTCGAAGACGACGCGCATGTCGAAGTAGGGCACGAAGACGTCGCCCTGGTCGTCGCCGACGTGCTCCGGCGCGAGCGGCTCGATCAGCTTGGGATGCGGCTTGCCGAACCGGTCCGCCGCGAGGTTCACGAGCTCCTCGACCCTGGGTGCGTTGCGGCCGGAGACGAGGTTGAAGACGCCGGCCTCGCGGCGGCCGAGCAGGTGGACGAGGGAGTCGGCGACATAGTCGATCGGCACGACGTCGACGTGGCCGTCGGCGAGTGCCGGGACCTCCTTGAACATGCCGCGCGAGAAGGCCTGCAGCGGCCAGTACAGGACGTTGAAGGCTGGAGTCCAGCCGGAGTCGGACTCCCCCACGACGATGCTCGGGCGCGCGATCGCGGGGCCGAGCTCGCGCGCGAGCGTGACGATCTGCTCCGCGTCGGCCTTGGTCTCCTCGTAGGTGTTGCGGAAGGACTGGCCGGCGTCGAGCTGGCGTTCGCGGAACGTGCCCTCGTAGCGGCCCGACACGTAGGCGGTCGAGACATGGAGGAAGCGCTCGAGACCCTCGCGCGCCTGTGCTTCGACCGCGAAGTCGAGCACGCGCGCGGTGCCGTCGACGTTGACCGCGCGTGCCTCGCCGAGCGGCAGGTCGAAGGTGATCGAGGCCGCGCAGTGCAGGACCGCGCCCGTGCGCTCCGCCCACTCGTCGCGGCGGTCGCCGAGGCCGAGCCCCGGCGCCGTGACGTCGCCGCGCACCGCGGTCACCCGTGAGCGATACGGCGCGGGGTCGTCCCACAACGTGCTCAGGACGTCGTCGAGCCGCTGCTCGGTCGCGGCGTCGTCACCCGCGCGGACGAGCGCGAGCACCTCGCGATCGCCCTCCTCGAGCAGGCGCGCGAGCACCTCCATGCCGAGGAAGCCGGTCGCGCCGGTCAGGAAGACCGTCGGCTTCATGCAGCGGCCGTCTCGGGCTCGCGGATCCCGTCGAGGGCGGTGCCCATCGCGTGGAAGCCGCCGTCGACATGGAGGATCTCGCCGGTGATGGCGCGAGCGAGGTCGGAGAGCAGGAACAGCACGGCGCCCGCGACGGGCCCGGTGTCCTCGGTGTCCCAGCCGAGCGGCGCCTGGCGCTGCCACGCGTCGGAGAGCTGGTCGAAGCCCGGGATCCCGCGCGCGGCGAGCGTGCCGAGCGGGCCCGCGGAGACGAGGTTGACGCGGACGCCCTTGGGCCCGAGGTCGCGCGCCAGGTAGCGCGAGACGGCCTCGAGCGCGGCCTTGGAGACGCCCATCCAGTCGTAGACCGGCCAGGCGACGGAGCCGTCGAAGTCCATCCCGACGATTGCCCCGCCGTCCTCCATCAGCGGCAGCATCGCGACGCTCAGCGCCTTCAGCGAGTACGCGCTGGTCTGGAACGCGGTCGCCGCGCTCTCCGGCGGCGTGTCGAGGAACCTGCCGCCGAGGGCATCCTCGGGCGCGAACGCGATCGCGTGCAGGACGCCGTCGAGGCGGCCCCAGCGCTCCTTCAGGTCCTCGGCAACCGCGGCGAGGTGCTCAGGATCGTTGACGTCGAGGTCGAGCACGTCGACCGGCGTCGGCAGCTTGGTCGCCGCGCGCTCGGTCATCCGCTTGGCCCGGCCGAAGCCGGTCAGCACGACCTCCGCACCGGCCTCCTGGGCCTGGCGGGCGACCTCCCACGCGATCGAGTCGCGCGTGATGACGCCGGTGATGAGGAGCTTCTTGTCAGCAAGCATCAAAGGGGGATGTTCCGAATCCCGGCGGCCGGGGCGGCCACCGAATCGAGGGTGTTCAGGGCTTCGATCAGGCGCCGGCGGGTGCCGATCGGCTCGATGACCTCGTCGACGTAACCCTCGGCGGCGGCGGTGCCGGCGCTGAGGTGCTCCTCCGTATAGCGGGCGGCGAACTCCTCGCGGGCCATCTCGGGATCGTCGGCGGCCGCGATGGCGCGGCGGTTGACGATGCCGACGGCCTGCTTGGCGCCCATGACGCCGAGCGTCGCGCCCGGCCACGCGAACGTGTAGTCCGCGCCGAGGTCGCGCGAGTTCATGGCGATGAACGCGCCGCCGAACGCCTTGCGCAGCACGACGGTGACCTTGGGCACGTGAGCCTCGGCGAACGCGTGCACGAGCTTCGCGCCGTGGCGGATCACGCCGCCCTGCTCCTGGCGCGTGCCGGGCATGAAGCCGGGTGTGTCCACGAACACGACGAGCGGCAGCCCGAAGGCGTTGCAGGTGCGCACGAAGCGGGCGGCCTTGGAGCCGGAGTCGGCGTCGAGGACGCCGCCGAGGTAGCGCGGCTGGTTGGCGACGACGCCGACGGCGCGGCCCTCGAGCCGGGCGAAGCCGCACACCATGTTGCGCGCCCAGCGCGGCGCCCACTCGAGCAGGCGGCCGCCGTCGACGATGCCCTTGACGACGTCGCGCACGTCATAGACGCGGCGCTCGTCGTCGGGGACGGTCTCGGCGGGGTCGAGCGTGTTCGGCTCGGCGGAGCGGAAGCGCGGCGGGCGGTCGCCGGAGTTGGCGGGCAGGTGGTCGAGCAGGTCGCGCACGAGCATCGCCGCGTGCTCGTCGGAGGGCACGACGAAGTGGCAGACGCCGTTGCGGTCGTGGACCTTGGGGCCGCCGAGGTCTTCGGCGGTGACGTCCTCGCCCATGACGTCGCGCACGACGGCGGGGCCGGTGAGGAACATCGTCGCGCGCTCGGTCATCACCACGAAGTCGGTGAGGGCGGGCGAGTAGGAGCCGCCGCCGGCGCTGGCGCCGCAGATCACCGAGATCTGCGGGACCTTGCCCGACAGGGCGACGTTCTCGCGGAAGATGCGGCCGTAGCCCGCGAGCGCCGCGAGGCCCTCCTGCATGCGCGCGCCGCCGGACTCGATGAAGCCGACGACGGGCACGCCGGAGCGCCCGGCCAGGCGCAGGACGCGGATGATCGACTCGGCGTGCTGCTCGCCCAGCGAGCCGCCCAGGTAGGACGGGTCCTGCGCGTAGCAGAACACCGGCCGGCCGTCGACGCGCCCGGCGCCGGCGATGACGCCGTCACCGGCGCGTGCCTTCTCGCCCATGCGCTTGGACACGACGTCCGAGCGCAGGAGCGTGAGCGAGCCCTCGTCGCAGAGCGCCTCCAGGCGCCCGACCGGCGTGAGCCGGCCCTCCTCGGCGATCTGGGCGACCTTCGCGGCCTTGTCTGCGGCCTTGTCGACGTTGGCGGTTGAAGCGACGGGGGCGATGCTCATTCTGCTGCCTCCAGGCACAAAACAGCGTTGTGGCCGCCGAACCCGAACGCGTTGGACAGCGCGACGGGCAGGTGGCCATTGACTTCCAGCGCGCGTGCCGTGTTCGGCACGTAATCGAGGTCCAGGCCCTCTTCGACCTCCTCGTAGCCCAGCGTGGGCGGCGCCATCCGGTCGCGCAGGGCGAGGATGGTGGCGGCGGCCTCGACAGCACCCGCGGCGCCGAGCAGGTGCCCGATCGCCGACTTGGTCGAGGACACGGGGATGTGGAGCGCGCGGTCGCCGAGCGCCAGCTTGATCGCCTTCGTCTCGGCGCGGTCGTTGAGCGGCGTCGAGGTGCCGTGGGCGTTGACGTAGTCGATGTCCTCGGGGCCGAGGCCGGCGCTCTGGAGCGCCTGATCGATCGCTTGGGCGGCGCCGAGCCCCTCGGCCTGCGGCGCGGTGATGTGATGCGCGTCGGAGGACGCGCCGTACCCCTTGATGGTCGCGAGGATCGTCGCACCGCGCTCGCGCGCCTTGTCCGCGTCCTCGAGCACGAGCACCGCGGCGCCCTCGCCCATCACGAAGCCGTCGCGGCGGGCGTCGAAGGGACGCGAGATCCCGCTGTCCGACAGCGCGTCGAGCGCGGCGAACGCGGCCTTCGACAGCGGCGTCAGCGCCGCCTCGGAGCCACCGGTGACGACGGCGTCGGCGGCGCCCGACCGGATCAGGCTCGCAGCCGTGCCGATCGCATGCGCCCCCGCCGCGCAGGCGGAGACGATGCCGTAGCTGTGGCCGCGCAGCTTGTAGCGCATCGACAGCGCGCCCGGCGCGGCGTTGCTCATCATCAGCGGGACCGCGAGCGGCGAGACCTTCTTCGGCCCCGAGTCGCGCAGCACGTCGTGGTTGTGCTCGAGCGTGCCGATGCCGCCGATGCCGGTGCCGATGATGCAGGCGACGCGGGTCGAGTCGTACGGCAGCTCGTCGGACCAGCCGGCCTCGGCGAGCGCCTCGTCGCCGGCCACCATCGCGAACTGGGTGAAGCGGTCGGCGCGGCGCGCCTCCTTGACCGAGAGGTGCTCCTTGGGCTCGTACTCGGTCGCCACGCCCTCGCCGTCCTCGATGCCCGACTGGCCGGCGAGCCAGCGTTCGTACAGGGTGCGGGCGCCGACACCCAGCGGGGTGACGGCGCCGATCCCGGTGACGACGACCTGGGTCATCCTGCGCGGTTCACCACCAGGTCGACGGCGTCGCCGACCGTCTTGATCTTGCCGACGTCGTCGCCCTTGAGCTTCACGCCGTACTCGTCCTCGATGATCTGCGACAGCTCGGCGAGGTCGAGCGAGTCGACGTCGAGCTCCTCGAAGGTGGCCTCGAGCTTGATCTCGTCCGGCTCCGGGCCGAACTGCGCGAGAGCCTCGCGGACGGTGGTCTCGACTGCCTCGGGGGTGATGGTCTTCTCGGCCATGGTGTGTCCTCTCGTCTCGTTCAGGGTGGGTTGGGTCAGGCGCTCATGCCGCCGTCGACGAACAGCGTCGATCCGGTCACGTAGCCGGCGGCGTCGGAGGCGAGGAACCGCACGGCGGCGGCCACCTCCTCCGGCGTTCCGGCCCGCTTCGCGGGGACCGCGTCGATGACGGACTCGGGAATGTCCTCGGTCATGTCCGTGGCGATGAAGCCGGGGGCAACGGCGTTGACGGTCACGCCGCGGCGCGCCACCTCGGTCGCCACGGTCTTGGTCATGCCGATCAGGCCGGCCTTCGCGGCGGCATAGTTGACCTGGCCGGCATTGGCGCGCGGCCCGACCACGGACGCGACGTTGACGATGCGGCCGTAGCGGGCCTTGATCATCGGCCGCATCGCGCGGCGGGTCATGCGGAAGGCGGCGGTCAGGTTCGTGTCGATGACGCGATTCCAGTCGTCGTCCTCCATCTGGATCGCGAGCCCGTCGGCGGTGATGCCGGCGTTGTTGACGAGCGCGAGCACAGGGCCGAGCTCCTCCTCGAGCGTGTCGAACAGCCCGTTGGCGACGCCGTTGGCATCGGAGATGTCGCCGCCGACGGCCAGGGCCCGGCCGCCGGCCTCCTCGATCGCCGCGACGGTGCGCTCGGCGCCCTCGCGGTCGGTGTTGTAGTTGACGCCGACGGCCCAGCCGTCCTTGGCGAGCTCGATCGCGATCGCGGCGCCGATGCCCTTGGAGGCGCCGGTGACGAGCGCGACGGCGGAATCGGGGCGAGCCTTGCTCACGCGGGGCCTCCCCACTGCAGGACGGTGGCGCCCCAGGTGAAGCCGGCGCCGACGGCGGCCATCAGCACGGTGTCCCCTGGATGCAGCCGGCCGTCCTCACGCGCGAACGTGAGGGCCAGCGGGATCGACGCTGCCGACGTGTTGCCGGTCTCGGCGATGTAGTCGGCCACGCGCGCGGCCGAGAGCTCCAGGTGCTCGGAGACGGAGCGGGTGATGCGCGCGTTGGCCTGGTGGTAGACGAACAGGTCGACGTCGTCGAGCGCCACGCCCGCGAGCTCGCAGGCCTCGCGGGTGGAGCGCGTGAGCGCGCCGACGGCGGCGTTGAAGGTCGTGTGGCCGTCCATCCTCAGGAGCGAGTCCTCGCGACGAGCGATGATCGCTTCCGACAGCGTGGCGTCCGCGCCGAACACGAACTGCCCGACCCCCGCGCCTTCCTCCTGGGCGCCGAGCACGACCGCGCCGGCGCCGTCGCCGAACAGGGCGGCGGAGCGCTTGTCGTCGAAGTCGGTGAAGCGCGACAGCGCGTCGGCGCCGACGACGAGCACGGTCTCGGCGCGCCCGCTCTCGATCAGCGCCGTACCGGCGGCCATCGCCGTCACGAACGCCGTGCAGGCGGCGCCGACGTCGAATGCGTTGGCGTGCGCGGCCCCGAGCGCGGTGGCGACGTAGGGCGCGGCGTTGGGCGTGATCTCGTCGGCCGAGGTGGTGGCGACGAGGATCGCGTCGAGCGCCGCCGGGTCGACGCCGGCGTCGGTGACGGCGTTGCGGCCGGCCTCGGTGGCGAGGTCGGACAGGCGCTCGGAGGGCATCGCGTGGCGGCGGTGCTTGATGCCGGTGCGCTTCACGATCCAGTTCTCGTCGATGCCCAGGCGCTCGGCGATCGGCAGGTTCGAGACGACGGTCTCCGGCAGGTGGTGGCCGAGGCCGAGCACGCCCGCGGTGCGGGTCGGGCGGGTCGAACGGCCGTTGGCGTCCACGGCGGGTGCGCTACGCATGGGCGGCCTCCTTCGTGATCCGGCGGGCGAGCTTGGAGAGCACTCGCCCGGGGCCGGTCTCGACGAAGTCCTCGGCGCCTGCCGCGATCATCGCCTGGAAGGTCTCGCGCCAGCGCACGGGGCTGGTCAGCGCGGCGGTCAGCTCGGCCCGCACGTCGGTGAACGGCGCGGCGGTCGAGCAGGAGTAGACGGGGAAGCGCGGTGTGCCGAGCTCGATCTCGTCGAGGGCGGCGCGGAACGGCTCCACCGCCGGCTGCATCGAGGGCGAGTGGAACGCGCCGGCGACGTCGAGCGGCATGGCGCGGACGCCGTACTCGCGCGCGGCCTCCTCGGCCTCGGCGAGCTTGTCGCGGTCACCCGAGAGGACGACCTGACCGGGGGCGTTGTCGTTGGCGACGGTCACCCCGGCGGCGGCGGCGATGGCGATGGCGTCGTCGGGGGTGCCGCCGAGCAGCGCGAGCATCGAGCCGGTGTCGTCGGCCTCGGCCATCAGGCGGCCGCGCAGCACGACGAGGGACAGGGCGTCGTCGAGCTCGAGCACGCCGGCGGCGTGCAGCGCGCCGAGCTCGCCGAGCGAGTGGCCGGCGGCCATCGCCGGGTCGACGGCGAGCGTCGTCCAGCCGGCGACGGAGGTGCAGAAGATGGCGGGCTGTGCGAAGCGCGTGCTCTCGTCCACGCGCTCGAAGGGATCCTCGCCCACGAGCTCGGTGCTGCGCGCGAGCAGGTCGGGGAGCTCACGCGCGACGAGGTCGCGCATGTCGGGAGTCTGTGAGCCCTGGCCGGGAAACAGCAGGGCGATATCGGTTCCAGTGATCACATGAACACCTTGTCCACTGCAGGGCATCCGTCACACCGTTGGTGTCGTCGCACCCCCCGGGCAGGGGGGGTATGCGCCACGCGGTGGGGGGTGACAGGCTGCCGGGATGCCGGAACTGCGCTCAGTGACCGCCACGCGTTATGTCACGCCCCTGCGCGAAGGCGGCTCGCTTCCGGGCCTGGTGGAGGCCGATGACGACGGGCTCTACGTGCTGAAGTTCCGCGGTGCGGGGCAGGGGGTGAAGGCGCTCGTCGCCGAGATCGTCGCGGGGGAGCTCGCCCGCGCGCTCGGCCTGGCCGTGCCGGAGATCGTGCTGATCGGGCTGGACCCTGCGCTGGGCGCGGCCGAGCCGGACCCGGAGATCCAGGACCTGATCGCGGCCAGCGCCGGCCCCAACGTCGGCCTCGACTTCCTCCCCGGCTCGCTGCCCTACACGCCGGCGGCAGGGCTCCAGCCGGCGCCGGACACGGCGGCCGAGATCGTCTGGCTCGACGCGCTCGTGACCAACGTCGACCGCACGCCGCGCAACCCGAACCTGCTCGTCTGGCACGACCGCGTGTGGCTGATCGACCATGGCGCGGCGCTCTACTTCCACCACCGCGACTGGGAGCCGGAGGCCGACGCCGCGCAGCCGTTCGCAGCCGTCGGCGACCACGTGCTGCTGCCGTGCGCGGGGTCGATCCTGGACGCGGATGCGCGGCTGGCGGAGCGGCTGACGGCGGACGCGCTGCGCGACGTCGTGTCGCTGGTGCCGGGCGGGTGGGCCGACGGCGAGCGCTACGCCGACTACCTCGCCCGGCGGCTGACACCGCCGCGAGCGTTCGCAGAGGAGGCGGAGCGTGCGCGGGTCTGAGCCCTTCCAGTACGCGATCGTGCGCATCGTCCCCCGCGTCGAGCGCGGCGAGTGCATGAACGTCGGCGTGGTGCTCTTCTGCCGCCCCCGCCGCTACCTCGCGGCGCGCACCGCGCTCGACGAGGCCCGCCTCGCGGCGTTCGCCCCCGGGCTCGACGCCGCCGAGGTGCGCTCGCACCTCGACGCATTGGCGCGGATCGCCGGCGGGGACGCCGGCGCCGGGCCGGTCGCGCGGCTCGAGCAGTCCGAGCGCTTCCACTGGCTGGTGGCGCCGTCGAGCACGATGATCCAGACCTCGGCCGTGCACACCGGCCTGTGTGAGGATCCCGACGAGACACTCGAACGACTGATGGAGAAGCTCGTCGCATGAGGGAGATCGCCCCCGGCCTTCACTACTGGACCGCCGCCCATCCCAGCTGGTATCCCGTGCAGGAGCCGGAGAGCCCCGCGGATTGGCCCGAGCGCGTCGGCTGCGTCCTGTTCGAGGGCCCCGACGCGGCCGTGTTGATCGACCCGCTCGTGCCCGAGGAGCGCTGGGGCGAGCTGGACGAGCGGATCGCCGAGCGCCCGGTCGTCGTGCTCACGACGCTGCGCTTCCACGGCCGCTCGCGCGATGCGGTGCTCGAGCGTTACCGCGGCACGAGGATCCGCCACGACGCGCCGATGCCGGCGGGAGTCGAGGCCCTGCCGGTCGACGGCTTCGACGAGACCATGTACTGGCTGCCCGAGCCGCGCGCGCTCGTGCCGGGCGACCGGCTGATCGGGGACGGGGCCGGTGGAGCGCGGATCTGCCCACCGTCGTGGATCGACTACCTCCCCGGCGAGGTCGAGGACCTGCGGGCCGCGCTGGCGCCGCTGCTCGAGCTGCCGGTCGAGCATCTGCTGCTGTCGCACGGTGAGCCGGTGTCGGTGGTGGCGCTCGCGAGGCGTTGGTGCGGGCGCTGGCCTGAGAACGGCGAACTGCGCATTGAGGGGTGGATGGGAGGGAGTGGCGGCTCGCGAGGCGGCGTTTCTTCCCACGCGGCGGCGGCGGGCGGTCACGTGGGAAGTTCTGCCGCTGACGGCGGCACTTCTTCCCACGCGGCGGCGGCGGGCGGTCACGTGGGAAGTTCTGCCGCTGACGGCGGCACTTCTTCCCACGCGGGCGCGGGACGGGCGTCACTTGGGAAGTTGTGCCGCCACGCCCACCCGTGCTTCCCCTCAATGAGCAGTTCGCAGTTCGCCGGGCCCGCCGCAAACGCCTACGAAATCAACCCCAGTCGCTGCGCCTTCTGCACCGCTTCCGCCCGATTCCGCACGCCGAGCTTGCGATACAGCGACGAGGTGTGCTCCTTGATCGTGTGCGGCGAGAGGAACAGTCGCTCGGCGATCTCGCGGTTGGTGGCGCCACCCGCGACGAGGTCGAGCACCTCGCGCTCGCGCTCGGTCAGCGGCGGCCCGCTCGGGGACTCGTGCGGCTTGAACACCGTCATGCCGAGCCCGACCATCCGCACCGCGCCCGCGATGTCCGCGGCGGGCCAGTCCTTGGAGATGAAGCCGGCGGCGCCCGCCGCGCGCGCGGCGTTGGGCGAGATCCGGCCCGCCCCGGAGATCAGCAGCACGTTGACCGTGGGCACGAGGAAGCGCAGGCGCTCGCAGATCTCCGCGCCGGACTCCTGGCCGACGAACAGGTCGACGAGCGCGACGTGGGGGTCGTAGCGGCGCGCGAGCGTGATCGCCTCCTCGCCGTTGCGCGCGCTCAGGCAGCGCTCGACCCACGGCTGCTCGCCCAGCATCAGGCGGAAGCCCCAGTGGACGACCTCGTGGTCGTCGACGACGAGCACGCGCAGGCGCTTGTCGCCGCCGCCGCCCGCGGCGAGCCGGCTGGGGCTGACGTCAGGCACGGTCAAGGGGGACCGCCAGCCGCACGCGCCAGGTGCCGGGCTCGCGTTCGCCGAACTCGATGATGCCGCCGGCCTGGATCGCCTCGAGCGCCGCCAGCCGCAGGCCCATGCCGCTCGCCGGTCGCGGCTGGCCGTGCACGCCGTCGTTGCAGATCTCCATCACGAAGGCGCGGTCGAGCCGCTGCAGCGTCACCTCCACCACGGTCGGGTCGGCGTGCTTGCGCGCGTTGCGGATCGCCTCGATCAGCACCGACTGCGCGAGCGGCTCCAGCTGGGCCGGGACCTCCTCGCCGGCGGCGAGCGCGATGCCGAGCTCGGGGTGCTGGTCCGCGAGCCGGGCGACCTCGGCCCGCAGCGTCGTCTGGGTCGGCCGCGACGTCCGCCCGAGCGGGCGGCCGAGCGCGCGCCGCAGGTCCTGAAGCGCACCGTTGAGCTCCTCGCCGATCCGGCCGCGGGCCTCGGCGGACAGGTCCTGGTCGGCCGAGAACGCCATCGAGACGCCGAACAGCCGCTGGATCACGCCGTCGTGGATCTCGCGCGCGAGGTCGATGCGCTCCTGCAGCTGGTGCGCGAGCTCCTGGTTGCGGGTGGCGATGCGCGCGTGGGTCGCGAGCGCGGCGACCTTGCCGATCGTCCACAGCAGGTAGCGCTCGGCGTCCGACAGCGGCGCCGTGCCCGCGCGGTCGGAGAGGATCACGCCGGTCCAGCGCCCGCTCGCGGCGATCGGCGTGCAGACGAGCAGGCCGCCGCGCAGCAGGTCGCGGTACTGCTCGGGCAACTCGAGCTCGGTGCCCTCAGGGATCTCCAGGACGCGGTCCTCCAGCAGCGCCTGGCGCGCGATCGGCGCGCTCTCGACCGTGAAGTGCACGCCCGCGAAGACCTCGAGCGGGAGGTTGTGCGTGCCGGCGGCGCGCACGCGGCGCTGGGCCTCGTCGTAGCGGAAGATCACCGCGCGATCCATCGAGGTCAGCTCGCACGCCGCCTCGCACAGCCGCCCGTAGAACGCGTCCGAGGAGCCGTCCTCCTCCACGCGCGCGAGCAGGTCGACGAACATCTCCAGCGCGGCGATGCGGACCGCGGGAGCGTGATCGTCGTCGAGCGTGACCGCGGGCCCCTCCACCATGCTGCTCAGACTACTCGGGGCGTCCTACGGATCCCACGCGAGCGCGGCCTCGAGCAGGGTGCGCGGGTCGCGTGCGGCGAGCTGCGTCTCCCCGATCGCGATCGCCGGCCAGCCGAGGAAGTTGTAGACGCGCGCATAGGCCGAGAACGGGATCCGGAACTCGTGCTCAGGCGTGTCGATGCCGGGCAGGTCCGGCAGCCCGAGCACGGGCGAGACGATGACGTCGACCGCCGGCGCCTCCCGCGCCGCCGCGCGCCACCCCTCCATCGCCGCGCGCGCCGCGGCCAGCGCCGCGGGCGTCGTGGCCATCGCTTGCTCGAGCTTCGGGCGGATGATCGAGCCGTAGTCCTCGGCGCGCGCGGGGTAGGTGGCGCGATGCGACTCGGCCGCCTCGCCGTAGAAGACGGGCCACACGTCGCCGCTCGGCTCCGGGAGCTCGACCGGCTCGCCCGGCAGCGCGTCGGCGCGGGGGTCGAAGGCCGCCTGCTCGCTGCCCTCGCCGAGGCCGGGGTGGCGCACGAGCTTGCCGATCCGCTTGCCCTCGAGCCGTGGCTCGGGCACCGGCTCCCCCGTCAGTACGGACCACGCGAGCGCGCAGTCCTCGACCGAGCGCGCCATCGGCCCGACCGTGTCGAGGCTCGGCGCGAGCGGGAACACACCTGCGGTCGAGATCGCCCCGTGCGGCGTCTTGAACCCGACCACGCCGCAGCCGGCCGCGGGCAGCCGCACCGAGCCGCCGGTGTCGGTGCCGACCGCGAGCGCGCCCATGCCGACCGCCAGCGCGGCCGCGTTGCCCGAGCTCGAGCCACCGGTGATGCGGCCGGGCCGGCGCGGGTTCCGGGTGTTGCCGAGGTGAGGGTTCTGCCCGCCGACGCCCCAGGCGAACTCGTCGCAGGTGGTGGTGGCGACGACGATGGCGCCCTCCGCCTCGAGCGCCAGCACGCACGGCGCGGTCGCCTCCGCGATGCGGTGCGCGTAGAGCTTCGACCCGAACGTCGTCCGCAGGCCCGCGACGTCGATCAGATCCTTGACCAGCAGCGGCACGCCGGCGAGCCGGCCGCTCACCCCCGCGCGTGCGCGCCCGAGCGCGCGCTCGCCGTCGGTGACCATGATCGCGTTGAGATCCGCGCCGCCCGCGATCCGCTCGAGCGCCTCCGCGACCACCGCGACCGGGTCGAGCTCGCCGCGGCCGACGAGCTGAGCGATCTCCGCCGCGCCTCTCACCGGACCGCCGGCGTCTCGCCGCGGATCTCCGACAGCGACTGGCCCGGGGTCAGCGCCTCGGGGTCGCAGACCAGCTCGATCAGCGCGGGGCCGCCGGCCGCGCGCGCTCGCTGCAACGCGGCGGGGAAGTCCGCCGCGGCCTCCACGCGCTCGCCGCTCGCCCCGTAGGCGCGGGCAAGCGCCGCGAAGTCCGGGTTGACGAGGTCGGTGGCGATCACGCGCGCGGGGAAGCGGCGCTCCTGGTGCATGCGGATGGTGCCGTAGGTGCCGTTGTTGATCACCACGACGAGGATCGGCAGCGCCTCTTGGACGGCGGTCGCGAGCTCTTGCCCGCACATCTGGAAGTCGCCGTCGCCCGCGAACGCGATCACCAGCGCCTCGGGGTGCAGCAGCTGCGCGGCCAGCGCGGCCGGGATGCCGTAGCCCATGGCTCCGCTCTGCGGCCCGAGCTGGGTGCCGAAGCGGCGCCACTGGTAGTAGCGCGAGACCCAGCCGGAGAAGTTGCCGGCGCCGTTGGTGAGGATCGCGTCCGCAGGCAGCGCGTCGCGCAGGTGCGCGACGACCTCGCCGAGGTCGACACCCTCGCCGGGCGCGGGAGGGTGCTGTCGGTGCGCCTCGTAGTCCGCGCGCGCCGCGGCCGTCCAGTCGGCCCAGCGGGAGCCGTCGACGACGGGCGCAGCGGCGGCGAACTCGGCGACGCCGCTCAGCACCACGAGCGCCGGCTGATAGACGCGCCCGAGCTCGGCCGGGTCGGGGTGGACGTGCACGAGCGGCTGCGGCGCCACCGGCGGCGCGGGCAGCGTGTAGCCCTGCGTCTCGATCTCGGTGAGCCGTGTGCCGACCGCGATCAGCAGGTCGCAGTCGCGGATGCGCTGCGCCAGCCGCGGGTTGATGCCGATCCCGACGTCGCCGGCGTAGGCGGCGCACGTGTTGTCGACGATGTCCTGGCGGCGGAAGGTGGCGCCGACCGGGAGCCCGCACCCGACGGCCCAATCCGTGAACGCGGTCGCGGCCGCCTGATCCCACGGGCCGCCGCCGACGAGCACGAACGGCCGCTGCGCACGGCCCAGCATCGCCTCGAGCTCGGCCAGCGCCGCCGGGTCGGGCGACGGGCGCAGTGCCCGGTAGCGGGGCGCGTCGGCCACGTCGGCGCTCCCCGCCAGCACGTCCTCGGGCAGCGCGAGCACGACCGGGCCGGGCCGGCCGCTGGTGGCGACCGTGTAGGCGCGCGCGAGCAGCTCGGGGATGCGCGCGGGGTCGTCGAGCTCGAAGGCCCACTTCGCCATCGAGCCGAACACCGCCTCGTAGTCGAGCTCCTGGAAGGACTCGCGCCCGCGCTCCGCGCGCGCAATCTGGCCGACGAGCAGGATCAGCGGCGTCGAGTCCTGCTGTGCGGTGTGGACGCCGGTCGCGGCGTGGGTCGCGCCGGGCCCGCGCGTGACCATGCAGATCCCCGGGCGGCCGGTCAGCTTGCCGTAGGCATCGGCCGCGTTGGCGGCGGCGCCCTCGTGGCGGCAGTTGACGATGCGGAAGCGGTCGCGATGCTCGTAGAGCCCGTCGAGCAGGGCGAGGTAGGACTCGCCCGGGACGCAGAACGCGAGCTCGGATCCATGGGCGACGAGCCCGTCCGCCAGCAGCTGTCCGCCCGTCCGCATGGTCCGCGACCCTACCGGCCCATCGAGCCCATTCGACCGGAGCGGTACCGTTGGTGATGACGTGTCGGTCATGCCCTCCCCCGACGTCCGCGCCTCCGACCTCGACCGCGAGCGAGCGGTCGAGTTCCTCAAGGCGCACTACGCCGCCGGCCGGCTCCAGCACGACGAGCTGGCGGTCCGCAGCGACGCCGCCTACCGCGCCGTCCGGCTGTCCGAGCTGGACTGGCTGACCTCCGACCTGCCGGCGATCGTGCGCGCGCCGCGGCGCAGCCGCTCGCCGCTCGCCGCCGTCCTCGTGGGCGCCGTGCTGCTCGCGTTGCTCGTGGTCGTGCCGCCCGAGCTGTGGCTGGGGCTGCTCGCGCTCGCGGCCGTGACGGGGCTCGTCGCCTTCGTCATGCTCGCGCCGATCGCGATCCCGGTGCTGGTGCTCGTGGCCATCGTCCATCTGGCCGGGCGCGCGACGCGCCCGCGGCCGCGACCGGG
>Ga0136617_10000342_pt1 | contig 38008 bp, 40 predicted proteins | sample AntDrymUQ3222106_2_FD_129672 | JGI IMG/M metagenome (GOLD analysis project Ga0136617, IMG submission 129672) | Polar desert sand microbial communities from Dry Valleys, Antarctica - metaG UQ322 (21.06) | ecosystem: Environmental > Terrestrial > Soil > Desert | place: Antarctica: Dry Valley... | reverse complement strand
GTAGCGGCAGCCCAGCTCGCCCAGCCGGCGGACCTCCTCCGCGTAGGCCGCGGTGAGGTCGGTCCAGAACTCCTCCAGGTCCGGGTACACCGCCTCGTCGACGGCCGCTCGCCCGCCGCGGTAGTGGACCATGCTCGGCGAGGGGATCGTCAGCTTCGGCGTCTGGCCGTCGGCGACCTGGTAGCGCAGGTAGGAGAACGGCTCGGCGAAGATCGTCTCGCCGAGGCCGAGCCTGCCGTCGATGTGCAGCGCCGCCGGGGTGAACTCGATGTCGCCCTCGGCGTTGTGGAACTGCACCGCCAGGTTCCCGGGCGCCTTGGAAACGCCCTCGAGCCGGTAGATGAAGTCCATGTGCCACGAGGCGCGTCGGAACTCGCCGTCGGTCGCCGAGCGCAGGCCGACCTCGCCCTGCATCGCCACCACGTCGGCGATCGCCGCGTCCTCCAGCGCGCGCAGCGCGTCGGCGTCCAGCCGCCCCTCCTCGTGGTCCTGACGGGCGCGCAGCAGGTCCGGCGGGCGCAGCAGGCTGCCGACGTGGTCGGCTCTGAAGGGCGGCGTGGAGCGCATCGTCATCGGCGGTCTCCTCGGTTTGTGCGCAGAGCGAACGCGCGTGCTGTATAAGAACGTACAACATCGTGTCGCGCCGCGCCGCACTCAGCTCCCTCCCCGAGGCCATCGCCGATCTCGTGCACGACGGCGACACGGTCGCGCTGGAGGGCTTCACGCACCTGATCCCGGTGGCCGCGGGGCAGGAGATCATCCGCCAGGGCCGGCGCGGGCTGACGCTCGTCCGGCTCACGCCCGATATCGTCTACGACCAGCTGATCGGGGCCGGCTGCGCGCGCCGGCTCGTGTTCTCGTGGGGCGGCAACCCCGGCGTCGGCTCGCTGCACCGCTTCCGCGACGCGGTCGAGAACGACTGGCCGGTCGCGCTCGAGCTGGAGGAGCACTCGCACGCCGGGCTGGCGAACGCCTACGTGGCCGGCGCCTCCGACCTGCCGTTCGCCGTGCTGCGCGGCTACGCGGGGACGGATCTGCCGGCGCACACGGCCGGCGTGCGTACGATCGCCTGCCCGTTCACGGGCGAGCGGCTGACCGCGGTGCGCGCGCTGCGGCCGGACGTCGCGATCGTCCATGCCCAGCGCGCCGACCGCGAGGGCAACGTGCAGCTGTGGGGGCTGACCGGCGTGCAGAAGGAGGCGGTGCTGGCCGCCGAGCGCTCGCTGGCGACGGTCGAGGAGGTGGTGGACGAGCTGGAGCCGCGGCCGAACGCGGTCGTGTTGCCCAGCTGGGTCCTCACCCGCGTGGCCGAGGTCCCGGGCGGCGCCCACCCCGCCTACGCGCACGACTACTACGAGCGCGACAACGCGGCCTACCGGGCGTGGGACGCGGTCAGCCGCGACCGCGAGGCGTTCGGGGCCTGGCTGGAGGCGCTGCGGGCGCGGGAGGCGGTCGCGTGAGCGCGCCCGTCGGCGGCGCCGCGGCGGTCGGCGGTGGCGCAGCCGCACCCGCGGGCGACTGGACCGCGGACGAGATGATGAGCGTCGCCGCCGCGCGGGCGCTCGAGGACGGGACGTCGTGCTTCGTCGGGATCGGCCTGCCCAGCACCGCCGCGAACCTCGCCCGCCGCACGCACGCGCCGCGGCTCGTGCTCGTCTACGAGGCGGGCGCGATCGGCGCCAAGCCCGCTCGTCTGCCGCTCTCGATCGGCGACGGGATCCTCGCCGAGACGGCCGACGCCGTCGTCGGCGTGCCGGAGATGTTCAACTACTGGGTTCAGCCCGGGCGGATCGACGTCGGCTTCCTCGGCGCGGCCCAGATCGACCGCTTCGCCAACCTCAACACGACGGTGATCGGGGGCGACTACGCGCATCCGAAGGTACGGCTGCCCGGCGCCGGCGGCGCACCGGAGATCGCCGCCGGCTGCGGGGAGGTCATCGTGATCGTGCGCCAGACGCCGCGCTCGTTCGTCGAGCGGGTGGACTTCGTGACCTCGGTCGGGCACGGCCGCGGGCCCGGCGACCGGGAGCGGCTCGGGCTGCGGGGGCGGGGGCCGGTGCGGGTGATCACGGACCTCGGCGTGCTCGAGCCCGATCCGGACACCTGCGAGCTGGTGCTCACCGCGCTGCACCCGGGCGTCGACGCCGAGCAGGCGCGCCCTGCGCGCGCTCGAGGCGACGGTGGAGGAGCGATGACCGCCCCGCCGGAGCGACGCGAGGTCGTCCGATGACCGCGGCCTACGTCTACGACGCGATCCGCACGCCGTTCGGCCGCCACGGCGGCGCGCTGGCGGAGGTGCGCCCCGACGACCTCGCGGCGCACGTGGTGGGCGAGCTGCTCGGCCGCTCGCCGGAGCTGGACCCGGAGCGGATCGACGACGTGCTGTTCGGCAACGCCAACGGCGCGGGCGAGGACAACCGCAACGTCGCGCGCATGGCGGTGCTCCTGGCCGGCCTGCCGACGAGCGTCCCGGGCGCCACCGTCAACCGGCTGTGCGGCTCCAGCCTGGACGCCGCCATGCAGGCCTCGCGCGCGATCGAGACGGGCGACGCGTCGCTGGTGCTGGTCGGCGGCGTGGAGTCGATGAGCCGGGCGCCGTGGGTGGTGCCCAAGCCCGAGCGCCCCTACGCGCGCACCGACGCGACCCTGCACTCGACGACGCTCGGCTGGCGGATGGTCAACCCCGCCATGCCGGAGCAGTGGACGATCTCACTCGGCCAGAGCGCCGAGAAGCTGGCGCGGCTCCACGACATCCCGCGCGAGGCGCAGGACGAGTTCGCGGTGCGCAGCCACCGCCTGGCCGCCGCGGCGTGGGACGCGGGGCGCTACGACGACTGGGTGCTCCCACTCGCCGGCGTGGACCTCGCGCGCGACGAGGGCGTCCGGCCGGACACCACGGCGGAGAAGCTCGCCACGCTGCGGCCCGCGTTCGCCGACGACGGCACGGTGACGGCCGGCAACGCGTCGCCGCTCAACGACGGGGCGGGGGCGATGCTGCTCGGCGACGAGGCGGCCGGCGAGCGGATCGGGCGAGCACCGCTGGCCCGGATCGCCGGGCGCGGGGTGTTCGGCGTCGACCCCGACGTGTTCGGCATCGCCCCCGTCGAGGCGGCCGAGCGCGCGCTGCGGCGCGCAGGCATCGGCTGGGAGGAGATCGCGATCGCCGAGCTCAACGAGGCGTTCGCGTCGCAGTCGCTGGCGTGCCTGAAGGGCTGGCCCGAGCTGGACCCGGAGAAGCTCAACGTCAACGGCGGCGCGATCGCGCTCGGGCACCCGCTCGGCGCCTCCGGGGTGCGCATCCTCGCCACCCTGGTGCACGAGCTGCGCCGCCGCGGCGGCGGGTGGGGGCTGGCGACGATCTGCATCGGCGTCGGCCAGGGGCTCGCGGTGGTGGTGGAGGCGTGAGCGACGGCGAGCGGATACGCCGGGAGGTGCTCGGCGACGAGCACGTCGACCGCGCCCAGACGAAGGAGACCCCCTTCACCGCGCCGTTCCAGGCCTTCCTCACCCGCTACGCGTGGGGCGACGTCTGGAGCCGGCCGGGGCTGGACCGGCGCATGCGCAGCGCGATCACGCTCGCCGCGCTCACCGCCACCCGCAGCGAGGGGGAGCTGGAGCTGCACGTCCGCGCCGCCCTGCGCAACGGCTTGACGCCCGCGGAGATCGGAGAGGTGCTGCTGCACACCGCGGTCTACGCGGGCGTGCCCGCGGCCAACGCCGCCTTCGCGATCGCGCAGCGGGTGCTGGAGGAGGGATGAGCGAGGGCGAGGTCCACGATCTCGCCATCGGCCGCTCGGCGCACTTCGTGCAGTCGCTCGAGCGCGGCCTCGCCGTGATCCGCGCGTTCGGGGCCGACACGCCGGCGCTCACGCTGAGCGAGGTGGCCCGCTCCACCGGCCTCACGCGCGCGGCCGCGCGGCGCTTCCTGCTGACGCTGGCCGACCTCGGCTACGTGCGCTCGGACGGGCGCCAGTTCGCGCTCACACCGCGCGTGCTGGAGCTGGGCTACGCGTTCCTGTCGAGCCTGTCGCTGCCCGAGGTGGCCGAGCCGCACCTCGAGCGGCTGGTCGCCGAGGTGCACGAGTCCTCCTCGGTGAGCGTGCTCGACGGCGACGACGTGGTCTACGTCGCGCGCGTGCCGACGTCGCGGATCATGCGCGTGTCGATCAACCTCGGCACCCGCTTCCCCGCCTATGCGACCTCGATGGGCCGGGTGCTGCTGGCCGGCCTGCCCGGGGCCGAGCTGGACGCGTACCTCGAGCGGGTGCGGCTGCAGCGGCTGTCGCCGCGCACGATCACGGCCGCCGACCGGCTGCGGGCCGAGCTGGGGCGCGTGCGCGCGCAGGGCTGGGCGATGGTCGACCAGGAGCTGGAGGATGGGCTGCGCTCCGTCGCCGCCCCGATCCACGACCGCGGCGACCGGGTGGCGGCGGCCGTCAACCTCTCCGCCCACGCGAGCCGCACCACGCTGGAGACGATGCGCCGCGAGCTGCTGCCCCCGCTGCTGGCCACGGCGGCGCGGATCGAGGCCGACCTGCGGATCGCCGCCCAGGCCGGCCCGCGCCGGACGGCGTCCTAGCCGACACGGTGGCCGCACGGACCTCGCGGGGCGCGGAGCGACCGGCGGCCGCCGAGCGGGCCGGGCCCTCGGTCGTGGCGGCGATCGTCCTGCTCGCGCTCAACCTGCGGACCGTGCTCGCGAGCCTGCCCCCGCTGGTCGCCGACGTGCGCGCCGAGCTCGGGCTGTCCGCCGCCGCGGCCGGGCTGCTGACGACGCTGCCCGTCCTGTGCCTGGGCGCGCTGGCGCCGCTGGCGCCGCGGCTGGTGGCGCGCGTCCCGATCGAGCGGCTGCTCGTCGCACTCGCCGTCGCCACCGCCGCCGGCGCGGGGCTGCGCGGCGCCGGCACGACGGCCGCCCTCGTGGCCGGCGGGATCGTGGCGGGCAGCGCGATCGCGCTCGCCCAGGCGATCCTGCCCGTGTTCGTGCGCGTCCGCTTCCCCGGCCAGGCCGGGATGCTGACCGGCGCCTTCTCGATGGCGCTGACGCTGGGCGCGGCGCTGGCCGCCGGCGCCGCCGTCCCGCTCGAGCGGGCGCTCGGCGACGAATGGAGCGCGTCGCTGGCGGCGTGGGCGGCGCCGGCGCTGCTGGCCGCGCTCGTGTGGCTGCCACAGGCGCTGCGCCCGGGGACGACGATCGGTCGCGGCGGCGGCGCTGCGCTGCGGCGCGCGCCGCTGGCCTGGTCGGTGAGCGTGTTCTTCGGCGTGCAGTCGATGGCGTTCTACGCGGGCCTCTCGTGGCTGCCGTCGATCCTCGTGGACGCCGGTCGCTCGCCCGAGGCCGCGGGCGGCCTGCTGGCGCTGTCGGCGGTGACGCAGCTCGGGCCCGCGTTCCTCGTGCCGCTGCTCGCGGCGCGCATGGCGGACCAGCTCCCGCTGCTCGCCGCCACCGTGGCCGCCGCCGCCGCCGGGCTGGCCGGCCTGCTGGCCGCCCCGGCGCTCGCGCCGCTGTGGGTCGTGCTGATCGGCCTCGGGCAGGGCGGCTCGCTCGGCCTCGCGCTGATCCTGCCGCTGCTGCGCGGCGGCGACGCGCGGACCGTCGCCGCGCTGACCGCGATGGCGCTCACCGTCGGCTACCTCGTGGCCGCCGCCGGCCCGTGGCTGCTCGGCGCGGTGCACGACGCGGCGGGCAACTGGACGCTGCCGCTGATCGTGTTGATCGCCATCACCCTGCTCGAGCTGGTGCCCGGCCGGCCGGCGGCGCGGCAGCGTACGATCGCGGGCTGATGGAGACGCAGGTCGGGATCGTGGGGGCCGGGCCGGCGGGACTGCTGCTCGCGCACCTGCTCCAGCGCGCGGGCGTCGACTGCGTGGTGCTCGAGGCGCGCACGCGCGACTACGTCGAGCAGCGGGTGCGTGCGGGGGTGCTCGAGCAGGGCACGGTCGACGTGCTCACCGAGACCGGCGCAGCCGGCCGGCTGCGGCGCGAGGGGATGGTCCACCACGGGATCGAGCTGCGCTTCGGCGGCGCCGGCCACCGGATCGACTTCAGCCGGCTCGCCGGCGGCCGCGCGATCACCGTCTACGGCCAGCAGGAGGTGGTCAAGGACCTGATCGCCGCGCGCCTGGAGGCAGGCGGGACGATCCACTTCGAGGCGGAGGCGATCGAGCTGGGCGACCTCGAGGGCGGGCGACCGCGGATCTCCTACCGCGCCGGCGGCGGCGAGCAGCAGCTGCGCTGCGCGGTGGTCGCGGGCTGCGACGGCTCCCACGGCGTCTGCCGCGATGCAATCCAGGCCGGCGCGTTGACGCGCTACGAGCGCGACTACCCCTTCGCCTGGCTCGGGATCCTCGCCCGCGCGCGGCCCTCCTCGGAGGAGCTGATCTACGCCCACCACGACCGTGGCTTCGCGCTGCACAGCATGCGCACGCCGGACGTCACCCGCAACTACCTGCAGGTGGCGCCCGACGAGGACCTCGAGCGCTGGCCGGACGAGCGCATCTGGCAGGAGCTGCAGGCGCGGATGGCCACCGACGACGGCTTCGAGCTCGCCGAGGGCGAGATCTTCGACAAGGGCATCACGCCGATGCGCTCGTTCGTCGCGGAGCCGATGCGCTTCGGTCGGCTGTTCCTGGCCGGCGACGCCGCGCACATCGTGCCGCCGACCGGCGCCAAGGGCCTCAACCTGGCGGTCGCCGACGTGCGCGTGCTGGCGCGGGCGCTGCAGGCGTTCTTCGCGGACGGCGACGAGCGCGGGCTGGACGGCTACTCGGACCGCTGCCTGCGCCGCGTGTGGCGGGTGCAGCACTTCTCGTGGTGGATGACGTCGATGCTTCACCGCATGGACGCCGACGACCCGTTCGAGGCCAAGCTCCAGCGCTCGCAGCTCGAGTACGTCTGCCGCTCGCACGCAGCCGCCACGACGCTGGCGGAGAACTACGTCGGGCTCGAGCTCGAGGATGTCTGAGCTGTTCCCCGCCCGCGGGGGCGTGGCGGAGGCGGTCGGCGACCGGGCGTGGCTGCAGGCGATGCTCGACGCCGAGGCGGCGCTGGCGCGCGCCCGAGGGCTGGCGTCGGAGCTGGTCGGGGCGATCGCCTCCGCCTGCCGGGCGGAGCGCTACGACGTCGCCGCGCTCGGTCGGGAGGCGGCCGCGAGCGGCAACCCCGTCGTGCCGCTGGTCGCCGCGCTGCGTGCGCAGCTGGAGGCCACCGCCGGCGCCGGCGCGGAGGTCCATCGCGGCGCGACCAGCCAGGACGTCCTCGATACCGCGGCGATGCTCGTCGCGCGTCGCGCGCTCGCGCCGCTGCGGGCCGACCTCGGCGCGGCCGCGGACGCCGCCGCGCGGCTCGCCCGCGAGCACCGCACGACGCCGGTCGCCGGGCGCACGCTGCTCCAGCAGGCGCTGCCGACGACGTTCGGGCTGAAGGCCGCCGGCTGGGCGACGGCGCTCGACGCGGCGGGGGCCGGGCTCGCGGCGGCGCCGCTCGCGGCGCAGCTGGGAGGCGCGGCGGGCACGCTGGCCGGGCTCGGGCCGGACGTGCTCGACCGCTACGCCGCCGAGCTGGGCCTCGCCGCGCCGGTGCTGCCGTGGCACACCGACCGCACGCGGATCGCCGCCCTGGCGGGCGCGCTCGGGACGGCGTGCGGCGCGGTCGCCAAGCCGGCGCGCGACGTCGTCCTGCTCGCCCAGACGGAGGTCGGGGAGGTGCGCGAGGCCGCGCCCGGCGGCTCGTCGGCGATGGCGCACAAGCGCAACCCGGTCGCGGCGGTCGCGGCGCTCGCCGCCGCCCGCGAGGCGCCCGGGCTGGTCGCCACGCTGCTGGCCTCGATGGAGCAGGAGCACGAGCGCGCCGCCGGCGCCTGGCACGCCGAGTGGCGGCCGCTCACCGCGCTGCTGCTCGCCACCGGCTCGGCGGCGGCGTGGCTGCGCGCGTGCCTGGAGGGGCTGGAGGTCGACGCCGGGCGGGTGCGGGCCAACCTCGAGCTGCCGGGCGGCGTGCCGGCGCCGGAGCGGACGCCCGCCGCCCTCGACGCCGCCGTCGCGGCCGCGGCCGCGCTCGTCGACCGCGCGCTTGCCGCGCGTGAGCGTTGACTTCGTCTGGCCGAAGTCGAGGAAGTCGACGCTCAGCCGCCCGCGTAGACCCGCGCTACCGTCTGCGCGACGCACACCGGCTTCTCGCCGCCCTCGCGCTCGAAGGTCAGCTCCATGAGCAACTGCGCGCCGCCGGGGATCTCGTCGAGGTCGGCGAGCTTGGCGCGCATGCGGACCTTGCTGTCGACGGGCACCGGCGACGGGAAGCGGACCTTGTTGAGGCCGTAGTTGACGACGAACGCGAAGCCCTCCAGCTTCATCACCTCGTCGGTGAGCTTCGGCGCCAGCGAGAGCGTGTAGTAGCCGTGGGCGATCGTCCCGCCGAACGGCGTGTCCTTCGCGCGCTCGGGGTCGACGTGGATCCACTGGTGGTCGCCGGTGGCGTCGGCGAAGGCGTCGATGTCCTGCTGTGACACCGCGTGCCAGCCGGAGACGCCCAGCTCCTCGCCCTCGGCCGCCTTGAGCCCTTCGAGTCCCGTGATCGTTCGCATGGCGCGAACTGTAGGCTGCGCGCGCCATCGACGCCCCGCTGCTCGTCACCGACGCACCGCATCTGCTCTACCGCGCGTTCTTCGCGCTGCCCGACTCGATCACGGGGCCCGACGGCGAGCCCGTCAACGCGCTGCTGGGCTCGGTAAACCAGACCCTGTGGTGCGTCGAGCGCTACCGGCCGCGCGCCGTGGTCATGTGCTTCGGCCAGGAGTCGGCGGACTACCGCGTCGAGGCCTACCCGCCCTACCACGCCGACCGCCCGCCGATGCCCGACCCGCTGCGCGCGCAGTGGGAGCGCGCCCCCGCGCTCTACGAGGCGCTCGGGTGGCGGGTCATGACCCATGCGGAGCTGGAGGCCGACGACCTGATGCACTCGCTGTGCGTGGTCGAGACGCAGGCCGGCGCACGCTCGTACATCCTCACCGGCGACCGCGACATGTTCCAGTGCGCCAGCGAGCACGTCCACGTGCTGATGCAGCGCGCCCGCCAGGAGGGGCCCGACGACATGGGCCCGAAGGAGGTGCTCGAGTCCTACGGCGTGACGCCGGAGCAGGTTCCGGACTTCATCGCGCTGCGCGGCGACCCCTCCGACGGGCTCCCGGGCGCGAAGGGCATCGGCGCCAAGACGGCGGCCGCCCTGCTCACCCGCAAGGGCGACCTCGAGCACGTGATCCTCGGCGCGATCCGCGAGACGCCCGCGATCCGCCGCGCGCTGATCGAGCAGGCCGACGAGCTGCGCTCCTTCCGCGACATCGCGACGCTGCGCACCGTGCCCGTCGACCGCCCGCCCGACGCCCCGACGGACTACGCCGGCGGCGCGGCCGCGGCGGCCGAGCTGGGCATGCGGCGCCTCGCGGAGCGGCTGGAGAAGGCGGCCGCCGGGTAGGCGGCGAGGCCGGCGACGCCCTCCGGGCTATGCGGCGAGCCGATCTCCCCGGGCGAGGGTCTGCGCGAGGCGGGCGGCGACCTGCAGCGGCTCGTCGGCGATCTGGCGCCATGTGAAGCGCAGGACCGCGTAGCCCTGGGCGTGGAGATCCGCGTCGCGGGCGCGGTCGTTCTCGAACGCGCTCCGGTGGCCGTGGACGCCGTAGCCGTCGGTCTCGACGAGCACGCGGTGGTCGAGCCATGCGAAGTCGACGACGTAGGGCCTGATCGGGTGGTTGACCTTCGGTGCCGGCAGGCCCGCTCGGCGGATGACGGTGAGCATGCGGCGCTCGATCTCGGTGCGGGTGGGCGCGGGTGGGGCATCGAGCTGCTGCGGGGTGACGAGTCTGCGCACGAGCGCCTCGGTGGTGGCTCGCTCGACCTCGTTGGGTGGCCGCGTGGCGGCGAGGTCGGCGAGCGTTCTCAACGGCGCAGTGAGGGGGATGCCCCGGCAGCGTGCGGACTCGGGTGGCCGGCTCGTCTCGTGGATGGTGAGGGTCGGGCGGGAGCGGCGGGCTCGCTTGCGGTCGTGACCTCGATCACGGCGGGCAGGGTGGGGATCAGGTCGTAGAGGTGCGCGGCGGTGCGATGGCTCGCGACCGCCGTCGGGCCGGCGGCGAGCAGGCCGGCGACGATCCGGCCGCGGTCGGAGATCGAGCGCGAGCAGCTGCGCCCGACCGACAACCCCGCATTGACGGGTGGCGAGCCGGGCGACGGCCCGATCGACCGGGTCAACGTCGTAGGACCCGTGCCCTCCCGACGCCGTCACGACGTTGACCCCAGATATCGAGGCAAACGTCGTACAGGTCTACTGCGAAGCGGCGCCTCACGACGTTGACCGCGGATACCGCGGCAAACGTCGTACGGGCCGGGAACCGAGCGCACATGCACGACGTTCACCATGCCGCACCGCACCCCGCCCGACAGCACAAAGCCACACTCCACACCCTCCCTCGATGCGCAGTTGAAACGAACCGCACCACTCCCGACGCAAAGTCGCCGGCCGAGCGAGTCGCCGGTTGAGTGACCGGGGCGACCTACGGCACGAACTTCACCGTGAGCACGTCGCCGTCGGCCATCTTGTAGTCACGCCCCTCCAGCCGCAGCGTGCCGCGATCCCGCGCGCCCGCGTAGCCGCCCGCGTCGACCAGGGCGTCCCAGCCGATCACCTCGGCGCGGACGAAGCCGCGCTGGATGTCGGAGTGGACCTCGCCGGCGGCGTGCCAGGCGCTCAGCCCGCGCCGCAGGTGCCAGGACTGGGCCGGCTTGTCCTCGCCCGCGGTGAAGAAGGCGATCAGGTCGAGCAGGCCGAACGCGCCCGCGACGACGCGGTCCAGGCCGGAGGCGCCGACGCCCATCTCCTCGCGCATCGCGGCCGCCTCCTCCTCGTCGAGCTCGGACAGCTCGGCCTCGATGCGCGAGGAGACCGCCACCGCGCCCGCTCCCTGCGCCGCCGCGTGGTCGGCGACCGCCGCCGGCACGGCGTCGTCGCCCTCGTCCACGTTTGCCACCAGCAGCACCGGCTTGCCGGTCAGCGGCGTGAGGTTGCGCTGGGCGTCGGGGGCGTCGTCGGGCACCGGCACCGAGCGCACCGGCCGGCCCGCCTGCAGCGCCTCGATCACGCGCGCGAGCCACGCCTCCTCGGCCTTGACGGCCCGGTCGCCGCCGCGCGCCTCGCGCACCACGCGCGCGTGGCGGCGCTCGGCCTGCTCGAGGTCGGCGTAGATCAGCTCCGTCTCGATCGTCTCCATGTCGGCCCCGGGCGCGACGCGACCCTCCGGGTGGATGACGTTCTCGTCGGAATGCGTGCGCACCACGTGCAGCAGCGCGTCGGTCTCGCGGATGTTGGCCAGGAACCGGTTGCCCAGCCCCTCGCCCTCGTGGGCGCCCTTGACGAGCCCGGCGATGTCGTGGAACTCGATCGTGTCCGGCACGACGCTCGAGGCGCCGACGATCCGCGCGACCGCGTCCAGGCGCTCGTCGGCCACCGGCACGACCGCCACGTTGGGCTCGATCGTCGTGAACGGGTAGTTCGCGGCCTCCGCGCCGGCGCGGCTGAGCGCGTTGAACAGCGAGGACTTGCCCGCGTTGGGCAGCCCGACGATCCCGACCTTCACGAGCGCCCGAAGGTGCCGAGCACGCTTCCCAGCGCCACGCCCGCCGCGATGTCCGACGGGTAGTGCACGCCCAGGTAGAGGCGCGTGAACGCCATCCCCGACGCGGCCACGTACAGCGGCCCGGCCGGCAGCAGCGACCCGTACGCGCGGGCGGCGGCGAACGAGGAGGTCGAGTGCGAGGACGGGAACGAGAGACCGGTCGGCGTGGCCATCAGGTGCGGCAGGTCCTCGACCAGCGGGCGCTTGCGCCCGATCGCGAGCTTGATCGAGGTCGAGATGACGTACGCCCCGCCCACCGCGGCCGTCGCGCGCGCCCAGCGGCGCCGGCGGCGGGAGTCGAGCGCCACGCCCGCCGCGCCCAGGGCGAACCACAGCATCCCGTGCTCGCCGAGATGCGAGTAGCGCTTGACCCAGCGCACCGTCTGCGGCGTGCGCGCCATCGACCGGGCGCGCCGGTAGAGCGCGAGGTCGAGCGCGTTGAGGCGGACGCGCAGCGTCGACGCGCCGGCCACGCCCGGCTCGGACGACGCGCCGGCCGGCCGCGGCCCGGATGCCCCGGCGGTACTCAGCGTCAGAACCCGACGCGGTGCTCGTCGGAGTCCACGCGCAGGTAGACGACCTGCCCGAGGTCCACGAGGACGGCGCCGTCGGCGGCCTCCACCTCGTGCCAGCGCTCGCGCCCCTCGCGCAACGCGGCCCGGAGCCTCTCCAGCTCGGCCTCCGGCAGCCGGAGCGAGAGCACCTGCCCGCCCTGGAAGCCCACCGCGCCGCGGCGGGCGATCACCTTGGTCTCGCTCACGCGGGCACCCGCGCGGGCTCGACCAGCTCGGTCAGCACCCCGCCGGAGGCGCCCGGGTGCAGGAAGGCGACGCGCGAGCCGCGGATCCCTGCGCGCGGCTCGGCGTCGATCAGGCGCACCCCCGAGCCCCGGAGACCCGACAGCGCGGCGTCGATGTCGGCCACCTGGTAGGCGACGTGGTGCAGGCCGGGCCCGCGGCCGGCCAGGAAGCGGCCCACCGGCGTGTCCTCGCTCAGCGGCGCGAGCAGCTCCACGTGGTTCTCGCCGACGTCGAGCAGCACCGCCTCGACGCCCTGCGCCTCCACGGTCTCGCGGTGGACCAGCTCCATGCCGTAGGTCTCGACGTGCAGCGCGATCGCGGCGTCGAGGTCGCCCACGGCGACGCCGATGTGGTCGATCCGGCCGAACATCGGGCGGAGTGTACCCTCACCCGCGGTGCGCATCGCCCTCACGGCCAACACCGCCTCCGGGGGTGGTCTCGACCCGGAGCCGCTGGTCGAGTCGATGACTCGCCACGGCGCCGAGGTGGAGCTGTTCGGCTGCGAGCCCGACGAGCTGGAGCGGCTGGCGGCCGGTCCGGCCCCCGACCGGATCGCCGTCGCGGGCGGCGACGGGACGATCGGCGCCGCGGCGCAGACGGCCGGCGGCCTCGGCGTGCCGCTCGCCGTCATCCCGATGGGCACCGCGAACGACTACGCGCGCTCCAACGACCTGCCCGTGGACCTCGTCGAGGCCGCCGAGCTGGCCGCCACCGGGGTGGACACCCGCCCGCTCGAGCTGGGCCACCTCGCCGACGGGCGCGCGTTCGTCAACGTCGCCAGCGCCGGCCTGGCCGCCGAGGCGGCCCGCTACGCGTCGCCGTTCAAGCCCCTGCTCGGGCCGCTCGCCTACGCGGCCGGCGCCCTCCGGGCGGCCGCCACCGAGACCCCGCTGGACTGCACGATCCGCATCGACGGGGCCACGGCGTTCCGCGGCGGCACGTGGCAGGTCATCGTGTCGGTGTCGGGAGCGTTCGGCGGCGGCTCGGACGTCGGCATCGCCGACCCCGGCGACGGCGTGCTCGAGGTGACGGTCATCCCGGCCGGCTCGCGGATCGCGCTCGCGCGGCGCGCCTGGGGCCTGCGCCGCGGCACGATCACCGAGCAGAGCGCGGTCGAGAGCCACCGCGGCTGCGTCGTCGAGATCACGTTGCCACCGCGTACCGAGCTCAACGTCGACGGCGAGATCCGCGACGGCGGGCTGGAGCGGGTGAGCGTGAAGAGCGCCGCCTACGAGCTGGTCGTGCCCGGCGGCGGCGCGAGCAGCACGCCGTCGCGGCCGCGGCGCTTGACCTCGTAGAGCGCGGCGTCGGCGCGCGCGACCACCTGCTCGTCGCTCTCCCGCACCGACGCGATCGCGACGCCGATCGAGAGCGTGCCGCCCGAGCGCCGGCGCGCTTGGGACTGCAGCTCGGACCCGACCGCGCGCGCCTCCGGCTCGCCGGCGCACTCGACCACGATCGCGAACTCGTCGCCGCCGATCCGGAAGGCGCGGCCGTGCGGCGAGGCCACCGCGCGCAGCAGCGCCGCGACGGAGCGCAGCACGGCGTCGCCGGCCGCGTGGCCGTGGGTGTCGTTGATCGCCTTGAAGCCGTCAACGTCGGCCAGCAGCAGGGCGCAGCAGCGGCCCGCGGGCGTGGCGGCGCGCATGGCGGGCAGCTCGGCGTAGAACGTGGCGTGGTGCCCGAGGCCGGTCAGCGGATCGCACTCGGCACGCTCGCGCAGCTCGAGGAGGGCCGCGGCCATCCGCAGCATGCCGGCGGCCTGGGTGGCGAGCAGCTCCAGCAGCTCCGCGTCCTCGGTGCCGATGCGCAGGTTCGCGCGATCGGCCAGCAGCAGCAGCCCGGAGCGCTCCGACGCGGCCGACAGCGGCAGCACGATCACTGAGTTGGCGCCCGCCGCGCGCAGCACCTCGTGCCCCTCGAAGCCCCGGCCGCCGGTGTCGCCCGCCGTGTAGCTCGAGGTGCCGGGCTCGACCCAGGCGGCGATCCGGCCCAGGGCCGCGGCGTCCAGCCGGCCCAGGGCGTCGGCGAAGGAGCCCTCCGCATGATGGACGGAGAGGCTCCCGTCGCCGTCGGTCAGCGCGAGCATGGCCGACTCGAAGCCGGCCAGCCCGCGCGCCGCGGCGACGGCCTCGCGGACGATGTCCCGCGCGTCCTCCAGCGCGGCCAGCCGCACCGCCGTGCGTGCGAGCCGCTGAGCGGGCGAGGCCGTGCTCAGGCCGCCGAGCTCCCCCAGGCGTGCGCCCAGCAGCGCCGCACAGCGCTCGACCTCGGCCACGCCGGCCTCGCCCGGCGCGGTCGGCGACTCAGCGTTGAGCACGCCCGCCACGCAGCCGTGGACGCGCAACGGCACGCAGATCTCCGCGACCACCGCGACGACAGCCGGCAGGTAGTCCTCGCTGGCGGCCACGTCCTTGATCACGGTGCGCTCGCCGGTGCGATACGTGCGGCCGATCACGCCGGCCGAGGCGGGCATCCCGTCGAAGATCTGCCAGTAGCCGCGGACGGCCTGGCAGCGCAGGCGCCCGCCGTCCTGGAGGTAGACGCTGGGAAGCAGGCCGCGATCGGCCAAGTGCCCGACGACCGCCTCCGAGGCCTCGCGAACGCTCGTGGCGGCGGCCAGCTCACGCTCGAGCCGGGCGTCCGGCTGGCGCAGGCCGTCGTCCACCCGGGTCGTGGGCGCGCGGATGAGCCCCGGCGTTGCCATCCCCTCGGGCATCGGCGTCCCAGCGCTGAACTTGAGCGGCCCGGACGTACGGCCGAGCCGGTCGGCTCTACCGAGCGGGGCGCGCGGCGGCCACGACCCGCAGGCCCTGGCCGGGCGAGCGGTGGAAGCGCGGGACGCCCTCCATGATGCGGTCGATGTCGCGGCGCTCGAGCACCTCGTTGCGCAGCAGCGCGCTCGCCAGCTGGTCGAGCTTCGTGCGGTGGTCGGTGATCAGCCGCGCGGCGCAGCGCAGCGCCTCGTCGGCGAGGTGCTGCTGCTCCTCGTCACGCAGCTGGCGCGTGCGGTCGGAGACGGCGCCGCCCTCGGCCGAGACCTTGCGCGAGGTGATCGAGGTCCCCATCGCGTAGTCGTGGATCATCGAGCGCGAGATGTCGGCCACGCGCGAGAGGTCGTCCGACGCGCCCGTGGTGATCGAGCCGAACACGATCTCCTCCGCCGCGCGGCCGCCGAGCAGCATCGCCATGTAGTCGATCAGCTCCTCGCGCGTCTTCAGGTAGCGGTCCTCCTCGGGCAGGTTGAGCGTGTAGCCCAGCGCGCGCCCGCGCGGCACGATCGAGATCTTGTGCACGCGGTCGATGCTCGGGAGCAGCTCGGCGCACAGCGCGTGGCCGGCCTCGTGGAAGGCGACCACCCGCCGCTCGTGGTCGTTGAGCGTGCGGCGTGACTGCATGCCGGCCACCACGCGTTCGAGCGCGGAGTCGAAGTCGGCCTGGGCGAGCGCCGCGCGGCTCCCGCGAACGGCGGCGATGGCGGCCTCGTTGCAGAGGTTGGCCAGATCGGCGCCGGTCAGGCCCGAGGTCTGGCGCGCGAGGATCCGGAGGTCGACGTCCTCGCCCAGCGGCTTGCCGCGCGTGTGCACCCGCATGATCGCCTCGCGGCCGGCCACGTCGGGCGGTGACACGAAGACCTGGCGGTCGAAGCGGCCGGGGCGCAGGAGCGCGGGGTCGAGCTTGTCGAGCAGGTTGGAGGCGGCGATGACCACGAGGTCGCCGGTGGACTGGAAGCCGTCCATCTCCACCAGCAGCTGGTTGAGGGTCTGCTCGCGCTCGGAGTTGTTGTCCGAGCCGCGCTCGCCGCCCACCGCGTCGATCTCGTCGATGAAGATGATCGCCGGGCGGTTGTCGCGGGCGATCGCGAACAGGCGCCGGATGCGCGCGGCCCCGAGGCCGGCGAACATCTCGACGAAGGCCGCCGCCGACTGCGAGTAGAACTGGGCGCCCGACTCGCGCGCCACCGCCTTGGCCAGCAGCGTCTTGCCCGTGCCGGGCGGCCCGTGCAGCAGGATCCCCTTGGGCACGCTCGCGCCCATCGCCTCGAAGCGCGCCGGGTCGCGCAGGAACTCGACGACCTCCTGCAGCTCCGCCTTGGCCTCGTCGGCCCCGGCGACCTCCGACCACTGCACCGCGGAGGCGGAGTCCGGGCTGATCTCCTGCGGCTTCGTGCGCGGCATCAGCTTCAGCGTGCGCCAGATGAAGAACACCAGCAGGCCCATGAAGATGATCGGGACCCAGGTGACCAGCCAGCTCTCGATCTCGTACCACGCCGGAACGGCGACGGCTTCCATGCGCATGCGCCGCAGTATGCACCGGTGCGGGCGTTTCCGACTGGGGCGGCGACCCCATTCGACAGATGTTCTGTCAGGCGGCGGGCTGCTCCACGCGCAGGATCTCGGCCAGTGCGGCGCGCCCGACCTCGAGCTGGCGCTCGTCCGGCTCGCGCGTGCCCACGAGGCGCTGGATCTCGAAGCCGGGGCGCCGCAGTGCCCTGGCCGCGCGCGTCTCGCCGTTGCGCTCGCACCACGCGAACACCTCGACCGCGGCGGCCGTGGAGGCGAGCGCGACGGCGCCGCCGGCCAGCGGCCCCGGCCGCTCGAGCGCCTGGCGCAGCAGCAGCGTGCCCGCCACGTTGGAGGCCAGCATCGGCGCCACCAGGTGCGAGCCGCAGCGATCGTGCTCCTTGGCCGTCTCGGCGGCGTCGGCGTCCCCGGGGGCCTCGTAGGCCGCGATCGCCTTGTGCTCGACGCCGTGGTAGGCCGCCAGCTCGCCGCCGCGCAGGGCGAACAGGGCGGGCACGAGCGAGATGGCCGCGGCCGCCGTGTCGCCTCCGGCGCCCCTCAGGCGGCGGCGTAGCAGCGAGCCCCCGAGCGAGGCGCCGACCGCCACGCCGAGCACGGCCGGGCTCTCGAACGGCAGCTTCGCCGCGGGCAGGCGGCGCTTGACCAGCGGGATCACGGCGAACGCCTCGCCGAGGCGCACGACGCCGCGCACGCCGGGGACGTCGTCGACGCCGCGCACGCGCGGCTTGCGGCCCGAGGCGACCTGGATCTCGCCGTGGCGGTCGCGGACGGCGGCGGCCCAGTGCGTCGGACCGTGCACCAGCAGGCCGTTGCGCAGCGCCATGCCGCCGAGGCGGAGCTTGCCTTCGGTGACCGGACTCAACCTGGGTCCACCGATCGTCCGTGGACGACTCGGCGTCGTGGGCCGAGCCAGAGTCGGCGAGGCGCCGCGGAAATCGGTGGATTCAGGTTCAAGAGAGAAGCCTCCTCGGCAGCTCGTGGAAGAACCCGGCGGCGAAGCCGAGGTCGCGGACGTCGATGCGCTCGTCGTCGGAGTGGATCAGCGGCCACGTGTCGTACAGGCTCTGGTGGCGCTGCGGGAAGAAGCCGTAGGCGACGCAGTCGGGGAACGCCGCCCGCCAGTGCCGCGAGTCCGTGAACGCGGGCAGCATCACCGGCACCGCCTCGCCGCCGGGGTCCTGCTCGCCGACCCACTCGCGGATCGCGTCCATCAGCGGCGACTCGAGCGCCGAGCGGTTGCCGACGACCTGCTCGAGGAACTCCAGCTCGAGGCCGTCGAGGTCGCCCAGCAACTCGTCGATGCGGGCCATCGTCGCCTCTCCGCCCATGCCGGGCGGGACGCGGCAGTCGACCTTCAGCTCCGCGCGGGCGGGGATCACGTTGATCTTCTCCGAGGCCGAGACCATCGTGGGCGCCACCGTGACGCCCAGCGTCGGCTCGAACATCGCCGCGAGCCGCGGCTCGAGGGCGCGCAGCCGCTCGGCCGCGCCCTCCGGATCGTCGGGGTCCTCGCCGATCGCGGCCAGGAACGCGCGCGGCTCCTCGGTGACGTCGAGGTCCGGCCGGCGCGCGCCCAGGCGCTCGAGCGCCGGCGCGAGCTTGAGCAGCGCGTTGTCGGCGACGCCCGGCACGGAGGCGTGACCGGCCTTGCCGCGCGCGCGGACGATGAAGCGGAAGGTGCCCTTCTCCGCGCAGCAGACGCCGTAGAGGCGGCGCTCGCCGTAGGGCATCACCGGGCCGGCGCCCTCGTTGAGCAGGAAGTCGCAGCGGGCGGCCTCGGGGCGCTCCTCGCACAGCCACTGGGCGCCCTTGGCGCCGCCGGTCTCCTCGTCGACGACGCTGAAGACGCGCAGCTCGCCGCGAGCGGGGCGCCAGCCGTCGCGGGCGAGGGTCGCCGCGGCGACGGCCTCGGCGGCGGTCTGGGACTTCATGTCGAGGGCGCCGCGGCCGTACAGGTGACCGTCGTGGACCTCACCGGACCAGGGGTCGTGGGTCCACTCGCCGGGGTCGGCGAGGACGGTGTCGACGTGGGAGAGGTAGCCGAGCACGGGGCCGGGCTCCTCGCCGGTGAGCCGCGCGACGAGGTTCGGGCGCTCCGGCTCGGCGCCCATCAGCTCGCAATCCAGGCCCGCCTCGGTCAGGTAGTCGCGCAGCCACTCCTGGCACGCGCGCTCGTTCCCGGGGGGATTGACCGTCTTGAACCGGACCAGTCGCGCCAGGACGTCGGCGGTCTCCTCCTGCAGCGCGGCGGCCATCGGGTGATCCTAGGGGAGCGCCAGTCCGGCGAGGGCCGCCAGCAGCCCGGCGCTCGCGCCGCCGAGCAGCGCCTGCAGCGGCGAGCGGCCGAGCGCGAGCGCGAGCGCCGCGGCCGCGAGCACGACCCACTGCCAGGCGGGGCCGAGCGCTCCGGCGAGGACGACCGCGGCGCCGAGGATGGCTCCCACCGCGGCAGGCCCGGCGCCGTCGAGGAACGCGCGCGGGCCGCGGCGCGTGCGCAGGCCGTCGAAGCGATCGCCGCCCAGCAGCACGAACGCGAACGACGGCGCGAAGGCGATCAGCGAGGCGAGCAGCGCCCCGACCGGGCCGGCGGCGGCCCACCCGATCAGCGCGATCGTGTGCGTGACCGGGCCGGGCGTGACCTGCCCGTAGGCGACGGCGTTGGCGAACTGGCTCTCCGTCAGCCAGTCGTTGGCCAGGGCGTCGCCCTGCATCAGCGGGACGATCACGAAGCCGCCGCCGTAGGCCAGCCCGCCCACCTTCAGCGCCGTCCACGCCAGCGCCGGCAGCTCGGCGGCGGCGGCGAGGACGACCGCCGCCGGCCAGGCGTGGAGGGCGGCCGCCCCGCCGCGGCGCGTGCGCCAGGCCAGCTCCAGCAGGCCGCAGGCGAGCAGCACGACGATCACGAGCGGCCCGACCAGCACGGTGGCGACCGCGCCTGCCAGGAAGTAGGCGATCGCCCGCAGCAGCGGCGAGGCCGCGCGCTCCGCGAGGCTCGCGCGGGCGAGCGCGACGGCGGCCTGGACCACGACCGCCACCACCGCGGCGGCGGCGCCCGCGCCGATCCCGGCGACCCAGGCCGGCGGATCGTCCTGGAGCGCGACGGCGGCGATCGCCAGCGTGAGCAGGAGCCCGGGCAGGATGAACGCCAGCCCGCCCACGAGCGCGCCGGTGGTGCCCGCGGCGCGGCGGGCGCAGTAGATGCACAGCTGCGTCGAGGCGGGGCCGGGCAGCAGCTGGCAGGCGGCGTTGGCGTCCTCGAACTCACGCGCGGTCAGCCAGCCGCGGCGGTCGACCACCAGCTCACGCAGCAGCGCGATGTGGGCCGGCGGCCCGCCGAAGCCGACCAGCCCGATCCGGCCCCACTCCCGCAGGACCGTGCTGAGCGCGACCCGGGCCACTGCGCACGACTGTAGCCGCGCCCACCCCCATACTGGATGCCGATGGAGCGCCTGTTCGACGCCCCGGAGGAGCCGGAGGACACCCGACCCTCCCCTCCGCCCACCGACGGCCCGCTCGCCGCACGCATGCGGCCGCGCTCGCTCGCGGAGTTCGTCGGCCAGGAGCACCTGCTCGGCGAGGGGTCGGCGCTGCGGGCCGCCCTGGAGTCCGGCGCGCCGCACTCGATGGTGCTGTTCGGGCCGCCCGGCACGGGCAAGACGACGCTGGCGCGGCTGGCCGCCGAGCACGCCGACGCCGCGTTCGAGGAGCTGTCGGCGGTCAACGCGGGCCGGGCCGAGGTGCGCGAGGTGATCGAGCGGGCCCGGCAGCGGCGCGACGCCGGCCGCTCGACGATCTTCTTCCTGGACGAGATCCACCGCTTCAACAAGGCCCAGCAGGACGCGCTCCTGCCGGCCGTCGAGGAGGGGCTCGTGACGCTGATCGGCGCGACCACGGAGAACCCCTACTTCGAGGTCAACAACGCGCTGCTCTCGCGCGCGCAGGTCTACGAGCTGCGCTCGCTCACCGCCGAGCAGGTCGAGGGACTCCTGCGCCGGGCGCTCGAGGCCGGCGAGTGCGCGGGCGTCGAGGTCTCAGGCGACGTGCTGGCCTTCCTGTCCGCCCGCTCGGGCGGGGACGCGCGGACGGGGCTGAACGCGCTCGAGCTGGCGTGCGCAACCGCCCGGCGGTCCCAGGACGAGCGCCCGCGCGTGGAGCTGGCCGACGCCGAGGACGCGATGCAGCGCAAGGCGGTGCTCTACGACAAGGGCGGCGACCAGCACTACGACTACATCTCGGCGTGGATCAAGTCCACGCGCGGCTCGGACCCGGACGCCTCGCTCTACTACCTGGCGGCGATGCTCGAGGGCGGCGAGGACGCGCGCTACATCGTGCGCCGGATGATCGTCCTCGCCTCCGAGGACGTCGGCAACGCGGACCCGGCGGCGCTGCAGGTGGCGGTGGCGGCGGCGTCGGCGGTCGAGCACGTCGGCATGCCCGAGTGCCAGTACGCGCTGGCGCAGGCGGCGATCTACCTCGCGCTCGCCCCGAAGTCGAACGCCGCCACGCGCGCGATCGGCGAGTCGCGCGCCCACGTCCGCGAGCACGGCGCGGAGCTGCCGCCCGCTCCCCTGCGCTCCGCCGCCTACCCGGCGGCGGCCAAGCTCGGGCGCGGGGTCGGCTACGACTACCCGCACGCGCACGCCGGCCACGTCAACGACCAGGAGCATTTGCCCGCGGGGCTCGAGGACGTGCGCTTCTACGACCCCGGCGACGGCGAGCCGGAGCTGCGCGAGCGCCTGGAGCGGGCGCGGCGGGCGCGCGGGCGACCGGCGTAGCGCGGCGGCCCGGGCGCGCGGCCGGCGGGCTCAGCGCGGCGGCCGGCGCGCGGCCGCGCGGCGGCCCGGGTCGGTCGCGCCTCACGTGTGACATGCGACGCGCGACCCGGGCGCGGTCCGGCTCGGGTGTCATGGTGGAGGGGATGGCACCTGCCGACACCTCCCCGCTGCGCCGCACGTTCCCGGTGCCGGGCGGCCCGGCCGTGCGCCTCCGGCTGGCCGCCCCCGCCGACCGGCCGCGGGTGCGCGAGCTGCTGGAGCGTCGCGGCGTGGCGGCCGGCGAGCTCGAGCTGCGGCGCCTGCTCGCCTTCGACCCCGCGCGGCGGCACGTGCTCTGCGCCCTGGCGCCGCTCGACGGCCAGGACACGCTGGTCGGCCTCGGCGCGATCGAGGCCGGGCAGGACGCCCCGGACGTCCTGGTGGTCGACGAGCGCCTCGCGGGCGGCCTCGCCGAGGTCCTCGGACGCGTGCTCTCCGAACGCGCGCGGCCGCGCCACGCCGCGTAGCGCTCGTGCCGGCGCGCGCCGGTAGCGTGCCGCGCGTGCCCGTGACGCTCGAGTCCCGCTCGCCGGCCTCCGGTGAGCGCCTGGGGGCCGTCCAGGCGGCGTCCGCGGCCGACGTGCGCGAGGCCGCGGTGCGCGCCGCGGTGGCGCAGCCGCTGTGGGCCGACGTGCCCGTCGCCGCGCGGGCGCGCTACGTCCGCCGCGCGGCCCGCGTGGTGCTCGACGAGCTCGACGAGCTGGCGCTGCTGCTGGCCCGCGAGACCGGCCGGCCGCGGACGGAGGCCGTGCTCGGCGAGATCCTGCCCGCCGTCGCCGGGCTGCACGCGCTCGCCGACGACGGCCCGCGCGCGCTGGCCGACCGCCGGCTCGGGCGCGCGCGGCTGCTGCGCGTCGGTCGCCGGGCCGTCGGCCTCCAGCAGCCGCGCGGCGTGATCGGGGTGCTGGGCGGCTCCGCGTCGCCGTGGGCGGACCCGGTGCTCGAGGTCGCCGCCGCGCTGCTGGCCGGCAACGGCGTCGTCGTGGTGCCGGCCGCCCCGCTCGCCGGCGAGCGGCTGCACGCGATGTTCCTACGCGCCGGCATCCCGGAGGACCTGCTGGCGCTCGCCCACGGCGAGGAGGCGGGCACCGCCCTGCCGGGCGCCTGCTCGCGGGTGGTCTCGGTCGCAGCGGCGCCGGCGAGGGGCGCGATGCTCGTGCTCGAGGGCGCGGACGTGGAACCGGTCAGCGCCGCCGCGCTGTGGGCCGCGTTCGCCGCGGGCGGTGGCCATCCCGCGGCCGTGAGCCGGCTGGTGTGCGTGGCGGCCGAGGCCGACCCGCTGCTGTCGGCGCTGGGCGACCGCGCCCGGCGCCTGCGCGTGGGCGACCCGGCGCGCGAGGAGGCCGAGGTGGGCCCGCTGCGCTCCCACGAGGATCTGGCACGGGTGGAGGCACTCGTCGCCGAGGCGGTCGGCGACGGGGCGGAGCTGGTGTGCGGCGGCGCCACCGCCGTGCCCGGCCTGAGCGGCGCGTTCTACGCCCCCGCCGTCCTGCGCCGCGTACCGCCGGATGCCCGCATCCTGCGCGAGCCGGCCCCCGGCCCGGTGCTGTCCGTGGTCGAGGCGGCCACCGAGGCCGAGGCGATCGCGCTGGTGAGGGTGGGGACGGCGCCCATGGACGCCGGTGGCGAGCGGCGGGCACGCGGGAGCGTAGTCAGCGTGTGGGCGGGCGACCGGCCGAAGGGCGAGCGGGTGGCGCGGAGGCTCGACGCCGAGCTGGCCTGGGTCAACGAGCACGGCGTCGTCGCGCCGGGCCCGGCGCTCCGGCTCGCGCGCCACGTCGCGCCCCGCCAGGTCGCCTCCCGCCCGGCACGGCTCGGGGGCGCACGCCGCCTGCCCTACGACCCGGCGCTCGTGCGCGCCCGCACCGCGGCCGCTCGGCTGGCCCACGGCCGCGAGGCCGAACGCCTCGCGGTGCTCCGGCGCGACGCCGCGCCCCTGGCGCGGGCGGCGGTGCGCGTGGCGTGGGGGTTGGTGCGGCGGTAGGGGGTTGCCACGTGCGCCCGTCTGGGACGCGGCGTCTACGGCGGCTGGTCGGCATGGCCGCCGTCGTCGGCCGTGGCACGGAGCGTCTACGGCGGCTGGGTAGGGGAGGTGGTGGGGCCGGCGTCGCCGCGGGGGAGCCGGCCCCTCGGGGGGATCAGCGTCGCGAGACGCCGATTGTCACCTTGGTGGTGCTGGGCGGGACTGAGGCGACAATGGGCGGCGCGGCGCGGCGCAGCGCGGCTCGGGCCCGCCGCCGTGGCCGGCTCCCCCACCCCCTTACCCCGCCGCCGTAGACGCCCGGTCACCGCGCCGATCGTGGGACGGCGCGGCCTCAGCCGAACCGATCGGGATCGAACGGCGCGAGGTCGACGAGCGGCGGCTCGCCGCACAGCGCCTGCGCCACCAGCCGGCCGGTCACAGGCCCGAGCGCGACGCCCGCTCCCTCGTGGCCGGTCGCGACCCAGAGGCCGTCTGCGGCCGCCGACGACCCGATCGCCGGGCGCCCGTCCGGGAGCCAGGGGCGCAGGCCGGCCCAGGCGGAGTCCCGCCGCAGGCCGGCCAGCGCCGGCATCAGCGCCGCCGCGCGCTCCACCATCGCCTCGCTCACGTCGTCGTCGACCGTCAGGTCGAACCCTCGCCGCTCGCGGCTCGAGCCGACCAGCACATGGCCCTCCCAGGTGGTCTCGAGCACGGTGCTGACTTCGAGCCCGACATCGAGGCTGGCGACGGAGTGCAGGTACGAGCCGTCGACGACCTTGTGACGGATCAAACGCGGCGAGGGCGCCGGCACACGCAGCCGCACGAGCTGGCCCTTGCGCGGCTCCAGGGGCAGCGCCAGCCCCGCCGTGCGCGCCAGCGGCGCCGTCCACACCCCGGCGGCCAGCACCACCGCGCCGCAGACGACGCGCCCCTGCGCCGTGTCGAGGCCGACCACGCGCCCCCGCTCCACCGCCACGCGCTCGACCGCGCAGCCCGTCCGCAGCTCGACGCCCGCCGAGGCCGCCAGCGCACGGGCGATCGCCCTCGGCGCGCACTGGAGGTCGCGTGGGAAGAAGCTCGCTCCGAGCAGTGCGCCCGTCAGCGCCGGCTCGCGCTCGATCACCTCCTCCGGCGTGAGCAGCCGCGCCTGGACGCCGGCCTCCGCCAGCCGCCGCACGCGCGCCGGCTCGTCGGCCCACGTCCGCGCGTCGGCGTGCACGATCAGCGCGCCCTTGCGCCGGATCCGCGCGAGCGCCCCGAGCCGCTCCTCGAGCTCGTCGTACATCCGCAGCCCGTGCAGCGTCAGCTCCAGCTCCGGCCCGACGTCCGTGTCGGAGGCGAGCACGTTGCCCTCGCCGAGCCCGGTCGTCCCGCCGGAGACCTCGCCGCGATCGAGCAGGCGGACGCGGACGCCGCGGGCCGCCAGCTCGGCCGCGGTCGCCGCGCCGACGATGCCGGCGCCGACCACCGCGACGTCGACCGCCGGCGCGCTCACCGGCGCAGGCGTGCGCGAGCCGCGGGCCTCACAGCGCGAAGCCGGCCGGGAAGGGGTCGTCGGCGTCGAGCAGGTACTGGCCCATGCCGGTGATCCACGCGCGGCCGGTGACCTCGGGCACGACCGCCGGCAGGCCGGCGACCGACGTCTCCTCGACCAACCGCCCGGTGAAGCGCGTGCCGATCACGGACTCGTTGACGAAGTCCTCGCCCAGTGCCAGCTCCCCGCGGGCGTGCAGCTGCGCCATCCGCGCCGAGGTCCCGGTGCCGCACGGCGAGCGGTCCAGCCAGCCCGGCTCGATCGCGGTGGCGTTGCGCGCCGCCGCCCCGCCGGCGCCGGCGCCGGCGCCGGGGGCGTGGAAGACGACGTGGCGGCAGCCCGCGAGCCGCGGATCGGCCGGGTGCACGGGTGCGCCGGCGCGGTTGATGGCCGCCATCAGCGCCAACCCGCGCTCGACCAGCGCGCCGGCGTCCTCCGGCCCGACCGCCAGGCCGAGCGACTCCGCCGGCAGCAGCGCGTAGAAGTTGCCTCCGTACGCCATGTCGTAGGTCACCGGGACGCCCTCCAGCTCCACCACGCGATCGCGCGCCAGCAGGAACGAGGGCACGTTGCGCAGCGTGACCGCCCGCGCGCGGCCGCCCTCGACCGCGACCCGAGCCTGCACGAGACCGGCGGGGGTGTCGAGCGCCACCACCGTCTCGGGCTCGCGCACCTCGACCATGCCCGTCTCCACCAGCACCGTGGCCACGCCGATCGCCCCGTGCCCGCACATCGGCAGGCAGCCGGAGACCTCGATGAACAGCACGCCCCAGTCGGCGTCCGCGCGCGTCGGCGGCTGCAGGATCGCCCCGGACATCGCCGCGTGCCCGCGCGGCTCGCGCATCAGCAGCAGCCGCAGGTCGTCCAGCTCCGCCTCGAAGTGCAGCTTGCGCTCGAGCATCGTCGCGCCCGGGATCGGGCCGACGCCGCCGGTGATGACGCGCGTCGGCATCCCCTCCGTGTGGGAGTCGACCGCCGCGAGGCAGCGCGCCGCCCTCATCGGCGCTCGGAAGTCTCGAGCGCCGAGGTCAAGCCGGAACGGTCTCCCGCAGCACGGCGAGCGTCGCGCCGAGCGCCTCGCGCTCCGGCCCGGTCAGCGCCAGCCGCGGCGCGCGGCACGGCCCGCCGGCCAGGCCGACCTCGTCCAGCGCGGCCTTGAAGTACTGCACGAGCTTGGGCGTCATGTCGAAGCGGGCGAGCGGCAGCAGCCGCTGGTAGACCTCGCGCGCCGCGTCCAGCTCGCCGGCGCGGCAGTGCTCGTAGAGCGCCACGCACTCGCGCGGGGCGACGTCGGCGACACCCGAGACCCAGCCCGTCGCCCCCGCGCTGAAGCCCTCAAGCGCCCAGTCGTCCCCGCCCACGAGCACCTCGAGCTGCGGAGCGGCCGCCAGCAGGGCCGGGATCCGCCGCACGTCGCCCGAGCACTCCTTGACCGCCACGACGCCCTCGACCCGCTCGGCGATGGCGGCGATCGCGGGCGCCAGCAGGTCGACGCCGCTGGCCTCGGGGTTGTTGTAGAGCATCACCGGCAGCCCGGCGCCGTCGGCCACGGCGGCGTAGAAGGCCTCCAGCTCCGCGCGGTCGGCGCGGTAGCCGAGCGGCGGGAGCAGCATGATCGCGGCGGCCCCCGCCGCCGCGGCGTCGCGCGCGTAGGCGATCGAGGCGTCGGCCGTGCCCGAGGACACGCCGGCGATCACCGGCACGCTGCCGTCGACCGCCGTCGCCACGGTCTCGAGCACGAGCCGGCGCTCGCCCGCTTCCAGCGACCCCGCCTCCCCCATCGTGCCGGTGCCGACGATCCCGTGCACCCCCGCGTCGAGCAGGAAGCGGACGTTGGCGGCGAGGCCGGCGGTGTCGACGGCTCCGCCGGGGTCGAACGGGGTGGTGACGGCAGGGACGATGCCGGGGAAGCGCACGCGGGGCTCCGATCAGTCGAGGGTCATGTAGCGGCGCACGCGCTTGACGTGCTGGGCGGCGTAGAGGGCGGCGGCGTCGGGGTCTCCCTCGACGATCGCCTCGTAGATCATGCGGTGCTCGGCGAGCTGGATGCTCGTGCGCCCGGGGGTGGCGATCGAGTCGTCGCGCAGGCGCTGCCACAGCGGCTGGTCCATCAGCGCGGCGACATGCTCCGCGAGCCCGGCGAGCACCGGGTTGCCGGTCATCGCGGCGATCTGACGGTGGAACAGCCGGTCGGACTCGTTCCAGCCGGCCCGCGCGGCCGGATCGCGCGGGTCGGCGGCCGCCTCCATGGCGGCGAGCAGGCACTCGCACTCGGCGTCCGCGCGGCCGCGTTGGGCGGCCAGGCGCGCGACGGCCGGCTCGATCAGCGCGCGCGCCTCCAGCAGGTCGGTCGGGCTCGCGTCGTGCGGGAGCCTGTCCGAGGACAGCCGTTCGCCGGCGTCGATGGCCACGAACGAGCCCGAGCCGGGGCGCGTCTCGATGATCCCCTGCACCTGCAGCGCGCCGATCGCCTCGCGCACCGACGCGCGGCCGACCTCCAGCCGGCGCGCGAGGTCGCGCTCGGACGGCAGCCGCTCGCCCGCGGCGAGCGCGCCGGAGCGGATCTCCGCCGCGAGCCGCTCGGCCACGTGCTCGTAGCGCTGCAGCATCCGCAGTGGCGCGATGGCCAGACTGGTTCGGGCGGCGACTGGTTCACTCACAGAACCAGTACGGTACTCCGGATGGCGACCGCGTTCAACTCCGTCGACCCGCGCACCGGGGAGACCGGCCAGCTCAGCCGCGAGCCTGTCCCAGCGCCATCGTGGGCGGACGGCCGGGGCGCGTCAGGCAGCGCGGGCGAGCGGCAGCATCCGCATCCGCTCGGGCAGCACCGGGACGACGACGCGCTTGACGTACTCCGCACCGCCGTGCAGCGCGACCGAGCGCACCGGGTCCCACGAGAAGCCGTACTGGCGGCGGACCGCGGGCGGCAGCAGCCCGATCGTGATCTGGTTGACCAGCTCGAGCACCGGGCGCAGGTGCAGCGGCACGGGCGGGCGCAGCACGATGTCGACGGCGAGGGCGCGCGCCTGCGGCGTCACCACCAGCTCGGGGCTCGCGTAGCGCTCGGCCATGTAGGCCTCGAACCCGTCGACGTCGTCGGGCATGTCGCGCTCGCGCAGGCCGAACAAGCGTCCGACGACGCGGTAGTCGCGCCACAGCGCTTGCTCCTCGTCGCGGGTCAGCGAGCGCACGTACTTGCCGTAGACGAGCATCGCCGACTCGGCCAGCGCCCCGAGGATCCACAGCAGATGCTCGGGGTCGTCGCCGCGGTAGGGCGTGCCGGCCGGAAACGGGCCGGCGGGCTCGGCCAGCGTGCCGCGCACCCGGCTGTGCATCTCGCGCACGTGGGCGGTCACGCGATCGGCGCGCGATCGGGTCCCGAACGCGATCGCGTTCATCACGTTGGCGGTCCGCTCCAGCCGCGCGTAGGGGTCGTCGAGCGCGCCCGTGTGGGCGAAGAAGCCGGCGAAGGCGACCGGGTGGGCGGCCATCACCAGCAGCGCGCGTGGCCCGGAGAGACCGGTCACGCGGTCGCCCACCACGCTGCGCAGCATCGAGTCGTCGGTGAAGTATCCCTGCGGCGGCATTCGCTTCTGAGTACGGGAGTGGCCCCCAACAGGCCCACTACCCTCTCGGTATGCCCGCCCAGGCCTACGCCGGCAAGGAGTGCGTCTGCCAGTTCCGCAGGGGGATCTGCGACCAGACGTGCGTGCAGGGCATGCTCGAGACGCCCTACTACATGGCGTGCCTGAAGCTCACCGGCCGGCGCTGCGTGGTCGTCGGCGGCGGCGAGATCGGCCTGGAGAAGGTCGAGGGCCTGCTGGCGTGCGACGCGCAGGTCGTGCTCGTCGCCCCCAAGGCGATCGGCGCGTTGGCCGCGCTGGCCGCCGAGGGCTCGATCGCGTGGGAGCGGCGCGAGTACCGCCCCGAGGACCTCGAGCGCACGTTCATCGCGATCGCCGCGACCGACCACACCGACGTCAACATCCGCGTCTACGAGGACGCCGAGCGGCGGGCGATGCTCGTGAACGTCGTCGACGTGCCGCCGCTGTGCAACTTCATCCTGCCCGCGATCGTGCGCACGGGCCCGCTGGCGATCGCGATCTCCACCGCGGGCGCGTCGCCGGCGCTGGCCAAGCGCATCAAGCGCCAGATCGCCGACGAGTACGGCGAGCCCTACGCGCGGCTGGCCGTGCTGCTCAACGATGCGCGCGGCTGGGCCAAGGGCACGCTGCCGACCTACCAGGACCGCAAGCGGTTCTTCGAGGGGATCGTCGACGGCGACCCCGACCCGGTGGAGCTGCTGCGCCGCGGCGACGAGGCCGGGGTGCGAGACCTGATCGCCGCCGCCCAGCGCTCGCACGCTACGGCGGGGGTCTGACATCCGCACCGCCGTCCTCACCGTCTCGACCTCCGTCTCGCGCCGGGAGGCCGAGGACCTCTCCGGCCCGAAGCTGGCCGCCGCCGCCGAGAACGCCGGCTGCGAGGTCGTGGCGATGGAGGTCGTGCCCGACGACTTCTCGCTGATCGAGGACCGGCTCAACCACCTGATCGACAGCGGCTGCGACCTCGTGTTCACGACGGGCGGGACGGGGCTGACGCCCGACGACATCACGCCAGAGGCGACGCGCGCGGTGATCGACCGCGAGGCGCCCGGCTTCGCCGAGGCGCTGCGGAACGAGGGCGCCCGACACACGCCGCTGGGCATCCTCTCACGCGGGATCTCGGGCATCGCCGGGCGTACGCTGGTGGTGAACTTCCCCGGCTCGCCGAAGGCGATCGAGCAGGTCTTCGGCGTGCTCGCGCCCACGCTCGAGCACGTGGTGCGCACGCTGCGCGGCGACTCGTCGCACCATGCCGCCGGCTGAGAGTCCGACGAGCACGGGGGCGCGGCCGGGCGGGTGGGCGGCGGCGGGAGCGGCGGGCGAGCCGGCGCCCGCAGTCGAGCTGCGCGACCTCTCGCGCGCGTACGGCGAGCGGGTCGCGCTGGCCGGCGTGACGCTGACGCTCCCGCGCGGCGCGACGCTGGCGGTGTTCGGCGCCAACGGCGCAGGCAAGACGACGCTCCTGCGGATCCTCGCCACGCTGCTGAGCCCGCACGCCGGCACGGCGCGGGTGCTCGGGTGCGAGCTGCCGCGCGACGGCTGGGCCGTGCGCGGGCGGGTCGGGCTGCTGGCGCACGAGCCGCTGCTCTACCGCGAGCTGAGCGGCCGCGAGAACCTGCGCTTCCACGCGCGGCTGCACGGCGTCGGGGCGGCGCGGGTGGAGGCGCTGCTAGAGGCGGTCGGGATGACGCGGCGCGCCGACGAGCCGCTGCGCACGCTGTCGCGCGGCATGGCCCAGCGGATCGCGATCTGCCGCGCCGTGCTGCACTCGCCCGAGCTGCTGCTGCTCGACGAGCCGCTGGCCAACCTGGACCCCGGCGCGGCCGGCGCCGTGGAGCCGCTGATCGGGGCGGGCAGCGGCGCGGCGCGGGTGCTGATCTCGCACGACGTCGAGCACGGGCTCGAGGAGGCGGACGTGGTGCTGGGACTGCGCGGCGGCCGCCAGGCGCTGCTGGCGCGCGCGGGCGAGTTGGACGCGGCGGCGCTGCGGGAGCTGTACGCATGAGCGCGGCGACCGAGCCGCGCGCGGTCCCCACCCGGGTGGTGGTGGCGGCGCTGATCCGCAAGGACCTGCGGCTCGAGCTGCGCACGCGCGAGTCGGTGCCGGCGATGCTGCTGTTCAGCGTCTCCACGTTCGTGCTCTTCCACTTCGGGCTCGACGCGCGCTCGCTGGAGGGCGACCTCGCCGCCGGGGTGCTGTGGGTGACGCTGCTGTTCGCCTCCGTGCTGGCCATCAACCGGCTGTTCGTGGCCGAGCGCGAGGAGGGCGGGTTCGACGGCTTCCTGCTGGCGCCCGTCGATCGAACCGCGCTGTTCCTGGCCAAGGCGACGGTGCTGTTCTCCTTCCTCGTCGTGCTCGAGCTGGCCGCGGTGCCGGCCTTCGCGGTGCTGCTGCTCGCGCCGCCGGGGCTGCCGGGCCTGCTCGAGCTGTGCGCGCTGCTGCTGCTCGCCGACGTCGGGATCGCCGTCGTCGGGACGCTGGTGGGCGCGCTGGCGGTGCAGACGCGGGCGCGCGACCTGATCGTCCCGCTGCTCGCCCTGCCGCTGATGATCCCGGTCGTGATCGCGGCGGCGCGCGGGACCGCGCCACTGTGGCTCGAGGCGGGCGCGGAGCCGATGCCAGGACGCTGGCCGGCGATCCTCGGCCTCTATGATCTCGTGTTCGGCCTGCTGGCCTACGCGGTCTTCGACTACCTCCTCGACGAGTGAGAGACGCCAACTTCTCCAGGGGGCTCGTGCCCCTCTCCATCGGCTCCGTCGTCCTGCTCGTGGGCGGCTTCGCGATGGTGTTCCTGTACGCGCCCAACGACGCCGACCAAGGCTTCGTCCAGAAGATCTTCTACCTGCACGTGCCGCTGGCCATCGTCGCGCTGTGCGGGTTCGTGGCGGGCGGGATCTACGGGATCCGCTTCCTGCGCTCGGGTGACCGCGTGCACGACCTGCGCTCCTACGTGGCGATCCACATCTCGTTGATCCTGGCCGTCGGCGCGCTGGTCACGGGCTCGATCTGGGCGAAGGCCTCGTGGGGGCAGTGGTGGGTGTGGGAGGAGCCGACGCTCGTCTCGTTCCTGATCGTCTTCCTGCTCTACGCGTGCTATCAGCCGCTGCGCTTCTCGATCGAGGACCCGGAGCGCCAGGCGCGCTACGCGGCGGTCTTCGCGGTCGTGGGCGGCGTGTTCGTGCCGCTGAACTTCATCGCCGTGCGCGCGGCCGAGTCGTTGATCCACCCGCGCGTGCTGAGCACGACCGGCGGCTCGATGCCGGGATCGATGCGGCTCACGTTCCTGATCGCGCTGGCCGGGATGGCCGTGCTGTTCGTGACGCTGAACAAGTACGAGCTGACCTCCAAGCGCGCGTCGTTCCAGCTGCGCGCGCTGAGGCGGCGGCTGGCGGGCGACGACGACGGCTGGGTCCCGGTTCGCCGCAGCGCGGCGCCGCAGCTCTGATGCCGGCCCTCCCGCTCGGGGACGCCGGGCCCTACGTCGTCGCCGCCTACCTGGTGTTCCTGGCGCTGGTGCTGGTCTACGTGGCGATCATGGCGGCCAAGCTGGGGCGGGTGGAGCGAGAGATCGGGGAGCTGGCGGAGCTGGCCGAGCGGCGGGCGGAGGAGCGCCGGCTCGACGGCTCGGCCGCCGCGGGCGCGGCCTCGCCGGCGAGCGCCGAGGCCGGAGCGTCGCGATGAGCGAGCTGCTCGCGCTCGGCACCTCGCACAAGACGGCGCCACTGGCGGTGCGCGAGCGGATCGCGCTGCTCGACGGCGGGGCCGAGGCGCTGGTGGCCGAGCTGACGGCGAACCCGAGCGTGGCGGAGGCCGTCGCGCTCTCGACCTGCAACCGCACCGAGCTCTACCTCGTCGTCTCGGACCCGGTGGAGGCGGAGTCCTTCGTGCTCGGCCTGCTCGCGCGGCGGGCCGCGGTGCGCCCGACCGAGCTGGTCGAGGGCATGTACTCGCTGCGCAACTGCGACGCCGCGCGCCATCTGTACCGCGTGACGAGCGGGCTGGAGTCGATGATCGTCGGCGAGGCGGAGGTCCAGGGCCAGGTCAAGCGCGCGTACGAGCTGGCGCTGTCCGCCCGCACCACCGGGCCGATGACCAACAAGCTCTTCCGCGCCGCGCTCGCCACCGGCAAGCGCGTGCGCACCGAGACCGCGATCTCGGCCGGGCGCGCGAGCGTCGCCTCGGCCGCCGTCGACGCCGCGCGGGCGGCGATCGGCGACCTCGCGCGGCGGCACGTGGTGATCGTCGGCGCGGGCGAGACGGCGGAGCTGACCGCCCAGGCGCTGCACGACCAGGGGGTCACGACGATGTTCGTGGCCAACCGCCGCCGCGAGCGGGCGATCGCGCTCGCCCAGCGCTTCGGCGGGGCGTCGGGATCGTTCGACGCGCTGCCGGGCGAGCTGGAGCGGGCCGACATCGTCATCACCTCGACGGCGTCGCCGCACACTTTGCTGGAGGCCGAGGAGCTCGCCGAGGTGATGGCCCTCCGCCGGAGCCGCCCGCTGCTGCTCGTCGACCTCGCCGTGCCGCGCGACATCGACGCGCAATGCGAAGAGCTGCCGGGCGTCACGCTGCTCGACATGGACGCGCTCCAGCGCACCGTCGGGCGCCACATGTCCGTGCGCCGGGCGGAGGCGCACCGCGCGGAGGGCATCGTCGAGGAGGAGATCCAGAGCTTCGCGGGCTGGCTCGGCTCGCTCGAGGTGCTCCCGACGCTGGCGGCGCTGCGTGCACGCGGCGACGCCGTCGTGGACGGCCTGCTGGCCGAGAACGCCGGCCGCTGGGAGGGCCTGACCGACCGCGACCGCGACCGCGTGGAGACGCTCGCCCGCACCGTCGTCAACCGCCTGCTCCACGAGCCGACCGTCCGCGTCAAGGGGCTCGAGGCCGAGCAGCGGCACGCCCGCCTCCAGCTCCTGCGCGAGCTGTTCGGGCTCGAGGAGTCGCAGCCCGGAGCGGAGGCCGCGCCCGCCGAGGTCCGCGCCCTCCGGCCGCGTTGACCCGCGCGGCCGCGGGCCCCACCACCGTCCCCGCCGCATGACGGCGCTGCGCATCGGCACCCGCGGCAGCCTGCTCGCGCTGGCCCAGGCGCGCGCGATCGCGGCGGCGCTCGAGGTGGAGTCGGAGCTGGTGACGATCACGACGGCCGGTGACGTGGACCGGGCGCGCGGCGACAAGTCTCGCTGGACCGCGGCGTTGGAGGCGGCGCTGCTCGCGGGTGAGATCGACCTCGCGGTGCACTCCGCCAAGGACGTCCCGAGCGAACTGGCGGGGGGGACCGAGCTGGTGGCCGCCCCACGCCGAGCGAACCCGCTCGACGCGCTCGTGGGCGAGCCGACGCTCGACGCCGTCCGCGAGGGTGCCCGCGTCGGGACCAGCGCGCTGCGGCGGCGTGCGCAGCTGCTCGCCGCGCGGCCCGACCTCGAGATCGCCGAGCTGCGGGGCAACGTCGACACCCGCCTGCGCAAGCGCGCCGCGGGCGAGGTCGACGTGCTCGTGCTCGCCGCCGCCGGGCTGGACCGCCTCGGCCGCCGCGACGAGGCGGGCGGCCCGCCGGCCGGCGAGGTCTTCGTCCCGGCGGCCGGGCAGGGCGTGATCGCCGTCCAGGGCAGGACCGGAACGCCCGCCGCCGCCGCCGCCACCACCGTCACCCACGACCGCACCATGGCATGCCTCACGGCCGAGCGGGCCGCCGTGCGCGAGCTGGAAGCCAATTGTCACGCGCCGGTGGGAGTCCACGCGGAAGTCGTCACGGACGGCCTCCGCCTGCGCGGCTTCGCGGGCCTTCCCGACGGCTCCGCCTGGCTCGTCGACGAGATCGTGTGGACGGCCGGCGAGGACCGCGCGGCGGCCGCCGGCGAGGCGCTCGCGCGCCGGATGCGCTCGGCCGGCGCGGCCGACCTGCTGCGCGACGCTGAGGCGATGGTCACGTGAGCACCGGCGACCCCGGGGCACGCCGCGGCACTTCGGCTTCGGGCGGGATCGTCCACCTCGTCGGGGCCGGGCCGGGCGATCCCGGGCTGCTGACCGTACGGGCCGTCGAGCTGATCGCCGCCGCCGACGTGATCCTGTACGACCGGCTGATCCCCTCCGAGGCGCTCGCCGGCGCCCGCCACGACGCCGAGATCGTCTACGTCGGCAAGCAGGGTGAGGGGCCGCAGTTCCCGCAGGACGACACCCATCGCCTCCTGCTCGAGCACGCCCGTGCCGGCCGGCGGGTGGTGCGGCTCAAGGGCGGCGACCCGTTCGTGTTCGGGCGCGGCGGCGAGGAGGCGCTCGTGCTCCACGAGGCCGGAATCCCCTTCGAGGTCGTGCCCGGCGTCACCGCCGGCGTCGCGGCGCCCGCCTACGCCGGCATCCCCGTCACCCACCGCGAGGTCGCCAGCGGCGTCGCCTTCGTCACCGGCCACGAGGACCCGTCCAAGCCGGACTCCGCGCTCGACTGGCCGGCGCTGGCGGCGTTCCCGGGCACGCTCGTCTTCTACATGGGCGTACGGGCGCTGCCACGGATCGCCGAGCAGCTCATCGCCGGCGGGCGGCCCGCGGACGAGCCCGTCGCGGTCGTGGAGCGCGGCACGCTGCCCACCCAGCGCACGCTGTTGGCGACGCTCGGCGACGTCGGCGAGCGCGCCCGGGCCGCGGCCGTCCGCGCGCCGGCGATCACGCTGGTGGGTCCGGTCGCGGCCCTGCGGGAGCAGCTCGCGTGGTTGGAGTCCCGCCCGCTGTTCGGGCGCACCGTGGCCGTCACCCGCGCCCGCGCGCAGGCGAGCGCGCTCGCGCAGCGCCTGCGCGCGCTGGGCGCGACGGTCGTCGAGGCTCCGACCATCCGCATCGAGCCGATCCCCGCGTCGAAGCCGGAGCTGACCGCGTACGACCTCGTCGCGGTCACGTCGCCCAACGGCGCCGAGCGACTGCTCGAGCTCCTGCGCGACGCGCGCGAGCTGGCCGGCATCACCGTCGCGGCGATCGGCCCCGGGACGGCGCGTGCGCTGCGCGAGCGTGGCGTGGAGCCGGACGTCGTCCCCGAGCGCGCCGTCGCCGAAGGCCTCGTCGAAGCGCTGCGCGACGTCCCCATCACCCGCGCGCTCATCGCGCGCGCCGCCGAGGGCCGCGACGTGCTGCCCGACGCGCTGCGCGAGCACGGCGCCGAGGTCGACGTCCTCGCCCTCTACGAGACGGTCGCCGAGCCGCTTGACGCCGCCACCCGCGAGGCGGCGGCGCGCGCCGACTACCTCCTGTTCACCTCCGCATCCTCGGTGCGCTTCTACGCGCATGCGGCCGGCGACGGCGCCCTCACCGGACCGCGCCTGCTCTCCATCGGCCCGGCCACCAGCGCGGAGCTGCGCGAGCACGGCGCCGAGCCCGACCTCGAGGCCGACCCGCACACGCCCGACGGCCTCGTCGAGGCGCTGCTGCGCGACGCCGCCGAGCGCTAGTTCTCGCGCGGCAGCTTCGGGACGCCGCGGTACACGATGGCCATGCCCATCACGGTGATGACGCCGAAGATGATCCACATGAGCGTCTCGTTCCACTCCCAGTGGCCGAAGGCGCTGCCGACGATCGCGATCAACGGCAGACACACCAGGAGAGCGATGCGCAGGTGGCGGTCCACACTCATGAGGGTAAGAGGCCCGCGAGTCCAAGCGCAAGTGACAAAGCTGTCACGCACAGGCGAGCACGCTGGTGACCGCCGCGACGGCGAGGGTCAGGATCGTCAGCGAGTCCATGACTCGCTCTAGCGGCCGCCCACGCCTTCTCACCCCCACCAACGCACACGCGAGAATGCGCGGATGGCGCGGCCGATCACGTTCCTGTCGGACTACGGGCTCGCCCACGAGTTCGTCGTCGAGCCGGGATGACCGCCGAGGCGCACGACGCCGCAACGCTGCCCGGCGTGGAGCCGAGGTGACCGCCGCGGCGGAGCTCGGGCGCCCCTGGCTGCACTTCCGCGAGACCGGCTCGGTGCTCGACCGGGCGCGCGAGCTGGCCGCGGCGGGAGCGCCGCACGGCACGCTCGTGACGGCCGGCCTCCAGACCGCGGGCCGGGGGCGCCAGGGCCGCGCGTGGTCGGCGCCCGCGGGGCGCGCACTACTGCTCGCGCTGGTCGTCCGCGAGCCGGACCCGCTGCTGTCGCTCCGAGCCGGCCTCGCGGTCGCCGACCTCGCCGGAGCGGACGCGCGCGTGAAGTGGCCCAACGACGTACTGCTCGACGGGCGCAAGGTCGCCGGCGTCCTCGTCGAGGGCCGGCCGCAGGAGGGCTGGGCGGTGGTCGGCATCGGCGTGAACGCCGCCGCCGAGGTGGCCGAGCTGCCCGATCGCGCCGGCACGCTCGGCCTCGCCCCGGCGCAGCTCGAGGACGCCCAACGGCAGCTGCTCGCCGCGCTCGAGCGGCGACTCGCTGAGGCGCGGGCCGCGACGCTGGCCGCGCTGCGCGAGCGCGACGCCCTGCTCGGCTCGGCGGTCACCTGGGCGGGAGGCAGCGGGACCGCCGCCGGAATCACCGACGACGGAGCGCTCCGCGTCCGCGCCGACGACGGGTCGGAGTCGGCGCTCGACGCCGGCGAGGTCCACCTCGAGCCGCGTCGCGGCTGACGCGCGGCTCAGAGTCCGTTTCACAATGATCGGTGATCGGGACCCGCCCGCCGGTCGTGGACCGAGCCGGGCGCCGCACGAATCCGAAGGGAGTACGGACGTACTTCCGAGCGATTCGGGTGGCGATCCGGCGAAGTGTCCACGGCCACCCTGGGCGTGCCGGGATTGTGAAACGGGCTCTTAGGCGGCTTCGTCGCCCGCGGCGTTCTCCACCGCGGCCCGGACCCGCTCGCTGGCCGCCTCGAGCGGGCTCGGGGCGCCGGTCTTCTTCGCGCGCGAGCGGCGCGGCCTGGGCGGCGCCGGAGCGTCGGCCTGAGCGGCCTCCTCGGCCGTCTCGGTCGCCGCCGGAGCGTCGGCCGGAGGGACCGCCGGCTCGGTCGCCGCCGGAGGGTCGGGCGGAGCCGGCGGCTTCGGCGCGCGCCGGCGCCGTGGCTTCGGCGCCTCGTCGTCCTCCGACACGGCCTCGGCCTCGGCCTCGGCGGCCACCGGCTCGGCCGGCCTCGGGGCTCGCCGGCGGGTGCGGCGGGGCCTCGGCGGAGTGGGCTCGCCGGTCCCCTCGACCGGACCCTCGGCAGACTCCTCGGCGGCAGCCGTGGCGACCGCCTCGACCTGGCCGGCGCCGACCCCCTCCCCCGCGCCCTTCTTGCGCCGCCGGCGCGAGGAGCGCTTGCCGCCCTTGCCGCCGCCGCCCTTCGGGAAGTTGCGCAGCAGCTCGCGGGCCAGGGCCGCCGG
>Ga0136617_10000341_pt1 | contig 38012 bp, 25 predicted proteins | sample AntDrymUQ3222106_2_FD_129672 | JGI IMG/M metagenome (GOLD analysis project Ga0136617, IMG submission 129672) | Polar desert sand microbial communities from Dry Valleys, Antarctica - metaG UQ322 (21.06) | ecosystem: Environmental > Terrestrial > Soil > Desert | place: Antarctica: Dry Valley... | reverse complement strand
CGGCGCACCGATGCCACGGTGATCCGCCGGTAGACCAGGATTGTGAAGCCGGTCACCGTCGCCAGCCCGGCCAGGGTGCCCAGCGAGACGGAGGCGAAGTGGTAGAGGCCATCGGAGATCCAGACCGCCTCGGTGAGCCACTTCGGCACCAGGATGCCGCCGATGTGCCCGGCGATGACCGCGAGTAGGCCGAGATGGAACAGCGGGCTGCCCAGGCGCAATAACCTGCTCTCGTACATCTGCGACGATCGGGTGGTCCAGCCGAACTTGTCGTAGCGGTAGCGCCACAGGTGCCCGACGACGAACGTCGTCAGCGTGACGTAGGGCAGGATGACCCACAGGAATGTGCTCACCGCGCTCCCTCGCTGCGCTCGGTCGGCGGCTCCGCCGATGCGCTGTGCCGATGGTTCGCTCGCCTGCGCTCGCTCACCGGTGGCCTCCGCGCGGTCCGGCCGGAATGAGTGAGGGATCGAGCGCGAACGGTTCCAGCCCGACCTCCTCCTCGGGTGGTCCTTCCCTGGCCAGCCGCTCGACCTCGGCCCGGTCCCGGGTGGCCAGCGGCGGCAGCGCACCGCAGACGGAGTCCAGCACCAGGCCGTACGGCGACCCCGCGTCATGCAGGGACAGCCGCAGCAGCTCGATGCCGGCGCGGCGTTCGTGCAGCAGCCGCATGCCGGCGGCCAGATCCGCGGTGGCGGCGAACTCCAGGACGACCGCGAGGTGGTCGGGCAGCTCGGCGTCGGTGAGCGAGAAACCCGCGGCGGTGTACGCGTGTTTGATCCGCAGGATCGCCAGACCGCGCTTGCGGGTGTCGCCGTAGGCGTAGTAGGTGAGGTAGAGGCAGCACCGGCGCCGCAGGTCGAAGGTCTCGACGTAGTCGGCGGCCAGCTGGGGCAGCGGCGTCGCCTCGACGTGGGCGAGGAACGCCCGCAGCGGTTCGCCCATCACCGCGGGCAGGGTCGTGGCCGCGTCGCGCAGCAGGGGCAGCCGGTCGATCGTCTGCTGCCCGGGATAATCGAGCAGCAGCGACGCGACCTGCCACCCGACCTGCCGGTCGCGGTCGCCGGGACGCTCACCAGCCGTAGACCGTGCGGCTCGTCGCAGCGGCAGCTTCACGCGTCCTTCTCCGTTCCGGCCGAGGTGCGCTCGGGGAACAACCCGGCCGGGGTGCCGTTGCCGTCCCAGTTGAGCAGGTTGACCCGTTGGAGCTTCTTCAGCGGTGCAGCCGGAGTGTCGGTGTGGGTGAACGCGTCCCCCGCATCCCCGCCGGCGTCGCCGCGAATGTGGAAGTCCTGCTCGGACATGCCGGGACCGCCGTCGGTGTCCAGGCTGCACCCGGTCGCGATCGCGTCGAGCTTGTGGGCGTCCTCCGCCGACGCGGTCGGGATGACGTAGCGGTCCTCGTACTTCGCGATGGCGAGCAGCCGGTACATCGCCTCGATGTCGGTCGGGGTCATTCCCACGGCGGTGGCGATCGTCGGATCGCGGTCCTCGCCGAGGTTGACCCGGCGCATGTAGGACCGCATCGCGGCCAACCGTTGCAGCGCGGCGCGCACCGGCTCCGGGTCCCCGGCGGTGAACAGCTCGGCCAGGTACTCGATGGGGATGCGCAGGGCGTCGATCGCGCCGAAGAGGTTGTGGTGGTCCTCGCCGTCGTTGCCGGTCTGCGCCAACACGTCGACCACCGGAGACAGCGGCGGCACGTACCAGACCATCGGCATCGTGCGGTACTCCGGATGCAGCGGCAGCGCGATCCGGAACCGCTCGATCAGGGCGTACACCGGCGACTGCTGCGCCGCCATCAACCAGTCGTGCGCGATCTCGGCCCGCTCGGCCTCCCAGATCACCCGAGGGTCGAACGGATCGAGGAAGACGCCGCGCTGCGCGTCGTACAGATCCTTGTCGTCGGGCACCGCCGCCGCCTGCGCCACCTTGTCGGCGTCATAGAGCATCACCCCGATGTAGCGCAGCCGCCCGACGCAGGTCTCCGCGCAGACCGTCGGGATCCCGACCTCCACGCGCGGGTAGCAGAACGTGCACTTCTCGGCCTTGCCGGTCTTGTGATTGAAGTAGATCTTCTTGTACGGGCAGCCGGTGACGCACATCCGCCAGCCGCGGCAGCGGTCCTGGTCGACGAGCACGATGCCGTCCTCGCTGCGCTTGTAGATCGCGCCGGACGGGCACGACGCGGCGCACGACGGGTTGAGGCAGTGCTCGCAGATCCGGGGCAGGTAGAACATGAAGGTCTGCTCGAACTCGAGCTTCACCTTGTCCGAGAGCTGCTTGAGGATCGGGTCGAGGGCGATCTGCTCGGGCCCCCCGCCCAGGTCGTCGTCCCAGTTCGGACCCCAGGTGACGGGCGTCGGCTTGCCGCTGATCAGGGACTGGGGCTGGGCCACCGGCGTGGTGTCCAGGGCCGGTGCGTTGATCAGCGTCGAATAGTCGTAGGTCCAGGGCTCGTAGTAGTCGTGGATCGTCGGCAGGTCGGGGTTGGCGAAGATGTTCGCCAGGCGCCGCAGCCGCGATCCCGCCCGCAGTGTCAGCCGGCCGCGGCGGTCCAGCTTCCAGCCGCCCTTCCACTTCTCCTGGTCCTGGTACCCGCGCGGGTACCCCTGCCCGGGCCGGGTCTCCACATTGTTGAACCAGACGTACTCCGCGCCGTTGCGGTTGGTCCACGCCTGCTTGCAGGTGACGCTGCAGGTGTGGCAGCCGATGCACTTGTCCAGGTTCATCACCATCGCGAGCTGAGCCATCACGCGCATCAGTACGTCACCTCCTGCGAGCGGCGGCGGATCGTGGTGACCTCGTCGCGTTGGTTGCCGGTCGGGCCGTGGTAGTTCAGCGCGAACGACTGCTGGCCGTAGCCACCGATGAGATGAGTCGGCTTGATCATCAGCCGGGTGAGCGAGTTGTGCATGCCGCCCCGCTTGCCGGTGGCCTCGACCCTCGGCACGTTCACCGCCCGGTCCTGCGCGTGGTACATGAAGACCGTGCCCTCCGGCATCCGGTGCGACACGATCGCCCGCGCGACCACCACGCCGTTGCGGTTGTTGGCCTCGATCCAGTCGTTGTCCGTGACCCCGATCTTCGCCGCGTCCTGCACGCTCATCCAGATCGACGGGCCGCCGCGCGAGAGCGTGAGCATGTGCAGGTTGTCCTGGTAGGCCGAGTGGATCGACCACTTCGAGTGCGGGGTGAGGTAGCGGACGGTCACCCCGAGCCGGCCGTCCCCACCGATCTGCGGTTCACCGAACAGGTGGGCCATGTTCAGCGGCGGCCGGTAGGTGGGCAGCGACTCGCCGAGGTCGACCATCCAGTCGTGGTCGAGGTAGAAGTGCTGCCGCCCGGTGAGCGTGTGCCACGGCTTCCCCCGCTCGACGTTGATCGTGAACGGTGAGTAGCGCCGGCCCCCGGTCTCGCTGCCCGACCACTCCGGCGAGGTGATCACCGGTACCGGCCGCGCCTGGGTGTCGGCGAAGGTGATCCGCTTGCCCTCGTGCTCGGCGGCCAGGTCGGCCAGCTGCACCCCGGTCCGCAGCTCGAGCGCGTGGAATCCTTCGGTCGCCAGCCGCCCGTTGGTGGTGCCCGACAGGGCCAGGATCGCCTCGCAGGCCATCTGGTCCTGCGCCAGCGACGGCCGGCCCTGTGCCGGCCCGCTCTGCACCAGGCCGTTGACCCGGCCCAGGAGCTCGACCTCCTCGAGCGGGTGCACGGTCACGCCCTTGGTCGTCAACCCCAGCGTCTCGACGAGCGGACCGAGCGCGGCCATCTTCTCCGCGACGGCGCCGTAGTCGCGTTCCACCACGACCAGCTTGGGCATCGTCTTGCCGGGGATCGGCTCGCACTCGCCGGCCTTCCAGTCGCGCACCCGACCGCCTGGCTGCGCGGTGGCGTCGATTGTGTCGTGTTGCAGCGGCACGGCGACGAGATCGCGGCGTACCCCCAGGTGCTTCTCGGCGAGTTGACTGAACGAGCGCGAGATGCGGGCGAACGCCTCGAAGTCGGTGCGGGTCTCCCAGGGCGGCCTGATCGCGGGGCTGAACGCATGCACGAAGGGGTGCATGTCGGTGCTGGACAGGTCGTGCTTCTCATACCAGGTCGCCGCCGGCAGCACGACGTCGCTGAACAGCGTGGTGCTGGTCATCCGGAAGTCCAGCGACAGCAGGAGATCGAGCTTTCCGGCCGGCGCCTCGTCGCGCCACCGCACCTCCTGCGGGCGGATGTCGGGCGACTCGGTCGCGGCGAGATTCGTGTGCGTGCCGAGCAGGTGGTGCAGGAAGTACTCGTTGCCCTTGCCCGAGGAGCCCAGCAGGTTCGCCCGCCAGACGGTCAGCACCCGTGGGAAGTTCTCCGGGGCGTCCGGGTCCTCGCAGGCGAACCGCAATGCGCCGCTCTTGAGCTGGTCGACGACGTGCCCGGCCGGGTCGTCGCCGCCTTCGTCGGCGAGGTCGAGCGGGTTGCGGTTGAACGTGGGGTAGGTCGGCATCCAGCCCAGCCGGGCGGACAGCGCGATGCAGTCGGCGACCGTGCGGCCGGCGAACCTGCCGTTGCCCAGCGGCGAGGCGAGCATGTCGGTGGTGAACCGGTCGTAGCGGAACTGGTCGGTCGCCAGGTACCAGAACACGGTGCCCTGCATCTGCCGGGCCGGGCGCTGCCAGTCGGCGCCGAACGCCAGCGTCGACCATCCGGTCAGCGGCCTGCACTTCTCCTGCCCGACGTAGTGCGCCCAGCCACCGCCGTTGACGCCCTGGCAGCCGGTCATGATCAGCAGTGCCAGGAACGAGCGGTAGGTCTGGTCGGAGTGGAACCAGTGGTTGGTGCCCGCGCCCATCAGGATCATCGACCGGCCGCCGGACCGTTCGGCGTTGTCGGCGAACTCGCGGGCGATCCGGGCGGCCGCAGCCGCCGGCACCCCGGTGATCGGTTCCTGCCAGGCCGGTGTGTACGGCTCGTCGGCGTCGTCATAGGACGCCGGCCAGCTGCCGGGCAGCTCGCCTCGCCCGAGGCCGTACTGGGCGAGCATCAGGTCGAACACGGTCGTGACGAGCCGGTCGCCGATCTTGTGCGTCGGCACGCCCCGGCGCAGCACGCCGCCCTGCTCGCCGTCGAACCGTGGCAGGTCGACCGCAGCCGCGCCCGCGCCCGTCACCCCGTACAGCGTCAACAGCGGGTCGGCGCCGTCGAGGTCGAGGTTCCAGCGGCCCTTGCCCGACTCGGTGAACCGGAAACCGAGCGAGCCGCCCGGCACCACCGGGTCCTCGGTGAGCGAGGTGAGCAGCACGGTCTTCGACTCCGCGCCTTCACTCGTCTCGCCGAGGTCCGCCGCGGTGAGAAACTTGCCGGGGACGTACGCATCGCCGCGCGGCACGAGCTCCACCACGAACGGCAGGTCGGTGTACTGCTTGACGTAGTTCGCGAACCCGGGTGCGAGCCGGTCGACGAAGAACTCCTTGAGGATCACGTGCCCCATCGCCATTGCGAGCGCGCCGTCGGTGCCGGGCTGGGCGGGTAGCCACTCGTCGGCGAACTTCGTGTGGTCGCCGTAGTCCGGCGAGACGACGACGACCTTCTGGCCCCGGTAGCGCGCCTCGGTCATGTAGTGCGCGTCGGGGGTGCGGGTCACCGGGACGTTCGAGCCCCACAGGATCAGGTATCCGGCGTCGAACCAGTCGGCCGACTCCGGGACGTCGGTCTGGTCACCGAACACCTGGGGCGAGGCGACCGGCAGGTCGGCGTACCAGTCGTAGAATGACAGCATCGACCCGCCGATCAGCGAGACGAAGCGGGCGCCGCAGGCGTGCGACACCATCGACATCGCGGGGATCGGCGAGAACCCGGCGACCCGGTCCGGGCCGTATTTCTTGATCGTGTGCACGTGCGCGGCCGCGACGATCTCGGTGGCCTCCCACCACTCCGCGCGGACGAACCCGCCCTTGCCGCGGGCGGCCTTGTAGGCCTGCGCGCGTGCCGGGTCGTCGACGATGTCGGCCCAGGCGAGCACCGGGTCGCCCAGGCGCTGCTTCGCCTCGCGGTACATCTCGAGGAGCAGGCCGCGGACGTAGGGGTAGCGCACCCGGGTGGGCGAGTAGGTGTACCAGGAGAACGAGGCGCCGCGCGGACAGCCGCGGGGCTCGTACTCCGGCTTGTCCGGGCCCACCGACGGGTAGTCGGTCTGCTGCGACTCCCAGGTGATGATCCCGTCCTTGACGAAGACCTTCCACGAGCAGGAACCGGTGCAGTTCACCCCGTGTGTCGAGCGGACCACCTTGTCGTAGGCGACCCGGTGCCGATAGAAGTCGTCCGCGTCCCGGCCGCCGATCTTGTGCAGCGTCCGCAGGTCGGGCGAGATCTCCTCATGGGTGAGGTACCGACGGGTGCGCAGCAACGCCTGAGTGAGAGCGTTATCGACACCGTCGACGCTGGCCCCGTTGCTTGATCTCGTTCCGTTTCCGCTGTTCACAGGCGGTCCATCTCCTATCGGCCGAGTGACACTCGACAGTGCGATCTCGTCACCGAAGGTCCAGCCATCGTGGTTCTGCCCGGCGGAGAGTGCGGCCAGCGTAAGCGCCGGATGACCCGCGGCCCCCGGCTCGCGAGCGCCCAGTTCGCATCTCACAGTTAAGTTCTCATTGCGTGAGCCCGCGGTAATCGCTGCGTTTCACACTGATCACCTTCTGGTCGACCCCGATCGAGCAGGCTGGATCTCCATGGCCGGCCCGATCGCCCGTGGTATAAAGGTGTCGAATTCACCAGGAGTCTTGGTCGCAGTGCGTGGCGTGTTACGTTCTCGTCACCCGCGGCCTCGTGTCCGTAACCCCGGCTCCTTACCGTCAGGCCTGTGAGCAGGCGGGTAGTGGTCATCGGGTATGGCATGGTGGGTGCCCGGTTCATCGAGGAGGTGCGCCGTCGTGACCCCAACGGGGTACGGGTGCGGCTCACCGTCCTGGGTGCCGAGCCATGGCCGGCATACAACCGGGTGCTGCTGTCCACCGTGCTGGCGGGCGGGTTGTCGGCGCGGTCGGTGGAGCTGCACTCGATAGGGTGGGCCGCGCGCCAGCGAGTGGATCTCCGCACCGGGGTGTCGGTCTCGGCGCTGCCCGGGGCGGCGACCGAGGCCGCCGATCCCGGGCACCTGCCCGCGGCCACTGTGGTATGCCGATGCAACACGGTCACGAAGGGTGCGCCGGTCACCGCGTGGCGGGCCGGTGCCACCGATCCGGGTGCGTTGAGCCGGGCCACCCGGGCGGGCACGGGTTGCGGCAGCTGCGGCGACACGGTCCGGGGGATCTGCGCCTGGCTGGCCGAAAGTGATCCACCGGTGCTTCATGCTGTGAGAGCGGAGGGTGCGGCATGAGAGATCTCATCGTCGTCGGTGCTGGGATGGTCGGGCACCGGTTGGTGCAGGCGCTGCGCGACCGGGACACCTCGGGGACATGGCGGATCACGGTGCTCGGCGAGGAGTCGCGCCCGGCCTACGATCGGGTGGCGCTGTCGTCCTACGTGGACGGGGTGAGCGCCGAGCAGTTGACGCTTCCCACCGACGACGACCCGCTCGTCGTCCGGCATCTCGGGGATCCGGTGGTCGCGTTGGACCCCGCCGGCCGGGTCGTCCGCACCGCGTCGGGTCGGGAGCACAGCTACGATGCCCTGGTGCTGGCCCTGGGCTCGGTGCCGTTCGTGCCGCCGGTCCCCGGCCGGGAACTGGCCGGCTGCTTCGTCTACCGCACCCTCGACGACCTCGACGCGATCATGGCGGCGGCCGGGCGGGCGGTGACGTCGGATCGTCCCGGGCGACGGTCCGCGGTCGTGGTCGGCGGCGGGCTGCTGGGGTTGGAGGCAGCGCGCGCGCTGCGGCTGCTGGGGCTCTCCCCGCAGGTGGTCGAGATCGCGCCGCGGCTGATGTCAGTGCAGGTCGACGAGGGGGGCGGGGCGCTGCTGCGCCGCCTGGTCGAGTCCGAGAGCCTCGCGGTCCGCTGCGGGGTGGCCGTCACCGCGATCGAGGCCGACCGCGACCGGCTCGTCGCCAAGCTCTCCGACGGCGTCGAGCTCGACGCCGACGTGGTCGTGTTCTCGGCCGGCATCCGGCCGGTCGACGGGCTCGCCCGCGCCGCCGGCCTGCCGGTCGGGGAGCGTGGCGGGGTGCTCGTGAACGGGCACTGCCGGACGGACGATCCGCAGATCTGGGCGATCGGCGAGTGCGCCGCGCTCCAGGGGCGCACCTACGGCCTGGTCGCACCGGGTTACGCGATGGCCGAGGTCGTGGCCGATCGGCTGCTCGGCGGCCCGGCGACGATGACTCCGGCCGATCTGGACATGTCCACCCAGCTCAAGATGCTCGGTGTCGACGTTGCCAGCTTCGGCGACGCGCACGCCACCACGGCGGGTGCGCTCGAGGTGGTGGTCAACGATCCGGTCGCCGGCACCTACGCCAAGCTGGTCGTCTCCGACGACGCGTCCACCCTGCTCGGCGGGGTGCTCGTCGGCGACGCGTCCCGCTACGCCATGCTGCGCCCGCTCGTCGGCTTGGCGCTGCCCGCCGATCCGGTCGCGCTGATCGCGCCCGGTGGGGTGGAGCTGGGTGCTGACGCGTTGCCGGCCACCGCACAGGTGTGCTCCTGCCACGCGGTCACCAAGGGTGCGCTGAGCGCGGCGATCTCCGTCGGGGCGCACGACGTACCGGCGTTGAAGGCGTGTACCAAGGCCGGTACGGGCTGCGGGTCGTGTGTGCCGTTGCTGAAGAAGCTGCTGGCACAGGCGGGTGTCGAGCAGTCAACGGCGCTGTGCGAGCACTTCGCGCACTCCCGGGCCGAGCTGTTCGAAATCGTGGTCGGTGCCGGGATCCGCACGTTCTCCGAGCTCGTCGCCCGCCACGGCACCGGGCGGGGTTGCGACATCTGCAAGCCCGCGGTGGCGTCGATCCTCGCGTCGCTGGGGGGCGGTCGCGACCGGCACATTCTCGACGGCGAGCAGGCGGCACTGCAGGACACCAACGACCACTTCCTGGCCAACCTGCAACGCAACGGCACCTACAGTGTCGTGCCGCGCATTCCGGGCGGGGAGGTCACCCCGGAGGGCCTGATCGCCATCGGCGAGGTGGCGCGTGACTTCGAGCTATACACCAAGATCACCGGCGGTCAGCGGATCGACCTGTTCGGCGCCCGCGTCGAGCAGTTGCCCGCGATCTGGCAACGGCTGGTCGACGCGGGCTTCGAGTCCGGCCACGCCTACGGCAAGGCGCTGCGCACGGTGAAGTCCTGCGTGGGGAGCACCTGGTGCCGTTACGGGGTGCAGGACTCGGTCGGGCTCGCGGTCGCCCTCGAGCTGCGCTACCGCGGCCTGCGGTCCCCGCACAAGCTCAAGTCCGGTGTCTCGGGGTGCGCGCGGGAGTGCGCGGAGGCCCGGTCCAAGGACTTCGGGATCATCGCCACCGAGAACGGCTGGAACCTCTACGTCGGCGGCAACGGCGGGTTCACCCCACGCCACGCCGAGCTGCTCGTCTCCGATGTGGACACCGACATGTTGATCCGACTGATCGACCGGTACCTGATGTTCTACATCCGCACCGCCGACCGGCTGCAGCGCACCGCGCCGTGGATCGAGTCGCTGGACGGCGGGCTGGAGCACCTGCGCGCGGTGATCGTCGAGGACAGTCTCGGAATCTGCGCCGACCTGGAGGCTGCGATGGAACAGCACGTGGCGGGATACGCCGACGAGTGGCGGGGGGTCCTGGACGATCCCTCGAAGCTCGCCCGGTTCGTCTCGTTCGTCAACGCACCGGACGCGCCCGACCCGACGATCACCTTCGTCACCGAACGCGGCCAGCCCGTGCCGGTCGGGATGCCCGGGATGCGACCATGACGGCCGGGGTCGACCTCCGCTGGGAAACGGTATGCCGCTACGACCGGCTGCAGCCCGAGCGCGGGGTGGCGGCGTTGTTGGGTCCATGGCGGAGTGACAGCGGAGCCAGCCTCGACGCAGTGCAGGTGGCGTTGTTCCGCACCCACGACGGCGCGGTGCACGCCATCGGCAACATCGACCCGTTCTCCGGGGCCGCCGTGCTCTCCCGCGGGATCGTCGGGGATCGTCGGGGAGTGCCGACGGTTGCGTCTCCGGTGTACAAGCAGGTGTTCAGCCTGCTCGACGGCCAGTGTCTGGACGACCAGGACGTCACGGTGGCGAGCTACCCGGTCCGGGTGGTGGATGAATGGCTGCAGGTCGGGCTGTGATGACCATGGCCACCTTCGACGCTGTTCCGGCCGCCGCCGTGCCGCCACTGGCCGGTTTCACGGTGGGGGTCACCGCCGCCCGCCGGGCCGACGAGCTGGGTGCCATGCTCGCCCGGCGCGGCGCGGCGGTACTCCAGGGTGCGGCCCTGCGGATCGTGCCGCTGGCCGACGACACCGACCGCCGCGACGCCACCGGTGAGCTCATCGCCTGCCCGCCCGACATCACCGTGGCCACCACGGGCATCGGGTTCCGGGGCTGGGTGGAGGCCGCCGACGGGTGGGGCATCGGTGAGAATCTGCTGCGCGCGCTCGGCGGTGGCCGGCTGATCGCCCGCGGCCCGAAGGCGCGTGGCGCGATCCGGGCGTCGGGGCTGGTCGATGCGTGGTCCCCGCCCTCGGAGTCGTCGGCGGAGGTGCTGTCCTACCTGCTCGCCGCCGGCGTGGAGGGGTTGCGGATCGCGGTGCAGCTGCACGGCGAGCCACTGCCCGACGTCGTCGAGGCGCTCACGGTGGCCGGCGCCGAGGTCGTCGAGGTGCCGGTGTACCGCTGGATGCCGCCCGCCGACATCGCCCCGCTGGACCGGCTCACCGACGCCGTGCTCACCAGCGGTATCGATGCCCTCGCGTTCACCAGTGCCCCCGCCGTCGCCAGCATGCTCGCCCGGGCGGCGACGCGCGGTCTGCGGGAGGAGCTGCTGACCGCGCTGCGCGGCCCCGTGCTGGCACTCTGCGTCGGACCGGTGACGGCCGGGCCGCTGGAGGCGGTCGACGTTCCCACCGTGCAGCCGCAACGCTCGCGGTTGGGCGCGATGGTGCGGTTGCTGGAGGCCGAGCTACCCTCCCGTGCCCGGCGGCTGCCGGTGGCCGCGCACTGGCTGGAGCTGCGCGGGCACGCCGTGCTGGTCGACGGCTCGTTGCGCCCGGTGCCGCCCACCGGGATGGCCCTGCTGCGAGCCCTGGCCCGGCGACCGGGTCGGGTCGTCGCACGGTCAGAACTGCTCCTGGCGCTGCCCGGTGGTGGCGACGACGAACACGCCGTGGAGACCGCGATGGCCCGGCTGCGCACCACGCTGGGCGTGCCCGAGCTGGTGCAGACCGTCGTCAAGCGGGGCTACCGGCTCGCCCTCGATCCCGCCACCGGACCCACGCCCGTCGGGGGGCAATGCCTGCATGGCGACTGCCGGTGAGGCCGTCGTTGCTGCTGGTCGCGCACGGCAGCCGGGACGCGGCCGGGAGCGTGGTCACCGAGCGGGTTGCGGTGCTCGCGGCTCGTGCATTGCCGGGTGTCCGGGTCGCGGCCTGTTACGCCGACGTCCGCGGTCCGACGCCTGCCGACGCCCTCGCCGAGCTGCCCGGGCCGTGCGTGGCGGTGCCGATGTTCCTCGCGGCCGGCTATCACGTGCGCGTCGACGTGCCCGAACAGGTGCATGCCGCCGGCCGCGGCGATGTCGTTCTGGCTGATGCGTTCGGACCGGACCCGTTGCTGGTCGCGGCCGCGGCCGAACGGCTGGTGACGGCCGGGTGCGGCAACGGCGACGCCGTGGTGCTCGCCGTGGCCGGGTCGAGTGACCCCTACGCGCAGGCCGACGGTGCGGTGGCGGCGCGGCGGCTCGGCCGCCTGCTCGGCCGACCGGTCACGGCGGCCACGATCGCCGCGGGCGGTCCACGAGTGGCCGACGCCGTGGCGGGTCTGCGGGCCGCCGGTGCCCGCCGGGTGGCGGTGGCGAGCTGGCTGCTCGCGCCCGGTCTGTTCCAGCAGCGGCTGGATGTGTGCGGGGCCGATGTGGTGGCCGCGCCGCTGGCTGCCCACAGCGCTGTGTTGGAGCTGGCTGTCGTCCGCTACCGGTCCGCCCTCGCCGCGGTCAGCCGCTCGGCCTGACCGCGTCACCCTGCTGCCACCCTGTTGCCGCTCGCCGCGCCGGCTGCCGCTGCGCACATCTGACGGGATCGGCCGGCTGGCGACCCGCTGCCTCAGGCTGGCGCGTCACCGTCCCCCGGCTGGGGCTCTGCCCCGGCTGCTGGCTCTGCCCCGGCTGCCGCCCCGCGGTCCCGGCTGCCGCCCGGCGGCACATGCTGCCGCCCGCGGTTCCCGCGCGTGCGGCAGCCGGCTAGCCGCCGGATTCCGTGATCACCAAAATCGGGACATCAGCTGCGGTGACGCACCAAATGTCCCGATTCTGGCGATCTTGGGCATGAGTTCGGTGAAACGGCCTCGAATTTCGCCCGGATTGCGGATGCTGTGCCCGTGTCCTTTGATCATCTTGTTGCTCGGCAGGGTGGTGTGATCTCCCTTGCACAGGCCGTCGAGCACGGTGTCTCGGCCTCGGCAGTACAACGGCGCGCCCGGGAAGGCTCGTGGGAGCGGCTTCATCCGGGCATCTATCTCGCCGGAGGACATCGCTACACCGACGAGGCCCGGGTGCGCGCGGCGTGGTTGTGGGCCGGCGAGCAATCGTGTGTCACCGGACCGGCCGCCGCGTTCTGGCACGAGATGCTGCCGCGGGCGCCGTCGGTGATCGAGGTGACCGTGCCTGCCGGGCAGAAGCCCCGAGCACAGCCAGGGATCCGGATACGGCGCCGTGACCTGCATATCCGCGATCTGGTCAACACCCGCGACGTAACGGTGACCGAGAAACCACTCACCGCGCTGGAGGCTGCGGTCGCGCTACCAGACGGCTCGACGTTCCTCGACCGCGCGCTGCAATGTCACGTCCGGTTCCCCGCGCTCTACCGGGCATTCTGCCGCAACATCGGCAGTACCGGCTCGCCCGAGGCGAGTCGAATGATCATCGCCGCCGCCGACCGGGCCGATTCCGCCGCCGAACGGCTGCTCGTCAAGCTGCTGCGTGACGCCGGCATCAATGGATGGGTGCTCGGCTACCCGTTCGGGCTGTACCGCATCGACCTGGCGTTCCCGGCCTTGAAGGTGGCCGTCGAGGTGGATGGGTGGGCGTGGCATGTCGACGCTGAGCGGTTCCGCGCCGATCGCCGCAAGGGCAATGCGCTGGTGCGCGACAGATGGGATCTACTGCGCTTCACCTGGCACGATCTCGATGGCCGCCCGACGGAGTCGATCAACGAACTCACCGAGACCCTCGCCCTCGCTGCGTGATCGCTGGAACAGGGACATCTGCTGCGGGAGCGCAGCTCATGTCCCCTTTCCCGTGATCTTGGGCTGAGTTGGAGGGTGGGTGATCGCGCGGATCGGTCAGCGAAGCGGATCTGGTGTTGTCGGGCGGGGGCGTGAGCGCGCGTCGGTCAGCGGGGCGGGTCTGGTGTTGTCGGGCGGGGGCGTGAGCACACAACCGGTCAGCGGGGCCGCAGCCGGTGATCTCGGGGGAGTCGGCCGTCGACGAGGAAGACGCCCTCGGCGCGGAGCCTCGCGGACTGTTCGACGGCGATGTGCGGGGCGCAGCTCCCGTCCGCCCGCAGCACCCGGTGCCACGGCAGGTCGTGGCCGTCCTCGGCGAGGATGCGGCCCACAAGACGCGCCGAGCGCAGCCCGGCTAGCGCCGCAACGTGGCCGTAGGAGCGCACCTCACCCGGCGGGATCGCGAGGACCACCTCCCGCACCCTTTCGACGGTCGCATCGTCCACAGCTACCTGCCCAGGAACGGTCGGATCAGATCAGCCATCTCTGCGGTGTACTCCAGGAAGATCATGTGCCCGGCGTCGAGCTCGGCCACGATCAGCGCGTCGCCAAGCTCTTGGCGACACTCCCACACCCAGCGTGGGTGCACGAAGGCAGACCGGATGGCCGGGATCAGCAGCGTCGGCATGCCGGCCGGTGGCGTGCGTGCGGGCCGGGCCATCTCGCCCCAGGCCGTCACGACCGCGGGCGGGCAGTACCGGTATCGCCAACGATCGCCATCGGGTACGAGGTGCTCGGCGAGCTCGGCCTGCACCAGCTCGTCGGAGATTCCGGCCCAGCAAATCGCCCGGTCCGCGCCGGCGGTGGCCACATCGGGAAAGGTCTCGTCCGCTCGGCACTCCTCGGCGGCCCGGAGCATGTCCCCGGGGCTGAGCCCCATCGCCGGGTCGAGCAGCACCAGCGCTTCGACGCGCTCGGGTACGGCCCGGGTCAGGTGAACGGCAATCGCCCCGCCGTAGGAGCGGCCGATCACGGCCACCCGCTCCAGGCCCAGGTGGTCGAGCACGGCGAGCGCGTCGGCCGGGTCGCTCGATGTTCCACGGCGGGTTCCACGGTGAGTGGCCGTGGCCGCGCAGGTCGACGGCGAGCAACCGCAGCTCGGGCCGCGCCTCGGCGAGGACCCGCCAGCGGGCGGAGTGACCCATGACGCCGTGCAGGGCGAGGACCGGAGGACCGTGTTCCGGACCGTACGTGCGAAGGTGCAACACCTTTCCGGCCATTTGCCGATCATGCCATCCGCGTGCGGGACTGTCGGTGGCCCGTGGTTGCATCCCGCCATGTCCAGATCCGAGCGTCACCCGACCCCCGGCCGGGCCGCGCTCGTGCCCGCGCTGGTGCGCCGGCCGCGTGCCAGGGGGCCGGAGCCGAGCTGGGACGCCGTGGCCCGCCAGGTGCTTGCGCATGAAGCGGGGCCGCTGCGGGTGGTGGGCGGGCCGGGCACCGGCAAGACGACACTGCTCCTGGTAAGGATGGCCGCCCGGGTCTGCGCCGGCGCCGATCCGGAGCGCACGCTGTTGCTCGTCGGGAGCCGCAGGGCCGCCGGGGAGCTTCGCGAGCGGCTCACGGCGCTCGTGCACGGCGACGGCGCGGCGGGGGAGGGGAGCACCCTGCGGGAGCCGCTCGTCCGCACGCTGCATTCCTACGCGTTCGGAGTGCTGCGACTGCACGCTGCCCGGGAAGGCGCCCCGCCGCCCCGGCTGCTCGCGAGTGCCGAGCAGGACGCCGTGATGCGTGATCTGCTCGCCGGCGAGCTGGCCGGTGTTGCGCCCGACTCCGGCTGGCCCGACCGGCTGCGGCCGGCGCTGGGCCTGCCGGGTTTCGCGGCGGAGTTGCGCGAGTTGCTGATGCGGGCGGCCGAGCGTGGGCTCGGGCCGGAGGAGCTGGCCGGGCTGGGCCGCGAGCACGGTATGCCGGAGTGGATCGCGGCCGGCCGGTTCTTCCGCAGCTACGAGCACGTCATCCTGCTGCGCGGAGCGGCCGGCCGCAGCGCCCCGCAGGCCACCGCCCCCGCGCTCGACGCCGCCGAGCTCGTCACCGCCGCCCTCGATGCGCTCGCCTCCGATCCGGAGCTGTTGGCGGCTGAGCGCGACCGGGTGCAGCACCTGCTCGTCGACGATGCGCAGGACCTCGACCCGCAGCAGATGGAGCTGGTTCGGGTGCTCGGCTCCACGGCGCACACCGTGCTGCTCGCCGGCGATCCCGACCAGGCCGTGCTCAACTTCCGGGGTGCCGACCCCGGCGGGCTGCGCGCGGTCGAGGCAGCGACCGTGGTGCTCACCATCGACCACCGGGGGACGCCCGCGGTGCGGGCGGCCGGTGGTCGGCTGGTGGCGCGGTTGCCGGGGGCGGGCGCCGGGCGCGAGCGCTTCGGGCCGCCGGCTCAGGTCACTCCTGCCTCGGCTGCGTCGGCGGATGTGGGGGTGGGGGTGGGGTCAGTCGAGGTGCGGGTGTTCGGCTCGGCCGCACAGGAGGCGGGTTGGATCGCCGACCAGCTCCGCCGGGCGCACCTCACCAGAGGTGTGCCCTGGTCGGAGATGGCGGTGCTCTCCCGGTCCACCCGGCGGTCGCTCCCAGCGCTGCGCCGGGCGTTGCTGGCGGCCGGCGTGCCCATCGCCGCGCCCCCTGACGAGCTTCCACTGGCCCGCCAGCCCGCCGTCGTCCCGCTGCTCATGGTGCTGCGCTATGCCCTCCGTCCCGACGAGATCGACGCCGACGCCGCCACCGCGCTGCTCACCTCGCCGCTCGGATCGGCTGACCCGATGCGGATGCGCCGCCTGCGTCGGGGGTTGCTGCGACTGCACGCCGGGGGCCACCAGGAGGTGCCGGTGGACGAGTCCGAGCGTTGCGGCAGCGATCTGCTGATGGTCGAGGCGTTGTGCGCCGCCGCAGCGGGTCGTCCCGACCCGCTGGCCGCGCTGCCCCCGCACGAGACGGCCCCACTGCGCTCGGTCGGCACCCTGCTGGCTCTCGCCGGCAACGCTGCGCGTGCCGGCGAGAGCGCCGAGCAGGTGCTGTGGCGGGTCTGGCAGTCCGCTGAGCTGGCCCAACGGTGGAGCGAGGCCAGCGCCCGGGGCGGGCCGATCGGCGCGGCGGCCGATCGCGATCTTGATGCCGTCCTCGCCCTGTTCGATGCCGCAGCGCGCTACACCGACCGGCTGCCCGGCGCGGGCGTCGCAAGCTTCACTGAATACCTCGCCGACCAGCAACTGCCCGGCGACTCGCTGGCTCTGCGGGCGGCGCAGGGCGAAGCGGTCGCCCTGCTCACCGCACACGCCGCGCGCGGCCGCGAGTGGGAGGTGGTCGCGGTCCCAGGCGTCCAGGAGGGGAGCTGGCCCGATCTTCGACTGCGTGGCAGCCTGCTGGGCAACGAGCGGCTCGTCGACCTGGTGGCCGGCGTGTCAGCACCGGGCTCGGATACGGTGTCTCGCGTCGCACCCCTGTTGGCCGAGGAACGGCGCCTCTTCTACGTTGCGTGCACCCGGGCCCGGCACACCTTGTTGGTCAGCGCCGTGCAGGGGGAGGACGAGCAGCCCTCCCGCTTCCTCGACGATCTCGATCCGGTGCCCGTTGGCGCGGCCGACCGGGCTGTACACCGGCCCGGGCGTGCGCTGGTGTTGGCCGAGCTCGTGGGCGAGCTGCGCCGGGCGGTCGCCCACCCCAAGGACGACGCGGTCGACGGCCCTGTGGACGACGTTGCCTCGGATTCTTCCGTACCTGCAGGGTCTGGGCGCCGACAGCGGGCCGCGGTGCAGCTGGCTCGGCTTGCGGCCGCCGGCGTGCCGGGGGCGCATCCCGACGACTGGTACGGGCTCGCGCCACCGTCCACCATGGCGCCACTGCGGGTGCCGGGCGAGGTGGTGCCCGTGTCGCCGTCCGATGTGGAGAAGATCGTCCGGTGCCCGCTGCGCTGGGTGCTGGAACGCCACGGCGGCAGCGAGGTGGGCGCGCTGGCCGCGGTCACCGGCTCGCTGGTGCACGCCCTGGTGCAGGCCAAGGCCGCCGGGGCCGACGGGGCGGAGCTGGAGGGCGCGCTGCATTCGGCATGGTCGCGGCTCGATGCCGGGGCCCCGTGGTTCGGCCGCCGCGAGCTGGTGCGGGTGCGGGGAATGTTGGCCGCGTTCGACGACTGGGTGCGCACCAGCCGGGCGGGCGGGCTGCGGCTGGTGGCCGTCGAGCATCCGGTGCAGCTCGACATCGCCGGTGCCACGCCGGGCGGTGCTGTGCCGGGGGGTGCTGTGCCGGGGGGTGCTGTGCCGGGAAATGACATACCGGAGGGCGCTGTGCGAGACGGTGGTAAGTCGGGCTGCGGCGGACCGTGGCTGCGGCTGCGTGGCCGGGTCGACCGGCTGGAGGTCGACCGCGAGGGCCGAGCGGTGATCGTCGATGTGAAGACCGGCCGCACCGCCGTTTCGTCGCGGGTTGCCGCTGAGCACCCGCAGCTGGCGATCTACCAGCTGGCTGGGGCGCTGGGAGCGTTCGGCGAGCTGCTGGAGAACGGCGCCGCACCGGGGGGTGCCCGGCTGGTGTACCTCGCCGACCGGAAGGCTGCGGGGCAGGTGAAGGAACCTGCGCAGCCCCCGCTCGACGATGCCCAGCTCACCCAATGGCTCCAGGTCGTACACACCTGCGCCGACGAGACGTCAGGCGCGCATTTCGTCGCTCGCGCCGGCCCCGACTGCGACCGCTGCCCGGTACGCACCAGCTGTCCGCTCCACGAGTCCGGCCGTTCGGTGACGGAGGACTAACAGTCACCCAGTGAGGCTCCGCCTCGGACCGCCGAGGTCGTGGCTGGTCAGGGGCGTGAGCTGCGGTCACGCTGTGGGTCATGGCCAAGCCGGTGACCGTGAATGATGTTCTCGATGGGCATGTGGCGCTGGATCTGGAGTGCCTGGACCGGATCTATCTCAACGCCTACGTGCCCAACCTGCAGGTCGGCGGTCAGGTCGTGTCCTTCCTGACCGGGCACCTGGGCAACCCGATTCCTTCCCCGGCGATCTTCGACAAGATCGGAACGGCGTTCCGCAGGGCGGTGAACCGGTTCGCCGACACCGAGCACATCCCGGTGGTGCGGTTCACCAAGGCCGACCGCAAGATCGAGAAGATGGCCCCGTACATCGCCGCGCAGGCCGCGACCGGCCGGTCCGGGGTGGCCGCGATCGGGGTGGCCCAGGAGTACGCCAACGTGTTCACCGGCACCCAACGCGACGCCCCCCACGGCATCCCGTGGTTCTCCTTCGCCACGGCCGACCGCCGCGTGACCTGCTACTACTTCTACCTCTGGGACGACGAGTTCGGTCCGGGGTTCATCAAGATCTGTGCCTACTTCCCCTACCCGGCCAAGATCTGCCTGTTGACTGAACTACCGGGAGCGAGTGCCCAGGTCGCGGCGCGGATGGCTACGGTCCCCGATCGTGATCGAATCTGACGAGCCGGCTCGGGATCTCAGCGCGTTGGTGGTGCCTGCGCGCGGAGCGCTGCAGGAGAGCGGGGATCTGTTCGAGCCCTACCGGCTGCTTGATGCCTCCGGTCAGGTCGTTGCGCCGGTCGCGGTGTACTTGCGGGACCTCCAGGCTCGCGGGCTGCCCGCGACCACGCAACGGTCCTATGGGATGGCGTTACTGCGCTGGTTCCGTTTCCTGGCTGCGATCGAGGTGGTGTGGAGTCAGGTCACTCGGGTCGAGGCCCGCGATTTCAGCCGGTGGGTGCAGGTGGCGGCCAAGCCGGTGCGCCCGCACTGGCGTGACCGCGACGAGTCGGTGGCCAAGCCCGGGCAGACACCGGGGAAGGTGCTGGCGTCGCCGAACCCGGTGACCGGCAAGGCGCCGCCTGCGGCGACGTACGCCCCGGCCACGGCCGCGCACAGCGAGACGGTGCTGCGGGGCTTCTATGAGTTCCACCTGGAGGCCGGGTCGGGGCCGATGGTGAACCCGTTCCCGTTGTCGCGCAACCGCCGTGGCGGGCGGGCGAACGCCCACCACAATCCGATGGAGCCGTTCGGGAATGAACGCAGCGGACTATATCGGCCGCGTCTGGTTGCGCGGGCGCCCCGGCAGATCCCCGATGAGAGGTTCGACGAGTTGTTCGCCGCGCTCGGCTGCCACCGCGACCGGGCGCTGGTGGCGTTGTGGGTGTCGACCGGTGCGCGGGCATCGGAGTTGCTCGGCGTGACGTGCGGGGACACCGACCCTGGCCAGCAGCTCGTCACCGTGATCGGTAAGGGATCCAGGGCGTTGCAGCAGCTACCGGCCTCCTCGGATGCGTTCGTGTGGCTGCGTCTCTACCAGCAGCAGATGCAGGAGCTGGTTCCGGGCGGCCGGGATCAACCGTTGTGGTGGACGCTGCGGCGTCCGTTCCGCCGGCTGAGCTATCACGGCGCGTATCAGATGTTCGCCCGGGCCAACGCCGAGCTGGGGTCGAACTGGTCCCTGCATGATCTTCGGCACTCGGCCGCCTACCGGATGGCCCGCGATCCGCAGATGCCGTTGACCGACGTGCAATGGGTGTTGGGGCATGCCCAGCTGACCACCACGCAGCTGTATCTTTCGCCGCTGCCCGAGGACGTCATCGCCAACGTTGTGGCCTTTCACGAGCGTCGCGCCGGTCAGCAGCCCGAACCATCCCCGCCTGCGCCCCGATACCGGCCGGAGTCGTTGAACATCTTGTTCGGGACCGACCGGTGACGGCGGCCGGATCGAAACGCAGCACACAACTGATGACCGGGTCCGCGCCGCGTCGGAGCGGGACAGGGTCACAGACGCCGACGACGCGGTTCCCGGCCCGCCGGGTCGCAGTGTCCTGGTCGCAGACGAGGTTGTCGCGACAATCAGTGCTTCAGCGGCTGGGGATGGCGCCGTTCGTGGTGGACACCCCCGCCGGTGAGGACAACCGCAGCCGCGGGGTCCGGATCGTCGTGGACTGGCTTGAGTCACAGCCGGGCGACACCTGGCAGCAGCGGTGGCTGGCCAGCGGCGTCGACAACGACGGCCGGGTCGACTGGCGAGGCTTCCCGATCCGCTGGCGCAAGGCCACCACATCGTGGGACTGCAGGTTCGACACCATGGTGCTCGGCACCGGCCTGCTGTCGTTGATGTGCGCCGATGTGATCCGCCCCAGCCTCGCCTGGCTGCTCACCACGGCCACCCCCAAGCGGCTGGCCGCGGAGATCGCCCGCACCCGCGACCCGGTCAAGTTCGCCGAGCTGAGGGCGCGATGCGCAGCCAACCCGGTCGGGGAATCCACCACCCGGGTGGCGGTGCATCGGATCGCCGCGATCATGGCCGCCAAGGGCGGCGCGGTCGCCGACATCACCACCGGTGACTGCCTGGAGCTGCTTGAGGTCGCCGCCGAGGTCTGCACCCTGTCCAGCCACAGGAGCCCGTACTTCTACCAGCTGCTGCACACCCTCAGGGTGCTCGACCCCACCACCGCCCCGACCGTGCGGGCGTTGTCTGACCAGCGGCAGCTCAGCGTGGAGCAGCTGATCGATCGCTGCGGCATCGCGTGCCGGCCGGTGCGCGATCTGCTGGTCGATTATCTGGCCGAACGCCAGGTCGGCATCGACCACGTCACGCTGGTGCGGCTCGCCGACACCCTGGGCCGGCTGTTCTGGCGCGATCTGGAGCTGTGCCACCCCGGGATCGACTCGCTGCGCCTCGCCGCGCCGGTCGCCGCGGGATGGAAACAACGCATCGGTGTGAAGACGACCCACCGCAAGCAGACCGACGGCCCCGTCATCGAGGTCCACAGTCCCCGGCGAAGCGCCACACACTGCCTGTCGACGGTGCGGATGTTCTATCTCGACATCGCCCAGTGGGCCACCGATGATCCGCCACGGTGGGGGCCATGGGCCGTCCCGTGCCCGATCAAGGCCGGGGAGATCCCACACCGCAAGGAAGCCGATCACCGCAAGTCCCGCATGGATCAGCGGACCCGCGAACGCCTCCCCATGCTGCCCGTCCTGATCGCCGCAGTGGACAGCGCGCGCACGGCGACCGCGCAACGCCTCGCCGCCGCGCAGGCCACCCGGCCCGGCGAGACGTTCACCGCTGATGGTCAAGCCCTGCGCAGGTCCGTCACCACCCGGGCCCCCGCCAACATCTGGGCCGAGAACCCCGCAGACGACAGCCGACGCAACCTCACCCGCGAAGAACACCGGGCGTTCTGGGCCTGGGCGGTCGTCGACGTCCTTCGCCTCACCGGCGTCCGGATCGAGGAATTGACCGAACTGACCCATCCCAGCCTGGTGCAATACCGGGTTCCGGGCACCGGCGAGCTCGTGCCGCTGCTGCACATCGCCCCGTCCAAGACCGACACCGAACGCCTGGTCGTCGTCTCCCCGGAGCTCGCCGATGTGCTCAGCGCGATCATCTGCCGGGTCCGCGACGAGGCCGGTGCGATCCCGCTGGTCGCCGCCTACGACTATCACGAGCGGGTGTTCAACCCGCCGCTGCCGATCCTGTTCCAACGCAGGATCGGCACCGAGAACCGCGCGATCAACGCCCCCGCCATCCGCAGCCTCCTCGACGAAGCGTTGGCCACCACCGGACTCACCGACACCGGCGGGCAGCCGCTGCGGTTCATCCCCCACGACTTCCGCAGGATCTTCATCACCGACGCCGTGCTCAACGCCATGCCCCCGCACATCGCCCAACTGGTGGTCGGGCACCGCGACCTCAACACCACCATGGGATACAAGGCGGTCTACCCCGAAGAATCCATCAACGGCCACCGCGCGTTCATCGCCCGCCGTCGCCAACTGCGTCCCTCAGCGGAGTACCGCACGCCGACCGATGAGGAATGGGAGGATTTCCTCGGCCACTTTGAACGCCGCAAGCTCGCCCTCGGCGACTGCGGCCGCGCCTACGGAACCGCGTGCATCCACGAGCACAGCTGCGTCAGATGCCCACTGCTTCGCGTCGACCCGGCCCAGCGGCCACGACTCGCCCACATCCGCGACAACCTGATCACCCGGATCTCCGAAGCCCAGCGGGAGGGCTGGACCGGCGAAGCCGAAGGCCTCAACGTCAGCCTCGCCGCGGCCACCCAGAAACTCGCCCAGCTCGACGACCTCACGGCCCGTTCCACCACCGTCCACCTCGCCATGCCCGGCTTCCCCGACGTCGCCGGGCGCACCCTCACCGCCCCCGACAAGGGCCCGTCATGACAAGACCTGCCGACCTGACCGCCGCGCTACGCACCCACGCCCGAGGCGTGCACAACCTCGAAGCGGCCATCGAGCTCCTGATCAGCCACGCCTGCTGGCTGCGACGAAGCGACTTCCTCCACCACGTCGCGCACACCACGCCTGACCGGATCGAGGGCACCCCGACAGCGCCCATCGACTGGTCCGACGCGATCGCCGCCCTCGACCAAGGACATCTACCCTGCTCCGGCGGTGAAGCCCGCATGCTCCGCCTCGCCGCAAGCCTGGCCGAGGGAGTTCCAGTCGACCTCCGCGACGCGCTCACCGGCCTGGACAACCGTAACGCCGAACTGGTCTCCCATGCCGTCCAACACGCAACCGGACACCGGTGAAACACCCAACAACCCACGGCGGGTCAGCCTGCGATCTTGATGGTTCAGAGAATGGATCAACGGACACGAGTGGGCCAAACGCCAGGCCCTCCACGCCGGGATCGGGTTCACCGAGCTGTCCCACGGGTTCGCCGCCACCGACGACCCCGCGGGCCTGCAAACCATCTGCGACCGGCTCGGCCCGGCCACCATCGAGGCGTTCGCCGAGCACTGGTTCTCCGTCCTGCCGCTTCCCCTTACCGAGGCGGACAACACCGCCGGGTACTGGTGGGAACTGTCCATGCGCCAGGTCGAGGTCTCCCGCACCATCGTGTTCGCGCAGCCACGGCATGCCCGCTCGTTCTTCGAGGCCCTGGTCGCCGACAACCTCGACATCGGGCGCCCCGACCAGGTCGAGCTCATCTTCGCCGGTCGCCGGGTGCGGCCCGGCCGCAAACCGGCCACCCCGGAGGTCTTCAAGACCAAGGTCGTCACCCGCGGGGTGGACGTCACCGTGAACGCGTTCTACCAGCACTCCCGGATCAAGCAGTACTTGAAAGACGGCCGGGCGCTGCGCATCGAAACTGTGATCAACGACGCGTACGACCTGGGCTGCCCACCCCGCCTGCACAACCTGCCCGAACTCCAGACCAAGGCCCGCGCGGTCAACCGCCGCCTGCTCGATACTGAACGGGTCGGCCAGGGCTGCGTCCTCGCGAGTCCAGCCTGTGAGCGGATCGCGCACCCGTCCACCTCGGTGGACGGGCGCAGGGCCCCGGCCCTACGGTTCGGCGACCCTCGGGTCCAAGCCCTGGCCGGCGCCATCTGCACCACCCTGCACGCCGTCACCGGCATCACCAACAAGAGCCTGCGCGCCTTGATGACCGGACTGCTCGGCCAGCCCTACAGCATGAACCGGGCCAGCTACGACCTCACCCGGCTGCGCCGCAACGGCCTCATCGAACGCCTCCCGGGCCGCAACCGCTACCGGCTCACCGCCGACGGCCTCGCCTTCGCGATCTTCTACACCAAGGTCCACAACCGCGTCCTGCGACCACTACTGGCCACCGACCGACCCCAGGAACCACCACCACTACGCGCCGCGATGCGCACCATCGACCAACACGTCAACGCCCACCTCGCCGACGCACAACTACCGCAGGCGGCCGCCTGACACTCTGACCAAGTGCCAAACTCCTAGCGACCAAGGATCGCTAGCTGCTCACACCCCTCCGATGTCATCCGACAAGCACACAAGATCATCAAGCCTGTGTGCAGCTTCGCGGATGGCGTGTCTAGTGCGTGTCCTCGGCGGGGTCGGCCTACGGGATCACCGAATGCTATAGTTCACCCATCAAGGTCAAGTTTCACTTGTCAGTATGACAAAGCCTGACGGGCACCTGACGGCATCGATTAAGCTGTGTTCGTTGGTACGGTTCGGGTCCCCGAGATCCTCGACTACTATGGGGTTGCAGTGCAGATACTTGTCGCCTCGATATGGTTGCATACTTTTAGCCTGGCAAGAATGTCGTGAAGGCTCCCGGCCTGGGCGAGACTGCCACACCCCTGCCACCACGAGCACACCCACTGCACGAAACCAAGACGTCGCATCTCCTCGCTGCCGTCGTGGTGATCTTAGCGTTGATCTCGGTGGGTATGATCAACTTTATTCCAGCCGTCGTTCGGCTGGGCGAGCTGAGACACGATAGCGGATACCTCATCGCCAAGTTCCTCCTCGCGATCGTGGTGATCATTGCAGTTGGTACTTTGGGAGGCTGGCTCGTGGGCCGCTTCGGTCAACCTCGTGTCGTCGGTGAGATGGTGGCCGGGATCGCGCTCGGCCCGTCGCTGCTCGGCAAGTTTGCGCCGGAGGTCCAGCATTGGTTGTTCCCCCCGGCCCTGATACCGCACCTCGGTCTGGTTGCCCAGCTCACGATCATCTTTTTTGTCTTCCTCCTCGGGGCGAACCTTCCACTGGGATTGCTGCGCGGTTCAGGTAGCCAGGTGACCATGCTGGGGGTTGGCATGGTCACCATACCCGTTATCTGCGGCATCCTGTTGGCCGGTGCCCTGCCCGGGACTTACCGGCCTGACGGGGTGCCCCTGGTGCCGTTCCTGCTGTTCGTCGGCGTCTCGATGGGCGTTACTGCGTTTCCCGTGCTGGTCAGGATCCTCGAAGAACATGATTTGTCCCGATCCAGAATCGGAGCACTGGGCATGGCTGTGGCCGGTATCGGAGATGCCATCGCCTGGTGTCTGCTCGTCATCGCCGTCGCGGCGGCGATGCACGATGATTCCAGCGCGGTGGCGGTACAGACAGTCGCGCTAATCATCATATTCGCCGCAGTCATGTGGACCCTTTTCCGTCCTGCGCTACGACAGTTCTTAGCTTTCGCCGAGAAGAATTCTGCGGCACGTATCGCTGCAATTCCTATGTTGTTACTCAGCGCGGTGGGCGGAGCATTTATCACCGATTGGATCGGTGTTCACGCAATCTTCGGAGCATTCATGGTGGGCCTGGCCTTACCACGAGAGAATCCTTTGGTCCAGAACATCAACCAGCCCATCGAGCGCGGCGTTTCGGTCACTCTTCCACTATTCTTCGCCGTGGTCGGACTCAATATGCAGATCGAATCTCTGGGTAACCTGCAGGACCTTCTGGTGTGCGGGCTGGTAATCATAGTAGCTATGACGAGCAAGATAGGACCGACAACTCTGATTGCCCGGTTGACGAAGTTGACTTGGCGAGACTCTCTAGGGCTCGGTGTCATGATGAACTGCCGAGGCCTGACCGAGCTCGTGGTGATTACCACAGGGTTGTCCGTGGGAATCATCGGGCAGAACTTATTCGTCGTATTCGTTGCGATGACACTGGTGACGACCGTAATGACCGGTCCGCTGCTCGGACGGCTCAGACTGAAAACTTCAAGCTGAGCACAAAGAAAGCACAGCCACTCAACCAGCCGACGCTAAGTTTCATGTCGCGCTCACGAACGCACCAGCGCCCGATTAATCTCGGCGAAGCGTCCGGGTAATCCCGGCGATCGCAGTGACCGCCAGCGTCCATCCGAAGAGCGACAGACCGACCTTAAACCACTCATGACCTGCAGTCGAATTCCACTTCTCCCGATAACCGAAATCCGCGATCGGGATCAGTACGTCTAACGTATAAAAAAATGGGTTAAAATAAGGAGGAGGGCCGGGGCCTATTGCTGGTGGGTGACATAGCCAAAATCCCGTTGTACCCACCGCCAGCACCAAGAAAAACAGTAATGTCGCCCGTCCGGTGCGGTACCCGTAACCGATCGTTACATCCTGCACCCATCCCCACGGCTTTCGGATAGGAGCCGTGATCTCTTTTCTTCGGCGCCGTTCTGCCACTAGCTGGACTTTGCGAGCCTTGTCGTTGTGCCCCAGCTGTAGGTACGACCGAGCCAACTGATCGTAGGGTTGCGGCTCGTAGTCGTTCTTGGCCAGCCATTCCAATCTGGTTTCGGGATCTAATGGTGGGATCAATCTCTCATACGAGAGCCCCAAGATGTGAATCTGTTCGGATTTCACGCCCCGTTTGTCATCGAGCTCGATCATCTTACCGTAGCGCAGACTGATACGCCCCGACTTGCACGTGGCGGGCATCAGCATGCGATGAGCATGCAGATCATCGGCGTTAAGTGCTATGCCGCCCTCATTTTCAACCGTTGCGTCGCTGAAGTCTATGTTCCTCTCAATGCGAGCCCCCTTCAACCGGATCTCCCCGCATGCGGTGAAACCTGCATCACAGGTCACGTCGGTCTCAACGCGCAGCCCATCGGCGACCAGTGCCAAGCCATTTGTACCACTCACAACTTCTTCCAACTCCGGCGACGAGTCGAGTTTTGGATCTTTGTCGCGGATCAGCCAGAGGACACCCCGGAGCAAGGTCTTCCCTGCCTTGACCAAGGGGTTTTTAGGATCCTCATCGGATTCTTTGCTGTTCTCCTTCACCGTATTTCCGTTCTCCGTCATCATAAGGGTGAGCATCTTTTTGATGCCAGTTTCCGCCGGCTTCTCATTCGTTAGTTTTGCTCCAATAAGGTGTGCTTTAGTGAAACTAAGTTTCCCCCCAATATGCGCACCGATCAAGCACACCGTGCCATCCGCGGTGAATTGGTCACGGCACAGCATATCCTTGTCCACGATCAGCCGAGGTGCTAGCAGCGTGACACTGCCGGGGTTGCACAGCGTGGCACTGCTGAAGGTGAGTTCACCATTGACATGAACGTCGGTCAGATCGATCATGCCTTCTGCGGTGAAACCGTCATCGCAGTGAAAGTCGCTTTCAACGGTGAGCTGATCAGCTTGAATCGCGGTGCCACCACGATTACTAATCGTGGTTGTGCTAAAGCTCAGATTACCTCCGACATGTGCCCCGCGGAGACTGACCATACCTCTGATCTTGAGATTTTTCCGGCAGTACATATCCTTTTCGACCACGAGCCGATCGGCAAGCAACGCAACCCCATTCGGGTTCGACAGAGTAGCACCGCTGAAGCGAACCTCGCCACCAACGCGGGCCGCTTCCAGGCTGATCCCTCCCTCAATCGTAAAACCGTCCTGGCAATACAGGTGACTATCCACGACAAGCTGCTCGGCATCGAGACCGATTTCGTTGGCATTTTTTATTTTGGCGTTGTTGAAGTTGAGCTGCCCGATAATGTGAGCACTACGGAGACTGACCTTTCCTTCAACCGTGAAATTCTCCCGACAGTACATATCCGCAGCCACGAACAGTCGGTCGGCGCGCAGCGCGATTCCGCCCGGGTTGGATAGCTTGGAAGCACTGAAGCGGACTTCACCACTGACCCGAGCCGCCACCAGGCTGACCTCACCCTCAATCGTAAATTCATTGGTCTCACCCTCATCTTCATTCGCGAACTTGCCGCCCTCGCCCGTGAACTTGTCATGGCAGTACAGATGACTTCCGAGTACCAGATGATCGGCCCAGAGCGCGATTTTACCTTTGTTCGACAACCTAGCAGTACTGAAGTTGAGCTGCCCACCGATTTGAGCGCCACGGAGGTCAATCTGGCCGAGTACCTCCAGGCCCTCCCGGCAGTACATATCGCCCGCAACAGTTAATCGCTCGGCATGTAACGCGACCGCATCCGGGTTGCACAACGTGGCGGCGCTGAACCGGACTTCGCCGCCGACGTGGGCCGCCACCAAGCTGATCTCACCCTGGGCCGTGAACTTGTCCTGACAGTACAGATGACTATCGACGATGAGCTCGTCGGCGTCCAGCGCCACACCCCCAGGGTTACTCAGGGTCGCATCGTTGAAGTTGAGCTGACCTTCGATATGGGCACCACGAAGGCTGACGAGCCCGTACACCGTGAACTCTTGCCGGCAATACATGTCGTCGGCCACGTCCAGCCGGTCGGCGCGCAGCGCAACCCCGCCCGGGTTGTGCAACGTGGCAGCACTGAACCGGACTTCGCCGCTGACGTGGGCTGCCACCAGGTTGATCTCGCCGTAAGCCTCGAACTTGCCCTGACAGTACAGGTGGCTGCCGATGATGAGGTGCTCAGCGCGCAGCGCGACCGCTTGGTGGTTGCTTAGCGTGGCGTCATTAAAATTCAGCTGGCCCTTGACCTGGCCGCCGGACAGCAGTACCTCGCCCTTGACTTCGAATTCATTTTGGCAGTACATGTCCTTCTCGACGACTATGCGTTCGGCGTTGAGCGCAACTTTTCCGGGGTTACTCAGGCTCGAATTGGTGAAACGCAGCTCACCGCCGATTCGTGCCCCCACCAGCCTGAACTCACCGTCCACGAGCGTCTTGTCGCCATCGAAGTCACGGCAGAACATGTCTCCCGCCACGACCAAGCTGTTACCGCGCACCGCTATCTTCCCGGGATGCAATAGCTTCGAGCCGCTGAGCACGAGCTGGCCACCAATGTAAGCCCCGCTCAGATCCAGCTCTCCGTCGATCTGGCAATCTCGCAGGTGCAAGTCACCCGCACATTTCAGCCAGGAGCCCTGCACACCCGGCAGATGGCACCCGTAGAGCCGGACCAAGCGGGACATGCTGTCGGCGATCACCAGCGGCTCGTCAAACGCGCACCCTTGCAACAGCAGCGGTAGGTCAAAGTCGATGCCGCGCAGGTCCATCTGACCGGTGATCCGTGCTCCCGAGAGGAACACCGCCGGGGAGCTACCCGTGCCTTGATCGCTCTCCTGTTGCTGGTCGACCAGTCGCCGCCCGACCAGCAGATCTCTGATCACTGTGGCCCGGATCTTGCGCTCCGGACCCCAGGTTCTCGCGCGGGCCGGGTCGTCCTGCTCGGGATCCCCGGTGCGGCGATCAACGTGCGTGCCGTAGGAAAATGCCATCCACAGCCTCCGCTCAGTCTCGAACAGGTCATCTTCGCGCATCGCCATCTCCATCCTCGGCAACAACGACCAGGACAGCAACCTTGGCCACGATGCCCTGACCTGATCAGCAGCACATGTGGAGCATCCGAGTATGCGCCGCTGACAACCCAGGATCAAGAGAGTTTCCGGTGGTCATTCATTCCACCTGCCTTGTTCAGCGACGGGTATCGGCCCGGTGGAAATCGAGGTACGCGCTGGCAGGCTGTCGGGCCGCCCTGCCCTGGTAACGCAAACCCGTCCGTAGCGAGCCGTACGGGTACTCAGCGGGATGGTCAGCCGGAACAGGTGCTACATTCGCAGTTCCTGGGATAAGGGGTGTCCTCGCCTGCGGTAATGGCTGATGAGAGCTCGGTCTGGTGCAGGCGATTGACCTGCTTATTGTATTCTTTATCCCAGTCCAACAGGTTAATGGCAAATAGGCTTCTTGATCGGGTTGATCATGTCGTTTCTGGCGTATTCTTCATCGCCCATACAGTTACCGGATTTAGCGTCAGAAGGATTTCGGATTCGCCGAGGCAGTACGGGTCATAGCGACTTCCAGTGATCGGTCAGAGATCCACGCGAGGCTTCCGCTGAGTGGGCAAGCGACCTGCCCGTTCGCACCGGTGGTCTGGTGCTTGCCAGCGCGCAACTCTGGATGCGAGGCCCATGACCGGCAAGAGAGCAAGGTGCCGTCCACCACGTACCGGGTATGGTCGTCGAGCTCATCCGCGGTCGGCACATACTTTCTCAGCACTTTCCCTAATAGTGGTGTCATTACCGTGACCGCCCGGCTGATCGTCGGCTGGAACACATCATAGGTCTCCGCGAGCTCCGCCTGGACTCGGTTTCGACGCATGTATGTCAATGCTACGTTAATGCTACGACTACGGATCGGCACAGTCCCAGGGGTGGCGGCTACAACCGTTCCGCACTCGCCACTTCGCTGTACATCATCGTGCACAGGCCCACGATCTCTTCCTGAAAAACCCAGTGGTACGATGCGCAGCCAACAATCCGTTTGTGTGAGATTGAGTAGTGAAACAAAATTCCTTCAACAGACGGGCCGTTGTTCATGCCGACACGCCGGACAGATGCCAGTTCATCGGTCGAGAATAAGCCGCACGCCACCCTATTGGAATCAGTCATCCACCCATGAGAATCGGTCATTTGGTGCACCTCACACCCCAGTCCCTGGCAACCGCCCTCGGCCTGCCACCCCCCACCGACGAGCAGGCTGCGGTGATCGCCGCGCCCGCCCTTCCGGCGCTGGTCGTGGCGGGGGCCGGCGCGGGCAAGACCGAGACGATGGCGGCCCGGGTCGTGTGGCTGGTCGCGACCGGTCAGGTGTTGCCCGAGCAGGTGCTCGGTCTGACCTTCACCCGCAAGGCCGCCCAGCAGCTCGGGGTCCGGGTGCGGTCGAGGCTGCGGCGGCTGGGCGGATCGCGGCTGCTCGACGAGCTGGATCCGAGCGGGGAGCGGCGAGCCGCAGTGCTGGCCGGTGAGCCCATCGTGTCGACCTACCACGCCTACGCCGGTCGCCTCGTCGGTGAGCACGCGCTCCGACTGCCCGCCGAGCCCGGGGCCCGGCTGCTCGGCGGCACGGCGGCGTGGCAGCTCGCGCACCGGGTGGTGTCGGGGTGGGCCGACGATCTGGACGTGGACCGGATGCCGGCCACCGTCACGGGGTGGTTGCTCGCGTTGGCTGGCGAGCTCGGCGAACACCTGGTGGAGCCCGCGGCGGTGCGTCGCCATGCCGAGCGCCTCGCCGCGGTGTTGACCGACGCCCCGCGCGGTAAGGGGCAGCGTGCGGAGCCGTCGCAGGCCTACCAGCAGTGGATCGACGCGCAGCGGTTGCGGGTCGCGCTGTTGCCGCTGGTCGAGGCGTTCTCGGCGCGCAAGCGTGCGGAGCGGGCGGTCGACTTCGCCGACCAGCTCGTCATCGCCGCGCGGGTGGCGGTCGAGCACCCGGAGGTGGGGGAGGCGGAGCGGGCCGCGTACCGGGCGGTGCTGCTCGACGAGTACCAGGACACCGGGCATGCCCAGCGGGTGTTGCTGCGTGCACTGTTCGGCACGCAGCCGGGTCAGCCGGTTCGGGCGGACGGGCCCGCGGTCACCGCCGTCGGTGACCCGTGTCAGTCGATTTACGGCTGGCGTGGGGCCAGTGCGGGCAACCTTCCGCGGTTCCGCACCGACTTCCCCGCGCCGGGGGGTGCCCCGGCACAGGAGTACAGCCTGCTCACCAGCTTCCGTAACCCGCCGGAGGTGCTGGCCCTGGCGAACGCGGTGTCGGCGCCGCTGCGGGCGACCCCGGGTGCCGTTGGCGTCGGGGAGCTGCGGGCCGCTGTCGACCGGCCCGCTCCCTGGTCCGCCGTCGCGGGCGACGACGTCGGGGAGCCGCGTTCAGCCGTCGACCCGTCCACCCCGGCGCCGGTCCGGGCGGGCGATGTGCGAGTGGCGCTGCTGCCGGACGTCGCGAGTGAGGCCGACTGGGTGGCCGACGGTGTCGCCGGATACTGGCGCCGGGCCGCCGAAGCGGGCGCCGAGCCGCCCACCTCGGCGGTGCTGGTGCGCCGCCGAGCCGACATGGACGCCCTGGCCACGGCTCTGCGCGCCCGGGGGCTGCCAGTGGAGGTCGTCGGGCTCGGCGGGCTGCTGGACACGCCCGAGGTGCGCGACCTGGTCAGTGCGCTGCGGCTGGTGGCTGACCCGCTGGCCGGGCCCGCCGCGATCCGGCTGCTCACCGGGGCCCGCTGGCGGCTGGGGGTGGCCGACCTGGCGGCACTGTGGCAGCGCGCGCGGGAGCTCGTGCCCGCGGCACCCGCCCGGCCAGGTCCGTTCAGCACGTCCGAGCTGGCCCTCGGTGCACTTCCCGGGGAGCAGGCCGAGCAGGCCGGACTTATCGACGCACTCGACGACCCCGGTCCGGCGCAGCGCTACTCCCCGGCCGGGTTCGCGCGAATCCGCCGGCTGGCCCGGGAGCTGGGCTGGCTGCGGGCTCGAGCGTCCGCGCCGCTCACCGACCTGGTCGCCGACGCCGAGCGGGTGCTGCTGCTCGACGCCGAGACCGCCGCCCGCCCGGGCCCGATCGGGCGGGCGCACCTCGATGCGTTCGCCGACGTGGTGGCCGATTTCGCCGCCGGCGCCGGGGTGCCCACGTTGTCCGCGTTGCTGGACTACCTGGCCACCGCGGAGCAGGCCGAGGACGGGCTCACACCCGGTGAGGTCGAGGTCGCCGCGGATCGGGTGCAGGTGCTCACCGTGCATGCGGCCAAAGGCCTGGAGTGGCAGGTGGTGGCGGTGCCGCACCTGGTCGCGGGCGTGTTCCCCGGCCGCCGGATTGGCGGCAGCTGGCTGACCAGCCCCGCCGAGCTGCCCGTCCCGTTACGCGGCGACGCCGTCGACCTGCCCGGCCTGCACCTTCCGCCCGGCGGCGACCGCAAGGAGCTCGAGACGGCGGTCAAGGAGCACGACGCCGCATTGGACGCGCGCCGGCTCACCGAGGAGCGCCGGCTGTGCTACGTCGCGCTCACCCGCGCCGAGCACGCGCTGTTCGTGTCCGGGCACCGCTGGGGGATGTCGGGGGAGAAGCCGCGCGAACCGTCGGAGTTCCTCCTGGAGATCGCCGCCGTTGTGGGCGAGTCCGGCGTCGAGCAGTGGGCCGACCCGCCGGCCGCCGACGCGGTCAACCCGGCGACCGCCGAGCCGCCCAGCGGTACCTGGCCGCTCGACCCGCTCGGCGTCCGGTCTACGGCGGTACACCGGGGCGCGGAGCTGGTCCGCGCCGCGCTGCGGGAGCTGGACGACGCGCTCGCCGCCCGGGCCGAGGAGGCCGAGCTGGGGTCGCAGCTGGAGCTGTTGGACCTGGCGGCTCAACCGCACCCGGAGATCGAGGACCCCGAGGGTTGGGCCACCGACGTCGACGTGCTGCTGGCCGAGCGCGCGGCAGCCGGTGCCCGGCCCACCGTCGTCCTGCCCGCGCAGCTCTCGGTGAGCCAGCTCGTCGAGCTCGCTGCCGACCCGGCCGCGCTCGCCGCCCGGCTGCGCCGCCCGCTGCCGGTGGCGCCCAACCCGCACGCCCGCCGGGGCACCGCGTTCCACGCCTGGTTGGAGCAGCGGTTCGGTGCGGCCCAGCTGCTCGACCTCGACGAGCTGCCCGGCGCGGCCGATGACGGGGCCTCGGCCGACGACACGCTCACCGAACTGCAGGACGCGTTCCTCGCTTCGGAGTGGGCGCAGCGACGGCCGGTCGAGGTCGAGGTGCCGTTCGAGACGGTGATCGGCGGCATCGGTGTGCGCGGCCGGATGGACGCCGTGTTCGTCGAGGCCGACGGGGGCTTCACGGTCGTCGACTGGAAGACCGGCGCCCTGCCCGACGCGTCCCGGATGACGGCGATGACGGCGCTGTCGGTGCAGCTCGCGGCGTACCGCCTGGCGTGGGCAGCGCTGGCCGGCTGCGCACCCGGGCAGGTGCGCGCGGCGTTTCACTACGTGTGTCCGAACGTCACGCTGCGCCCGGCCGACCTCCTCGACGCCGATGGCCTGCGCAAGCTGGTGTCGTCGGTGCCCCTGGGCGGGTGATGTCCAGGGGCGGCAGCGTAGGGCTGGAGTGGCTGAACCTTCCGGCCCGTTCAGCCGAACACGGTATCGACTGACGTCGAGCTGCCAGACAGGGTCGTCTGCCCGGATGAAGGGAAGAGCATGCGAGCAGTTGCCTGGCTGGTGGCCACCGAAGGTGTCGCGCACAGCTGGCTGGTCCGGCACAGCATTCCGGCGTTGCGCATCAGCCTGGGGTTGGTGTTCCTCGGTTTCGGCTTGCTGAAGTACATCCCGGGCGTGAGCCCGGCGCAGGATCTGGTGATCACGACAACGGGCATGTTGACCTTCGGACTGATCCCCGGTGGCGTCGCGCTCGTACTCACCGCCACGATGGAGTGCAGCATCGGTCTCCTGCTGATCACCGGGAAGGCGGTGCGGTTGGCGCTCTACCTTCTCGTGGTGCAGCTCCTCGGCATTCTGTCGCCGCTGGTGCTGTTGCCGGCGCGGTTGTTCTCCGGACCGTTCCACGCTCCGACGCTGGAAGGCCAGTACGTCCTCAAGGACATCGTTCTGGTCACCGCGGCGATGGTCATCGCGACGTCGTTTCGCGGCGCCCGGATCAGGTTCGGGGAGCGGCGCGCAAACGAGAGAACAGCACCCCCATATCGACGGCCGGTGACTGCTTCGGAGAGACTCGCGGTCGTGCTGTCCGGTATTCGAGGAGAGCTCTCGGTGCCGGAGTTGTGCCGGCGGCACCGAATCACCGAGGACGAATACGCCCGCTGGCGGCGAGCCGCCGAGGAGGGCGCGATGGCCTCACTGGCCGGTTCAGTGCCGGCTCCTCGACGTGGCGTCCCGGCGGGGGCGGAGGTGCGATCGGCCGGATGACGAGTGGCCGTGTGGTCGATCGCCAACATCGGTCGGTCATGAGTAGGTGTGGATGCCGTGTCCGCGGCGACCTCGACGCGGCTCGGCAGGGTTGGCTTTCGACGTCTTCCGCGACTGGTTGCTGACCGGCGCGGTGCAGGTCCACGACCTGCCTCTCGGGGAGAGAGAGGGTGTCCCGGGTTCCCGAATTGTCGCGGCGCCGCCGAGCGTGGCCGCGTCGCATCGCGGGTACCGTTCGAGGCGACGACATGAGTGCGCCCCCGCGAGCGGGCCGGCGCCGGGGCCGCGGGCCGAGAGGTGACATGGCGAAGGATATCGGCCCGACCATCGGCGAGCGGATTGCCACCCTGCGCGGCAAGCGCCTGACGCAGACTGCCCTCGCCGCCCGCGCGGACGTGTCGGTGGACCTGATCCGGAAGCTGGAGCAGGGCGTCCGGCACACACTGTCGATCCGGAGCCTCCACCAGATCGCTCGGGCGCTGGATGTCGATCCCGCCCAACTCCTGGCGAAGACGATCTCGCTTCCCGAGGAGGGGGAGAACTGCGGTGTCGTCGCGATCCGAGAAGCGCTCACCCGCGTCGACCACCTCATGGACGATGAGCCTCCTGTCGGGGCGCTCACGTTGATCAATGCTCGGCGCGGCCCCGACATCGCCCATCTGGCCGTTCGCGACGCGCTGCGGCTCGCCGAGTTCGGGTCCGATCCGCTGCGTCCGGCGGTGTTGCGCACCACCCTGGCGTGGCTGCTCCTGACCCAGGGTCGCAGCGTCGAAGCTCATCGCCTCGCCTCGCCACGGCGACCGCGGTGGCGGTCGCTCCCCGTGGAGACTCGCCGCTGCCCTCGTGGTCGGTGTACGGCTCACTGCTGCTGACCGGCGCAACGGCCTACGGGCGAGCTGGGGACCGGCCCGGAGCACGGGTTCTGCTCGACGAGGCGCGCGCTGCCGCGAGCAGAACCGGCAACCGGAACGACTACGAGTCGGCGTTCGGGTCCGACCAGGTGTTGATGCAGACCGTCGACGTGGAGCTCGTCACCGAGAACTATGTCGACGCCCTCAGCGTGGGCACCCGGATGCGCCCGGACGCCGCGCTCCCGCTGGTCGCCCGCGCACGGCATCTGTCCGACATCGCGATGGCACACACCCGGCTCGGGCACGACGGCCCCGCATTTGACACCCTGGTGGCAATGCGGAACATCGCGCCGTCGTGGATGCGCTACCAGAGCCAGCCCAAGGAGATCGTGCGGGAGCTGCGGGAGCGGTCCTGTCCGCCGGCGTTGAGGGAGATGGCTCAGCAGCTCGGCGTCCTGGAGGCCTGATCGGGGTAGTTCGACCGGATGGCGTGAGTTCCACTCGGACGTCCGGTCGTACCGCATTGTGCGATCGGGTCACCACTCTGGGTGGATGAATCCGCTCGTCGCCCTTGCCGTGAAGTGGGTGTGGATCTGCGGTACCACTACACGCGCACTCAGATCAGCGCTGAACTACCCGGCTTTGCGGCTAGCGTCGCCATCATGACCGCGCGCATCGTGTTGTTCGGAGGTACGGGCTACACCGGCGGGCGCACTGCTGAGGCCATGGTCAAACGTGGGCTGCGGCCGGTGCTCGCCGGGCGGAACCTGGCCCGGATCGACGAGCTGGCCCACCGGCTGGGCGGGCTGGAAACCGTACGTGCCGACGTCACCGACACCGGCTCGGTGTCCGCGCTCGTCGGGCCGGGGGACGTCCTGGTCAGCACGGTCGGACCGTTCGCGACGCTCGGCGGGCCCGCGGTGGTCGCCGCCATCGACGCCGGTGCGATCTACCTGGACTCCACCGGCGAGCCCCCATTCATCCGGGAGGTGTTCGAGCGCCACGGCCCGGTGGCGCAGCGCTCGGGAGCGGCGCTGCTCACCGCCTTCGGGAACGACTACGTGCCCGGCGTGCTGGCCGGTGCGCTGGCGCTGCGCGCGGCGGGTGCGGCTGTATCGGTGCTCGGGCCCGCGAGCGGCCCTTCGGTGTCAATGCTCGGGCCCGCGAGCGGCCCTTCGGTGGCGAGCAGGGTGGACGTCGGCTATTTCCTTACCGGTGGCGGTAAGGGACAGGCTTACTCCCGCGGTACCCTGTCCTCGCTGGCCGGGGTGGCCATCGAGCCCGTGTATGCCTGGCGGGACGGGGCCTTGCGTACCGAGGCCGCCGGGGCTCGGTTGCGGACCTTCGATGTCGCCGGACGGCCCCGCCCGGGTGTCACGATCGGGGCGACCGAACAGTTCGCTCTCCCGCGGCTCGCGCCCGGACTGCGTACCGTGGATGTCTACCTGGGCTGGTTCGGCGCGGCGAGCCAGGCCGTGCACCTCGGCTCGCGGGTCACTCCACTGCTGGGACGGGTGCCCGGCGCCGGTCAGATCGTGCAGCGGCTGGCGGCGTTCGCCATCCGCCGGGTCGCCGTGGCGCCCTCGCCCGAGCTGCTGGCCCGGGTGACGTCGCATTTCGTGGCCGAGGTCTTCGACCCCACCGGCACCCTGCTGGCCCGGGTCCGGCTGACCTCCCCGGACGGCTACACCATCACCGCCGACCTGCTCGCCTGGGGTGCCGGTCGGGCCGCTGAGCACGGCGTGCGGGATACCGGAGCGCTCGACCCGGTGACCGCGTTCGGGCTGGACGAGCTCGCCCACGGAGCGGCCGAGGCCGGGATCAGGAAGGTGGAGTGACGGTGCCGGTGCCCGTGCTTCGATCTGACGGTGCCCACTGAGTGCCCCGGTGCACGGCGAGTGCCCACAGCACCAGCGGTACCTGCAACGGCAGTCGGCCGTAGGCGAGCGCCTGCTCGGGGAGTGATCGGTCCGACCAGTCGATCGCCATCTTGACGTTGCCCGGGAACACCGCAACGAACAGCACCGCGGCGGCGAGCCCGCCGAGCCTGCGCGTGCGTGGCATCGCGATCGCCACCGCGACGGCCAGCTCTGCGGCCCCGGAGAGCAGCGTCCAGAGCCGGGGACCGCCGGGAAGGGCGGTTGGGACGAGCGCGTCGATGGGAGCGGGCACGACGAAATGCAGGATGCCCGCCCCGGCCAGCAGCACGGCCAGCGCCGGAGCGGCCCTCGGGCGGCGAACCTGCACGGCGCCATCATTCCACGGTGGCTGAGTTGCTTCTCGAAGCCGAGGTGTTCGATGCGACTGCGGGCCACGTCGTGCAGGTCGCACGGCAACGAGGCTGGTCCGCACTCAGTGCCGACGCCGGCCGGCTGCGCCGTATCGACCCCGGGGTCGCGGTCGACCTGCTCTGACCGCACGTCGAGGTGACGTCAGCGCGCCAAGTCATTT
>Ga0136617_10000340_pt1 | contig 38022 bp, 35 predicted proteins | sample AntDrymUQ3222106_2_FD_129672 | JGI IMG/M metagenome (GOLD analysis project Ga0136617, IMG submission 129672) | Polar desert sand microbial communities from Dry Valleys, Antarctica - metaG UQ322 (21.06) | ecosystem: Environmental > Terrestrial > Soil > Desert | place: Antarctica: Dry Valley... | reverse complement strand
TCGGAAAAAAATAAAAAGAAAAACAATTAAAATGAATGCAGGAAAAACCGCAAAAACAGGAAGTCTCGGCGGAATCGAATCGGTGTTCAGATAAAATCCTGAAATTGCCAGAAAGCCTTGAAACAACAGCCAGAAGAGAATTAAAAAATTGAGAAATTTAGCGAGCGTCGAAGAAGAAATAGCGCGTTTAACAGCGAATAAGAAAAAACTAACAGTGAGAAATGTCGTTAATATAAAAATTGCCGAAACGTAAAAAGGCAAGTTTTCAATCATTTTATTTTTTCGTCTTTTTCGATTAAACCGTCGCGGATGGTAATAACGCGGTGCGCGCGAGCCGCAATATCGTGTTCGTGTGTTACAAGAATAATCGTGTTGCCATCGGTGTGTAGTTTCTCGAATAAAGCCATAATTTCAAAGCTCGTTTTTGTGTCGAGTGCGCCGGTTGGCTCGTCGGCGAGCAAGATTGACGGATTATTTACTAAAGCCCGCGCAATTGCTACACGCTGGCGCTGACCGCCGGAAAGTTCATTGGGTTTATGCGTCACGCGGTCGCCAAGTTCGACGGAAACGAGCGTTGCCTGCGCTCGTTCGTGACGTTCACCCGCGCTCATTCCGGCATATATTAAAGGCAACTCGACGTTGTGCAAAGCTGTCGCCCGCGCCAGTAAATTAAAAGTTTGAAAGACAAAGCCGATTTCCTTATTGCGAATTGCGGCAAGCTCGTCGTCGCTCATCGCCGATACAAGATTGCCGTTTATCCAATACTGTCCTTTCGACGGCGAATCGAGGCAGCCAATAAGATTCATCAAAGTTGATTTGCCTGAACCCGACGGACCGATGATGGCGAGATATTCGCCTTTTTCAACTTCAAAAGAAACGCCCTGCAAAGCGTGAAGCTCCTCGACGCCCATTTGGTAAGATTTCCAAATGTTCCGCATCGAAATCAAAGATTCGGACGCACCGCTCGTTACGTTTTGTGCGGCTGGTGAAAATGAGTCTTCTTTCGCCATAAAATCTAGTTGATAGTTGATAACTGATAAGTGATAGTAAATTGAATTCTTAATTATCAGTTATCAACTATCACTTATTCGCGTTTTCGCCTTCTTTTTTCACTTGTCTTTTCACAATCGCGCCTTCTTTGAGAGTATTTAAGATTCGGCTCGGACCTGTAATGACTTCCTGACCTTCGGACAATCCTCCGGTAATTTGAATGTCGGATTCACCGGTAATTCCGGTTGTAACTTCGACAAATTTCACTTTGTTACCTTCAAGAACAAAAACTCCTTTAATAGTTTTTGGTTTTTCGGCATTTGCGGACACATCGCCTTGAATTGTCGGCGAAGGCGAGGCTTCGGGTTTTTTCTCGATAACAGCTTGAATCGGAACGGCAACAACATTTTCGGCGGTTTTTGTCGTAATCGTCGCGTTGGCGCTCATTCCGGGACGCAAACCGGTTTGAATTTCCGGCGGCACGTCTTTTAGTTGAATGACGACGCGAAATTCTTTGGCTTCCTGAACGTTGATATTGACGGAAAGCCCGCCGGTTGTTTGAGATTTTCCAAGCGCGAGCGGAGTTTTCTGAATGACTTCACCGATTAATTCTTTGTCGCTGAAAGCCTCGACTTTTATTTTCGCCGGTTGTCCGACCTCGACTTTATCAATTTCGGTTTCGTCAACTTTTACCTCAACGTTTATCGTTGACATATCGGCGATGGTTAAAAGCGCGGTTGTCGAAAGACCGGCAACGGCAAACGTTCCGACTTTTGAAGGTATGTCGGCAATCACGCCGTTTATCGGGGCAACTTGCAAGGTTTTATCGCGCTGCGTTCTTTGACCGCTTAAAACGGCTGCTTGCTGTTCTGAGCGTTTGGAACTTGCATTTGCGCTATAGTTTGCTGTGTCAACGCCGCGCCGTGCGTCTTTGACGGCGACTTGCTGTTGATTTGCTCTGGCACGAGCTTCATTCACTCGCGCTTGTGCTTCATTAACCTGACTCTGCGCGGTTTTGACGGCAATTTCCTGCGATTGCTGCCGCGAGCGAGCGTTTCGTAAAGCGACTTGAGCGGTTTCGACGCGGTCTTTTGCCTGGTCAAATTCAAGACGCGAAACTACGCCGCTCTCGACTAATTCCGCCGTTCGTTTCAATTCGCGGTTTGCCGCGTTTAATTCGACTTGAGCGCGGTCAACGTCAGTCTGCGCGGCGACGACTTCTTGACGCGCGCGGTTGACGCCTTCGCGCGTCGAAGCGAGAGCTTGCAGGGTAGTTGTTATCGCCGCCTCCTGCGCGTTTAAGCCTTGCTGCGCTTGCGAAAGCTGATTTTGCGCAGCTAAAATCTGTGAGCGTGTTACCTGCGCTTCGTTTTGCGATGCTTGATAAGCCGCAAGCTGCGCGTCGGTGTTTGATTGCAGCGCAGTCGGGTCGAGTTTGACAAGCGGCTGACCGGTTGTTACCTGGTCGCCTTCTTTAACGTAAATATCTTCGATTCGTCCCTGAACTTCGCTCGTCAAATTTATAAACTGAATCGGACGAATTTCTCCCGAAGCCGTTACGTTCGAGCGCAATTCGCGTCGGGTTTCAACCTTGACGACCGTTACTTCCGGCGTATCTTTGCGGGTGGCATAAACACTGGCAATGATAATAATCGTTAATAAAACAAAAGCGCTCGCGGCGATGACAATTTTACCTTTACGGCTGATAGCCATTTTAATCTCTTCCTTTCTAAATTATAGTTTTTTATGAAATCCAATTCGATTTAACACAAACGAATTTTATTTTTGCGTGTCAACATTTTACTACGTCGAAACAGTGAAAAGAGTTTCAAAAGAAGTAGATGAAAGACAGTAAACCTATAATTTACGACTACACGGTTCAAAATTTATTAGTATCAAAACAAAAGACCTTCGGTTTGCAATTTACGAACTCGAATTTACGAGTTAAAATGTTTTTGCCAGAATGAGTTAAAATTAAAAATCGCAGGTATTATAATAATGATAAAATGCCAAACTTGCGGGACCGAGAATCTCGAAGATTTCCAATACTGCGACGAATGCGGCGCTTTGTTAAACAACTCGAAGGAAAAAGCGATAAAAACGCCGAGTTTTCAAAAATCGGAAAATCCGGTTTTTCAACCGGTCAATGTAACGTCTTTTGGAATTCCGCCAATAATCGAAGACGAACAGGCAAGTGAAAATTCCTTTGCTAGCAATGGAGCGCCAAAACTAAAAAATGTCTGCGCAACATTAATCATCGAACGCGGTGATTCGATTGGAGCGGAGTTTCCATTATCGGATGGCGAATCAAACATCGGGCGCTGGGACGCCGATAACGGAATTTTCCCCGACGTAGATTTAGACGCGCACGACACGGAAGCAAAAGTTTCGCGCCGCCACGCGCGGATTTTATTTGAAAGAGGCAAGTTTTTGATTGAGGATTTAGGCTCGACTAACGGAACTTTTGTCAATCGCGGGCGGCGTCTGCTTCCGGGAAATCCGCATCAGTTAAACGACGGCGATGAAATTATTGTCGGAAAAACTTTTTTACGCTTTAAGATTAATGAGCCAGGCTTGTAAAAACACTTTGATAGGAATGTTTATTAAAAATGGCATATTGTTCTGACTGCGGCTCGAAAGTCGCTGAAAATGATGTTTTTTGCCCCTATTGCGGAATATCTCTGCAGCCGATTACCCTTGCCGATATTGATGATTCGCAAGACAGTACAAATGTTTCTCAAGCGTCGGACAACGCGCAGCCGGACGAAAATATTGTAACCGAAAGCGCAGCCGCAGGCGAAAATTTTGTCGCTAAAGTAACTGACGATTATTCAAACGACATAACCGCAGAAAAAATTAATCCGATAACCGATTCAATCAAAAATAAAGATTTTGACGCCGAATCGCCGGAAAAAATCGAAGCCATAGAACCTGCCGGTGAAGCTTTGCCTATTGATAATGAAGAAAAAATTGCTTCTCTCGGCAAAGGCGGAAATCAAAATGTAGAAGTTACGTCCGGCGAACAGGCAAATATCATTTCGAGTATCGGGCAAAAAGAAGTAGTTGCCGAGTCACAAAACGAGTCTTCGATTATGAATTACGAAGAGGTAGAAGTTAAAGAAGGCAAGGATTTTGAAGAAATCGAGTTGACGGGCGAAAATTCTTCGCCGAAAAATGATGATGACGCAGATTTTACCGCGACAATTCCGTATATACCAAAAGAAACGGTAAAGAGCGGCGCTATTCCATCGCAAATCTCGGACGCGAAACAGGAAAAATTAAATGTAAATCAAGCTGCTACATCTCAAAACGAATTAGAATCTGTAAATTCGTCCGTTGATCCGATTGTAAAACCGAATATTGAACTCGAATCTCCAGGCGAAAAATTTCCGCCCTCGAGATTCGATTCGGTGCGGATAATGGAGAGAAAGGAAAGAATTTCGGAGAAGCCGGCGAAAATTGTCTCTCAACCTCAAACCGAACAAAAAGAAAATCGCTCTTTCACGACGCCGAATATTGGCGGCAACGACACACAAGGAAAAAAATCCGCCAAGTTAAAACCGCTTGAAGAAGGAACCGTTTTAAACGAGCGTTACGAAATTGTCAGAAAAATCGGCGGCGGCGGAATGGGCGCGGTCTATCTCGCCTCGGATAAAAATTTGGGCGGCGTGCTTCGTGCCGTCAAGGAAATGGTTCAATCTTATATCGAAGGCGAGCAGCAGGAGAAAGCCGTCAACGATTTTAAGCGTGAGTCTCTGCTTTTAACATCGCTGGAACATCAATCAATACCGACGATTTACGATTATTTTTACGACGAAACAGAAGCCCGTTTTTACCTGGTGATGAAGTATATTTCGGGCGGCGATTTGGCATCGAGAATTCGCTCTACGCCCGAAGGCAGAATCGAAGAGCAAAGCGTCACCGAATGGGCGATTCAAGTTGCAGACGTTTTGGATTATCTGCACAACCGCCAACCACCGATTGTTTACAGAGATTTGAAACCGGCGAATATAATGATTGACGGAAATTCCGGTCGCGTTATGTTAATTGATTTCGGCATCGCGCGTTGGGTAAACAAGGAAGAAAAAGGCGTCACCGCCGTCGGCACAATGGGCTACGCGCCGCCCGAACTTTTTTCGGGGAATGTCGAGCCGCGCTCGGATATCTACTCTTTAGGCTCGACAATGTTTCATCTTTTAACCGGCGCCGATCCGCAGAGTAATCCGCTGCTGATTTTCGATTTTCAAAAACACCCGCGTCCGCGTCAGATAAATCCCCAACTATCCGACCAGATGGAGAGAATTTTGATGCGCGCCGTCGAATATAATGCTGATAAGCGTTTTGCGTCAGCAGCCGAATTGCGCGGCGTGTTGGAAGACCATCTCAAAAAATTGAAGGAAAATAAAGCGACGTTTGGCGTCAAAGCCGTTCCCGCTTCGGTTAGTTTATCCGAGCAGCCGGTTTTCTGCGGTTTCTGCGGGCAAAAGATTGTTGCCACCGATTTGTTCTGCGCTTTTTGTGGCGCGAAACAACCGCTCGCGCAACAGGGCGTTCAGTCCCGAAATTATACTTCCGCGCCTTTAACCGCGCAGCTTTTAATCGTCGGCACAAACGAACTCGAAGTTCCGGCTTTCAGAATTGAAAAGGACGAAACTCTCGTTGGCAGACGTGACCCGATGTCAAATATCTTTCCCGAAGTTGATTTGTCGAAATTCGACCCGCAAACGAAAATCTCGCGTAAACACGCAAGAATTTGGCGTGAAGGCGACAAATTTATTGTTGAAGATTTAGGCTCTTCAAACGGAACAATAGTTCTGCCCGTCGTCAATGAGACCGTCCGGCTCCAGCCGCACCAACCGTATGTTTTAACCAACGGCGATAAATTAAAACTCGGCGATACGACTTTGCATTTTGTTGTCGGATAACTTGATTATTATGAGCGTTCAAGTTGAGAGAGCCGTTTCGACCAGACCGGTGAGAATTGAACAAGTGGTTGTTGATTTTGATGCTGAACGGCTTCGAGCGCCGTTTTTACTGCGTTGCGGCGCTATTTTGATTGATTATGTTTTGCTCGTCTCAATTCCGGTAATCAGTCTTTTACTAACCAGATTTGTTGAAGACGAACCATCTAAAATTTTTAATAGCAAGATTGTCAATGCCGGCTGGCTGATAATGGTTCTGCTTGGTTTGACCAATTTTGTTATCCTTCCGCTGTTTAGCGGTAAAAGTATCGGGAAATTTTTGACTGGTCTAAGAATCGTCAAAACCGACGGTAATGCGCCCTCGTTCGCAACGCTTCTCATCCGTCATTTAATCGGCTATCCGCTAACTATTTTAACGCTCGGAACGGGGTTTTTATTTTCCGTACTCAATCAGAAAGGGCGCGCTTTACACGATTTTCTCGCTAAAACGGTAGTAGTTTACGGACGAAGACAAGAAAAAGTAATTAAAAATTAAAAATGCAAAATTCAAAATCATTTTTATCGTCCCAAATTTTTAATTCTTAATTTTGAATTTTTAATTGAATTTATGCCCCAGCTAATCGTAAAAACTTCTGACCGCGCAGCAGAAAATGTTCCGCTTTCGCGGCTTCGAACAACAATCGGGCGTTCTGCCCGCAGCGACATTTGTATTCCCGACGCGTTTGCTTCCAGGCTTCATGCGGAAGTTCGTAAAGAAGGCGAGGCTTTCTGGCTTCAGGATTTAGGTTCGGCAAACGGCACGCGCTATAACGGCTCGTTTGTTTCGTTGCCAATTCCGCTGATGCCGGGCGGCAAAATTCAAATCGGCGAAACGGTGATAATTTTTGACGACGAGCGTCTCAGAGAAAATAAAAATGCGACCTTGATAACCGATAGCACCGAAGCGCTCGACCCTTCGATGACGATTGCTCTCACACGGCAGGCGAACCCGACGGCGGAAATTCTCGACTCGCATTTTTCCAGCCGCACCGATTTACTCGGATTGATAAGCAAAGTTGGCGTCGCGCTCTTATCTTCGAGCGGTCTGGACGAAACTTTAGACCAAGTTGCATCTTTAGTTTTTGAAGCAGTTCCGGCTGAAAGATGCGTGATAATGCTGAGCGACGAAACAACAGAAGGCGGAATGAAAATTTCGGTGGCGCGTGTCCGCGGCAAAGACGAAAAAATCGAAGAAGTTCGCATCAGCCGGACGGTAATGGACGAGGTTATGAAAAACGGCAAGTCCGTTTTGACCGCCGACGCGCAGCAAGACCCGCGTTACGCCAGCCAAACAATGGCGCTTTTGGGAATTCGCTCGGTTTTAGCCGTTCCCTTAGCCGTTAGCACAACTGAAGTTTTCGGAATAATCTACGCCGATTCGCCGACGCACGAAACGACATTTACCGAAGAACATTTGAATATTTTGACGACGCTTGCTTCAGTTGCTTCGATTCGCGTGGAAAACGCACGGCTTTTGGAAGAACGCTTTGAACGCGAAAGAATGGAACACGAGCTTGAGCTTGCTACCGAAATCCAGCAAAGTTTTCAACCATCCGCGCCGCCTTTGATGGACAATTACGAGTTTCAGGGCATTTCGTTTTCGTGTTACGAAATCGGCGGTGATTATTACGATTTTATAAATCTACCGGACGGCAAAATGCTTATCGCTCTCGGCGATGTTTCCGGCAAAGGAACGGGCGCGGCGCTTCTGATGTCGAGTCTGCACGCGGCTATCCACGGTCAGGTTGCGGCAAAAAGCTCTCTAGCGGAAACGGTTGACGCCGTAAATCAATACCTAGCCGCCAATACGCCGTCGAATCGTTTCGTCACTTTATTTATTACCGAACTCGACCCGGCGACCGGAATGCTCAAGTATATTAACGCCGGACACAATCCGCCGCTTGTCGGGCGCTCCGACGGCACGGTCACGCAATTAGAATCTGGCGGTTTTCCGCTCGGAATTCTGCCAATGGCACAGTTTGAAGTTGGCGAGACAGAATTAAAACCGGGTGAATCCTTGGTTATTTACTCGGACGGAGTTTCTGAAGCAAATAATTTAAAGGGCGAAGAATTCGGAATGGAGCGGCTCATTGACGTTGTTAGCAAAAACTTGCGGGCATCGGCTGCAGGTTTAAGGGACAAGGTAGAGTCAGAGCTTTCCGCTTTTACAAAAACCGCTCCAGCAAATGATGATATAACTCTTGTTATTGTTAAAAGAAAGTAATTTTCGGGCAATAAATTTTTATCTGAAACGCGCGTTTGTTTGACGTGCGTTTCTTTTTTATAATCGTAACTTTGTTACCGGATTAAATAATCTGGAATTTGGAACTATTCTTATGGCATTTTTTTGGCGTAGAAAAAAAGAAGACCCGTTTTCGACTTCGGTTTTAGGACTCGATAAATCAATCGAGGAATTAAAGGCGCAGGAAGAAGCGGTTGAAAAGGAAATCGGCGTTCGTTTTAATAAGGCAATTGAAAAAACTCGCAACTCGATTAACGATAGATTAGACACAGTTTTTCAGGGGCGCAAGCAAATTGACGAAGCATTTCTTGATGAACTCGAAGAGCTTTTAATCTCTACCGACATCGGCGTTGCAACAACGATGCAGGTTTTAGACGCCGTTCGCAAAGGCGTTTCGCGACAGGAAATCAATGACCTCGAAGCGCTGAAAGTGGCGATGAAAAATGAATTGCTGGGAATCTTGCACGCTTCGGAAAGCAGAGGCATCGCGTCCGAAACAAAGGTTTCCGATTCGATAAAACCTTACGTTTTAATGGTCGTCGGGGTCAACGGCGTCGGAAAAACAACGACTATCGGCAAACTCGCGCAGCGAATAAAGATGGAAGGAAACGAAATTTTGATTTGCGCCGCCGATACGTTTCGCGCCGCCGCTTCCGAGCAATTGGAAATCTGGTCGCAACGCGCCGGTGTTCCGCTGATTCAACAAAAACAGGGAACTGACCCGGCGGCTGTTTTGTTCGACGCTTTAAAATCTGCGAAAGCCAGAAATGCCGATGTTTTAATTGTTGACACCGCCGGACGCCTGCACAACAAATCAAACTTAATGGCGGAACTCGAAAAAATGAAACGCATCGCCGGACGCGAAGTACAGGATGCGCCGCACGAAACACTACTTGTAATTGACGCTGTAACCGGACAAAACGGACTCGAACAAGCCAGACAATTTATGAAAGTCGCCGACGTAACCGGAATCGTATTAACCAAACTCGACGGCACGGCGAAAGGCGGAATTGCCGTTGCGATTGCGAAGGAATTGAATTTACCGATTCGTTACGTTGGCATTGGTGAGCAAGTTGATGATTTGATGGTTTTCGACCCTGAAAGTTATGTGAACGGTTTGTTTAATTAAAAGAAATGTATGTCAACTAATTGGACTAGAAGTGATATTGAGAGAACACAAAGAGAAATTGAAAATCTTCAAAAACAAATTGCTGATGAAAATAGAAAAGAATCAAGCAATACTGAAAGAATTTTGCGAGTGAAAGGTAGTATAAATTCAAGTACAAGTGCGTCGTCTCTAAAAAGTAAATATAGCGAGATTGAACGACACGAAAAAGATATTCTTTCATCTCAAAAAAAGCGTGCTGATTTGAGCAAAAAAGTTTCAAGATGACTTGGAAAGAAAAAGAAAAGAAGAACAAAGACATTTTCAAGATGAGATTAGAAAACTTAGAAATAATGAATCACTAAAGCAAACAGGTTTCCTAAAGCAGATAAAATCGGAACAAGTAGAAAGAGTTTCTGAACAATTTCAAATTGAAAAGACTTACGATGTTTTTATTTCTCACGCAAGCGAAAATAAAGATGATTTTGTTAGACCACTTGCAGAAAAATTAAGAGAGTTTGGTTTTAGCGTTTGGTATGACGAATTTGAATTAAAAATCGGCGATAAATTAAGGCGTTCCATAGACAAAGGACTCGCCAATTCAAGATTTGGAATTGTTGTTTTTTCTCCTGATTTTTTTAACAAGAATTGGACTCAATACGAGTTGGACGGTTTGGTTCAAAAGGAAATGTCCGGAGAAAAAACTATTCTTCCGCTATGGCATAAAGTTTCAAAAGACGAAGTAAGAAAATTCAGTCTTTCTTTAGCTGATACAGTCGCTTTGAGTACTTCAATGTTTACAATTGATGAACTTGTTGAGAAGTTATCAGAAGTTTTGAAATAAATTGGCAAACGATTTTTTAAAATTTGATTTACAAATGACGCGCCGCGCTTTGGAACTCGCGTCTTGCGGAGTAGGACAAGTCAGCCCAAGCCCGCTTGTTGGCTGCGTTATTGTCAGCGAAGACGGAGAAATTGTCGGCGAAGGTTGTTATATTTACGATGAAATCGCGCACGCCGAAACGATTGCGCTGGCGCAGGCAAACGGGCGAGCAAAAGGCGGAACAGCTTACGTTTCGCTTGAACCGCACGCTCATCACGGCAGAACCAAACCTTGCACCGAAGCGTTAATGAGCGCCGGAATAAAAAGAGTCGTCGCGCCGATTGAAGACCCGAATCCACTTGTGTCGGGGAAAGGTTTCGATGCTTTGCGCGAAAGCGGAGTTGAAGTCGTGACCGGAATTTTAGCGCGGGAAGCGGAAAAACAGAACGAAAAATTTATTCACTGGCACAAAACGAAAAGACCTTTTGTGCATTTGAAAATGGCGATTTCTTTGGACGGCAGAATTGCTACACGAACAGGTGATTCACATTGGATAACGGGTGAAGAATCAAGAAAAAAATCGCATGAATTGCGCCGCGAATATGACGCGATTTTAGTTGGGGCAAACACGGCGATTGTTGATAATCCGAGTTTGACCGACAGAAGCGGCAAGCCTCGAAGAAGAAAACTTGTGCGCGTTGTTTTGGACGATTCGCTTCGCATTTCTTTAAATTCTCAATTGGTTTTGACGGCGAAAGAAACGCCGACAATTATTTTTACCGAAAACCGGGACGGGGAAAAAATCGAAGATTTAAAGAATGAAGGTGTTGACGTTGTTCAAATTGCTGAAGGCGCGAGAAATTTGTTCGGCGTTTTGCAGGAATTAGGGAAACGCGAATTAACCAGTGTTTTAGTCGAAGGCGGAACGCAAATCGCGGGCGCGTTTTACGACGCAAAACTAATTGACAAGCTCACGTTTTTCATCGCGCCAATCGTTATCGGCGGGCAAGCAGCGCCAATGGCAATCGGCGGACAAGGCACGACGGTTTTGGCTAACGCTATGCGCTTGCAAGATTTAGAAATAAATCAGCACGGCGCGGATTTAGAAGTTACTGGCTATCCTTCAAATGCGGAATTCGGATTGCGGAATGCGGAATAAAAACACAAAGTCCAAAGACCGAAAACCGAAGACCGTTTTTGCAAAAAAATCCTTCGGGCAAAATTTTCTTGTTGACCGAAATTACATAGACAAAATCATCGCCGCGTTAAGTCCGCAAAAAGATGAAACAATCACTGAAATCGGCGCTGGTCGCGGCGCGCTTACCGAGAAATTAATCGAAAGCGGCGCGAAAGTTATTGCGATTGAATTAGACCGAGATTTAATTCCGCTATTACAAGATAAATTTGGAAACAATGAAAACTTTATCTTAGTTGAACAAAACGCTTTGACTGTTGACTTCAAAGCATTACTTACCACTTACCACTTACCACTCGCCACTAAATTAGTCGCTAATTTGCCGTATTATATTTCAACCGCCATTCTGCAAAAGCTAATTGAACAGCGCGAGGTTTTTTCGGAAATGGTTTTGATGCTTCAGCGAGAAGTTGTCGAGCGCATTACAGCCCAAACGGGAAATAAGGAGCGCGGATTTTTAACTGTCTTAGTTGAAGCATATCTCGAAGCGGAAAAACTTTTTGACGTTCCGCCAAAAGCGTTTCGTCCCGCGCCGAAAGTTTGGAGTTCGGTAGTTTGTTTTATGCCGAAAGATAAAAAAGAAATAAAAGATGAAAAATTGTTTCGTGAATTAATTAGCGCAGGCTTCGCGCAAAAGCGAAAAACAATTTTGAATAATCTGAAAAACGCACCGCTCGCGTTAAAGGAAAAATTCGACGACGTTGAATCATTGCTAAAATCTTGCCGGATTGAGCCGCAGCGACGTGCGGAAACATTAAACATCGGAGAATGGAAATGTTTAACAAACACTTGCGGTTCTTAGAAAATCCTTACTCAACGCAGCGTTGGTTAGTTGAAACCATATCAAAGCAGGAAAAATCGGTTTGTGCTAAACTAGCGGATTGATTTAAGAAAAATTATTACGGAGTTTTACAAGTAAAAGGTGAGCAAAATTGAAATAATACCGCTTGGCGGAATCGGCGAATTCGGGATGAACTGTATGGGCATTCGATACGCTGATGAAATGATAATCGTTGACGCGGGGATGGGTTTTCCCGAAGAAACGCCATACGGTGTTGATATTTCGATACCGAATTTTGATTTTTTGGACGAATACGCCGACGAATTAACCGCGCTGATTTTAACCCACGGACACGAAGACCACATCGGCGCTTTGCCGTATTTTTTGAAGAAATTTAATTTGCCGGTTTATGGCTCGCGTTTTACTTTAGCTCTGGCTGAAAAAAGACTCGGCGAACACAAAATGCTCGATGACATTTTGATGCACCGAGTTGAAGCAAACGACGTTGCGGAAATCGGAAATTTCAAAATCGAATTCGTTCACGCTTCGCATTCGCTGGTCGAATGTTTTTCGCTGGCGATAAAAACTCCTGCCGGAACAATCATTCACACGGGCGATTACAAACTTGACGAAACGCCGGTTATCGGAAAACCTTACGATTTAAAAACCCTTAAAAAATACGGCGATGAAGGCGTATTGGCTTTATTGTCCGATTCGACCAACGCGACCATTCCGGGCAGAACGCCTTCGGAACGCGAGGTTATTCCGGCGTTTGAAGAAATTTTCGCCCACGCCGACGGCAGAATTTTCGTAGCGACGTTTTCATCTTCGCTTCATCGTTTGCAGGTGGTTTTCGACGTTGCTCACGCTTTTGACCGAAAAGTTTGCGTAATGGGACGTTCGATGCAGAAAAATGTCGAGATAGCGAGTGATTTGGGACTTTTGAAAATTCCGCACAATACTTTAATCGGACTCGGAGAATCACGTTCGCGTCTGGAAGACGAAATCGTTTATCTCGTTACGGGTTCGCAAGGGGAATCTCGCGCGGCATTGTGGAATCTGGCAAGCGGAACATACAAAGGAATGCAGATTGAAAAAGGCGACACGGTTTTGCTTTCAGCCAGAATTATTCCGGGAAACGAAAAATATATTTCGCGTCTTATCGGCAATCTTTACAAGCGCGGCGCAGACATCATCGAAGAAAAGCGTCGCTTTATTCACGTATCGGGACACGCTTCACAGGAAGATATTCGCATTATGACTGAGACCGTGCGTCCGCGATTTGTCGTCCCGATTCACGGTGAATACTGGATGCTTTTCAGGCACAAAGAATTTATCAAAAATCACATTGACGGCTATACGGACGAAAACGTGATTTTAATCGAAAACGGCGATACGCTTGAAATTGACGATTTCGGCGCGAGAATTTCAGCGCACGCCAATCTTGAAAAAACATTTATAGACGAAGAAGGTTCGGGCGAGATTGAATATGAAATTGTCCGCGAGCGCAAAAAACTCGCTTACGGCGGAATGATTACGCTCGTTGTGGCGATTGATAAAGAAACGAAAAAATTAAAAAGCGAGCCGCAAATAACGGTTCAGGGCGTCGCGGGAATTGACCCGCTCAACGGACTTCTGCAAGACGCGCGACAAACAATCACCGACGCCGTTGCCGATATGAGAATTGAAGATTTGCGCGATAAAAATTTAGTCAAGGAAAATTTACGCCTGCATTTAAAGAGATTCTTTCAGCAGGAAACCGGCGCGAAACCCGTTATTGTTTCTACGGTTGTTGAAGTTTGATGAGTGTGCAGGAACTTCTAAAAAATACAAAGGTGGAAGTCGCGCCGGAAACATTTTTTCTCGTTTCATTACCGCATAACGATTGGCTGAAACTGCTCGAAAACCCGGAACTTTCCCCGCGAATGTCCGCGCCGTTTATGATTTTTCGGGACAAATGGGAAGTTACTTTGCTGCTCGATGAAATTGATTTCGGAACGCTTCGCCACGCGATTCGAGACGCGAAAACAAAAGTAGGGTTTCGTCTGCTATCTTTTGATATTGAACTTGATTTTAAGGTAGTCGGATTTCTGGCGGAAGTTTCAAGAATTTTAACCAACGCCGGAATTTCAATCGTCGCGCTTTCCGCTTTTTCGCGTGACCATTTATTGATAAAGCAGGAAGATTTGCCGAAAACATTAAAGGTTTTAGGCGAATACGTTAATAAAATATGTTAAGGGGAAATGAAAAATGGAAAATGGAAAGTGTAAAATAACACAGTCTTACTTATTATTAATTTTACACTTTCCATTTTCCATTTTCCGTTAAAAACAATGTTTTGGAAAGATAAAGTCATCTTCTTAACCGGTGCGTCGAGCGGTATCGGCGAGGCGTTAGCGATTGAAACGGCTAAACGCGGCGCAATTCTCGGATTGCTTGCGCGGCGCGAGCAGCTTCTGCGAAACATATCGCAAAAAATCGAAAGCAAAGGCGGTATTGCCCGTCATTTTGCCTGCGATATTTCCGATGAATTAAGTGTTCGGGACGCAGCTCAGGCTTTGAGAAACGAGTTTGGAAAAATTGATATTTTAATCGCAAACGCGGGAATTGGCGGAAATTCGAAAAACGCTAAAGAACTTCGTCCCGGCGATTTTCGGCGCGTGATTGACACAAATCTAGTCGGCGCCGTCAACGCTGTCAGTGCGGTTTTACCGCAAATGCTTGAACGCGGAAGTGGTCAACTCGTAGCAATTTCGAGCCTTGCAGGTTTTCGGGGGCTACCGAAATCCGCAGCTTATTGCGCGTCAAAAGCCGGAATGACGGCACTTTTTGAAAGCGTTCGTTTGGACGTAAAAAGTAAAGGCATTGACGTTACCATCATCCAGCCCGGTTTTATCAAAACGCCTTTAACTTCCGCCCGGTCAAGCAAAATGCCTTTTCTGATGGAACTTGAAGATTCGATTCCTTTGTTTTTACGAGCCATCGAAAAACGAAAAAAATTCGCCGCCTTTCCGTGGCAACTGGCAACTGTTGTGCGTGCGGGAAGACATTTTCCCGCTTGGCTTTACGATAAAATCGCCGGGCGCGCGAAATATCGAGAATAATTACGAATAATCAATTACGAATTACGAATGAAGGAATAAATTTCTTTTAATTCGTAATTCGTAATTGATTATTCGTAATTGATTAAGTTTATGAATTTTCTACAAGCAATAATTCTCGGAATTGTTCAAGGTTTGACCGAATTTATTCCAATTAGCTCGACCGCGCATCTTGTTTTTGCCAGCCGTTTAACAAATCTTTACGAAGGAAATCCAGAACAAATTACAGCCACGATTGCGGTTTTACAACTCGGAACGTTATTAGCGGTTTTTGTTTATTTCGCAGGCGATGTTTTAAGTATTACGGCTGCATTCGTCCGTGACCATTGGAATTTGCTGACACGCAAGCGAAATGTCAGATTCTCTGGCACACACGGTGTTCGCCCGATTTGGCTTTCGGATGAAGCGTGGCTCGGCTGGCTGATAATAATCGGCTCGATTCCAATCGGAATTGTCGGACTTTTATTTAAAGACGTGATAGAAGGCGCGGCGACAAAAAATTTGTGGGTTATCTCCGTAATGCTAATTGCGGTCGCAATTTTACTAATACTTGCGGAACTTATCGGAGCGAAACGTAAAGAAATAAAAGATTTTGGCATCATTGATGCGATTGTTGTCGGACTTTCACAAGTTTTAGCTTTGATTCCGGGCGCAAGCCGTTCGGGTTCGACAATTATGGGCGGGCTTTTAGCCGGGCAAAAACGCGAAGCCGCCGCCAGATTTTCCTTTTTGCTTTCGATACCGGCAATAACGGCAAGCGGGCTTTTAGAACTTAGAGAAGCATGGGCGCTTTTACCGCAGGAAAGCTTTATGCCGCTGCTGGTCGGAACAATCGTTTCGGGAATTGTCGGCTATCTTTCGATTTGGTTTCTGCTTGCTTTTTTGCGAAAAAATTCAACTGCGATTTTTATCGTTTACCGCGTCGTTCTCGGTGTTATAATTCTTGTATTGCTCTGGCAAGGCGTGGTAAGCCCGCAAATCTAAACATTGAACATTTATCATTTATCAGAAAACAACCGATAGATGATAAATGATAAATGATATGAAGCGTTGGAAGATTCAAAAACATAATCATGATGACGTGAAACTTCTGGCAAATGCTTTAAAGGTTTCGCCGATTGTCGCCGCTTTGCTTATCTCGCGCGGTTTTGAAACTGAGGAAAAAGCGCATCGATTTTTGAATCCATCAGTCGAAGATTTGCACGAGCCGAATCTTCTAAAGGGAATGGAAATCGCTGTCCGGCGCATTTTGAAAGCGGTTGAAAACGGCGAAAAGATTTTGATTTGGGGTGATTACGACGTTGACGGGACGACCGGAACGGTTGTTTTGCGAAAGGCTTTAGACATTATCGGCGCAAAAAGCGGTTTTCACGTTCCGCACCGTTTTACCGAAGGTTATGGCGTTAATATCCCCGCTCTCGAAAAAGCGAAAGAACGCGGTTACAGCCTGGTCGTTAGCGTTGATTGCGGCATCAGAAGTTTTAAACCGGTCAATTGGGCTAAAGAAAATGGAATTGATTTTATCGTCACCGACCATCATTTATCCGATGGAGCAAAGGGAAATCCCAACGCTTTCGCAGTTGTTAATCCGAATCAAGCGGGCTGTGAATATCCAGACAAAAATTTAGCCGGAGTCGGAGTCGCATTCAAACTCGCGCACGCGCTTTTGCGCGAAAAAGGCAAAGAAAATTTGGTCAGAGGATTTTTGAAAGTTGTCGCTATTGGAACGATTGCCGATATTATGAATCTGACAGGCGAGAATCGCGCGATTGTCGCGCTCGGCTTAAAAGATTTACCGAAAGCCGTTAATTACGGACTCAAAGCTTTGATGGAAGTTGCCGATTGCAGCAATGAAATGACGAGCTACGACATTGGTTACCGCATCGCGCCGCGAATAAACGCCGCGGGCAGAATGGACGCCGCACGGCACGTTGTCGAACTTCTCGAAACCGATGATTTTGACCAGGCGCGCAGTCTTGCAGAAATGCTCAACAGCCGTAACCGCGAGCGTCAAACGATGCAGAGACAAATTACAGAGTTAGCTTTTCTTGAAACAAAAGGAATTACCGAAAAAAACTTTGTCGTCGTTTCAGGCGAAGGCTGGCATCGCGGCGTTATCGGTTTGGCGGCTTCAAAAATCGCCGAAAAACTTTATCGTCCGACAATTGTTTTCTCAATTGAAGACGGCTTTGGTCACGGAAGCGCGAGAAGTATCGATGGTTATCATCTTTTGAATGGTTTAGACTCGTGCAGCGAGCTTTTTGAACAATACGGCGGACACGCCGCCGCTGCCGGAATGAAAATAAAAGCCGACAATATCGAAGAATTGCAGGAAAAACTGCACGCTCACGCTTCGGAAAATCTTTCGGCTGAAGATTTGATTCCCGAGATAAAAATTGACGCCGTTCTGCAAAGTCAAACTTTAAGCATCGATTTAGTTCAGCATCTTAAACAACTCGAACCGTTCGGGATGGGAAACCAGAAACCGAAATTTGTAACCAAAGATTTGTTTTTGCTTGACGACCCGTATGTGATGAAAGAAAAACATTTGAAATTGCGCCTTGCCGACAAAAACGGCAAACAATTTGAAGCGGTTTGGTGGGACGGCGTTGATAAATCGAAAGGACAAAATATGCAGCGTAAATCAAAAATAGATTTGGCTTACACGCCCGAAGCGAATACCTGGAACGGAAACACGAGATTGCAGCTTGTCGTTGAAGATTTGAAGATTGAATAGCGCAGCAAAGACTTAAAAATTATCCTTGTTTTTTCATTATCTTTAGCAAGGATAAAACATAATCTGTAATCAACTGAATTTAGCAGAAACCGTTTCGCGCATCGAAGCCATCAAAAAACAATTGTTCGGGAAAGGTTTTTAAAATAATTGAGGAGAATCTATGAACTTAGCAGTAAAATGGCAGGAAGTAATTAGTAATCCTTTCTTTCAAAACATTCCTTATAAAGTTGAACTCAACAAGTACGGCACTATTTTAATGAGTCCGGCTTCAAATAAGCACGGACTTGTACAATTTAAAGTTGGCGAGGAAATTAAGAAAGTTAAACGAGGCGGCGATATTATTATTGAATGTTCGATTTTGACGAGCGAAGGCGTGAGAGTTGCTGATGTTGTTTGGGCGTCTGAGGAATTCATTGCTGAATTCGGAGAAATCACTCCTTTTCCGAAAGCGCCGGAAATCTGCGTCGAAGTCGTATCGCCCGGAAACAGTAAAGCGGAAATCGAAGAAAAGATTCGTCTTTATTTAGAAAAAGGGGCGTTAGAAGTTTGGATTGTTTCCGAACACAGCCAAGTCACTTTTTACACGCATACAGGTAAAATCAAAAAATCGAAAATCGCTCCCGGCTTTAAATTGTAATGCCCGAAAAACAACGCAAAAACACCAACAATTTAAAACTTCGCGCTCGTATGCCTTTGATTGTGCGCGTGCTGGCTGTTTCTGCACTAGCGGCAACAATCGTAGCGATTGGCATCGGTTTTTATCGCGGTTACGGTAATAAGGAATTTCGAATGAAAGGTTTTCCGGCGGAGCTTTCTAAAGATGTTGTCGCCGAGGTTTACGGTTTTGAAAGGCGAGAAACCGACGGCGATAAAATTAAATACTTTATTAAAGCCGATAAAGGGACGACTTTTGCAGACAATCACCAGGAACTCGAAAACGTATTTTTGCAGGTTTTTGACGACGCGGGCGAAACGAGCGATAAAATTTCGGCGCAAAAAGCCGTGTATATTCCGGCGACGGACGGAACGAAAAATTTTAACGCTTATTTTGCCGGAAATGTTGATATCGAAACGCGCGACGCGCTGCGGGTTAAAACCGAACAACTTTCTTACAATAAAGAAACTGAAACAGCCGAAGCCGACGAGTTGATTGAATTTTCACGCGAAAATGTCGTCGGAAAATCGTTTGGCGCGATTGTTAAAGTCCGTGAAAAAAGTCTTGAATTATTAAAAGATGTCGAGATAAATTCATACGCAAATAATGAAGCAGACAATAAAATCGAACACGCCAAAATCCGAGCCGGACACGCTTTTTTCAGTCAAGCTGAAGGAAAGATTGATTTTCAGCAAGCGGTAAATATAAATATTATTCCGAATCAAAACGCCGGAAATCTGCAGCAGCCGACCGATATAAAATCCGACCGCGCGACGGCGTTTTTTAGCGACAAGAAAATCAAAAAAATCGAATTAAACGGAAACGTTGACATTTATCAAAAACCGACCGATGCAATTGCAAAATGGTCAAAGGTAAAGGCAAATCGCGCTGTTGCTGATGTTAACGGCGAACTAAAACGATTAGAGCTTTTTGAAAACGTTGATATAGAAACAACCGCCAACAATTCCAAGCCGACCAGAATAAAAACAAATTACGCCGTTTATGAAAAAGACGCGGACAAATTTGAACTGAAAAACGCAGTTGAAATCGTCACCGTCGAAGACAATCAACCGACAACGATTCGTTCGTCCGAAGCCGTATACGAACAATCAAACGGCAAGATATTTTTAACCGGCGGCGCGGAAATCACGCAAGCGAACGATTTTATAAAAGGCGACAATTTAACAGCGGAGCTTTTTCCGAACAAAAAGTTAAAAAACGCGCTGGCTCGCGGCAACGCCTTTTTGAAACAAACGACTTCGGAACGCGCAACAGAGGTTTCCGGTAATGAACTAAACGCTACTTTTGGCGAAAATCAGCAGCTTCAGTTTGCCAATGTCATCGGCGCGGGACAAGCGGTTTTGATTCCGGCGCAGTCAAACGAGTATTCGCGCGTTACGCTTTCCGCGCCGAAAGCGGTTCGTTTAAACTTCAACGGCGGGCTTTTGCGCGATATGCAAACCGAAGGGCGAACGAATGTTTTGTTGACCGCGCCGAATAATAACGCGAACGCCTCGAACAAAAGGCTGACCGCCGACATGGTAAAAACTTTTTTTAATAACAACGGAAAAGATTTGGCGAAAGCAGAAGCCGTCGGAAACGCGGAATTGTTTGTCGAGCCGTTGCGCGCCGCGCCGGAAAATTATAGAACGACTGTCAACGCGCCGCGCTTTGATTGCGATTTTTTTGAAACCGGAAACAACGCGCGAGTTTGCGCGGCGACGACGAATGCAAAAGCGACGCGCGTGCCGACAATCGCAGGCGGAAACCGCGGAACGCAGACAATCACCGCCGAACGCTTAAACGCTTCTTTCAGTCCGCAGACAAAAGATGTCGAGCGTCTGGATGCCAGCGGAAACGCGAAATTTTCCGAACTCGACCGTAGCGGAAACGCTGATTCGGTAACTTTTACGGCAAATGATGAAACGGTTCGTTTGCGCGGCGGCGAGCCGATTGTTTCGGATTCGCGGGCGCGGGCAAGAGCGTCGGAAATTGATTGGGACACGCGCAATGATAAATCATCTTTGCGCGGAAAAGTTTCGACAACTTATTACAGCCAGAAACAAACCGGCGGCGCGACACCGTTCGGTCAAACAAACGCTCCCGTTTTTATTACTTCCGAAACAGCGGAATTTGACCATCGCGCCGAAATTGGACTTTACACGGGAAACGCCCGCGCCTGGCAGGAAAACAATTATGTTCGCGCCGATAAATTGATTTTGCGGCAAAAAGAAGGACAGCTTTACGGCGAAGGCGCGGTACAGAGTCTTTTGTACAATGTAAAACAAAAACAAAACGGTAAGGAAACTTCCGCGCCTGTTTTTGCTACGGCACAGAAACTGTTTTATACCAAAGAGAAAAATACGCTTCGTTATGAAAACAATGTTGACGTTCGGCAGGGAACCGATCGAATCGTCGCAAGTATTGTTAATGTTTACCTAACCGACAAAAACGAACTTGCACAGACGATAGCGGAAAACAATGTCATTATCACGCAACCGAAAAGGAAAGCGGTCGGCGATTACGCGCAATATACAGCCGCCGATGAATCGGTCATTCTACGCGGAAGTCCGGCGCGTATCGAAGATAGTGAAAATGGATCGTCGCAGGGCGCCCAGGTGACAATTTTTTTGCGCGAAAACCGCGTTGTTGGCGAAAGTAAGACAAATCAAACAAACGTGGGCAGAATTCGCTCGGTTTACAAAGTTAAGAAACAATAAAATCCCGCTACGTTTTAAAATTTAATGCTTACGATTAGCCGAAACCAGCAAAAACTTTTAAAATAAATTTTCAATAAAATTTTCTTCAGGTTTCTATCGAAAGTGCTTAAATTCTTCAAAAATAAAAACTCGAATTCAAACAACGGAAACCATGTAAATTTTCCCGCCGATTCGCTTTCCGCTTTTAATTTACAAAAAACTTACGGGCGTCGCCGCGTGGTGGATGATGTTTCGCTTTTTGTCGAGCAAGGCGAAGTTGTAGGACTTTTGGGCGCAAATGGAGCGGGAAAAACGACCACGTTTTATATGATGACCGGTCTCGAACGCGCCGAAGAAGGAAAAATTCTGCTGAACGGCGAAGATGTTACAACATTGCCGATGTATCTGCGCGCGCGTCTCGGTTTAGGTTATCTTCCGCAAGAGCCTTCGATTTTTCGTAAAATGAGCGCTGAGCAAAACATTCTCGCCGTTTTGGAGACGATGAAATTATCACGCGCCGACAGATTTGCGCGGCTTGAAGAATTGTTAGAGGAATTCGGCGTCGCGCACGTTCGCAAAACGCGCGGCGACGCGCTTTCAGGCGGTGAACGCCGCCGCGTTGAGATAGCGCGTTGTTTAGCAACCGAGCCGCAATTTATTTTATTGGACGAACCGTTTGCCGGTATTGACCCGATTGCCATTGACGATATTCGGGAGATTATTCTTTACCTAAAAAAGCAAGGCATCGGAATTTTGATAACCGACCACAATGTTCGTGAAACTCTCGGCATTACCGACCGCGCTTATATTATGGCGGAAGGAAAAATTTTGCGAAGCGGCGAGCCTGCCGAATTGGTTGAAGACGCGGAAGTTCGGCGGCTTTATCTGGGCGAGAGATTTAGTTTGTAAACGAGAGGTTTTTCACATTTTTTATTCTAATCGGTTATAATTGAACCAACGGTTTATTTTTAATTTTATTGACGAGAGGATTTTCAAAAGTCGGCTTTTAAACTTGTAATGTCATCGCTTAAACTTACGCAAAAATTAGCTCAACGGATGATTCTGACACCGCAGCTGCGCCAGCGTATCGAGATGCTGCAGATGACGACGGTTGAATTGAGCGAGCTGATTCAGCAAGAGCTTAACGAAAATCCGGTGCTGGAAGAGGTCATGACAGACGAAGAATTTCAGGAAATCTCGGACAAAATTCTTGACCAAAATTATGACAGCGCTGAAGAGGTTTTCAGTAACGGACACGATAAAAATTTGGATGTTACCACGGATTTGGAAACGGCTGAAAGTTTCACGGCTGAAAAAGCTATCGAAAACAATTCTAATGATGAAGCCATCCGAGATTTTGAAAGCGAGGCGGAAGACTCGTTTGAAAACACGCCTGACCCATTTGAAGAAGTTGATTTTGGTAGGGAATTTCAAGACTATCTCGACCCGGGCTATAAAACGCAAGAATTCGAATATAAGGAAGACGCGCCGAGCTTTGACCAGTTTTTATCGCGCTCACCGTCTCTTTCAGACCATCTCGAATGGCAGCTAAGTCTTCATCAAATCAGCGAAAAATTGGAAGAAGTGGCTGTTTGTGTTGTCGGAAATCTCGATGAAGACGGGCGTTTAACGACCAGCAACGAAGAAATTGCGGAAATGTGCGGTTGCTCGACCGATTTTGTTGAAAAAGCTCGCCATATAGTTATGCGTTTAGACCCGGTTGGCTGCGGTGCGCAAGATGTCAAGGAATGCCTGCTCGTCCAACTAGAAGTAAACGGCGAAAGCGAAAATCTCGCTTACGCATTGGTGAAAAATCATCTGGAAGATTTGCAGCCGCATCGCCTTCAGCATTTGGCAAAAGATACGGGATTGGACATTCACGCGCTTAACGAGGAAATAAATAAAATTCGTATTCTCGACCCTTATCCGGGAAGGCGATATTCTTCCGAAGAGCCGATTTACGTTTCGCCGGAAGTTTATATCGAAAAACTCGAGGACGATTATATTGTCTATTTTACCGACGATGGAAGTCCCCGCCTGCGCATCAGTCCGACTTATCATCAACTGTTAGACCAGAGCGATACTTCAAAAGAAACAAAGGATTTTATAAAAGACAAAGTGCGCTCAGCGGTTGACCTTTTGCGAAATATCGAACATCGGCGACAAACGATTTATCGTGTTGTCGAATGTATTGTTGACCGCCAGCGTGAGTTTCTTGACAAAGGCGTCGAATGTATCAAACCGATGATGCTTAAAGATGTTGCCGAAGACATCGGAATGCATCTTTCGACTATTTCGCGCGTCGTCAATCGCAAATACGCGCATACGCCGCAAGGCGTAATCGAACTGCGCCGGTTTTTCTCCGAAGGAATGATGAACGAAGACGGCGAGGAAGTTTCGACCAGAATTTTGAAATTAAAAATCAAGAAAATGATAGAAGAGGAAGATTCTAAAAAGCCTTTTACCGATGACCAGATAGCAAAAATTTTAGGCAAGGCAGGCGTCAAATTATCGCGCCGAACAATTGCCAAATACCGCGACCAGATGCAGATTCCCGGCTCGCGTGAAAGAAGAACGGTGGTTTGAAAAAGCTCTCAGCTCTCAGCGGTCAGCAATCAGTTTGCGGAATTTTAATACGAAATTGCAAATTGGGTTTGCTGAATGCTGATTGCTGACGGGTGAATACTAAAAATTCGAGGTGCAATTATATGAAATATGAATACACGGGACGTCATATTGAAGTTACTCCAGCGCTGCGTTCCCACGTCGAAGAACATTTTGAAAGAATCAATCATTTGTTTGACGGCAATGGCAGGTCGGCGCATATTATTATCGAAGTTGAACACGGCGGGAAACATCGCTCGGAGGTAATCGTCAAATGGCGCGACCAGACTTTAACGGCGACGACCAGCGTAATGGATATGTATAAATCATTGACGCAAACAATTGATAAAATAAAGAAGCAGGCGCTCAAGTCAAAGGATAAAATAATTGACAAACATCAAAGAGTGAAAAAGGTCAGTACCGTCGCGCCGAAAAAAGCCGAAGCAGACGTTGCGCCCGCGCCGTCTTTGCCTGAAATTATAACTACGGATAATTATGCCGTGAAACCGATGACTGCTGAAGAAGCCGTCTTGCGCTTGAACGACCAGGAAAATCAATTTCTTGTTTTCAGAAACGCTGACGCAAACGAGCGAATTGCGGTTATATACAAACGAAGGGACAAAAATTACGGTTTGATTCAGCCATAAACGCGGCTTTGAAACGGAAAATGCAAACCAATAAAAAAGTTGATAATCCGCAAATAACGGTTGCTGAGTTAGTCGAAATCTCCGGCGACGAAATGGATTTGGAAATTTTAGCCGGAACAAAAGGTTTGCAAACTCGTTTGATCGATTCACAGAGAATTCAAAAATTAGGACTTGCTCTTGCTGGTTTTGCTCATTACATTCACGCCGGACGCATACAAATCGTCGGTCAGAGCGAGATTTCTTATCTGGCGCAGCTGGAACGCGCAAAAAGAATTCAAGCCATCGAACATCTTGACCTTGAAAAAATCTGCTGTATTTTAATTACTAAAAACCTCAAACCGCCGAAAGAGTTGATTGATATTGCCGATGCGAAAGATTTGCCTGTTCTTCGCACTTCGCATATCAGCTCGAAAGCCATAAACGCGGTAGCAAAACTTCTCTCGGACGTTCTCGCGCCGCGCGTCACAATTCACGGCGTTTTTATGGGAATCTACGGTCTGGGCATTTTAATGACCGGCAAATCGGGAATCGGAAAAAGCGAATGCGCTCTTGATTTGATAGCGCGCGGACACCGGCTCATTTCGGACGATGCGGTTTTAATAAAGAAAATTGACGATAAATTACAGGGTTCTTCGCCGCCGCTGACATATGAGCATCTGGAAATTCGCGGTCTTGGAATTGTAAACATCCGTGATTTATTCGGTGTTTCGGCAGTCGGAAAATGCAAAGCAGTCGAGCTTCTAATTGAATTTAAGAAATGGAACGATGTTCTGGAAGTCGAGCGTCTCGGTCTCAATAGGCATGAAGAAGAAATTCTCGGCGTTAAAATTAATAAATTTGTTTTACCGGTCAGCGCCGGACGCAATCTTTCCACTTTGGTCGAAACCGCAGTTCGCGTTCACCTGTTGCGCGAAGCCGGTTTTGATGCCGCGCAAAAATTAATCGAAAAACATACCGCATTAGTTGCCGGTAAATAATTCAGAGAAAAACTTTTTTATGTCGGAAACAACAATGGGAAAAAACTTTCCGAACATTGTAATTATCACAGGGTTGAGTGGTTCTGGAATGAGTTCGGCTACTAATGCTTTTGAGGATTTGGGATATTTTTGTGTTGATAACCTGCCTTTGACAATGCTTTCAACCTTTTCGCGCCTTTTGTTGCCGAATACTGAAGAAGCCATCGCTATCGAAAAAGCCGCGCTGGTTATTGATATTCGTGAACGACATTTTTTGGCGGAATTTCCGAATGAATTAAGAAAAATAGGGAAAAAGCTCACGCCTTTTGTTTTGTTTTTCGAAGCCTCGGATGAAGTTCTGCTGCGTCGTTTTTCGGAAACGCGCCGCCCGCATCCAGCTGACACTGGACAAGGATTACTTGAAGCGATTCGCGCTGAAAAGACGGCGATGCGGGAAGTACGCGAAAAAGCCGATTTAATTATTGATACTTCCGAACACACCGTTCACACGCTTCGCAGATTGCTGGTCGAAAGATTTAGCCATCACGAAGCAGGCTCGCCGCTGAACGTACAAATTTTCAGCTTCGGTCATAAACACGGAATGCCGCTGCACGTTGATTTGCTTTTTGACGTGCGCCATTTGCCTAATCCGTATTTTGAAAAACATTTGAAGCAATTGCCCGGCACGGACAAAAAGGTGGTTGATTATTTGGAAAAGCAGTCGGAAGTTCAGGAAACAGTCAAACGATTTGTTGATTTGCTCGAATATCTCCTGCCTCTTTACCGCCGCGAAGGGAAATCTTATTTAACCATCGGCGTCGGCTGCACGGGCGGCAGACATCGTTCGGTAATGGTGGCAAATAAATTAGGAGATGCGTTAAAAAAAGATAATTTTGAGATTTCGGTTGTCCATCGTGATGTGCAAAAATAGTGGTCGGTTGTCAGTGGTCAGTTACCAAGAAAATTCATAAATATAAAGTAGAAAATAAAATATGCCCGAACAAAAAAAAATCGGCGGTGTAATTGTCTCGCACGGTCAAGTTGCCAATGAGCTTCTGGCAGCGGCGGAAACCGTTGTCGGGTCGCTTAATCATATTGCCGCTGTTTCCATCGGTTGGCACGACGATGTTGAGTTGGCAAAAGACGAAATTTCCCGCGCCATTAAAAAAGTTTCCGACGGCAACGGAGTTTTGCTCCTTACTGATATGTTCGGCGGAACTCCGACAAATATCTCGGCGATGTTTATCAAGGAAAAAGAAGTTGAAATCGTTACCGGCGTAAATCTTCCGATGGTTATTAAACTCGCTTCACAAAACAGAGAACTTACTTTAATGGAAATGGCAAAATTGGTGGAAGAGCAGGGCAAAGAAGCGATTCAACGGACGAGCGAATTGCTCGAGCCGCAAAAGTTGAAATAAGATGCTTGAAAGCAGAGTAATAATTCTTAATCAGCTTGGGCTTCACGCCCGTGCTGCCGCCCAATTAGTGCGTCTCGCCGGAAGTTTTAAAAGCCAAATAATTTTGGAGCGAACCGATAATGCCGTTACCAGCGACGCAAAATCAATTTTGAGCGTTTTAACATTAGCGGCGGCAAAAGGAACGGAACTCAAATTAAAAATTGACGGCACGGACGAACAAAAAGCTCTGCAAGCAATCAAAGATATTTTCTCGAACGGATTTGGAGAGTTGTAAACAAAAGTTTTTGATAAATTATGTCAATTGAAAATTTAGATTTTCCCGGAAAAAATAAAAAAATTGGTATTTTAGGAGTTCCGCTCGGCTACGGCGCCGAGCAAAAGGGGAGCGAACTCGGCGCAACCGCGCTTCGCTTAGCCGGTATTCGCGGAAATCCGCTCGTTGCGCACATAAAAGAGCTTGGTTACGCGGTTACCGATTACGGTGATGTGGAAATTGTCAGACCCGATTATGTCGCCGAAGATGAGGAAAATCCGAAATACTTAAACGAGATGCTCGCGTCTTGCGAAAATATGGCGCAAGCCATTAAGCCGATTTTGCAGAAAGGAGAATTTCCGGTAATTTTGGGCGGCGATCATTCAATCGCCGCTGGAACTTTTTCAGCAATTTCATCTTTTTATCACGAGCGCGGCGAGGAAATCGGATTGATTTGGCTTGACGCGCACGCCGACATTAACACGCACGAAACTTCGCCATCAGGAAATATTCACGGAATGCCACTCGCCGCGCTTCTAGGTTACGGCGACCCGCAATTGGTCAATCTTGAAGGATTTTCGCCGAAACTAAATCCAAAATTCTGCGCTCACATCGGCGCCAGAGATTTGGATTTGGGCGAGAAACGTTTTATCCGTGAACTCGGAATGCGCGGAAACTTTTTTACGATGAGCGACATTGACCGTCACGGAATGCTTGCTTGCGTCGAAGACGCGATAAAAATCGCCGCGCAAGCGCCGGGCGGTTATGCCGTAACATTTGACGTGGATATGATTGACCCGCGCTTTGCGCCCGGTTCGGGAACGCTTGTTCGGGGCGGAACGACTTACCGCGAAGCGCACCTTGCGCTTGAAGTAATTGCCGAAAACGGCGGAATGCGTTCTTTTGAAATCGTCGAAGTCAATCCAATGCTGGATAAAAGCAATATCACGGTTGAACTGGCGGGCGAGTTGATTCTGTCGGCTCTTGGAAAAACGATTCTTTAACGCTGAAGTATGAACGATGAACGATGAGCTAAAGAAGGAATTTATCACTCAGCATTCATACTTCAGCGTTAAAAATTAAAAATCTTATGAAATTAAAAATCGGCGTAATTTTCGGCGGGCGTTCCGGCGAACACGAAATTTCGATTCGTTCGGCAAAAACGGTTATCGAACAAATTGATAAAGATAAATATGACGTTGTTCCGATTGGGATTACAAAAGAAGGAAATTGGTTAAATCCGATTGAGGCGCTGAGATTATTTTCCGCCGATACGCAAAAATTTCTGAATGGAAACGTAAAAAATTATCCAAACGGCGCGATTGCGCTTGTCGGCGATACAAAATACAAGGGCTTAACCGAATTAAAAAAATCTGAAAATGCAGAAATGCTCGCTCCGCTTGATGTGATTTTTCCGGTCTTGCACGGAACTTTCGGCGAGGACGGTACGATTCAGGGCTTGTTTGAAATGGCGGACATTCCTTATGTCGGATGCGGAGTTTTGGCTTCGGCTTGCGGAATGGACAAAGTCGTGATGAAAACACTTTTCCGCGATGCCGAACTTCCACTTTGCAAATACATCTGGTTTTTGCGAAGCGAATGGGAACGCGATAGGGACGCCGTATTAAAACAGGCTGATGCAAAACTCGGATTTCCGTGTTTTGTAAAACCGGCGAATCTTGGCTCGTCGGTCGGAGTCTCAAAAGCAATTGACGAAAAATCTTTAAGCGAAGCAATCGAGCTTGCCGCCCGATATGACCGCAAAATAATTGTCGAGGAAGGTTTAGATGCGCGTGAAATCGAATGCGCCGTAATCGGTTACGAAGAACCACAGGCGAGTTTGCCGGGCGAATATATAATTTACGACGAGACAAAAAAATTTCTCGATTACACCGAAAAATACACGGGAACGGGCAATAATGAATTTGTCGTTCCGGCGCGGCTTTCCGAAGAAACGAGCGAAAAAATTCGGCAAATGGCGATTGCCGCTTTTCGCTCTATTGATGGTTCAGGATTGGCGCGGGTTGATTTCTTTTTGCGAAATGACACGGGTGAGCTTTTAATAAATGAAATAAACACTTTGCCCGGTTTAACCGAAGCCTCGGGTTTTCCGAAAATGTGGAAAGCAAGCGGATTGGAGTTTTCGCAGGTAATTGACATTTTGGTTAATTTAGCAATGGAAAGACACGCTGACAAATCGAAAAACAAAACAAGTTTCTAAAAATCAAAAATAATTTTGCTTGGTTGCATTTGTCGAAATTATCGGTCAAACTTCTGTCTCAAAAGTTTTACAAATTCAAAATTAAGCGAGGATAAAACAATGTCGGTAGCAAAAAATATTGAAATAAGTTCAACGTCAAACACGAGTTTCGAAGACGCCATAAAAAAAGGAATTTCGCGCGCAACAAATTCGCTCGATAATGTCAGGAGCGCATGGATTAAAGAACAAAAAGTTAAGATTGACGGCGGAAACGTTTCACAATATGAAGTGATGATGATTGTAACTTTTGTTTTAGATTCAAACGATAATGACGATAACGACCGCAAAAGTGGCAGTGGCAAGTCCAAATCCAAGAAAAGATAATTCTTTTCTTGTTTAATGAATCAAAAAATGATGAATGTAGAATTACATTCATCATTTTTCTTTTGGAGCGTTATAACCTTTTCTGGTTCTGATGGTCAGATTTGGTCGCGCGACTTTTATCTCGATTGAGCGCCATTTTCCGTCCTTTTTTGTGTTTGACGGCTGATAGCCGAGCGTGTATTGGGTGCCGAGTTCGGTGACAATATTTTTAAAGGCTTCGCGCATTGCCGCTCCGCCCGCCGTCGGTATAAAAACGCCGCCGCTTTTTTCAGCGAAGTTTTTTAACGCGCCTTGATTCTGCATTCTATCTCGCCCGCCCGTATCAATCGCCGACATATCAATCGTATAAATCGTAACATTCGAACGAAGCGCGGCTTTTAACGCTTTGTCAGCAGAAATTTTGCTGAATGTATCAGCGCCGTCGGAAAGAACAATAATCGCTTTTCTTTTTTCGTTTCGCTCGGCGAGCTGTTGAGTCGCTTTAAAAACGGCATCGTTTAAAGCGGTCATCCCGTCAGCCTTTAAGTCAAAAATTTTTTCGTTTATATCACGCGAATTTGAAAAATCCTGAATCGGCGAAACTTTAGAATTAAAACTATAAATAGCCGCTACGTCGTCTAATCGCAAGCCGTCGAGAAAATTTATCGCCGCCGAACGCGCCATACTTATGCGCTGCTCCATACTGCCCGAAGTGTCGAGTAAAATGACCGCGGCAAACGGCGTAGAAGCAGTTTCAAAAAAATCGATTTTTTGTTCCTGATTATCTTCGAAGATTTTGAATTGCGCCTGTTTTATTCCCTCCACAGATTTACCTTTAGCGTCGGTAATTGTTGCATTCAAAACAACAATAGAAGATTCAACTTTTATAATGTCGTCGTCTTGAGCAAAGACGGCAGCAGAGAAGAAGAAAACGATTATAAAAACCAGCGAACGGCGAGTTAAAAACGATAAAAAAGTAGAACAGAAAAAAGACATACCCGCATTAAAAAACTTCGTGTAATAGTTTAATTTTTATTGAAGCGCAAAAAACGGACTGTTTTGATAAGCGCGTTTGAGCTTTGAATGGCAATCACCGAAACGCTGTAACGGGTTGCCTTTTTTAGCTCGGTGAAAAGGGTCACCGTTTTACTTTGCAATGTCTCCAAAGCATTTTTGATTGTAGAAGGATTATCTTCCAACTCAATTTCTTCGCCGTCGCCGCCGAGTTCGTTGCGAATTTTTTTGGCGAGCTTCTCTAAACGGTCTAATTTCTTTTGGTCTTCAGCAGAAAGTTTGCTGTTTTGCTTGAACGATTTTTCCAACTCTTCGCTAAGTTTTAACGCTTCTTCGCCGCGCCCGAGAAGTTCTGCATATTCCTTTTTCTCTTTTTCAATGCGGCTTTTGGCAAGCGATTCTTTTATGGTTTTCGGCAAATCTTCTTTCTCGGCAGCCGTCCTTCCGCTTGCGTCACGCGCATTTGATTGCCCTTCGACGCTGACGACGACAATAAAAATTAACAGAAAAATATAAAATAAACGGGAAAGATTGAATAACATAAACTTGAAAAATTATTGCTGTTCTGTTTCTTGTGGCGCGTCAATTAAAGTTCCGGTGACTAGCTCGACTAATTTAACTAAAAACTCATCTTCAGCAGAACCACTACTTTGCAAGGTTGTCCATTCGGAAATAAGACCGTTTTCCGACCTGCCTTCGATTTTTGCCGTTACCGAAACATTGTTTTGCATTCCGTCAATCGACTGAACTTCAATCGTTAACGTATAACGCCCGCGCGTCCAGGAAGCGTCCGAGAAAGGTAGTACCGCATACCGATTAAGTTCGTTGCGAGTAATAACCGCTCCTTTAGCGAAAACAAAAGGCTCGGTAACAACGATTCCGTCTTTTAATCTTGACGCCGATTCGTTGACAATTAGTTTTTTTCCCTTCAAAACATCAAGAATGTTTTCGACTAATACATCGCGGCGCGAATTCATTTTGTATGGATTTGCCAGAGGTTCGCGCACCTTTGTTTTATCTTTTCCCCAACTATAACTTCGACCGGAACCATTGGCGCCGCTGCTCTGGTTAGTTTTGTTTCCCTCCTGCTTTATTGTTTGCGTCTGGATATCAATTCCTTTCTGCGCAAAAGCGATGGAGCAAAAAAGGGTAAGCATTGAAAATATATAAAATAATTTTTTCATAAACTTTAAAAAGAAACTTTAGTTAAAACTAAATATAACGCAAAATCCGCCGAAACCGAAGAGTTTGATGTAACTAAAATTGTAAAGGTTGTAGTTACCGGCGGTTTGAGTTCTGAGCTTCGAGTTTTGAATTATTTTGCTGCATTTCCCATAGCAAAAGATGTTTCAAAAAAGCGTGGTGCGCTGCAAACCGGGCAATGCAAAAGCCTGGTAAACCATCAAGAAAACCGCCCTTTAGAATGTATGTTTGAAAAAAGGCGTTAAAAGAAGCGGTGGCAATCTTTAGCACGGAAGTTCTTTTTCCGCGCACAAAGTTTTGTTCTGCGGCAAGCGGCGCATATCTCTCGCCAATCATCCGATGATGATGCGCGGCGTTTTCAACGCTGTGGTGTAAAATGTCGCCGTTTAATTTTTCAACCTTGGCATTTTCGTTCATCTCAAAAGATTCGTGAATCAAAACGTCTTTCCATTTTCCCATCTGCCGGTTAAACAATCTTAACTGCCAATCAGGATACCAACCCGAATGGCGAATCGGGCGATTCATATAAAAACTTAAGCGGGGAATGCGAAAGCCATTCGCTAAAGTGTTTTCTGGTTGAGCTTTCAATTTGATAATTTCACTTTTCAATTCTTCTGAAACGCGCTCGTCGGCATCGAGACTGAAAATCCAATCATTGGCGGCGACATCGGTTGCTAATTGTTTTTGTTTGGAAAAACCGCGCCATTTTTCCACGACGACTTTTGCGCCGAGCGACTCGGCGATTTCTTTTGTTTTATCGGCGCTTTGCGAATCAATTATTAAAATCTCATCAGCCCAAGCGACAGATTCAACGGCTTCGGAAATGTTTTTTTCTTCATTAAAAGCAATTATGCAGGCGGAAATTTTCACGCGCCCATTTTCTCAAAGTTCAAGTAAAATATAAAGAGTCGGTAAGCCAACTCTTCTAGCAAAACTCAAACTTTTATTTTATAAGATAAAACGCGAACTTTTGTTTGCACGAATCGAATCGTTTTCGGGCGAACTGAAATTAGCGTTCCAATTAATGATTATTTATCGTCCGAAGGAGAATCAACTTCGATATTATTCAAGCGAAAAGTTGTTGAGGTCGAGCGCTGCAAATCGGAAAGTGCCTTATTGTAATCGGTTTCAGCGCGAATTTCCGAGTTACGCGCGTTGGTTAATGTATTTTCACGCTGGAAAAGCAGAAACGTCGTCGAGCGTCCGACTTCAAAAAGTTTTCGCTCGCCTGCCAGCTGAATTTCGGCGTTCTCACGTGCTCGACGCGCCGCAAGAACTCGCTGGCGGGAAGTTTCGACTGCTTGCGCCGCGTTGCGAACTTCGGCGATAACAGCTTGTTCTTGCGCGCGCATCTGAGCTTCGGTTTGCTGCTGTTGAATCCTCGCGCCTGCCAGATTTGCCCGCGCGGTTCTGTTTCCAAGCGGAAATTCAAAAGTCACGCCCACCGAATAACTCGGCGCATCAGAGCGAAAAAGATTTCGCAAAGATTGAGATGTTCCGCCCGTTAAATAATTCGGAAGTCCTTGCACGCTTGCGGTAGGAACATTAATCGGCAAAGTGGGATTCGCCTGTCGAATCAAATTTAAAAGATAGGCGTCTGCATTTGAACTTATCAACTGCTCGTTTATCAAAGGAAACGTCGCTCCTCCGGTTGAGCCGTTTTGTCCGCCTAGAGACAAGCCGCCGAGCGAAACCGACGAAACCAAATCAACGCGCGGCTTGGTTTGATTTTTGAAAAAGCTAACGTCAATCGTATTTATCTCGCGCTGCAGACGCAGACGGCGAAGCTCCGAACGATTATCAATCGCGTCTTTTACCGCGTCTTCCATATTAATCGGTTCATCGCTGTGAACCGGCTGGTCGGTCGGCACAAACGAGTGCGTCCATTCGAGTGAATTCGGGTCGCGCAAAAGAAGCGTTTTCAAATTGTTTTCCGTAATCGAAACTTGCTGCGTTGCCAGCAAAACGTCGGATTCGCGGTTGGCAAGTTCGGTAGCGACTTCGGCGCGGGCTAAAGGCGCGGAGCTTCCGGCAGTGATACGGGCTTCAACCTGCCGCAAATTTTCACGCGCTAAATTCAAATTTGCCAAACGATTTTGCTGGTCCCGCAAAGCAAAAACCAAATCCCAGTAAGAGCGCTGCACCTGAGAAATAATCTCGATTGTTCGCAGCCGAAAATCGGCGTCGGATTGTTGAAGTCGCTTGCGCTGAATTTTTATCTGCCGGCGGGTATTGTCAATTGCAAAATCACGAAAAAGCGGTTGCGTATAATTTACGCCCAAGTTACTAAAATAAGTTGTACTTGATGAAACGCCAAGCGCGGCAGTTTGATTAAAAGTCTGGTTGTTTTGTGAATTTCTTCCCGTTTGACTCGAATTAAAAAACGAGGTGATTCTTCCGCCTCCGGGCTTAAAAAGTTTATCAAAACCCGTGTTAAGCCGAAAATCGTTTGAAGCCGTTGAACCGGTTGAGGAGCTACGCGAAAATGTCGGTGAAAGCGAGACAATCGGGTCATAGGCGCCTGAAAGAGAGCGCAATTGTTGTTCTTGAATCCTTACGTCTTCCCGCGCAACTTGTATATCGTTATTATTTTCTAGCGCTTTGCGAATAGCATCGTTAAGCGATAGCGGAAAAGTTTGTCCGGTTTGAATGCCGATTCGATATGTTGTGTTTGAATAGCCGTTTGAAAAATCACTGGCAGTTTTTTTATTTTGTTCGGTAGATTCCGGGCTCGTTGTTTGTGAATTGTTTGCTTTTGCTTCAAGCGTATTTGCTGCGATTTGCGGTTTTGAATCTACGACTTGAGCGCGCAAATCGGAAACGCTGAAACCGAGCAGGCACGACAGAAAACAGCCGGTCAAAACAAAACAACGCTTTATCTTCATTATAATAAGGACTCCAAATTTTGAAAGTGAATAAAAAACATAACAAATATAATGAATTTCTACGCTGAAACAAATTTTTTTGTTTCATTAATTTGGTTGGAGACGCGAAAGGCAAATGCGGTGCGAATAAAAAAGCTGATTGAAAATCCAAACTTTGAACTTTGTATAAATTTAAGTTATCTTCAATTTTTAATATACAAACTTTCGGGAGGAATTTTCATAAAATGGGAATTAAAGTCGGCATCAACGGTTTCGGACGTATCGGTCGCAATGTGATGCGCACGGCGCTTGGTGATAAAGATATTGATTTTGTTGCGGTCAACGATTTGACCGACACGAAAACGCTGGCGCATTTATTAAAATACGATTCGGTAATGGGAAATCTTGAACACAATATTTCGGCAACCGAAAATTCGATAAAGGTTGACGAAGACGAATTTCGCGTGTTTAGCGAAAAAGACCCGGCAGCAATTCCCTGGGAAGAGGTCGGCGCGGAAATCGTTATCGAATCTACCGGACGATTTACAAAAGCCGAAGACGCCGCGAAACACCTGCGCGGAACGGTGAAAAAAGTTATTATTTCGGCGCCCGCCAAAGGCGAAGACGTAACCATCGTTCTTGGCGTCAACGAAAATATGTATGACGCGGCAAAACACAATATCATTTCAAACGCTTCCTGCACGACGAATTGTCTCGCGCCCGTTGCCAAAGTAATTCACGAAAAATTCGGCATCAAAAACGCTTTGATGAACACGATTCACTCTTACACGAACGACCAGCAACTGCTTGATTTGCCTCACAAGGATTTGCGTCGCGCCAGAGCCGCTGCGCTTTCGATGATTCCGACTTCAACCGGCGCGGCAAAGGCGGTCGCGCTTGTCATTCCCGAACTCAAAGGTAAATTCGACGGCATCTCAGTGCGCGTTCCGACGCCGAATGTTTCTCTCGTTGATGTAGTCATAAATCTGGAAAAAGAAACGACGACTGAAGAAGTCAACCGCGTTTTGAAAGATGCGGCGAATGAAGAAATGAAGGGAATTTTGGCATTTTCCGAAGAACCGCTCGTTTCGATTGATTTTCGCGGTAATCCGAACTCTTCAATTGTTGACGCGGAAAACACAAAAGTTATCGGTGGAACTTGCGTAAAAATTCTTTCCTGGTATGACAACGAATGGGGCTATTCGTGCCGCGTACGCGATTTGGTAAAATTTATTGCGGATAAAGGATTGTAAAAAGAAGACAGAAATCAGAATACAGAAATTTTTTGCTGACTTCTGGCTTCTGACTTCTAACTTCTGGCTTCTGATTTCTGACTTATGAATAAGAAAACAATCAAGGACATTGATATAAAAGGCAAGCGGGTTTTTATTCGAGTTGATTTCAACGTACCGATTAAGAATGGTGTAGTCGAAGATAATACGCGCATTCTCGGTGCATTGCCGACGATAGAATATGCAATGGAACAGGGAGCGAAAATTATTCTGGCTTCGCATCTCGGCAGACCATTGAAGGATAAAAAGAAAGCCGAAGAAAAGGGAATGCCGTATGATACAAGCAAATACTCGCTCAAACCCGTCTATGAATATCTACGGGCGATGCCGGAATTTCAAGATGTTTCAAAATGCGGTGAAGATGTAGTAATGATGAGCGAAGAAGGAACGGCGCTCGGAAAAGCCGAAATCAAAAACGATAAAATCTTTTTTGTAACCGATTGCGTCGGCGAAGAAGTCAAACAAAAAATTAATCAATTAAAGACAGGTGAAGTTTTACTGCTCGAAAATTTACGTCTGCACGCCGGAGAGGAAAACAACGACGATGAGTTTGCCAGACAATTAGCCGAATTGTGCGACGTTTTTGTAAACGATGCTTTCGGCGCGGCGCATCGCGCTCATGCCTCGACTGCCGGAATTACGAAATTCGTTGAGGCGGCGGCTGCCGGATTTTTGATGGAAAAGGAATTAAACTTTTTATCAAAAGTCTTGAATAATCCCGAACGCCCTTTCGTTGCAATTCTCGGCGGCGCGAAAGTCTCTGATAAAATTCCCGTTATCGAATCTTTGATTGAAAGAAAGGTTGATAAACTATTAATCGGCGGCGCGATGGCTTACACATTTTTTAAGGCAAAAGGTTACACTGTCGGCAAATCCTTGGTTGAAGACGATATGATGTCGACGGCTTTGGAAGTTGAAAAAAAAGCTGCTGATGCAGGTATCAAACTGTTTTTGCCGACCGACCATCAAGTTGTTGACAGCTACGACCCGCTAAATTCACGCAAAACGATTCCGGTTGAATTTACAAATAAAGGTCTTGTCGGTTTGGACATCGGCATTGAAACAGCCGAGATTTTCAGACGCGCGCTCGAAGGAGCGAAAACAATCGTCTGGAACGGTCCGATGGGAATGTTTGAAGAAAAACCGTTTGACGAAGGAACGCTCGCAATTGCAAAAGCGGTTGCCGAAGCGACGGCAGAAGGCGCGATCTCAATCGTCGGCGGCGGAGATTCGGTTGCGGCAATAAACCAAGCGGGTTTAGATGACCAAATCTCACACATCTCAACCGGCGGCGGCGCAACTTTAGAGTTCTTATCCGGCGACGTGCTACCGGGCGTTGCGGCTCTAAACGATAAATAAGCGTCGAATTTCTCGGGGTTTATTGTAAATGGATTTGATGATTCGTAATAAATAATAACTTATATTTAACAGACTCCAAATGTCTTCGCATCTTTAATTTTCATAATGTAAGGTTAACTTCGCTTTCAAGGTAGTTGCGGAGAGAACCGCGATACATTTTTGCAATTAGCTTATAGCTTAAAGCAGTTTACAAATGGTGCATCATTAAAACCTCAAAATCTACGTGATGTTTAACAAAGCCATATTCTCCGCTATTAGATACTAACAATTTTCTTCACTTCATTTATTTGAAAATTTGCTACTACAAACAAGCTGCCAAGCCCACAGAAAGATTTTGATTCAAAAAACCTGTTTTTTATAAGAATTAAACTCAAAACAATTTTATTGTTGTATTTGTTTACACCATAATTTTTTACAAAAAAAGGAGCGTGACGAATCACGCTCCTCGTTTGAAGATAATCTCAGCTTAAACTGATTAAGCTGAAACTATTCAGTTATTGAATAAAGGCAGCCGGAATCGGTCTGTCGGTGGCAGCACCGAATGAAGCCGCTTTATAGCC